>JADMIO010823373.1_pt1 | contig 91623 bp, 73 predicted proteins | sample 8958161 | NCBI WGS metagenome assembly JADMIO01 (sample SAMN16585339, study PRJNA669376) | soil metagenome | isolation source: Crop rotation soil | place: USA: Cullars Rotation, Alabama | collected 2011
CCGCGACAACTTGTCCACGTGGAATTCTAAGCTTAGGATCCCAATGTGCTGGAAAGCCGTTCAATCCCGCCGGCTTTTCTTGTTCGTATTGTATAATAGAATTATAAATCTCCGCGCTACCACGATAATTTTTCAAATCCGGTGTTGTATAATCTGCATTGCTTTTGGTACCCGGTGTAAAATTGATAAGCTGCAAGCCTTGTTGTTTTGTCCATGCCGCAATGGTATCATTATACCATTCATATGGCGGAAGAAAAAAAGGAGCAGCAGTTTTATTGATGCCGAAACGATTCATCTCAGCATAATTTTTTTTCAAGTCGTTGCTGAACTGCTGTTTCGTCACCAACAGGCTATCGCGTTTGTTCCAGTCGCAATACAACAAATGCTCGTCAGAATGAGCACCGAGATAGTGGCCGTCTTTTTTTAATTGCTGTATGGTTGTTTTAAAAGCAGCATTTCTATAAAATCGCCCGGTAAAAAAGAATGACGCTTTTGTTTTTTGCTGCCGCAATGTATTAGCTATAAATGCACCGCCATCTGCAAACTCATCACCGGTAAAAACAATCGCGAGTTGTTTTTTATCAGTATCTCCTCTTGTGATGGCTCCTGCTCCCCCTCCTTTGGAGGGGGCTGGGGGGAGGCCGGAGAGAGCTGGGGCGACGCTAAGGACTTTTTTTTTCCCATTCAACGTTGTCGTCTCCGCCTGCTTCGCCGCCAGCAAATAAATCAGCGAAGCCGTTCCATCCATCGTTGGCTCATTGGTGGAGTAATCACCATAATCATCATGATATACTACCAAATCACTTTGAAACGGTGCATATTCATCAGCTTCATACAGCGTAATACCTATAAGCCCTTTATAAATGCTGCCATATACCGGCCCATCTACCAACCCGCCATCGATGGGATATTGTTTTAAATGAGTGAAAGCGGAATGTGGGTCAACCGGTGTATCACCAAGCGTTGGCAGACCATACACAAAACTGGTGCCCCAGGGATTACAGCCAAACAACCAGTCAAAATTCGCCTGCTCCAATTCTGCAAACGAATTATCATTACTGAGTTGCCTGTACCAATAACATTGAATAGCAAACGAAGCCGTAAGATTATTACTGCACCATATAAAAGGTACGCCGCGGTAAAAACCATTTTGCTGCGCTTTTGTCCATACACGCTGAATACCTTGCCTATAATAGCCAACTACTTGTTCCCGTTGTTTGCCCTTTGCCTGTTTCGCGAGTTCGTAATGGCCCATATTAATAAACGGATACCATTGGTAATGTTTTGCAGTGTCCGCGCCAAGCCACGGTGTTACAGGTTCTTTCTCCGCGTAGCGCATAGCTTGCGACAAATAACCCGCTTTTGAAGTAATAGCTGCATTGTCGCTCATAGCGGCGGCAGCCAGTTCCATATCGTCTGCCCAATTGTCTTCTGCATAAATATAGGGCGACAAAACAGATGCCGTCTGGCAGGCACCAGGTTTATCCAATCCCATTTTATAAGACGACAATGCTTTTTTATAAAGCTGGTTACTATATTTTTTTTGATCTGCACGAAAAACTGTTGAACCCAATGCAAAGGCGCTGGCAAACTTTCCCGACGTAGACGCCACGCCGGTAGTATTGTTCATAAACTTTCCACGCACCTGTGGTTTGCCACTGCAGAAATAAACCGGTCTTTCAGCTCCTCTGCCATAAAAACTGTCCAGGTCTGGTATGCGCATGCGTTTATGATCCCTGTCGTCTGCTATTTGATTAAACATCCAATCGTCTTTCGGATGCATTTTTATTAACCAGTCAAGTCCCCATTTTGCTTCATCCAATACATCGGCCATACCGTTTTTTCCATCCAATCCATTGGCCATTTTTTTATCGGTGAATACTTTTGGAAAATCGCGGTAAGCCGCAAGCAAATGATAAGTAGCATTGGCCGATGTGGTAGAATACTGCAGGTAATCGGAAGCATCATGCCAGCCACCTACCACATCTATATGAGTGCTGTCGGCCATAGGACCATATAATGTATAGCCGTCTTTTGTATGGCAACTGTCTTTTAAAAAAGGATTGAAACCTGTGCGTTGCTGACGCATATAGCGTAAACAAAAATCTGCTGCACCGTCATATACATTGGCAGCGATGGTAAATTCGGGAGAACTAACACCACCCGCATGCAATACAAAACGCCCTTCGCGGTTGACGGCAGAAAAATCTAGCCGATAAGTTTGCGCAAACGGTCCATAAGCGCCAAAGGCTTTGCCGGCCTGGCCCTCAAACTCTACTTTGCCGGTGATAATATCTATCAGTTGAAAATTGGTAATGGTCGATTGATCTTTGCTGCACCACACTGCTACTTTAATACCCGTAGGTTTATATCCAAGAAGATTAATGCGTATCCACGCATTTTTATCGGCAGAAATATTATTGAAGGCAACAATAGTAAATGATAATAATATAAGGTAACGTTTCATGCTACTCAACCAGGTTATTTATAATCCAACTTAAATTTACTTAAATCCGGTTCATATTTCTTCCTTCTTTTCAATTCATACTGGTACATAATATTACCAACTTCTTTAAAGAATGGATAACCCACTTGTTCATATTCATATTTATTATCGTTCAATATGCCATCTTTATTTACATAAATAACGCCGCTAAGCATAAACTCCACATTGTTTTTAAAATCTACGACATAAGCTGCATCGGTCAAAAATCCATACGACCATCCCGTTTTATTGAACACACGCATATACGAAGGCAGCTTGCTACGACCCGCTTTAAATAAAAAGAACTTGGTATAGCTGTCGAAAAATTCGGAAGTGTCATAACGCGGCGCTTTGCTTTCATGCGGCAACTCCGACATGTATTGATATAAAAAACGATAGTCATCTTCTGTCAAATTGAATCGTTGTTTGGCATCCACCGACTCGGGAAATATCACAGATTGCAATAATTGCTGCAGGTATTCGAGCGGCATATTATTGTGCGTCGTAAAATCCATCGGCGCATTGATGAGGCTGTCATCGCGGTTCCAATGTCCTTTGCCAACAAAAATTTGTTTACTGAAATCAAAGGGGCCGGTGTAAAAAGCCGGCGGTTGTTCGTACACTATTTTTCCGTCCTGCATAAACCGGATGGGGTTGGTGTGGCGGTTCTGATCTTCGTTCATGGTCACGAAACGCCGTGTAATGCGTGCATCTTTGTAACCACGCGCCCATAGTTTTTCATTGAGTGTTTGTTGACCTACAAATTCGTACAGCCTGTTGTAGGCATCGTTATCGCTTACCAAAAATATTTTCCGGATATATTGTGCTACTGATGGTAGCCCGTTGGCGGCGGATGTATCGCTCAGCACCTTTGTCTGTTTTTCGTAACCGCTGTCGGTAATCATCGGCGTGTATTTATCTACGCCGGCTATTTTCATTTCATTGAGTTTTTCCAGTGCGCAAAAAGCCACCGGCATTTTTACCGTAGAAGCCGGGTTGAAGTACCTGTCTTTATCAACGTGCACGAAAAAACTCTTCAGGTGCGGTACATTGTTTTTGTCGCGGTTGATTTGCGTGTAGATAAACTGGTATTGAAAGCTGTCGGGATTATTCAATATATGCTGTAAAAAAGGCGATGCTTCTTTTCGAAGCATTTGATCGAGCCATTTGTCTGTTTTTTCCTGCGCGCAAAGAGTAGAGTAGAATGATATTACAAGTATCGTTGTTATGAAGCGATGATTCATTAGGAAAAGATAGTGAAAATTGGCAAGTAGTGAGTAGCAAGTGAAACCTGTGAGGTCTTAGAGACCTCACAGGTTTTGCTTTCTAATTTACAATGTCACCCTGAGCTTGTCGAAGGGTATCCTCTGAAAAGAGAAGGCTTCGACCAGCTCAGCCTGACAAACTAATGGAAGTTTATTGCAATGACTTATCTTCAAATGTATTCCCCTGTTTCAAATCACCGGTCTCAAATCCTTTTTTGAACCAGTACATACGTTGTTGAGAAGTACCATGTGTGAATGACTCGGGTACTACATATCCCTGCGATTCTTTTTGCAGGCGGTCATCACCAATGGCATTGGCGGCGTTTAACGCTTCTTCTATATCTCCTTTCTCAAGAATATCTTTCATCTGCTGCGCGTGATGCGCCCACACGCCTGCATAGAAGTCGGCCTGTAATTCCAGCATCACCGAATAACGGTTGTATTCTTCTTTGCCCACCCGTTGCCGCAGCTGGGCCATCTTATCTGCCGTGCCCATGAGGTTTTGTATATGATGACCTACTTCATGCGCTACTACGTATGCCATAGCAAAATCGCCGGGTGCGCTAAAGCGGTCCTGTAATTCCTGGTAGAAAGAAAGATCGACATATAGCTTTGCGTCGCCTGGGCAGTAGAAAGGACCCGATGCCGCACTAGCGAATCCGCAGGCCGATTGTACCTGGTTGCGAAACAATACTAAGGTTGGGACCTGGTACGACTGGCCTTGTTTCCGGAAAATATCCTGCCATACATCTTCTGTATAACCCAATACTACTTTTACAAAACGGGCGCGTTTATCGTCTTCCTCTTTTTCTGCCGCGCTCATTTGCTGTGTTTCCTGCGTCTGCGGCAATGGTGGCAATTGCGAAGTATCGCCACCCATAAACATGCTGATAATGTAAACAATAACACCAATGATACCACCGCCTGCTACCAGTCCGCCGGTAGAAACACCGCGACGATCATCTACATTAGAACTTTCACGACCGCCAATCCATTTCATAATAGCATTTTTATATACTACTATAAAACCTGTGCCAACCTTTACAAGGTCGCCTGTCAACCAGATGGAACATAAATACCCTAAATTGCAGCCCTTAAATTGATTGCCCATGAAATTAGTCTCGTACATAAAAGAGGGCCGCGATCAACTGGCCGCCTATGTAGATGGATATCTCTTCGATATGGAAGACCTTCATCCCGATTTACCCAACAACATGGGCTTATTTCTCCAGTACTGGGAAGACTCAATACCCGCCGCCCAGGCCGGCATTATGCTAATTGGAGAAGGGAAAATTTCTAAGAACAAAGGCATTCCTTACAATAGTGTTTCATTGCTGGCGCCGGTTCCGTCTCCAACTTCTTGTCGCGACGGCTATGCTTTTCGTCAGCACGTAGCAGCAGCTCGCAGAAATAGAAAAGTGGATATGATACCCGAATTTGACCAATACCCTATTTTCTATTTTACCAACCACCACGGTATACAAGGGCCTGGCGATGTACGCTGTATGCCCGACCATTTTGAACGGCTCGACTTCGAACTGGAAGCGGCTATACTGGTTTGTAAACACGGCCGCAATATCCGGGCAGAAGACGCCGACGAGTATATCGGTGGCATCATGATCATGAACGACCTGAGTGCAAGGCGACTGCAAATGGAAGAGATGCTGCTCAACCTGGGACCGGCCAAGGGAAAAGATTTTTCTACCGTCATCGGCCCCTGGCTGGTGACATTGGATGAACTGGAGCCTTTTGAAATACCAGCCAAAGAAAACCATGTTGGAAAAAACTGGAACCTCCGCATGCAATGCCGCGTAAACGGACAGCAGGTAAGCGATGGCAACCTCGGCGATATGGATTGGACCTTTGCAGAACTCATTGAACGCGCATCTTATGGCGTTGACTTATTTCCTGGTGATGTGATTGGCAGCGGCACGGTAGGTACTGGTTGTTTTCTTGAACTGAATGGTACCGGCAAACTCAATGACCCCAATTATAAAGAACAATGGTTGCAGGAAGGCGATGTAGTGGAGATGGAAATAGATGGATTAGGAGTGTTGAGTAATACTATGGTCAGAGAAGAAGATGATTTTTCTATACTAAAGAGAAAAAAGGCCTAACCGCAAAGGCGCTAAGACGCAAAGACGCGAAGGAAAATACTTATTTATAGTGGTGTAAAGACGTTGGCGACGGATGGCATGAGTTATACTTTTACAATTCATGTAAATCTGTTCCATGGAAAAAGTGGACTATGAATATTTTGCCAAACAAATTTTGGAAGCAGCACTCGAAGTACATAGAAGTCTTGGTCCGGGTTTGCTTGAAGCCGTTTACGAGTTTGCATTGGTAAAAGAATTAGACTTAAGAGAGGTTTCTGCCGAGCGCCAAATTAAAGTTCCCTTGCATTATAAAGAATTCGATACCGGTAAAGTTTTTTATCTGGACATACTTGTGGAAGATGAAATTATAATAGAGGTAAAATCCTGTGAAGACGGCATAAAGCCTGTACACCAGGCTCAACTGCTATCCTATCTTAAATTAGCCGATAAGAAACTCGGCTTTGTTATAAACTTTAACGTACCACTATTAAAATCCGGACTCAAAAGAATGGTTAACGATTATTTTCAAGACTAGAATATTGAGCGCAGGGATTCCAATAAAAATATATTTCCTTGCGGCTTTGCGCCTTTGCGCCTTCGCGGTTAGTATTCTTTGCATTACTTTGCGTCTCCGCCTCGCCAACGGCGGGGGTAAGCCTATGGTAATAGATCTTCAAAACATTTCTACACAGCAGAAACAGTTGTGGCTGCAACATGCCATTGCCCCAAGACCTATTTGCTTCGCCAGCACCATCGACGCCGCAGGCAATGTAAACCTCAGCCCATTCAGCTTTTTCAACCTATTCTCCAGCCTGCCGCCGGTAGTTGTCTTTTCTCCCGCACGCCGGGTAAGGGACAATACCACCAAACACAGCCTGCAAAATGTACAGGAAGTGCCCGAAGTGGTGATCAATATGGTGGACTATGACATGGTGCAACAGGTAAGTCTTGCCAGTTGCGAGTTTCCCAAAGAAGTAAATGAATTTGTAAAAGCAGGATTTACACCGCAACCTGCTACTATCGTGCGTCCGCCTATGGTAAAGGAAAGCAAGGTAAAAATGGAATGCAGGGTGTTGGAAGTAAAACCGCTGGGCGAACAAGGTGGCGCCGGCAACCTGGTGATCTGCGAAGTGCTGCGCATGCATGTAGATGAAAGTATATTGAATGAAGGACAAACCATGATCGATCAACGGAAACTGCACCATGTGGCACGGCTCGGCGGCGATTGGTATTGCAGGGTAGATAGTTCGAATTTATTCAGTGTAGAGAAGCCCAATACCAAACTGGGTATAGGCATAGATGCTTTGCCGGAAAATATTCGCAGCAGCACTATCTTAAGCGGCAACAACCTTGGCCAGCTTGCCAATGTACACGAAATGCCCACCATCGACCCGGCTTATCACAATGAAAAGCTGAAAAATATCTTTCAATACTATGCCGTAAACCCCGATGAAATGGAAACGGAGTTGCATCGTTATGCAAAAGAACTGCTGACAAACGGACAAGTGACTGACGCATGGCAAGTACTTCTCGCGCTCAGCCAGTGACAGGTGAGATCGGTGACAAGTGATCGGTGAGCAGTTTTGGCGGCATTACTGATCATCGATCACTTGTCACTTATCACTAGAATCTCGATCCAAATACTTTCTTCAAAATTTCGCTTGTCCTCGCCAATGGATTAGCCCTGATATTAGCCTCTTCTTTTTCTACCTGGTCGAATAGGGCGCCGGTAGCTTTATTGGCAACAAATCCGGCCAAATCGGGATTGACTTTCTTAAATGTGGTGGGCAAATTATTATAGGCCGTGATGATTTCACTGTAATAACGGGTGGCTTCCAGTTTATCGAGCGAACGTTGTATAGACGGCGTGAATGCAGCAACGATTTTATCGGTTGTTTTCTGGCGGAAATAATTGGTGGCGGCATTTTTTTCTCCGCGCACAATGTTGAGCGCATCTGTGAGCGTCATTTGCTTAATGGCATCTACAAAAATGGGCTTTGCAAAAGCCACGGCGTCTTCCGCGGCGCGGTTTATTTGTAAAATGGCTTTGTCAACCTGTTTGCCCATACCCAGTTTGCGCAATGTACTCTCCACTTTTTGCGCATCTTCGGGCAGGAATATTTTATAAATATCGCTGCCAAAAAAACCATTCTCCTTGTTTAGATTAAGAACAGCCGTGGCCGTACCCTGCGCCAACGCTTCTCGAATACCTTCACCAGCTTCCGATTCTGATACAGTACCATAGCTACCGGCACCAGGCAATTTAGAAAGCGTTTCACACGAACTAAATGCAATAGAAACGCACGCAATGAATAGAATTTTCTTCATATTGGTTGATCTTTCCTTATCAATTTCAAATAACCTGCCAAAGAAGCGGCGAGCCATGAGGTATGAGCTGCGAGCTAGGGTATTAGCGGTTCTTTAGATAATTCTTAACTAGCTGTAAGCGGGGGCAGCCGCTGCAAACCCACCCCTGTCAAATCTTCTTGTAAAGCGCGTCCTGCTTCGCCCCTCCGGGGAGGGGATAGACTGGTTGCTCCGTATTGGTCAACCCAAGATGCTTTTTGTCGAAGAATAATGAGTAGGGTCAGCAGCGATCATATCCCCTCCCTGGAGGGGCGAAGCACGCACCAGCAATATCACGGGGATTGATGGGGTGGGTGGCCGCGATCGCTCACAGCTCAAAGCTCGCAGCTTATCAGAAGTTAAAAATAAAATCGGGATACAAGTCATCCACAGATGGCTTCTTATAAGGATAGGTCTCAAATAAATGTTGTACGGCCTTGGGCGCTATGTTGTCGTAGCTAATAATCCGCTGGCTATCTTCTTGTCTCCATTTGTCGAACTCCATGGTAAAATTATCGTCGATCTTCGCCAGCACTTTCACGCCGAGCCTTTCCAGCGCAGCCGCATTGCACCATTGCTCGTATTGACCGCGGATGGGAATCACCATCAGCTTTTTTTGCAGGTGCAAGGCTTCCGCAGGTGTTTCAAAACCGGCGCCTGTTATAACACCCGCGCTGCTCACCATGCTTTCTGTAAAGCCACGGTCGCTTACCGGCATAAAGGTCACGTTCTCCATGGTTATGTTCTCTTTTACTTTTTTCGAGAACACATGGAACTTGAACTGTTTGATCTTTCTAAATTGATTGAACACCACTTCATCGCCATAAGACGAAAGATATACTGTAATATGGTTTTTGCTTACCGGTTTTGCCTGCAGCACTTCTTTTTTGATCACCGGTGTAAATATAAAGTCATCGTATTGTTCAAAATGGAAACCTATATACTGCGTTGCTTTTGCATAATGCTGCAATACCAGTTTGCCCACGATATCTTTTTTCTTCGGAAGAGGCGCGTAAGGCGATTTGAATGAAGCCTGGTGACCCATGTTTACAGAAGGTATTTTCTTATAAGTACATGCCAGTGAAGTAATGCATTCAAAATCGTTGATCACCACGTCGTAATCTTCTACGGGCAGTTCTTTTACTTCATCCCAAACATGAACGGGATTAATGGTGCGTATGATCTTCATGTAATCCAATCCGCCCGATTCATTGTAAAACAAGCATACGCCGTTACTGCGGTAACGTACCGGGGCATCGAGGTTAAGCTGGCTGTTGGCACCGCTTAGAAAAATATCCACTTGGCCATACCTGCGCAAATAAGGCAGCAACTGCATCGCCCTGCTGATATGACCATTACCGGTTGCCTGTACGGCGTAGAAGATTTTCATAAAGAGATTTTTTAAAGCTCTAATAAATTGTCACCCTGAGCCTGTCGAAGGGTTTCCCTTTTGATGGAAGAAGGCTTCGACAAGCTCAGCCTGACAATCCTATCATCGAAGGGTTATAAAAAATCAAATAGCTAATGAGTTTATATAAAAATGAACTTCATTCGATACTACATTCAACACCGGTTTATCATGCTCTACCGGTTTTGTTTCAAATTGTGTTGCGTCATAGGTATAGATATGCCAGTCGTTGTTGTAATATTCCAGTGCGGTAAGATGCTCCATCCAGTCGCCGCTGTTGAGGTACATCACGCTGCCTTTTTCATTGGTCACAACCCTTTTCTGCGGTTTGTGAATGTGGCCGCAAATCACATAATCATATCCTTTTTCTATTGCCAGTTCCGCGGCGGTGGTTTCGAAATCATTCACCTTTGCCACTGCTTTATTGACTTCCAGCATTACTTTTTTCGAAAGTGATATACGTTCCTTACCAAATAATTTGAGGCAGGCATTGATACAGCGGTTGAGCAGTATCAGGAAACCATAACCGGTGCTGCCGAGCTTGGCCAGGATTTTTGCGCTTCCCTTGGTAGTATTGTCGAACACATCGCCATGAAAAACCCAGGTCATTTTGTTATTGATCTCTACTACCAGCTTATCGGTAAGCTGAAAATTACCCGCAGACATGTCGGAGTACCGGCGAAGCGTTTCGTCGTGGTTACCCGTGATATAGATAACCCTTGTGCCTTTGCTAATGAGGTTTACGATCTCTTTGATTACGGCAAAGTGGGAAACAGGGAAATAGTGTTTACTGAACTGCCAGATGTCTATGATGTCGCCGTTGAGGATCAACATTTGGGGTTCAATGCTGCGGAGATAGTTGACAATCTCTTTTGCATGACTGCCATAGGTACCAAGGTGAAGGTCGGATAACACCACTACATCAAGGGGACGTTTTTCCATTGAAAATTGGTTTTACAAATTTGAAAAAGGCATATTACCTGCATATTATCAGACGATTAACTAATTGCTAAGAGATCAAAAGGGCAAAAGAGTAAAAGAGGCCCAGGGTGAGTCGTTGATTTTCTATTAACTGATTGAAAGCGGCTGGAAATGGTATCGCACAGAGAAAAAGAGGAAAGGAGTTTCGCTATTCTCTTTTTCTCCTTGGCTCTGTGCGACAATATTCTAGCCGTTTCAACGAGCCGGTAAAGAAGCAGCGAGGTGCACTGAGACCCTCTTTTACTCTTTTGCCCTTTTGATCTCTTAGCTTATTTTTGCAACCCATTGTCGGCCAATGCCAACATTTAATTGTAGAATATGAGCACACAGCACCTGTCGGAACAGGAGATCATCCGGCGCCAGAAATTAAAAGAATTAGAAGAAGCGGGTATAAACCCTTACCCCGCACCGCTGTACCCGGTCACCCATTTTTCGACCGACATCAAAGAGAATTACAGCGAGGCGACCAAGGATCAGTTTGCAGATGTGACCCTGGCAGGACGTCTCATGAGCCGGCGCGATATGGGTAAAGCAAACTTTGCCGTGTTACAGGACTCGGCCGGCAGGATTCAGCTTTATATAAAACAGGACGATATATGCCCCGGTGAGGATAAAAGTCTATTTCAAAATGTTTGGAAAAAAATGCTCGACCTGGGCGACATTATCGGTGTGAAAGGATATGCTTTTGTTACCAAAACCGGCGAAACATCGGTTCATGTTAGAGAATTTACTGTTCTCACCAAATCATTGCGCCCTCTGCCGGTGGTTAGAGAGAAAGACGGCGAAGTATTTGACGAAGTGACCGATCCTGAATTTAAGTACCGTCAACGTTATGCGGACCTTATCGTGGACCCTTCGGTGAAAGACACTTTCGTAAAACGTACGAAGCTGATCAACACCATGCGCGATTTCCTCAACGAACGTGGCGCACTGGAAGTGGATACCCCGGTATTGCAAGCCATCCCCGGTGGCGCAGCCGCCCGGCCGTTTATTACTCATCACAATGCACTGGACGTTCCTTTTTATCTGCGCATTGCGAATGAACTCTATTTAAAACGTCTTATCGTTGGCGGCTTCGACTGGGTGTATGAATTTAGTCGCAACTTCCGCAACGAAGGCATGGACCGTACGCATAACCCAGAGTTTACTATTCTCGAATGGTATACTGCATACAAGGATTATTTCTGGATGATGGAAATCACAGAGCAGTTGCTCGAAAAGTGCGCGATAGCTCTTCACGGCACTACCGATGTAACTGTGGGCGATAAAACCATCAGCTTCAAAGCACCTTTCAAACGGGTTACCATTTTTGAAGGGATTAAAGAGAATACAGGCATAGACATTAGCGATAAAGACGAAGCAGGGCTTCGCGAAGTATGTAAGCAACTTAAAATTGGTGTGCCCGACAATATCGGGAAAGGTAAACTGATAGACGAAATATTCGGCGCCACCAGTGAGCATACATATATACAGCCTACGTTTATCATCGACTACCCCGTAGAAATGAGCCCGCTCACTAAGAAGCACCGCAGCAAACCCGGGCTGGTAGAGCGTTTCGAGCTAATGGTTAATGGAAAAGAAATAGCCAATGCCTATAGCGAGCTAAACGACCCCATCGATCAGCGCGAACGATTTGAAGAACAGGTACAACTGATGAAACGTGGTGACGATGAAGCCATGTTTATTGACTACGATTTCCTGCGCGCATTAGAATATGGCATGCCGCCTACATCTGGTATTGGTATTGGCATCGACCGCCTGGTAATGCTTATGACTAATCAACCGAGCATACAGGATGTGTTGCTGTTTCCGCAAATGCGACCTGAGAAAATGGTAGAAGAAAATAAAGAGCAAAAATTGCCTTCGGCATAGCCCTCCGACAAGGCTTCGACAAGCTCAGCCTGACACTGATTATAAAATGAAATCATTTAAGAATTGTCACCCTGAGCTTGTCGAAGGGTGTCAAATATGAACCCAGGAACCACCATGAAAAAACAACTGCTTATTATCCTTGCTATCGCGTTTTTAGTAACAGCCTGCTCTACCGGCGCCACCATACAATCTTCCGGTAAATTAAAAGGCAAGAGAATCGGCATAGGCGCTATCAATATTTCTTTCGAAAAAATGCCGAAGAAGTTTGTTCCCAACGACAGCACCTATCATGCTATGTCAGAGTCTGTAAAGGCTTTGTTTATTCCTTACCTGCAACAAGCAGGATTCAACGTAGTAGACCTGCAGGTGGCCCGCGGCGCGAATATGGCCGAAGCTACCCGTATAGCAGATGCTCAAAACATCAATTATATCTTTTCCGGCGCGGGACTGGTGCAGGTTACGGGCAATAGCTTCTTCATGCACAAGCTAAACGTGCGCCTTACCAATACTTCCACCAACGAGATATCTATGACAGGCAATTTTTCCGGCGCAGGTGTTTTCTTCGAAGGCGCCGTAGATAGAATTGGCAAGGAGATGGTAAAGAAGATGAATCAATAGCAACGTTAAAATAAATATATTTTCATTCTTCGCTGTTTTCGCCGGTATTAAACATGTGTATTTTTAAGTAAATACCCCTGTTTATGAAAAAAATGCTAATCCCTATTATGGGTATCTTATTTCTATGTTCCTGCGAAACACATAGAAAACAATCACCAGTACAACCTCCACAGCAACCCGAAACGCCTAAAGCGCTAACTGAAAAAAGTAGTAGCGGTGAATTTCTTTCGAAAAGAATTCCCGATGGCTTGGTAGACGCCTTGTATGCTGAGTTGGTAAGCAATTCGCCGGAGTTGCGCGATGTTGACGACAAGCTCAAGGCAATAAAGGAAATGTCAGGCGATTCCTTAAGCGCATTTCAACTATTTACCCGTAAGAACGAAGACTACTATCGCAGGGCCTTTGCAAAAGCGGGCGACATACAGGATTCTGTATTGAAGAAGCAAATGCTTGCCATTATTGCCCGCAGTGATACCAACTACAAACAATTTATTGAGCCAATGCAGAACCTGGAAAGCAGGATTGATAACAAAAACGCCAGCTTACAAGACTATCATATTGTTTTAAAACTTAAAAAAACATTACCTGTCATTCAACAATACCAGCAAAAAAGCCTGCCACCAAAAAGTGCACTTAATAATGTTTTGGCGGAGCAGGATAAATTGTTGAATAAAATGAACACAATGTCTAATTAACAAGTTACACCATGAAAATACTTATTACCGGCATCATTCTATTTGCATCGTTTCAATTAAAGACCGATAATCTTGCGGTGGTAGTGTACCCTGAAAGAAATAATATACTTATCCTTGGCCTTGAAAATCCTGTGCAGGCATTGATCGAAAAGAATTCAAAAGAGAGCGTTGTATTAACGGCAAAAAACTCAATCATTACAAAAAACGAGGATGACAGGTTTTCCATTCGTCCGATGGAGATTGGGATACTAACAGTGAATGTTTGTAAAGTCGTCAGGAAGGATACCATTGTAATTGGAACCAGCGAATTCAGGGTAAGATCATTACCCGATCCGGAGCCTTTTATTGGAGGACGCATGGGCGGGCGTATTGATAAAAAAGTATTGTTGGCGCAAAGTGGTGTGATGGCAAGACTCACCGATAGTGATTTTAATTTTCCAATCCAAATCGAAGAATACTCTATGATTGCCATCAAAGACGGCAATATTATTGGTTCAAGTAGAAATGAAGGCCCGCGATTCAATAAGAAAACAACTTCTCTTGTCGAACAGTTACAACCAAAAGACAAAATAATTATATACAACATCATTATTCGCTGGCCAGGCACAACCAAACAAATACGGCCAATGGAATTCGTTATTGAATAATGATTCGCGCAAAACGTAAAACCCGTCAGACGGAGGCCGTCAGACGGGTTTTGCCAATGATACCGCCAACTCACGTTTCACGTCTCACGTCTCACGTCTCACGTCTCACGTTTTCAATCGCGATAATTCAACGCCGGTTTTCTATTTCCTAACAGCGCCTTGTACTCATAATCGCCTTTGTCTTTTAGAAATTCTTCTTTTGCTTGCGTTATTAAAGTTGGTGTGGTAAAAAGATCGATGGCTGTCATGGCCATAGTTTTTGCAGCCACCATCATTCCTTTTGTTCCAATCTCTGTACCGCCGCAGGCAACTGCTTGCCAGCTATGCGCAGGTGTGCCCGGCACCCAGGTGGCGGTTCGCAATCCTACCGTTGGCACTGCGTAACTTACATCTCCTACATCGGTAGAACCACCACCGGCATCTTCATCTGCTTTGATTGGTTTTATAGCAGCGGCCGATTCAATAGCAGGTGCTTTAAATCCGAGCGTGGTCTGCAACTTTTGCGCAAACGTTATTTCTTCCGGCGTATAATTAACACCGCCTACTTTTTCGAGGTTCTTCTGCATGGCTTCACCCAGTGTTCTGTTCAATAGCAGATCATGCGTACCGCCGATGATTTCATAATCGACAGTTGTTTCGGTGCCCATGGCCGCGCCATTGGCTGCTTTCACCACGCGGTCGAATATCTGTATCACCGTTTCTCTTTTTGGGTGACGCACATAATAATATACTTCAGAAAAATCCGGTACCACGTTGGGCGCCTTACCGCCATTGGTGATTACATAATGGATGCGCGTTTCCTGCGGAATGTGTTCGCGCATCATGTTTACCATATTGTCCATGGCTTCTATGCCATCCAACGCAGAGCGGCCTCTATCCGGCGAAGCGGCGGCATGCGCCGATATACCATGAAACCTGAACTTAGCAGATTTATTAGCCAGTGCGCTCGTCATGGTTACGGCATTTTCATTGCCGGGGTGCCAGTGTATTACGGCGTCTACATCGTTGAACAAACCTGCACGCACCATATATACCTTACCCGAACCACCTTCTTCTGCGGGGCAACCATATACTTTAATGGTGCCGGTAAACTTCTTTTGTTCTATCAGCTTTTTTAATTCGATACCGGCCGCTACCGATGCGGTGCCAAAAAGATGGTGGCCGCAGGCATGACCGGCATTCTTTCCGTCGATAGGTTTCTTCTCCGGTGTCGCTTCCTGTGCAAGTCCCGGCAATGCATCAAACTCGGCCAGTATTCCTATCACAGGTTTTCCACTTCCATAGGTAGCCACAAACGCGGTGGGTATATCGGCAACGCCAGCTTTTACATCAAAACCATTATCGGATAAAGTCTTTTGCAACAGCGCCGAACTCTTTACTTCTTTGTATCCCACTTCTGCATATTCCCATATCTGCAGGGCCACTTTCTTATAATCCGCATAGCCGGCCTGGAGGTCGGCCATAGCCTGTGTTTTGAGAGGGTCGTTGCCGGTAGTGGCGGGTTTCTTCTGAGCGTGGGTAGCGGTTACAAAAAGAGCCGCACATAGCATGGCGGCACATCCGTGTAATATTCTCATACTGTTGGTTTTGACAACACAAATTAAGGGTATACAGTTAAAATTTAAAAAGTTGTTACGGTGAGCCGTCCTGAAAGGGCGACCCACCGTGTGATTTACAAAAGAGGTTAAATACTTCTTAAAGCCTTTAACCGCCCGGCTATTTTTTTTATTTTTAGAAACACGTAACTCTTTCCCATCAAAACCACTTTTATGAAAAATTCCCTTCTCTCTCTTTGTTTCCTGCTGTTTGCCGCCACATCAATGGCCAATGAACCAAAAGTGATCCTCTTTTCAAACGGAAATAAACATTTTGAATACGAGGTCAGCAATAACCTGTTCAATGGCTCCTTTACCAGCTACTATGAAAATGGAAAGCTGCGCATGAAAGGTAGCTTCACCAACAACCAAAAAACGGGTGTATGGACTACCTGGGACGAAAACGGCATTAAGCGTTCGGAAAGAAAATATGCCGACGACTATTCATTTGAAATAATAAATGAATGGGATGCAAAAGGCGTTGCTGCAGATGCCGATGTACTCCGCCAGAAAAATGCGCGCATCGTTGCCAGCCGCTCTAAATCTATTCTTGAAAAGCAAATGCGTTATATACAACGTTTCTGGAAAACTATTCCCGCAGATAATTCCAGCAATGAGTTCCTGTTCAAAGACAATGCTTTCTTCCAATACCTAATCACACAATCGTCTGCCGGTCTGCTGTATATTTTTACTGAAGATCGTTTTGCAACTCCCATAAAAGACGCGAAGCAATTGCAGGAATACAAACAGGCAACCGCAGTTGAATATCTTATAAAAGAAGAACGCGTTTTTACCCGCGACCATGAAGTGATGCACACAAAAGTATTGGGCATTTGCCCGGTGGTAATGATCAACGGTGAAAAGAAAGAAGTTGGCTGGTTTTATCTCCCCGATGTACGAAACGGCCGCGCTGCCACCGATCAAATAGAATCGATCGCTTCGAGGCTGGAAAGAAATAACTACGCTGCTGTTGTTACCAAAACAACCGTCAATGCCAATGGCCGCGAACCAAATATGGTTGCCCCCTCCAACTCCGATGCCATGCTGCTGAGCACGCTCGACTTTGAAGCGGGTGCCTGGATTTATTTTATGGAGAAGGATCAGTATGCTGTGAAGTAAAAAAATAAAAATAAATGTACGGCGGGCTGCCCTTTGAGGGCGACTCGCCGTTTTTTTATTAAAGATTTTTCGAAGAAGTCTTCTTCTTCAACTGTAAATAATCCAAAAAGTAAATCACTTTCAACGACACACTATTGTTTTGTGGCGCTGCCATAGTATGAGAAAGGTTCTTGAAGTAATCCTCGTACACCTGTGTATCACCATCATTGATAGCATTCTTCCAGACGATGTTAAAGAAGCTGCCCGGGGCAAACTGCCAGGTATAAACCATGTCCACGTTAAACAGGTTGAGGCTCCTATCGTTGTTGGCACTATATGTTTTATTGGAGCGCAGCGAACCATCGTCATTCAATGTATAATATTCTTTAATAGCCACATTGCTGCAGTAATGACGCACCCTGGTGGTGAGGTTCATCCTGTTGGTGAAAGCGTATTTTAAGTTGAAGACGTTTTCAATAGTGTTTCTGTCGCGGCGTGCAAAAATAATATCGCTGTTGCTCGCTATAGTGGTATAACCTACGTCGTTCCTGTAAGGCTGAACGGATATTTGATGCGACAATGAAATTTTATCATTGAACCTGTAGCGGTGGAAAAAACTCACGTTGTATGTACGGCCGCCATAGTCAATAAAATTGCGGACAAACATATCCAGGCTTATATAATAACGTTTGGCAGAATTGCTTTCTATCCACGCTTCTGAAGAATAACTGGCTGGTCTTTTAAATACTTTTCCATTTACACGCGGTTCGTAAAAATCATTTGCCTTGGCCTGGTAATCGATATACACACCGGGCCACCACAGGTTTTTGAGCTGCACGTTCATGTTCACGTTGGTATTCAATCGCTGGTAGTCGGATGGTATAAAACGGCGTGAATAGGTAAGATTATAATTCAGGTTGATACGGTTGTACCACTTGCCGGGCTTATACCAGCGATAACCCACAAACATGTAATGGTCCATGTAATTGTTGTTGAACAACAATCCAAGGTCGTTGTGATCATATTTGTCGTTGGTGAGATCGTGTGTGAGTTGAAACAGCAAACGTCCGCCTGTTTTGTAGAAGCCTAAGAATTGCGCGTAGCCAGTTACATTTTTTCCATTGAGGTTAAACTGGTTGCTGCTGGCAAATTTGCCATTGAAATTGTACGTATTCTTTTTATTGTTGAGATCAAACAGGAAGGCTGTTACGTTGGCATCATAGTCTTTCCCTTCGCGCCATACATTGGTATTGATTACTGATATAGACGAATTATTTTTAAGCGATTGATCCAGTACAAAAATATTGTAGTTGGTCAACGGTGTGGTTTGTACCTGGCGGCTGTGTTTGTTGTTGTCTTCCGCAGTAGCATACATGGCTTGCGTTATGGCATTGAAAAAGCCAACACCTAATTTCTTTTTGGTACGGCCGGATATCTTGGTAGCGTTGATGAGTTTTGTTTCGGAGGGGTTCTTGGTAATGTGTTCGGTACTGTCTATCGAACTGTAAACATCAGAATAATGCAATGGCTCACCGCCCACACGTCGCGAGTAAAACAGGTTGCCCTTGCTAAACAGTTCGGTGCCTTCTGTAAAGAACGACCTGTTCTCATTATATCTTACTTCAAAGGGCGTAAGGTTCAACACCTGGTTATCGCTTTGCACCTGGCCAAAGTCGGGTATCAGCGTCATGTCGAGTGTAAAACTTTGACTGATGCCATATTTCACGTCCATACCACCATTGATACTTCCCGATACATTCTTTTTGTTGGGATCGTTATAAGGATAATGATTGAGGTAAGTGGAGAAATAAGGTGTGAAAGACAAACGCAACGGTGATTGTATTTTTTCAATGCCCGTCCATTCGCCAAACTGGTTTACAAAACCGTTTTTCTTTACATCCAGTTCACTCCACATATATTGTTGACCGGTCTTTTGACGACGTCGCGTAATATTCATGCCCCATGTCTGGACATCCTTGCTATTGAAACGCAATGCAGAATAAGGTATACGCATTTCAAATGTCCAGCCGTCTTTCTGCAGTTTCGATTCGCTGTCCCATACGGCGTTCCAGTTGCCATCTTCGCCACCATTGTCGGAAGGATAGTATCTCGCATCATACTGTTCGCCCAGTGGTGTTACATAAAAACCGAACGCGTTAATTTTATCGAGATACGTATCGAATGTGATACCTACGAAGTCATTAATGCCGATATTATCCCTGCCTATCAGTTCGCGCGAAACACTGTCGAGCGATTTTTCATGACAGTAACCGGCCACATACACAGCGGTGTTGTCGTACAAAATATATATTTCGGTTTTATTAGTCGCGGCCTCATGCTTGCCGGGCGTTGGTCTGAATTCAATAAAGTCTGTTGCCACAGGTGCCTCTTTCCACGCTGCTTCATCTATGTTGCCATCAATTTTTATGGAAGCTGTTGTCCTTTTCGCCGGCAGTTGTTTGGCTGGCGATTGGGCATATGAATGAATTATAATGAACAGGCAGGTGCATAACATCAGGAATCTGGTCAGCAGTGGCATAGTTATCTTGTTGGTCACAAAGAGACTCATTATCGCTTGTTTTGTTTCGCCGCTCATACTGGCTAATAGCCGCTGGCAACTGACAAGATTAGTTTAACAAAATGAAGATAGCGTGGGTAACCGCCGGGAAGGAAATTATTTACACGGAACGTATAGTTTCCATGACAAGCTGTGAGCTTTGAGCTGCGAGCCATGAGCCGACGCGGTAATGATAGCTGGGAGCTGTTGCCGCGAACCCTCGAAGCTCGCAGCTCATAGCTCAAAGCTTTCTAACTGATAAAGAGATCGCTCATCAATTTATGCTGTGGATTTACTGCGTAATGCGTAAAATCTGTCACACCTTCTGCCTTCAGCACGTCTTCGTCGATAAAGAAGTTGCCGGTGCATTCAAAAGAAGGGCGCTGCAAAATATGAAACGCGGCATCGGCCACTATCTCGGGTTTGCGGCTACGTTGTATAAGAAAATCGCCGCCGAGCAAATTCTGTACTGCTGCTGTGGCGATGGTCGTTTTGGGCCAGAGTGCGTTAGCGGCAATACGGTCTTTGCGCAATTCTTCCGATAGTCCCAGTGCTACCATGCTCATACCATATTTGCTCATGGTGTAAGCCAGGTGGTTGGCAAACCAATTGGGATCAAGGTCAATGGGCGGGGAGAGGGTTAATATATGGGGATTATGCGCTTTCTTGAGATGCGGTATGCAGGCTTTGCTCACAAAAAAAGTACCGCGCACGTTAATACCATGCATCAGTTCCCAACGCTTCCATTCGGTTTCTTCGGTATGCGTAAGGCTGATAGCGCTGGCATTGTTTACCAGGATATCGATATGGCCGAAGGTTTCGGCCGTTATCCTCACTGCTTCGTTGATACTTTCTTCGTAGCGAATGTCTGCCTGCAAGGGCAATACTTTTCCGGGGCCGGCTTTTGCTATTTCTTCGGCAGCCGAAAATATGGTTCCTTCCAGTTTAGGGTTGGGTTCGGCGGTCTTGGCGGCAATAGCCACATGCGCACCTTCTTTTGCCAAACGGATGGCAATAGCTTTCCCGATTCCCCTGCTCGCGCCTGTTATAAAGGCCACTTTGTTTTCGAATTTCATCTCTCTATTTCTTTATTGTCACATACCTGTCAGGATATACAGGCCTATTTATAAACTCAAAATCTACCTGATTATGATGTACTTGCAGAAAATCGGGCATTACTACCAAAGGCCCGGATCGTAAACTTACGATTTCAGCAGTAAATAGTGAAGAAATAAAATCCAGCAATTATGCTCTTGACCAGTGGGGGCAATGGCTGTATGTTTGTATTGTTGATTGATTGATACAAGGACACAAAAGACGATATCCAAAAAACCAAAAACCACGACTCCTAGAAAAACCCAAACCGTTCAAAATCCAGAATCCTAAAACAACCAGTATACTTTCGATCCTAATATCAGTTAATTGAACGTGAAAATCCAATAACCTAACGCAAGATCCAATTCCTACAGAACAACACATTTAAAATTTGTACCTATTGATGGCCAGAAAAAAGTTGGTAAGGCGTACAAAAAAATTGAAAGGTCCTGAAGTAACTCTTCAGGACTTTTTCCTTTTAGATAAATAACATAAGTATACCCTTGGAAGAAAAGAAAAACGGTGGACCGCCCTTAGAGCGCGGCTCACCGTTCAATTTTATTTTAATCAGTCGCCGGCGTCCCGCCGGTGACCGCTAGTTACGGGCCTCCGGCCCGTTCTGTGCAAGGCCGGAGGCCTCGAACTAATCGTCACTCTGCGCGGACGCCCGATATCTTTCGGCCTCTTCTTCCCTGGGTATAAAACCCCGGGTTATAGAAAGATCATAGACATTACCCCGGGTTTTATACCCAGGGATTGCTATGGGTCAAACTAAAAGATCTTCACCCCAGTTATCTTATAACTCTCCAGCCTGTCCAATTGCAACTGGTACTGTAACTGCACCTGCTGCAGTTTGGCGTCTTCTACGTTCGTCTGTGCACTCAATAACTCCACGTTCGTGATCAGCCCGGCCTTGAACCGGATATTGGCGAGGTCAAACGCCTTCTGCGCCTGTTGCACAAGAATGTTGGTATTGTCTAGTTTCTGCTCCAGGGTCTTGTAATCGGCCTGTACGGTAGCCAGGTCTTTTTGAATATTGGCCTGTACCGTTTGCAGCGATTTATTGGCTGTTTCAATATTGATTTGTGACAGCTTCTGTTGCAGCTTTGTTTTATTACCGTTGAAAATAGGCACGCTGATACCTACCCCGGCATTGGCATTCCAAAGTGGTTTATTTATTTCAGGAATAAAACCATTGCGCACACCGGTGCTGCCGCTGGCGAAAATATTCGGGCGGTTGTTGGTGGCCGCTGCCTGCAGATCATATTTATACAATTCAATCTGCCGCTGCAAAACAATAGCCTGCGCATTGGTGCTTTTCCACGACGTTTGATTGAGGTCGGAAATAATCACCAGCGCATCTGCATCCTGCGACGGTTTGATAGCATGCTGGTCTTCACCGGTAAGTAATTGCAGGTAGATATATTGTTTCTCCAATTGACTCTTCAAATCGTTCAACCTGTTCTCCGCGTTCTTGGTCCTTACCTGCGTAGTCAACAGATCATATTCCAACGCATCGCCGTTTTTTATCTTCGATGTTATCAGCTGTTCATTTTCTTTCAGCGATTTAATTTGATCTTCCTGTACCATAATAGACTTTAGCAGGAAGCGGATGCCGTAATAATTTTGCGTTACCTGGTAGGCAACTGCATTTTTACTGTTGTCGATATTGCTTTGCGTCAACGACTTTTCGGATTTGGTCCTTTCCAACTGCAATTTTGTTTTACCAAAATCATATACCAACTGGCTGATAGATACATGCCCATCATAGTTGTTGGCCGGCTGGAATTTAAACTTACTACCATTAAAGTCTATCGACGGTGTGGGATACGTGTACCTGTACGAGGCATCACCAGATATCTCAGGCATATAGTTGGTCCTGATAATTTCATCTTTTACTCCAAAAGCATTCAACTGCTCTTCCAGTTCTTTAATACCCGGGTAATTATTCACCGCTTTCTGGATAAGTGATTTCAACTGCTCGTCTTTAATCGGGTTATCCTGTGCCGTTGCTACCGCGGTAACAAACAGGGCAACAGCCAGTAAAAACTGTTTCATCATACCATTTTTATTTGAAGTCGTCATAATCAATCTTTTTATTGGTCGTTGTCAAAAGGTTAATGCGCCTCTGCCATTGCGGCTTTCTTTGCGGCCTGGTCAACCGGTCCTTCTCTTTTAAGTTTTAAAAAGAAAATGAGCGGGAACACGGCAATGAAGAATAGCGAGATAAGGCGGAATGTATCGAGGTACGCAAGGAAATAAGCCTGTTTATCCACTGCCAGATCAAGCGCTTTATAAGCCATTTGCGTAGCCGATGTAGGATCGGCACCAGTGGCCCTTACAATGCCACCCACAATACTTGAAAGTGTTTGATCGGTAGTGGGTGCGCCGGGCACTATCTTGGCTACAAGGTCTACCCTGTGCTGCGCATAGTGCGATGCGATATAGTTATTCGCGATAGCAATACCAAACGATCCGCCGAGTTGTCTCACCATGTTGTTGATGGCAATACCCTGCGGGTAATCTCTTGGCGGCAATGTGGCCACGCTCGCATTGATCAATGGCAATTGCATCATGCTGATACCAAAGGCGCGCAAAGCAAGTGGAATAAATAAATTCCATCTTCCCAAATCATTGCTCAGCGAACCACCTACAAAACCAAACGCGATGAAAAAAGCAAACCCCACTATCACAAATGGAAGCGGGCTCGCCCCCTGGCTCATTCGTTTGCCCACATAAGGAAAAAGAAATACAGCAAGTAATGTTGGCGGTAGCAATGAAAGACCTGTCAGATAAGGCGTCCATCCCAATATTCGTTGTGCCAGTACCGGGTATACAAACACGCTGGTGAATAAACCAATGCCCACCACAAACGTAAAGATGGTGGTGATGGCCAGCGTTCGGTTGTCGAGCACACGTAGATTGACGACCGGGTTTTTGGTAGTCAGTTCCCACCATATAAATGCAATCAACCCAACAGCAGCAATGGTAGCGGTCCAGCGAATGGTTTCAGAAGCAAACCAATCATCTGCCTGGCCGCGTTCCAAAGTATATTGCAAACAACCGATGCCGGCCATGAGCAATAATATACCGAGGTAATCGATGGAAATATTTTGTTTGTTCTTTCCTTCGTTTTCCTTTTTATCGATAAATGTTACAGTAAGATAAGTGGCCAATACACCCACGGGCAGGTTTACAAAAAATATCCAGCCCCAGTGTTCAGAATATTCAAGGATATAACCGCCGATGGTTGGTCCGAGCGTGGGACCGAGTACGATACCCATTCCAAAAAAACCGCCGGCCAACGCTCTTTTTTCGGGTGGAAAAGCATCAAACAAAATACCCTGCGATGTACTAAGCAATGCACCACCGCCAATGCCTTGTAAGAAGCGCCAGAATACCAATTCACCAAGACCTGTAGAAGCACCACAGAAATAAGAAGCTATGGTGAACAATATCATTGAAACGATATAATAATTCTTTCGTCCGAAATACTCCTGTAAAAAACCAGTCATTGGAATGATGATCACATTGGCGATGGCATAAGCTGTAATCACCCAGCTCACATCTTCAATATTCACACCAAGGCTACCAGATATTTTATTAAGCCCTACGTTCACAATGCTGGTATCAATCAGTTCCATCACAGCGGCTACCACAGTAGTAAGCACGATGATGGCTCTTTTGAAACCGGTAGGATAATTTTGCATAAACAAGATTTATGCGTGAGACGTGAAACGTCAGACGTGAGGTATTAAACCCCCAATATGAACGCTGTACGTTGTAATAAGATTTGTCTCAGGCGGCAGATGATCCACAACTCGCGTTTCACGTCTGACGCCTCACGATTATTGAAGGGGAACTTCAACCTTTACACTCAACCCAGCCCGTAACTTATCGCGCAGTTTGTCTGCGTCTTTGATAGCTATCTTAACGGGCACACGCTGCGTTACTTTCACGAAGTTGCCGCTGGCATTGTCGGGCGGCAGCAATGCAAACTTGGCACCTGTTGCGTCGCTCAGACTTTCAATCGATCCTGTCACTTTCAAATCGGGATAAGCATCCAGTTCAAGATTTACTTCCATACCGGGGTGCATGCGTTCGATCTGGTTTTCTTTAAAATTGGCTACCACCCAGAAAGAAGTATCATTTACCACGGTCACCAACGGCGAGCCGGCTTGTACAAACTGGCCAAGCGAAACGTTTTTCTTTCCCAGTTTTCCACTAGCCGGTGCATATACGTTAGTGTAAGAAATTTTCAGCTTTTGCTGTTCGATCCTTGCTTTCTTCAATTCAATAGCTGCTTGTGACTTGGCAACATTCGATTGCAATACAGCTATCTTGCTTTGTGCCGAACTAAGGTCGCTGCCGCTGTTTGTCTCCTGCTGCTTTGCCTGTTCTACCGCGAAGCGGCTGTCATCGAGTTGTTTTTTGGTAATAGCATTTTCTGCAAACAGGTTCTCATCTCTTTTCAGGTCCTGCTCTGCTTTTTGCAGGCGGATCTGATTGAGCGTGATGCTTCCTTTATTAGTACCGAGACTTATCTGCGCCTGTCTTACAGAAGCCTGTGCATTTACAATATCGGCTTCTGCGCTGCGCAGGTCGGCTTCCATTTCTGCAAGCTGCGCCTGCATTTCTGCATCGTCGAGCGTCACCAGCAACTGGCCGGCTTTTACAGAATCATAGTCTTTCACGGTTATATCTTTTATATAGCCGCTTACACGTGGCAATACAGGTACAAGGGTTGTTTCTACCTGGGCGTTGTCAGTGCTTTCGTGCGTGGTAGCATATTTCCATTTGGTATAACCAAAAAAACCGCCACCCACCAGCAACAGTCCCAGTATAATAAACCGTACCGGCGATTTCTTTTTTGTTGGAGTCTGATTTTCCATGTTGATCCTTTTTTTATTCTTTGTTAATATGTTTTTAAGCAGGCAGTAAATAACTGCGTATTAGTTGTTTCAGATGATCGCCCACTCTCTTAACAAACCGGGGGTCATCGTATGGGACATAATCGTCCTCTTTATTTAATAATTTATTGCACATCCTGCGTGAAAGCAGTACCTGGTTGATAGTTCCAACGAGTGTTGCAATTACCAGCGGACCATCTATTTTTTTGAAATCACCTTTTTTCATACCGGCATCCAGCACTTCTTTTATCATTGCACTGTTGGGAAAAAGGAAATCGACAATAGCATTTTGAAGACTTTCACGATGACTAAGCATCATTTCCTGGTGAATAACGCGGTGAAATTTACGATTGGCAAAAAGCCTGGTCACATAACCATCCACGATCTGATCCATTTTTTCTATCGATGAAAGTGATCTATTCTTTACTATTTCATCCAGCAAGCCCCTGGTATAAGAAGCTTTTCTTTCAACCATGGCCGCAAACAATTTTTCTTTCGACCCGAAATAGTAGTTCACCATAGCAACGTTTACATCTGCCCGCGCTGCGAGGTCGCGGATCGATGTGCCTTCGAAACCTTTTTCTGCAAAGAGTTCTACGGCTACGTTGATGATGTGTTCTTTTTTATCTGTCATGTTTATTTTGAAATGAAGACACGAAATTAAACAAATGTTTAAATTAAACAAACGTTTGATTAGGATTTACAGGATTCAAGGATTAGCAGGATGTCGCACCCTCTATTACTGGGGAGCTTTAAAATAACCGGCAAATTTTTATAAATAGAATATTATCAGCGCGTTGCGACTTACAGTTTTCGCTCGTGAGAATTATAATTGGGGGAAGAAAGTCAAGGTTTCCTTGATAAAAATTTTTGTGAAGCGCTTGTTAAGCAATAAACCTTCCAGGTCTTGGAGAACTGGAAGGTTTATTCAAGATGAGCTTCAGCCATACTTCAGACCGGCCTTTTATGTTTCTTTTCTATACTTCAGCAACACTTCGGACATACTCTCGGCATACTTCCGGTATACTATCTCTATACTGTTTCCATACTATCTACACGCTATTCAGCCCCTATATGTCCTCTATAGCATTAAAAAACCTTCGAGGTCTTTTAGACCTCGAAGGTTTATAACATAAAATCTTCGCGCCCTTGCGCCTTAGCGTCTTCGCGTTTAGGATTTTTACATCTTAATATCCATAATCTTCCCTTCCAGCCTGCTGCGCTCGGCCATGAAGCCCATGATATGACTTTCTATAGATTGATCAATAGTAGAAGTAAGTAAAGAAGGATCGTGTTTGGAAACAGCCTGTATCCAGTTTGCCACCAGCCGGTAATCGCCGCCGCCATGCGCATCTGTCTCCTGTTTGAATTCCTGTTCTTTGCCCGTACGAAAGTCAAGCGCCTTGAAGGCGGTCATATCGCCTTCTATATAGCCCATACTTCCCATCACTCTTGTCTTACGTCCTTCGGCTGGGGTAAAGGCTTCCATAGAAAACGATGCAGTTATATTATCGTCGAACTTGATAGTGGTGACATAATGATCCGGTTGATCATTGTCCATCCTGTACACGCATCTTCCATAGTTAGTAGTACGAAGCTGTTGTAATATATAATCGCCCTGCTTCTCTTTTTCTATTGGCAAATCGAATACATAAGTACGTTCGCGGTTGCGGTGATAAATACGCAGCGCAGAATAAGGGCAGGTGGGTTCTATCTTGCATCCGTCCATGCAACGTTCGGTACTACCCGCCGGCGCATTGGCTTTGGTAAACCATTTGAGATCGCCAAACGCCTGTATGTTGCGGCAGGGTTTATTGATCATCCAGCGAAGTATATCGAGATCATGACAGGATTTAGCCAAGATAATAGGCGTAGTCTCTTTGCTATTGTGCCAGTTGCCCCGCACATACGAATGCGACATGTGCGTATACTGTATCGGTTCCAGGTGCTGCACGCTGATAATATCGCCAATGGCGCCATCGTGCATCAGCTCTTTCATTTTTACGAAATAAGGCGCGTAGCGCAACACATGGCATACCGCCACGATGCGCCCGCTTTTTTTGGCGAGTGCCAGTATATCGCGGCATTCTTTTTCGCTCGGCGAAATGGGTTTCTCCAGCAATATATCATATCCCATTTCGAGCGCTTTCATACAAGGGCCGTAGTGCAGCCTGTCGGGTGTTGAAATAATGACGGCATCGGCAAACTTGGGGCGTTTGAAAACATCTTCCCATGTCTTGAAACGATTCTCATCTTTAATAGCATGTTTCTGCGCATAGCGTTCGTTGCGCACCGGGATGGGCTCGGCCACGCCGACAATATCAAGCTGACCCGGATAATTGAGTGCATAGCCGCCATATACATTACCGCGGTTGCCTGCGCCAAGCGTAATAGCGGTAATAGGATTATCGAGTGCTGAAAGTTCCTCTGGTGAAGGCAACACTATAACGTTGCCGTTTTCGTCGACAGCATGCGATGAAAAAGGAAAAAGCGCACTGCCAGCACCAATTCCCAATGCTTTGATGGCCGCGCGTCGTGTCCATTGTTTTGACATAAGATAGATTTCGAATTAAAAAATGGCTGGGCTTCGACAGGCTCAGCCTGACATACTAAGAAGGTCATTGTCAGGCTGAGCCTGTCGAAGCCTCTTTACCTCTTTTCTCTTTGGCTCTTAGCTAAGTTACAAATATCGATCCGGCAAACAGCTTAGAAATTCATTAAATTAGATGGTACCAAACCACTGCACATGGTTACCTCCCAACGTTTTATAGCACTCGATGTATTGCGCGGCATGACAGTTTGCTTCATGATCATAGTAAATACGCCGGGTAATGGAGCTACTACATTCTCGCCATTGCACCACGCACACTGGCATGGCTTCACGCCAACAGACCTTGTATTTCCATCTTTTTTATTTGTGACAGGTAATGCGCTAAGCTTTGTGATGGCCAAATGGGCTACTATGAGCAACGGCGAAGTTGTTTGGAGAATTCTCAAACGAACTATCATCATTTTTCTATTGGGCTATCTCATGTACTGGTTCCCTTTTTTCAGGTTCGATGAAAATGACCAGATGGTAGCTGCACCTATATCAGGAACCAGGATCATGGGCGTATTGCAACGAATAGCATTGTGTTATGGCATAGCGGCGCTGATGTTGCATTTCTTTAAAACCAAAGCGACGGTAATCATCAGCGTTATATTATTATTTCTTTACTGGAACCTGTTATACTGGTTTGGAGATCCCGCAGATCCACTAAGTATGACGGGCAATGCAGCCATCAGACTCGACAAATGGCTCATGGGCGATGCCCACATGTATCACGGCGAAGGAATAGCGTTTGACCCCGAAGGCTGGCTAAGTACATTGCCGGCCATCGGCAACGTAGTGGGCGGTTACCTGGCAGGCAGGTTTGTACAGCAAAAGGGCAATAGCTATGAGGGGCTCACCAAACTATTACTGGCAGGCGCGGCGCTTGTTTTCGCCGCCTATTGCTGGAACTTATTATTCCCGGTCAATAAAAAGCTGTGGACGAGCTCTTTTGTGGTGCTCACGGTTGGACTAGATTGTATCATACTGGCCGGCATTATATATGTCACGGATTTTCTTCATAAAACACGCTGGACCCATTTTTTCCAGGTCTTTGGCAAGAATCCCCTGTTTATATACCTGCTGTCGGAATTACTGGTCATCATCCTGTTTATGGTGCCCATAGAACCCGATACCACCCTGTTTCACTGGATTTACCAGCATATTTTTAGCCATGCCGGCGCCTATCTTGGGTCATTGCTATTCGCCATCGCCTTCATGCTATTGTGTTGGAGCGTAGGCTATTGGCTAGACAAAAGGAAAATTTACATCCGGGTATGAGCCCGAGGTTCGCTACGCGAACGGCTTCACCACGGAGACACGGAGGCACAGAGGTTCACAGAGAACCATTTCATTAGCTTTTAGGTGCTTAACTCCGTAATATTCCTAAAATGCCGGTGCCAGGATTTATTCGGATAAAATGACCGATGCCCAGACTGTACGCTCAGGTTAGGTGTCAATAAAGATATCTCTGTGAACCTCTGTGCCTCCGTGTCTCCGTGGTAAAGCTGGCGCCGTAGGCGCGCAAAGCTCTTTTAGCATTAAGTTTTCATTTACTTCTTGCCCCTCCCACCGATTTAACGTACTTTCGCGCCTCGTTGAAAAGCTGCTGGTTTTAGATGTTAGTCACTGGCCTCGTAGCTTTGCTAATCATGTAGAAACTAACAGCGAAAAGCTTAATTATGAATATCCGCAACATAGCCATCATTGCACACGTTGACCATGGAAAGACAACCCTGGTAGACAAGATTTTGCACGCCACGAAAGTGTTTCGTGACAACCAGGAAACCGGGGAGTTGATAATGGACAGCAATGACCTCGAAAGGGAACGTGGTATTACCATCTTCAGCAAAAATGCTGCTGTTGAATACAAAGACACCAAAATTAATGTCATCGATACCCCTGGTCACTCTGACTTTGGCGGTGAAGTAGAACGGGTACTAAAAATGGCCGACGGCGTTTTGCTGCTGGTCGATGCATTTGAAGGCCCGATGCCCCAGACACGCTTTGTATTGCAAAAAGCGCTGCAGCTAAACCTGCGCCCTATTGTGGTGATTAATAAAGTAGATAAACCCAATTGCCGTCCCGACGAAGTACATGACGCCGTATTTGAATTATTCTTCAACCTCGACGCCAGCGAAGAGCAATTGAACTTCCCAACCTTCTATGGTTCGGGTAAACATGGCTGGTTCAACAGCAAGAACGAACAATGCGCAGACATTACACCATTAATGGATGGCATTCTTGAATATGTACCTGCTCCAAAAGTAGCCGAAGGTCCTTTGCAATTGCAGATTACTTCGCTTGACTACTCTTCTTTCCTTGGAAGGATAGCAGTAGGTAAAGTGGCAAGGGGTTCTATCAAAGAAGGCCAGATGGTTGCATTGATGCAGGCCGATGGTGCCATCAAACGTCTTAAGGTGAGAGAACTTTATACGTTTATGGGCATGGGCAAGAAAAAAGCCACTGAAGTTTTTGCAGGCGATATATGCGCAGTAGTAGGATTAGAAGATTTCAATATCGGCGATACCATTGCTGATACGGAAAACCCCGAAGCCTTACCGATAATAAGTGTGGACGAGCCAACAATGAGCATGTTGTTCAGCATCAACAACTCACCTTTCTTTGGTAAAGAAGGTAAGTTTGTAACGAGCCGCCACCTGCGCGACCGCCTGATGAAAGAAACAGAGAAAAACCTCGCATTAAAAGTAGAAGATACTGATAGCGCTGATAGCTTCCTGGTATATGGCCGTGGCATTCTGCACTTAGGTATATTGATAGAAACGATGCGTCGTGAAGGATTTGAGTTAACTGTTGGCCAACCAACCGTGCTGGTAAAAGAAATCGGGGGTAAAAAACACGAACCATATGAAATACTGGTAGTGGATGTACCCGGCGAATACAGTGGTAAAGTGATAGACCTGGTTACGCAACGCAAAGGCGAAATGCTGGTGATGGAGAGCAAAGGCGAAATGCAGCACCTTGAATTTGAAATCCCTTCACGCGGATTGATTGGTTTGCGTAGCACCATGCTTACCAGTACTGCAGGTGAAGCCGTCATGGCACACCGCTTCCTGGAATACAAACCATGGAAGGGCCCGATACCCGGAAGAAACAATGGTGTATTGCTTTCTAAGAACCAGGAAAGAACAACAGGTTATTCTATCGATAAATTACAGGATCGCGGTACGTTCTTCGTCGACCCAGGTGAAGATGTATACACCGGTCAGATCATTGCCGAGCATATCAAACCAGGCGACCTGGTGGTGAATGCTACCGAGCCAAAGAAACTGACCAACCACCGCGCGAGCGGCAGCGACGATGCATCACGCATTGCCCCAAAAACACTTATGACACTGGAAGAATGTATGGAATACATTCAACAGGATGAGTGCATCGAGGTAACACCTAAGAGCATTCGTATGCGTAAAGTGATACTGGATGAAGACGAAAGGAAGAAGCAGCAGAAGAGAATGTCGTCTGAAGTAGGATAATAGAACTTTTTCCATATTAGAAGGCCGTCTTTCATAAGGCGGCCTTTTCTTTGATACCAGATACCGGATGCAGGATGCCGGATATTAAAGCGGCGAGTTACGTTTTTTATGGCAGACTGCATCGGGCATCTGGTATCCGGCATCCAGTTTCTTTACCTCTCGCTCAATTATTCTTGCAATTGGCTCAATAGTACCGCAAATTGACAACGACCCCGCTTATTTTTACTTTGTACATGGAGAAAACTTCAAAACATATAATTTATATGTTAACCCTGGTGGCTGGACTGGCCATGTTGGGTGGATGCAACCATATCTCACATCAATTGTGCGGCGGAACAGTGACAGAAACGGTTGCTTCATCAAAACAAGCCCTGAATGCCGACATCGTAACCACCGGTACCGTTCAAACGGAAGCAGCCGGTACCACAGAGCCGCTCAGGCTTGCCACAAGGTTTTTCAATTGATTAGTAGCAAACACTTAGCCTCCCAACTTTAGCATGGTGGTCAAACACCCGTGCAAATCCCCCATTCACTCAAAAAACCATCCTTTGGCTCATGCAGTATGCCTTTGACTCAACTGGTTTGTAGCATCATCATTTATGAGGTAACTTTAATATTAAACCTCTAATTCGGGATTTTGCGTGCATCTCATCACATAAAAATTTTATCCTGCCTTGTGTTTGTCCTTACTGTTTTCATAACAGGATCGACGGGACAATCCATTTCTTTTCACCATATCAATACTTCCGACGGCCTTTCCGACAACAACGTGGTGAGCGTAGCCATCGACAAAAACGGGTTCCTGTGGGTGGGCACCATCAACGGGTTGAATGTGTACGACGGCTATTCCGTAACATCCTTTTATAAAGAACACGACCCCGGCCTGGCATCCAATTATATTCCCCATATGATGTGCGACAGCCGCAGCCGGATTTGGATGGGCACGCCTGAGGGCGTGAGCTGGGTAGACGATACTCGTAAAATACATAGGGTGACCCTCCAGGATACCGTTCAACGGTTTCAATGCTCCACCATTTTTGAAACAAAAACCTACGGCATCGTACTGTTTACTGACAGGGGACAGTTTTATCTGAACCAGGCTTCCAATAAATGGGAACGCATAGACTGGATACCAGCATCGCTGAAATATGCGGACTATATAGACCAGGAATATTTTACGAGCGAGCAGATCATCTACACTTTTACCAACCGCGTGTTTATTATCGACTATGCCACGAGGAAGATCATCTTTGACCAGCCCATGGACAATCCGCTCAGTGCATGCCGTGTAGATAAGAACAAAATAGCGGCGGGCCTGGCGGCAGGTGTGGTACTGGTTACAGATATTCATACCAATAAACTGGTGCGCAGCTACCGGCTCACCAACCAACTGAATGGAAAAACGATCAATACCAACCTTACCGAAGTAAGACAGGCCGCCACCGGCGAATTGCTGGTAGCCACCAATTTTGCCGGTCTGAATATTATAGACAATGATGGCAACGTCATCCGCCATACGCACGATCCGCTCGATCCCGGTTCGCTGTCAACCAACAACACGTACCGCGTTCTTCCCGGACCTAATGGAGAAGTGGTGGTAGGTACCGGATCATCAGGCGTCAATTTCTACAACATCCACAACCTGCAGGCAGGGTATAAACGCATTTTAATAGATAAAGAAGGCCGCCTCTTCGACAATTATATCGACGCTATAGCCGAAGATAAAAACGGAATTCTATGGCTGGGTGCTTACGACAGGTTGATAAGGTGGGATAGAAAGGTTGATAATATAACATTCTATTATCCCTACCTGCAATCGAAAGAACCAACTACGCCTACCGCGGGTATCAGAACATTGTGCTTCGACAACCACGGAAAGCTATGGGTGAGCATTCTCAACAAAGGCGTATCGATATTTGATGAAAAGACCGGCATGTTCAAAAAGATAACGCTCGATACTGCAGCCGGGCCGGCCGTGCGAAGCGAATATGTAAACCAGCTCATGACCGGCTCAGATGGGCATATCTGGGTTTGTACCAGCGGCGGTGTCTACACTATTAATCCCGACGATCTTTCTGTCAACGCATTCAGCAACCACCCACTGCTGAAATTGTTTTCAGGCAAAAGAGTGATTGGTGTTTTTGAAGACAAACAAAAAAGAATCTGGCTGGGAACGACAGGTGATGGTACTTTTTGCTATGACCCAAGTCGCAACCAATTGAAGCGGTATACCACCAGTGAAAAAATGCTTTCCAACAACTGTTACGCATTCAACGAAGACAGTAAAGGAAATATTTACGCATCATCGAGCCTCGGTTTCAATATCATTGCGCCTAATGACAGCATCCGTTCTTATAACCAGTTCAACGGTCTTAAATACGACAAATGCAATGGCATGCTGGAAGACAACGAAGGCAATATGTGGATCGGGAACAATAAATGCCTGGTAAAACTGGATGGCGCCAGTGGCAAAATTGAAGTGTTTGGCGAAAGCTCTAACCTAAGCATACATGGTTTCAGGAATGGAAGCTGCCTGAAAACGAAAGACGGTGAATTGATATGGGGCAGCCAGCTTGGTATCAATTATTTTTTTCCAGGCCAACTGGTTAGCAATGCCACCAAGTTGAAAGTGAATATAGACCAGGTGGTAACCGAAGATTCTACGGTGCGTTCGGCCAGCAACTATGCGTTCGAACTTCCCTATTCTAAGAATACTATCCAGTTTCACTTTACGGCTATCAACCTGCAAGGTTCGAGGAATATCCAGTATCAATACATGTTAGAAGGATATGATAAGGAATGGCGACAGGGCACCGATATCCGGCAGGCACAGTATTCAAAACTTTCCGCAGGCAAATATACTTTCAGGGTAAAGGCAAGCCTCGATATGGTAAACTGGTCGACGGCCCGTAACGAAGTAAGCATCACCATTGTGCCACCATTGTGGCAACGCTGGTGGTTCATACTCGTCATTGCGGTATTGCTGGTGGCCTGTAGTTACCTGTTCCTGCAAACCAGGAATGAAAAAATACGCCGCCAGCAGGAAGAACTGGAAACAGAGAAAGCCATCAATTATTTTGCATCGAGTATTTACGAAGGGCATTCTGTAAAAGCCATTCTGTGGGACGTGGTAAAGAACTGTATCGGCCGCCTCCATTTCGAAGACTGCGTTATTTACCTGCTTGATCACGAAAGAAAGGTATTGATACAACGTGCAGCGCATGGCCCCAAGAGCCCGTTGTCATACGAAATAGTATCTCCCATGGAGATTCCGCTTGGCCACGGCATCACCGGCACGGTGGCGCAGACAGGAAAAGCGGAACTGATCCGTGATACAACCAAGGACCCGCGTTATATCGTAGATATCGAGAGAAGATATTCGGAAATTGCTGTCCCTATTATCTCCAACGGCAGGGTATTGGGCGTAATTGACTGCGAACACTCAAAAAAAGGGTTCTTTACTCAAAAACACTTGTCCATTCTCACTACAATCGCGTCCTTGTGTGCAAATAAGATTGTAAAAGCAAAAGCAGAAGCAGAAAAAGCGAAGGCTGAGGCGGTGCTGATGGAAACACAGAAAAAAATGGCAGACGTAGAAATGCAGGCGCTGCGGGCGCAAATGAACCCGCACTTCATTTTCAATTGTCTTAATTCGATTAACAGGTACATTGTAAAAAGTGACCAGGCAACGGCCTCGTTGTATCTCACACGTTTTGCCAAATTGATACGACTGATACTCGACAATTCGAATTCAAAAAACGTAACCCTTTCCAACGAACTGGAAGCGTTGCGGCTGTATATAGAAATGGAAGCATTGCGGTTTGACAAGAAATTTAATTATCGCATTACTGTAGATGAAAGCGTAAGTGTAGACAGTGTAGAAGTACCGCCGCTTATTATTCAGCCCTATGTAGAGAATGCGATCTGGCATGGATTGTTGCACAAAGACAGCGGCGGACAACTCAATATACACGTGAGCATGATTGGCGACAGCATTTTGCAATGTATAGTAGAAGACGATGGCGTAGGCCGTGATAAAGCGAAGGGATTGAAAAGTAAATCGGCCACTACGCGCAAATCGCTTGGAATGAAATTGACAGAAGACAGGATTTCATTGCTCAACAAACACGCCCAATTAAACGCCAGCGTAGATATTATTGATTTGAAGACGTCGGATAATGAAGCGGCAGGGACCAAGGTTATTTTGAAAATTCCCGTATAGCGAGTGGGCTTCGACAAGCTCAGCCTGACAAAGATTTCTGTCACCCTGAGCTTGTCGAAGGGTTCCCGGTAACAAGAAAATTTCTCAAGAAAAATACAATTTATGATAAGCTGCATTTTAGTAGACGATGAAAGCAATAGCCTGGAGATGACAGAATGGTTATTGAAGACGTATTGCCCCGGCGTGACCATTGAAGCCATGTGCAATTCTGCGGAAAAGGGTATCGAGGCTATCAATAAGTTTAAGCCCGATGTGGTGTTTCTCGATATTGAAATGCCGCACATGAACGGGTTTGATATGCTGGAGCAGTTTGACAAATTAACTTTCGACGTGGTGTTTACAACAGCCTACGACCAGTTTGCCATCAAGGCATTTAAATACAGCGCGCTCAACTATCTTTTAAAACCGGTTGACCCCGAAGATCTCAAAGAAACCATTCGCCGTATTGAAGAAAAGAAAACCTCGCCTACCAAAGAGCAGATAGATCTGCTGATGCAAAGTGTAAAAAATGTTTCCAAACAACCGGTATCGCGCGTGGCCCTCACCACCAACGACGGTATGATCTTCGTTTCCACCAATGAAATATTGTATTGCCAGGCAGAAAGCAATTATACATCTGTCGTATTGCTGGGTGGCAAAAAAATCGTGGTATCGAAAGTGTTGAAAGATATTGATGAAACATTGAGCGGCCCCGATTTCTTCCGGGTACACAATTCCTACCTCATCAACATCAACCATATAAAAAAATTCGTTCGCGGCGACGGCGGTTATGTTATTATGGATGATGGCACTTCTATTGGCATATCGCGCTCGCGGAGGCAGGAGTTTATGGAGCTGTTTTCAAAATTTTAGCTAAGAGATTAAAGGAGGAAAGGAGTTGAAGGAGCCTTATGGCAGCTTAGCTTCTTTTCTTTCCGGCATTCACTCTGTGCAGCATTTTTTTTCGCGCAGAGCAAAAGAGAAAAGGAGATATACGACTCTTTTTCTCTTTTCTCTGCGCGAAACTTTTATATGTAACCAATGTTGAAACATGCGTTTCCTTTGCTATTGCCTATCAAGAAAAGTTAACGGCTTCCACTTCTCTTTTGTCTCTTTCACCCTTTTGATCTCTTAGCTAAATACTCAAAAAAATGTCCATTTACTCAGCCATCGTTTTCTACGAGACTGGCGGGGGTTAGTTTTACACCCGTCAATCACCATTAACCATTAAACCCTAGACAATGAAATTTTTTAAAAATGTGGCCCTGGCAGTGCTCTTAACAACAGTGCTGTTCTCGTGCAAGAAAGACAATGAGGAGCCTGCTGCATTTACAATCGAAGGCGTGTGGCAAGGCAAGCTTGGTAATGGCAGCGCAACGCCAACCGGTTTTATTGGCCTCAATATTAAACCCGGTGGTATATTGGAAAGGACTACAAGCACCGGCAGTGTTTCTGCAACAGGCACCTGGCAACTCAATGGTACAGCTTTTACAGGAACATATACTTTTCCTGGCTCCGGTACCATCGTGAATGTAAACGGCATACTTGAGAAAGAAGCAAAGAAGATCACCGGCAGCTGGTCAAACAATGGCAACGAGGAAGGAACATGGTACGCAACAAAATAAGCATGAGATCATAATCTGATAGCGTCCTACTCCCCGGACGCTATGGGACAAGGGAAAATCACGCAGCAATTAGGAACCGCTTCAGCCTTGAGGCGGTTTTCCTTTTTTAGCTAAGAGATCAAAAGAGTGAAAGGGTAAAAGATGCTGACGCGGTTTATTCTTCTCTTTTTCTCTTTTGATCTTTTAGCTCCGGAATTTTTTACATCGAAGCAAATTATCACTTCATTTTATATCGAATTGTTGATTACTCAAAAAAACATCAATCGACTCACTGCACATTTATATGACCGCTATTGCATAGTAATATTGCATCGTCAATCAATTAACCATTCACTATTAAACCTTTTCTGAAATGAAAGCGTTAAAATTTTCACTCATTGTTTTCTTAACATCATTATTGTTTGTAAACTGTTCAAAAAGCAATGATGATCCTGCTCCCAGTTCCGTGTCGAATGCTATCACTGGTACATGGATAGGTAAGTTTGGGACGGGTAGCAACAATCCTTCTTCTTTCTACAGCTTCCGTATCGAAACCGGTGGTGTGTTGAAAGAATTAAACAGCTCGGGCAATGTGGTAGGTACCGGTACATGGAAACTCGAGAACGATATTATTACCGGCAGCTATACTTATCCGTCAGGTCTTAAGTATTCTTTTATCGGTGCGTTCGATGCTTCAAAGAAGCAAATCGTTGGTGACTGGGGATATGGTTCCAGCGCAACCAATGGCGGTCTTTGGGATATGGACAAGAAAAGTGATTAATGAATAATGCCCGCAAAAGACTTTAACCAACAGCACAAAAAGAAAGTATATGATAGCAAAGTGGTTGTGGATAGCTGGATCGGCGATATTTCTTTTGCTGGGCATTGTTCACTTTTATTACACGTTTTTCACCAACAAATTTCTGCCAGGCAATAGAACACGCCTGGCAGAAATTAAGTACAGTTCTTTGCAGCTTACCAAAAAAACGCCCATATGGAAAGCATGGGCCGGTTTTAATGCCAATCACAGTACAGGCGCTTTGTTCTTTGGACTGGTAAACATAATGCTCGCTACGGAATACTTTCCTGTGCTTCGGCATTCATCCATCCTGTTGGCGCTTAATTTATTCGTGCCGCTCGCTTACCTCTTACTGGCAAAAAAACACTGGCTCAACGTTCCATGCACCGGTGTACTGGCCGCCGCCGGGTGTTTCATAGCGGCCATAATATCAATGACTTAAAAGGGTCTTACGGTGAGTCGCCTTTTAGAAGGCGGCCCACCGTGAACCACTATTGATTTATGTCAATCACTCAACAAATCCGCTACCTGCTCAATACCCGTTCGGGACAGGCCGGTGGCGTATTACTTTTGATTTATCAAATACCGGAAATCATTAAACCCCAACCTTTGAATCTCACAATTGTCTTTTAGGACGGATAAATAGAAACCGCTGTCACGCTTCCGCGTGACAGTTTTCTTTTCAGGCCTTCAACAAAACTTTTCCTGTAATTATTGCCGCCGTAACTTTGGCCTTCCAAAAATGGAGCAGATGAAAAAGTGCCTGGCAATAATCATTTTATTTCTTGCTTTACAGGGTTTGTCCCCTGCCACTGCGCAATGCTCTATCTGTACCAAAACGGCCCAGCAACTGGGCGAACGTCCCGCCAAAGCGCTCAATGGCGGCATCCTTTACCTGGCAGCCATGCCGATTGCTATCTTTAGTTTTATTGGATATAGGTGGTGGAAGAATAATAAGGGAGAGTAGAAGCATTTTAAACCGCTTAATCTTTTTAATTGTCAGGCTGAGCCTGTCGAAGCCCTCCTTTTTACATGGGATACCCTTCGACAAGCTCAGGGTGACATGGAAATGGATGATATTAATATAATTTCCATCTCGATAATTTAATATCTTCAAACAAAACAACTGCTATGCGTCTCGCGTTGCTCCTACTCCTTTGTATGCCCTGTTTTGCATGGGCGCAAAAACTTCCGTCGATAGAAGAAAAAACAAAAGATCTTAAGAAGTACGAGGGTTATCTTAATTTTTATTGGGATTCGGCCGCTGGTAAGATATGGCTGGAGATAGATAAGATCGATACCGAACTGCTGTATCAAACATCATTGCCGGCCGGACTCGGTTCCAATGACGTAGGTCTCGATCGTGGTTTGCTCGGTCATACGGCCGTGATAAAATTTGTAAAGACAGGCCGCAAAATTTTGATGACAGAACCGAACCAGGATTACCGCGCATCGTCTGTCGACCCGAACGAACGCAAATCGGTAGAACAATCCTTTGCGCAATCAACCTTGTGGGGTTTTGTAGCAGAAGCAGAAACAAATGGCCGGCAGTTGGTAGACGCAACCGACTTCATGCTGCGTGATGCCATGAAAGTTTCCAATACACTTCGCCGCAGCCAGCAAGGATCATATAGCATCGACAAAACAAGGAGCGCCATCTACCTGCCGCGTACCAAAAATTTTCCGCAGAATTCAGAATTTGAGACCACTATTACTTTTGTGAACAATGATGGCACTACCGGTAACTATGTTTTTTCAGTAACCCCTTCGCCCGAAGCTATTACCGTAAGAATGCATCATTCATTTGTACAATTGCCCGACAATAATTATAAACCACGACTGTTTGATCCGCGTTCAAGCTTTATTGATATTTCATTTTTTGATTACAGCACACCCGTATACGAACCGATCGAAAAACATTATATCATTCGTCATCGCTTACAGAAAAAAGATCCTTCGGCAGCTATGAGCGAAGCCGTAAAACCAATTGTATATTATCTCGACAATGGCACACCCGAACCTATACGCAGCGCATTGATGGAAGGCGCTTCTTGGTGGAACCAGGCATATGAAGCAGCCGGTTTTAAAAATGCGTTCCAGGTAAGATTATTGCCCGACACCGCCGACCCCATGGATGTGCGATACAATGTTATCAACTGGGTACATCGCGCTACCCGTGGATGGAGCTATGGCGCTTCAGTGGTTGATCCAAGAACAGGTGAAATTATTAAAGGACATGTAACACTTGGTTCATTGCGTGTGCGTCAAGACTATCTCATTGCGCAAGGTTTGCTGGCGCCATTTGAAAACGGCATGCCCGCAGACAACAAAATGCTGAAGATGGCATTGGAAAGATTGAAACAACTCGCGGCACATGAAGTAGGACATACATTGGGACTAATGCACAACTACGCTTCCAGTGTAAACAATCGCGGTAGCGTAATGGATTACCCGCACCCGGTGGTAACATTAAATGCGGCGGGTGAAATAGATCTCAGCAACGCATACGATAATAAAATCGGTGAGTGGGATAAGGTAGCTATCACCTGGGGATACCAGGATTTTGGCAGCGGTCCCGATAATCAAAATACATTAAACACTATTTTATCCAACGCTACGGCAAAAGGTTTGCAATTCATCAGCGACCGGGATGCACGTGCACCCGGTGGCTTACATCCGCAAGCTCATTTGTGGGACAATGGCGCCGATGCCGTTGCAGAACTCAAAGAAGTATTGAAGGTGCGCGAAAAAGCGTTGGCACAGTTTGGTGAAAAAAATATACGCCCCGGTACGCCTATGGCATTGCTGGAAGACGCGCTGGTACCTGTGTATTTATTTCATCGTTATCAACTGGAAGCGGTAACAAAAATGGTCGGTGGCATGAACTACACTTATGCACTGCGTGGCGACGGGCAACTGGTTACCAAAGCGCTTACAAAAGACCAGCAATCAAAAGCATTGGACGCTGTGATTGAATGCATGGATCCAAAACTGCTCGTATTACCAAACAGGATAACACAATTAATTCCACCGCGCCCGGCAGGTTATAATTCTACCCGCGAATTATTTAAGAAAAGAACAGGTCTTGCGTTTGATGCATTATCCCCTGCAGAAACAGCAGCTGACTTTCCATTGTCATTTTTATTCAACAGCGAGCGCCTCAGTCGTATGACGCAATATGAAGTAAACGGCGGGCTTGGCGCCGGTGACATGATCAAACGTCTTATCTCAAAAACCTGGGAAGCGCCGCGCAGAACAGGTATGGAAAAACTCGTGCAACAGCAAACGGAACAATTACTACTCACCTACCTGCTGGCATTGTCTGTAGATGAGAACGCCAATTTTGCCGCCCGGTCGGCTGCGCAAAAAGGAGTAGATGATATAAAAGCATTTATAAACAGGCAAAAGAAAATGCCTGCAGACGATAGTTATACTGCTCATCTTTCACTTGCATTGGCAAGAATGAAAGAACCTGAGAAAGTAAAACCTACACAACATAAGGAAATGCCTCCCGGTGCGCCTATTGGGATGATGAGCTGCGATTTGGACTAAGAGACAAAAGGGGAAAGGAGTTGAAAGAGGTTTATGTGTTGCTTTGATTCTTCTCTTTTTCTCTTTGTCTCTGTGCGACATTTTTTTTCGCGCAGAGGAAAGGAGGAAAAGAGGTAATTACTCCTTTTCTTTTTTGCTCTGCGAGAAATTATTATTGTATGAATAGTCGGTTCTTAACACCTGCAATATCTACAACATACACGCCATGTTGAAGGGCAGGCAATTGAAGAATGGTGGAATTATTATAAAATTCAGCAATGGTTTTATAGACCAGCTTACCATCTGCTGCAAATAACTGCAGTGATTGTTTACCGTTAAACCATGCATGTATCTCCACTTTTTGTTTGGCGGGATTTGGATAGATGCCCACATGATCGCCCGTGGCCGTATTCTTTATCACTACTACTTTTGAATAGATGACCTGGTTGTTTTTGCCGGTCACTTTTAAACGATAATAGTTTACGGGCAGTGCAGCCAATGAAACCGTTTGCTTGTATTGCGTAATGCGTGGGCCTTGCACCGCTACATGTTGTAATGTACTCCAGGTGGCGCCGTCTGTTGCGTATTCAATAGTAAAATATTGTATCAACATTGGGTCGGTAACCGCCCACGAAAGTAATGCGCGGTCCTGTTGCCTGTAACCATCGAAGTACAACAATGACATTGGCAACAACAGGTTGCTGCAATAAGCAGCGGGGACTGTAGATCGCGGTACTACGTAGTTGTCGAATAAAGCTCCGTCAGTGCCGCTGGTAGCGCCATTGACGCCTTCGTAGTTGTCGGGGTTGGTATTGATGGAAACACCTTCTACGCCGGCGATGGTGCTTTTGGCAATAGCTGGTTCAGCGCCGGTAAAATATATCACACCACCGCTGCCGCCACCGCCGGGCCCCATGGTACGGTTGGATAATTCGAGGTTGTCAACATAACCGCCATTGCCGCCGTCGGCAATAATATTGGTTGCGCCGACATAACTATTTACATCCATGATAATAGTACCGCCACCGCCACCACCCGAAGAACCATCACCAATAGTGATAGCACCATCCTGCCCGCGTGCGGAAATAGTATCGTTGTTGCTAATGATCACATCTGCTTTTATATAAATAATACCACCACCCGATCCACCACCATGCGTGGTAAGTGTATTATTACCATGTCCATTGCCACCACCACCACCTAGATAAATTCTGCTGCCAGCATTGCTAAGCGCCCTTCCACCCAAACCGGCATATTTGTTATTGCATCCTGTGGTACTGTTATTGACACCACCCATACCACCGGCAAATAAATTACTGCCACCACCTGCGCCATTATTGTGATCATTACCACCGCCGCCGCCATTAGCCGCTGGTCCGCGACCACCGCTATAAGTGTTTGCCAAATCAACAATACCTTCTCCTTTATAACCACCGCCTGTACTTCCCGCAGATGTATTATAATAATACCTGTTAAACTGAAGCGCAGCTCCGCACGTACCGTTCAATATCCTCGATGCGCCGCCTCTGAAACCAAGTGTATCGGCCGTAATGTCGGCATTAAGCGTAAGCGTGTTTAATACTCTTATAGCAAGTACACCACCGGTACCTGTTGTATTGTTCCATGGTGCGGGTACCAGCGGGCTTGTTACAGTAGCAGAAGAATATTCGGGTATTCTTACCAACTGCACTTTACCACTTACGGTATAGGTTTTAAGTAAGTCGTGCATGAAAAAAATGGAGTCTCCGACGATGCTACAGATATAAACCATTTCGTAATTGCCGGCGTCGTTGATGGAGGTGACCGTACCGAAAGCGTTATCGTCGTTGGTGCTCACGGTGGCGCCTTTCATTTGTATGAGCATGGCGTTATCGAACTGGGCAAGACCAGCTGCATTACTAACGACTACGCATGATTTGGAATAAACGACATCGGTGACCCGATAGTAAGTATTAACGACACCCCCAATGTTTTGGGCCGGGGCGCGTAGGACATAGAATAAAAGAAGCAGCAATAAGGTATGCTGTGCTTTTGACATAGATATTGGAGGTTCTTGACGAACACATTAAAGATAGTCATTACATCTTGAAAAAGGAAGAGGGTGGGCCGCCTTTTAGGGCGACTCACCCCATACGTCTTAAAGGTTGTTTATCAATCGATAAAGATTAAAATCTCCCTTCTCCAATAATGCCGCAATCCGCTCTTTAAGGGCGGTTTTGCTGATATCTTTCATTCGCTGTTCGCGGATGAGATGGTAGGCCTTTTCTGCCAATAGCCAGCTTTTTCTTTCAGATGACCCGCTGATGGCCTGCAGGCATTTATCGATGGCCTTCCATACCTCTTCAATACCTTCTTTTTGCGATGCCACGGTCTTAATAATTTCTACCGGCACGGCATGGGTATGAAAAGCGGGCGCCAACATCAGCCGCAGGTTTCTTACATACATGTCGGCATCGGGTCTGTCGCTCTTGTTTACTACAAACACATCTGCTATCTCCATCAACCCGGCTTTCATCGTTTGTATTTCATCGCCGGCCTCGGGCACTACAGTGACGATAGTTACATCCGCCAGCCCAGCGATTTCCACTTCACTTTGCCCTACGCCTACTGTTTCAACAATTATATAATCAAATTGCGCGGCTTTTACCACATCTGTTATCTCTATGATTTTGGGATGCAGCCCGCCAAGAGAACCCCTGGTGGCCAACGAACGAATAAATACCTTGGGATGATTATACCATTCGCTCATTCGTATCCTGTCGCCCAGCAATGCGCCCAAATTAAATGGGGATGATGGATCGACGCACAACACCGCTACTTTCTTTCCCGCATTCACCAGCAAACCGATCAATGCATCTGCCAACGTGCTTTTGCCGGCACCGGGCGGACCGGTGATACCAACAATACCCGTGGTTCCAGCAGGCAGGCCCATCAACAACTCTTCATAACCCGCCGACTGGTTTTCTACCAAAGTAATGGCCCTTGCCAACGCTTTGATATTTCCATGTTGAAGTTGATGTAGGAGTTGTTGCCACATATCGTTTAAAAATAAAGAAAAGGCTTCGACAAGCTCAGCCTGACACCCTTTTTATTTTGCTCTACACTCAAACAAGAAGGCTTCGACAGGCTCAGCCTGACAATTACACTAGGACTTGTCACCCTGAGCCTGTCGAAGGGTTGCCTTTCTGTGCATGTGCAATAATTTCGAATACTTCACCAGCGTAGAATAAGAAGCCTGCCGCGCTATAATAAAACCGTTATAGCCATCGAGGAAACCAAGTTTAAAAAAATAACCCGACACAAAAGCCATAAAAGGATTTACCACCAGTTTGATGAGATTTGATTTCTTGCCGCGGTTAAACATTTCCTTTGCCTGTATATTAGTAAACCGGTTGGTTTGAAGAATGATCTCTTCGATACTTTCATAAGTATAATGCAGAATGTCTCCTTTCAAATGATGTATGACAGCTGCTTCCTGCATCACTATTTTATCGTGTGGGTTTACACCGCCCCATTTACCTTTTTTCCTGTTGAGCAAACGCAGTTTTTTATCGGGATACCATGTGCCGTGTTTTATCCATTGCCCGCAAAAAGAACTCAACCGGTTCATCTGGTAACCATCCGCCGGAAATGACTTATCTCTTTCCGCCAATATACTTTTCTGTAACGTTTCATCCAGCGCTTCATCGGCATCGAGCGATAATACAAAATCGTGGCTCGCCAGGTCCATAGCAAAATTCTTTTGTTCGATATAACCGAGAAAGGGTTGTTCTATAAATCGCACATTAAACTCGCTGCAGATTTGTTTGGTGCGGTCTGTTGACAGCGAATCAACGACAATGATTTCGTCTGCAATACCCGCAATGCTTTCGAGGCACCGTCTTATATTCTTTTCTTCGTTGTAAGTGATGACAACAGCGGAGAATGGCATAATCGCGGATTTACTGATTAGTTGTGTACAAATTCCTGTATATGGCAAGGTACGCTTTACCTGCATCCGTCCAGTTGAACTGCAATGCACGTTGCCTTATTCTTTCAATCGGCATTGTTTGCTGGTAATGTTGCATACCTTGTTTAAACACTTCCTGCATATGCGCCGCGTCAAAATTATCAAAACGATAAACCACATCGCCACCAATTTCGGGCAGTGATGTGCTGGTGGAAATAAACGCCGGCTTGCCATAATACATGGCTTCTACCAATGGCAGTCCAAACCCTTCTGCCAGCGAAGGAAATGCAAAAGCCGTACAATGTTTATAATACCAGTATTTATTCGCTTCGCTCACTTCATCCAGCAACGTCACCCTGTTGCGCACATTGTAGCTCGTTGCCTCCTCCCATATTTTTTCTGCATATTCTTTATGGATAGTGCCTGCCAATATCAATTCAAAATCGTTGTGTTGTAACAAGCAGGGCAGCACATGAAAATTCTTTTTGGGAACAAGCGCACCCAATGCAAAGATAAACGGGCGCTTTGGGCGATACAGCGGCTCATCAAAACCAGGAAACTCGTTAATGTTACAACCATTGTAAATAACATCGGCCGGTTTTCCGCGAAGGTCCAGGTTATCTTTTACTGTTTGAAGCGTGAATGCAGAAATACATGAAATATGATCCGCGCTATCAATATTACGTTGTACCTGTTGCAGGTACTTTTTTATTTTAGCCGGTTCGCCTTTACGTTGTATTAAAAAATTTAAGTCGTGAATAGTGAGCACCATCTTTACTTTGCCAGCCGGACGATAAGGCGAGTTTTGAATAGCGCTATGCCATATATTGAAACGGCCTGTGCCGGGCAATATAAATTTGTGAATGGGGCGGTGTATGAAATAACGCTGCTGTTCACCAAATAAATGTTCGCGGCCACGGGGCACATAGAATGTAAGTTCTTCGGCAAGAGGATCGATCTCTTTTATAAGCGCATGACCCAACTGCAAACAAAACTGGTACAAACCCGACACCATGTTTTTGGTAGGCTCGCAGTCGAATAATATGCGGTTGATGGTTGTCATTACTATTGCCTTACCGCTTCCAGAAAATAACAATTGGTATGGGCAGGTGTGCTGATCACCGTAAATCCTTGTTCTTGCAAATATTTGCCGAGACTAGCTGCATTTCTTTTTTCTTCATCGAGGTTATGCGCTTCAATGGTCAGCATTTTTATTTTCTTCCAGCTTGCTGCCGGTGTTTCATAAATGATCGGGTATTCGCTTCCTTCGCAATCGATCTTTACAAGGTCTATTATGCCCAGTTTATTATTGTCGATGATCTGCTGAAGTGATATGGCCGGTACTTTAATGCTGTATTTATTTTGTTTGTCAAAGTCTGCATACACCGAAGCAATTACCGAATTATCGGTATCTGTTTCCATATACAATTCCACAGCGTCCTGCGGAGTGCCTACCACTGCTTTATTGAAGAGATGAATATTTTTTTGCAGCGAAGGATTCAGTGAAATGTTTTTATTAAACAATTCGTAATTGGATGGAACGGGCTCGTAAGCGTATACCACGGCGTCCTTCTTCTTTGAAAAAAGGATCATATTAAAGTAGCCGATATTACCGCCAATGTCTACGATAACCGCATTGGCAGGAAGGCGTTTTACGAGATGATCGATGTCGTAAAAATCTGTTACAAATATTTCTTTAAATACGAGGTATTCGTTGCCCGACGGTATTTGAAATTTAATACGGTTGCCGGTGGTGGTCATTTGCATGGGCCAAACATCCTTCTTAAACTTTCTTGTAAAGTAGGAAGGCCAGGTGCTGATATTCTTAAACAGATTTTTATATCTCGCGAGTGAACTATGTACCATAAAATATTTTAGCTGTTGTGCAAGTTAATTCCAAACCGGGAATAGTATAACTTAATTAATATGCCCAGTGTTAAATCACGAAGGCTTCGACAAGCTCAGCCTGACAATCTAAAAGATGGTTGTCACCCTGAGCCTGTCGAAGGGTGCTTAATTGGGCAACGCATTTTTAACTGATAAAGGCGATATCTCCATTATACAATGACAAGCACTCCCCGGATTTTTACAATCATTACATTCCTTATCCAACACAAACACTTTTACTTTCGGCCCGAGCGGCGCCCATCTGCCGGGATGAATAGGCCGCATCGGCGGATAAATTCCATACGCTTCTTTGCCCAGCGCGGCTGCTATGTGCAATGGACCTGTACTGTTGGCCACCAGCCCGTCGCAGGCGTGGATGAATGCAATAAATTCATCAAGGTTCATACGGCCGGTGATATCCGTTACCCGATCACCAACGGCATCAAAGAGTGGTTGTAGCGATTGACGATCTTCTTTAGTACCTGAAATAAAAATGACGTAACGTTTTGGATCGAGCAATTGAATTAAGTTGCCAAAATTCTCCAATCCCCATTCGCGTGCACTGCCTTTTGATTTAGGATGAAGTATGAGATGATGTTTGCCCGGCTGAATCAAACCAGCAAACGCGGCCGGTAACGGTTGCAACCTGTCAAGCCCAAACATTCCACCCAACTCTTCCAGCGACAAATGATCATCAATACCCAACGGGCGAAGTATTTTAAGGTTGAGCTGTGCTTCGTGCAAAGGAGATTGACGGCGACTGAAAAAAACCAGTTTGTTGCAGGTAAACCAATGATGCAGCCGGTGGGTAGTTCCTGCACGCAATGGTATGCGCAATTGCTTAGCGCGTTTTGCCACCAGGGCGTCGGGAAAAAGATGAAGTATTACATCGGGCCGTTCACCGTTGATGATAATCTCTGTATTCACAAAATCATTCATGTCTATAAACTGGTCTACATAGCGGCAGGCGGTGATGACGGGCTTTGTATATGCCTTTCCGAGGAATCCGATCTGAACACCGGGAAAATGTTTTTTTAAAACAGCTGCCACGGGCAGCGTCAATACAACGTCGCCGATACTGTCTGTACGGCTGATGATAATATTACGTGGGACGTTTTTCAAAACTGATAAGGCGCTCAGATAATTTTATAGTTACGGAAATCAAACAGGCGTTTGCCGGTTTTCTTTTCAAACCAATACAAGACCTTGTCTTTAAAGGAAAAATATTTTTTATGTGTGTCCAGCTCCACGTTCCAGTTCTGATTCTTTACTCTATCCTGCATCACTTGCGGATGTGTGCCGTTAAATTTTTCCAGCGAATCGTAGTAATTATTGAAATCGAATAATTCATTCACATCAGGTACTCCTTCGCCCCAAAAATGGCCGGTATTGTGCCGCTTCTCGAGCATTTTCTTAGGGCTTTTTACCCAGCCATAATGATAGACATAAGCATCCACCAGTTTTACGTTCAGCTTTTCGCCCATTTTTCTAAAGCCTTGTGCATCGCGATAAGCTTTTATATTTTTATCGTTTCTTACGATACGTACTTCGCGGTTGTACCAGCGGCGGCTATCACCTATATAGTCGAAAGTGCCATAGAAATGCAGGTATTTAAACAGAAGCCCTTCTACTTTTGCATTGTCTTTATGTTGCAGGGCTGCCTTTCGAATAGCGTCGTGGTATCTTTCATGCACCACTTCATCTGCCTGTATATAAAAGGCCCAGTCTGCATCGGGCGATACATGTTGCATCGCTTTATCGGTTTCAATTGCCAGCACTTCACCACCTTTGCGGATGGTCATATCCCACACAGAATGAAAAATCTTTATTTTATCTGATTGTATCGACCGGATGAGTTCTTCTGTACCATCGTTGCTGTCGCCAATGCTTACAATCATTTCATCCACCACGGGCAATATGGAGGTGATGGCCTCCACCACGGGGTAATCATTTACAACAGCATTTTTTATTATGGTGAACCCCGAAATTTTCATTGCTTTTAATCGCGGTTTGTTAAAATATTACGGCAAAAATAATTGAATACAAGTCAATTTAGACACGATTGCTGGTAATGTATTAGATTGCAGAAGAAGGCTTCGACAAGCTCAGCCTGACATCCTATATTTTGTTGCCTTCACCATGATGCTTGTCACCCTGAGCTTGTCGAAGGGTAGCCTACGCCTTATATCTTATTGTTATACGATGACTAACTTTATTCCCATATTTCCCCTTGGTATAGTGGTTTATCCCGGTGAAAACCTGAACCTGCACATCTTTGAGCCGCGTTACAAGCAACTCATTAACGAATGCCATACAGAGAAAAAATCGTTTGGCATACCGCCAATTGTTAACAGCAATATGAATGAAATGGGTACGCTGGTAGAAATTACCGAAATCACTACCACGTACGACAATGGCGAAATGGATATCAAGACGCGGGGCGTTAAAGTATTTCGCGTGCTGGAGATCATTAAGCAGGTACCGGACAAATTATTCAGCGGCGCCATTGTTAACTATCCCGACAATATAGAAGACGAGGGCCAAAAAGATTTAATGCGTAAAGTTGTAAACGGCATACGCGAACTACACCGTTTGCTAAAAGTGCAGAAAGAATTCACCAAGCCCGACGAAGAACTCAACAGCTACGACATAGCTCATCATGCCGGTCTTTCTCTCGAAGAAGAATATGAATTGCTGGGTCTCCTGCAGGAAGTGCAAAGGCAGGAATACCTCAAGCGCCACCTGAGCAAGGTGTTGCCCGTTATTGCTGAAATGGAGCAGTTGAAGGATAAGATAAAGCTCAACGGGCATTTTAAAAACCTGTCTTCCCTCGATTTCGATTTCCCGGATAAGGCTTAACCGCGAAGACGCTAAGACGCCGAGACGCTAAGAATTTTATCTTAAAACTTTAGCACGCTTTTTTAGAGGCTTCCCTAAGATAATTACAAGAAATCTTCGCGCCTTCGCGTCTTTGCGTCTTCGCGGTTAGGCAGTTAGGCTTTTTTCCCTTTACTTTACCGCCTTTTAAAACCGTTTAGCATAGTGCCGGCAACTACACTTTGTTTTGATTTTGGCAATACCAGGCTCAAATGCGCCGTATTCAACGGCGATGAGTTGCAGGCAACGGAAATATTGCCCGGCGATGATATAGCAGTGATAGAAAATCTGCTGCTAAAATACCAGCCGGCCAAGTCAATTTTGTCTTCGGTTATTAACCACAATGCCGGCATAGAAGCTGTGCTGGCAAAAAGCACCAGGTTTCACAAACTCTCGCACCTTACGAAACTGCCTTTTACCACGCCTGTTGGCAAGCCCGAGACCATCGGCGCCGACCGGTTGGCCCTCTGCGCAGCGGCTGTTGGACTCTTTCCGGGGAAAAACAACCTCGTCGTGGCGCTGGGCACCTGTATTACTTATAATTTCATCAACAAATACCATGAGTTTATTGGTGGCGGCATTTCACCCGGTATGGACATGCGTTTCAAATCGCTGAATACATTTACCGCTTTTTTGCCTGTGATTAAAGAGGATTGGAACTTTCCACTCGTTGGATACGATACCCGAACCAACATATTGAGTGGCGTTATATTAGGCATGGCAAAAGAGATAGACGGCTTTGTATCAGCGTATTCAGAGAGGTATGGGAACTTTAACGTCGTTTTAACCGGGGGTAATAGTGCCTATTTTGTGCCGCACCTGAAAAACCAGATATTTGCAGACCCTGATTTGTTATTCAAAGGATTATATGCGATTAGTGAGTTCAACAACCAAACATAAACTGTGTTCCGGTTTAATTTTATTGATGGCTTTTTTTGGCGCCAGCGCCCAGGAGAACTCTCCCTATTCGCGCTATGGCCTCGGGGATATCGTTCCCAATCAATCCATTGATGCCAGGGGTATGGGAGGCCTGAGCGCAGGCTATGTTGATTACGACAGGCGTTTCGACCTTAGGGATCAATATCCCAAATCACAAACAGTCAACTTTCTCAACCCAGCTTCTTATTCTAAGCTACGGATCACTTCTTTCAACCTTGGTTTTGAAGTCGACAACCGCACCATCCGTTCCAATACAGAGCAAAGAAAGTTTACCGTAAGCAATGCCATCATATCTTATTTGCAATTGGGCATACCGCTTAACCGCAAGAAACAACTCGGCCTCAATTTTGGCTTGCGCCCCATAACGAGGATCAACTACAAAATTGAAAAGAACCAAAGACTCTTTTATCCCAACTCACCCGGTTCACCGAGCGATAGCATCCAGAATCTCTTCGAAGGCTCCGGTGGTTCTTATGAAGTATTTGCCGGTTTGGGTAAAGGCTTTAAGAATTTCAGCATAGGTGTCAATGTGGGTTATTTCTTTGGTACAAAAGATTACAGCACACGCAAGAATTTTATCAACGATACCGTACTGTATTACAAATCCAACTACCAGACCAAAACATCTTTTGGCGGTTTATTGGTAAACGCGGGCTTACAGTATACCATCGATTTCAACAAAACTACCAGGATGGTTATTGGCGCTTATGGCAACCTCCGCCAGTCGTTCAATGCCAGCCAGGATATTATCCGCGAAACATTCAACTACGATGCCAATGGCGCTACTTTCAGGGTAGACAGTGTAGACATCAAGAATGGCGTGCAGGGTAAGATTGAATATCCTACGAATATCGGCGCAGGCTTTGTACTCGAGAAGCAGGATAAATGGATGATAGGTGCAGATTTTACAACTTCATCCTGGAGCGATTATAAATATTACGGCGCAAAAGATACGGCTACGCAAAACAGCTGGATGCTTCATATCGGTGGTCAATTTACACCCGATCCTTTCGACCCCAAAAGCTATTGGAGCCGTGTTACTTACCGTGCAGGCTTCAATATCGGTAAAGATTATATCACAGCCGATGGCCACGACCTGCCTATGCTGGGCATTACGGTGGGCGGTGGTTTCCCGATTAGAAAGAACCCTTATACCAATCAATACACTTACGTAAACCTGGCGATGGAATATGGCCGTCGCGGCAATACCAGCAATGTGCTTTCTGAAAATACGTTCAGGATTTCACTCGGGTTTACATTGAGCGATTTGTGGTTCATCAAGAAGAAATATGACTAAGCAGGGTATGTCATCATCATTGCCATCATATAAATTTATTTTAACAGCCCTTTTTGTGGGCTGTTTTATTTTCTATGGTTGTGAGAATGATGTCACTAAAATTCCCAAGTTCTACGACAAGCGGACGGCGCTGGAAGTAGGTTACAATATTGAAAGCTATCTCAGTCAGAATGCTAAAGTAAAGGCAAAGCTATCGGCGCCTGTCATGAACCGCTACCAGGCAGATTCTCCTTATGTTGAATTTCCCCAAAGCCTGCACGTAGATTTTTACAATGATTCGATGCAGAAAGAAACGTTGCTGGATGCACGTTATGGCAAGTACCGCGAATGGGAAAGCAAAGTATACCTGCGAGACAGCGTGGTGGTAAAAAATATTCTCACAGGCGATACCTTGCGCTGCAATGAGCTGTGGTGGGATCAAAACGCGCAAAAGTTTTATACCAATAAACTGGTTCGTATCTACAAAAAAGACAAGACCGTACTCATCAACCAGGGCGGTATGGAAGCCAAACAGGATTTGAGTGAGAAAATATTCTTCAATAGCAGCGGAACCGGCCCCGTTCCCAAAGACAGCCTATAAACATTTTTGATTTTTGAATGGGGATTTGTGAATGCTGCTTTAGTGTGGCTTGCTGAGTAATTACTATCTCCAAACTTTTTATGGCGGATGTAGGATGTAGGACTTGCTTCTGTACGACCTGTTGCTATCTTATAATCTCCTTGTATGCAAAACATGAAGATTGTGACCACGAAAAGACTCCGCATAGAAGCCATTCACAAATCCTCATTCACCAATCAGCAATTCTTCCGGGGTTTGCACTGTGAACGAGATTTTCCTATCTTACTTCAGCAAATTCCATCTGTCTCCACCAATTCCTTTTGCCATGAAGAAATTCCTTCGTTGGTTATTATACGTCGCCGCCATTATTGCCATTATTTATGTACTCGGCCCTTCACCAGCCACACCCAGTTATAAGGCCGACATGCCTTCTGTACCAGCCGATGCAGCTTCGCTGGAAGCCTATGTGAAGAACAATGAGTCTAAGCATAAGTTGAAACCCGACAACGAGGCGAGGATCATCTGGGCCAACGATTCACTCAAACAGAAAACGCCTTACTCTATGGTGTACCTGCATGGCTTTTCTGCTTCGCAGGCGGAAGGCGACCCAATACATAGAAATATTGCAAGAGAATTTGGCTGCAATCTTTACCTGTCGCGACTGGCGGAGCACGGCATAGATACCAGTATGCCCATGATGAACCTGACCGTAGACGAATACTGGGAATCGGCTAAACAGGCGCTGGCTATCGGCGAACAGCTCGGGCAGAAAGTGATCCTGATCGGAACTTCTACCGGCGGTACCAATGCGCTGCAACTGGCAGCTACTTATCCCAATAATATCAGCGCACTCGTTTTGCTGTCGCCCAACCTGGCCATCAAAAATGATAAAGCGTGGATACTCAACAACCATTGGGGACTGCAGATTGCGAGAAAAGTGAATGGCTCACCTTATGTGACCTCGTCCGATACAAGACCCATTTATAAACAATACTGGTACTACCAATACCCGCTGGAAGCCACGGTGCAACTGCAGGAAATGCTGGAAACCGCCATGACGCCCGACCTGTTTGCCAAAGTAAAACAGCCGGTGCTAATGTTATATTATTATAAAGACAGCACGCACCAGGACGATGTAGTAAGTGTAGACGCCATGCTGAAAATGTTTGACAAGCTTGGTACGCCAACCAATCTCAGAAGAAAAGAAGCTATGCCCGCAGCCGGCAATCATGTGCTGGGCAGTTATATAAAATCGCAGGATCTGCCTGGCGTTCAAAGCCAAATTGAAAGGTTTCTACAACAAATGGTTGGAATATCGCCGGTTCGCAATAACCTGGCAGTTAAGCCTGCCGAAGAAATCAATATTGCAGGCGGCGTTTTCACGGAAGCTTTGCGCCGGGCTTCTAAGGTGCCTCATAAGGTAAAAGCGTCAAGATAAAGGCCTGGCAGACCATCTGCATAAATGCTTTATTGCCGTCAATATCTTTCTAACCACAGGTTCTGCCCACCGCCTTCTACCCTAAACCCTTTACCTTTGAAGGGTGAAGCTGACTGCGAAAAAATTTGTTACCAGGCTGTTTAAAATAACCGGCCTTTCCATTTGCAGCATACTGTTGCTGCTATTCCTGGCGCCAATCGTATTCCCCGGTACGGTAGCGGAAAAAATTAAGAACTGGACCAATAACAGCCTCGATGGAGAAGTGAATTTTTCTAAAGCAAGGTTGTCTTTCTTCAACCACTTTCCTTCGCTTACATTAACGCTGTACGATTTTTCTCTAAAAGGTTCCGCGCCTTTTAAGAAAGATACACTCGTAGCCACCCGCGAAATTGCGCTAGGCATTAATCTTAAGAGTATATTCTTTGAGAAATCCATCCGTATTGATAAGATATTTCTCTCAGGCGCCGATATCAATGTACAGGTCAATGAAAAGGGTGAGGCCAACTACAACGTGTATGTTTCTGGCAAGAATACCAGCAAGAAAAGCAATACCGATACAGCCGGCGCAGCGCTAAAACTGGAGAAGATTGAAATAGAAGATAGCCGCTTGCTATACAACGACCAATCGGTGCAAATGCTTATTCGTGCCAGGGGCTTGCATTACTCCGGCAATGGCGATCTGAGCGAAGCCATCTTCGATCTTTATAGCCACGCAAAAATCGATTCGCTCGATTTTTTTCTTAGCAACGAACCTTATCTGCAGAATAAAAGCATAGATGCTGATCTTATCACCAAGATCAATACCAACTCGCTCGCGTTTTTCTTCCAAAAAAATAAGCTAATCATCAACGAATTACCGGTGCAGTTCAGCGGTAAACTCGACTTCCTTCCCAATGGTTATGATATTGATTTCACCGTTACTTCTGCCAAAAGCGACCTGCACGATGTCATTACCGCTCTTCCGCAACAATACCTCGGCTGGTTGCAGAAAACAAAAGTAAAAGGCACTACAGATATATTGTTGACATTAAAAGGTCAGTATATCGCTTCTTCTAACACCATGCCCGGGCTGGCCTGCACGTTGCAACTCCGCGACGGTTATATTGCCTATAAAGATGCGCCGCTACCCGTGTCTAATTTATACCTGAATCTCGATACAAAAATACCTTCGCTTGCGCCAGACAGCTTGCAACTTAAAGTAGACTCGCTGTTCTTTAACGTTGGTAAAGACTATGCCAGCGCCGTGTTTTCGATTAAAGGTCTTACACAACCATTTATCAATGCGCGCGTAAATACAGAGATTGATCTCGAACAGGCCGACAAGGCTTTTGGATTTGAATCAGTTGATCTCAAAGGCAAATACCAATTGCATCTTACAGCAAATGGTTTATACGCAAGAGGTCCTAAGCCTAATAGCCTGCGCAACGACAGTATGGTGGTGAGCATTCCATCGTTTCTTATTCAATCGGCGATGAAAGATGGCTATATTAAATATGCTTCGCTGCCACAGGCACTCACGGGAATAAACTTTAATCTCAATAGCAGTTGCACCGACAATAATTACAAACATATTGCTGTAAGTCTAAACGACCTGGAGGCTAAAGCACTCAGCAGTTTTATAAAAGGCCATGCAAGTATCGGCAGTTTGGAGAACATGAATGTAGACGCGGCGCTGCAATCGTCGATCAACCTGGGAGAAATAAAACAGTTTTATCCTGTAGACAGTCTCGATATGGCCGGCCTGTTTTCATTGGCGGTAAACAGCAATGGTAAATATGATGCCGCCAGCAAATCATTCCCAAAAACAACGGCAGACATTGCTATAAAGAATGGTTCGATACGCACCGCGTATTATCCAAACCCTGTGAGTAATATCCAACTGGCGGCAAAGGCCAGTGATGCAACGGGCACTTTAAAAGATTTAAAGCTCGATATTGAACCGGCATCGTTTGAATTTGAAGGCAAACCGTTTTCGGTTCAGGCATCGTTGCAGGATTTCAGCGATCTCATGTACAGGATAAAAGCCAATGGTGAAATTGATCTCGCAAAAATATACAAGGTCTTTTCGCGCAAAGGAATAGATGTAAGCGGTTTTATCAAGGCCGATCTGTCGTTGCAGGGACGGCAAAGCGATGCAGTGCAGGGCCGTTACAGCAAATTGCACAATGAAGGAACGCTGCAGTTAAAAGACATTGCAACTTCGTATGAAGATTTTCCGCAACCGTTTATTATAAAAGAAGGGCTGTTTAAGTTTAAGCAAGATAAGATGTGGTTCAACCGGTTCGCAGCTGTATATGGTCAATCCGATTTTCGCATGATTGGTTACCTGCAAAATGTTATCGATTATGCGCTAACGGGCAGTGGTGTTTTGAAAGGCAACTTCACGGTGGATGCAGACCTTATCAATGCAGATGAGTTTATGGCGTTTGCGCCACCGGCTACAACTACCACCACCAATCCCGACGTTATCCAGGCAACGCAGGTTTCATTGCCGCAAACACCAGAGACCGGTGTTATCATTATTCCCGCCAATCTGAGTATGCAGCTTACCGCCAATGCTAAGAAAGTTGTTTACAACGGGCTTGCGCCCACCAATGTAAAATCCACTGTCGGCATCGACAGGGGAAAACTTTCGCTGGCCAATACTGGCTTTAATCTAATCGGCTGCGAAGTAACGATGGATGCCAGCTACGGAAGCACTACGCCGCGCAAAGCGTTTTTTGATTACCACATACAGGCCAAAGATTTTGATATAAAGAAAGCCTACGATGAAATTAAACTGTTTCGCGACATGGCCAGTGCCGCCGGCAAAGCGCAGGGAATTGTATCACTCGACTATTCTCTCAAAGGCGTACTCGACGGCAACATGCATCCAATATATCCTTCTCTCGAAGGCGGTGGTGTATTGTCGATAAAGAACATAAAAGTAAAAGGCTTTAAATTATTGTCGGCTGTCAGCAAGAAAACCGGCAAGGAAGGCATAGACAATCCTGATCTATCTAAAGTAGACATCAAGACAACGGTAAAAAACAACATTGTCACCCTCGAAAGACTGAAGTTAAAAATTGCCGGGTTCAGGCCACGTATAGAAGGTCAGACCAGTTTCGATGGAAAGCTCAACTTCAAAATGCGGCTCGGACTTCCGCCGTTTGGCATTATAGGAATACCGATGCACATCACCGGCACGCAAGACAATCCCAAAGTAAAGCTGGGAAAGAATGATAAAGAAGAATTGAGTGAAACGGAATACAAGGAAGAAGGCACAGAGAAGAACTAGCCCCATTTCCATATAACGAAATAACGTATTCCGGCTGCGCCTGCTATTGCTGCCAACGCAAACAAACCAATAAATACGAGGCTGTATTTTCCCCTTTCTTTGTCGCGCGCATCATCGCGATCTCTCGCTTCCTTCTGCATTTTTTCCACCGCCGCATAATAAGTCACATCCGAAAGTTTTGCTGCTTCTTCAACTTCTTTAACATCATCCAGGAAAACATAAGAGTCGGCATGCCCGCTCAGCTGGCGGTTTAGCATATAGAACAATATCCATTTGCCGCTTTTACCGGCGTATGAGCCATTGTATATACCGTCTGACTTGACAGTATCGGTTAATGACAACTTAAAAGACTTTCCCGACTTGTCGTATGCAACAACGTCGTTTCGCACCGGGGTAAAACGGAAACCGGGATACTTTTTCGAATATTCACGGTCGTGCTTAAAACGATTTTTATTTGAATAAGGTCCCAGTTCAGGTCCGTAATCTTTGGCAAATGAAAGTATTGGAAGCAGGAGAAAGAAAACACCAATACATGTCAACAGGCAGTTTCTACGTTTAGTATAGGTCATAGTTAGGGGTTAATGGCTTATGCGATGTGTATAATAAATATAAAATTTATTCGCCGCTCTTCGCGCAGGACATTTAGATGGATACCAGAAATAACATAACGTTGGCAAGCTTTCTAAGGCTGCCATCTTTTCTTATCCTGGTTGCCTGGCTTTGGCCCTATGTTTTTTCCTCCATGATAGTAGTTGCCATCCGGCCCTTTTTTCGGCGCTCCATATCTTCCGGGTATGCCATGTCCGTAAGAATTGGCCTTGTATTTATCACTGGGATCACCGAGACCATACCAGTTACCGGAATTGGTTTTTTGATCGTTCGTAATGCTGCCAAAACGTGGAGATCCCTGTGGATCACCTTTCATCTTCGACATAGCAAATATGAGTAATACAACAAACGCAATACCTCCGATGACCCATAGGGTGCTATTAAATTCAACTTTTTCGGCCATGGCCTTGCGATGCTCTCTCGCGGCCAATTTGGCTTTATCTGATTTTCGTGCGGCTTCCTCTACCTCTTTAACGTCATCCACGAAAACGTAAGAATCGACATCGCTTACCCGCTCGTTGACAAGATAAAACGATACCCATTTGCCGGTTTTACCCGCGTATGATCCGCTGAATATGCCACCCGATTTGATTGTATCTGATAATGATAATGTAAAAGATTTCCCGTTGCGGTCATATGCAACAACATCATTCCTTACAGGTGCAAAACGAAAGGCAGGATAACGGTAACTGTATTCAGTATCGAACTTAAAACGATGCTTGCTTGAATACTGTCCCAGTTCGGGGTTATAGTCTTTTGCAAATAATAACGTTGGAAGCATGGAAATGAAAACTACAATAAATGTCAACAGGCGGGTTTTATGATTGACGTACATCATACTAAAAGGGTTTAGGCAAAGTCCGCAATGGGTATAATAAATATAATAAAATTATTTCCCACATTCCCGTTGCCGTTGTATTGCCGGCAATTAAATAATTACTAAAAATCACGATTAGCCGTAAAAATCAGTGTTAATCACGATTAATCCTGGTAAAAAAAGAGCCCCGGTATAAACCGGGGCTCGCAGTATAAACGCAAGTACGACTTAACGTACCTTAATGAACTTCTTAGAGGCTACCTCTTCGTTCAGTTGAACCTGAACCAGGTAAACGCCTGTTGGAACATTGCTCACATCGAGTGTTATGTTATTAGCACCCTGTACGAGCTCAGTATTTCTTCTGCTCATTACTTTACCATCCACGCCTACTATCTGTATCGTTGCTTTTTCGTTTCGCTGTACTGAGATAGCGAGTACGAGATTGCCACCGGTAACAGGGTTTGGCCTGATTTGTATCGCATTTACAGCAGATACTTTGATGGTCTTAACTATGCTGTAGTTGAATTTACCATCGAGGTCAACCCTGCGGATGCGATAGTAATGTACACCTGCAGCGAGAGAAGGATCTGTATAGCTGTAGTTGTTTACGGCTGTTGTATTCCTTGCAGAAACTCTTCCTATTTCTTTAAAGTTGCTGCCGGTAGTTGAATGCTCAACTGCGTAGCTGGCAACATTTATTTCTTCGCTTGTCTTCCAGTTCAGCAATGCATTACCGTTAGATTCTTCAGCAGTGAAACCAAGCCATGTTGCAGGCAATGAGCCGGCAGGCGTTTTCACTACCACGGTAAATACAACACCGTCAGCCAAAGTAACACCGTTGAAGTTGATGCGGTTACCTGTTGCGCTGGTAGCGTTGAAGAAGGTAACAGTGCCGTTGGCAAAGTTGCCGTTTCCATCACCATCAATCATCAGTTTGAAGTTGCTCAACACGTTACCACCTGTGTAAGTAAAGCCGGTTGTATCGAAGCTGATGTTTACAGCGCCTACACCACCTGTGTTCTTCACTTTCCATTCGCGGCCAGTCCTTGCACCATTTTCGATGAGTGCGGGAGCTGTACCGGCAGTAATAACCTGCTCGCTCAAAGTAGCCGCATCGTTACCAATCATTAAGAAACGTTTATCGGCCAGTGCTGTATTAGTTGACAACACCATATTACCTTTCTGTGTTTGACCCAATCCGTCGCCGGCTGCAGTAGTAGCGCTGTTTGAGCGGAACATACGCAGACCACCAACGATATCTGTACCTATACCGAATACATCGTTCTGGAACTGTGTGTAGTTGATATTAGCCAAACCAGGCCAGAAATTAGTAGCGCTGTCAGAAGCGAGATAGTTCTGAGGCGCAGCAGGCGAACCCAGTGTCAAACCATATTTTATCGCCAGGTAAGATTCGATTGTATTCTGGCGCAATGGTGTAATGTTTTCGTCGATGAAATAGATCATCTCTGCAACAGTACCCGAAAAATTACCGAGCGTGAAAGGTCCGTTATTGAGGTCATAAGTACCTGTAGTGGCGTTAGAAGCTACTACGATACCATTTTTACGGATATCCATTTTATTGCCGCTGGCAGTGTTTACGTTGTCTTTGCTAAAGCTCCACAGTGCTGGCTTATTGGCTTCCACCACATTTACTGCCTGCAGGTTAAGCGTAGAGCTACCTGTTCTCCATGATATTCTTCCAAACTGTTCGCCGCCAGACGGTGCGTTTAGGTTAACGAGCATCCTGTTGGTAGAGCTTTCACGTTCAGTTATCACGTCTGTTACCTGTGTGGCGCTCGCAAATTCACTCACCATGAATATGTGTGCACGTGAGTGCGTGGTGGTACCGGCGAAGTTGCCAGAACTTTGTACGCCAATATTACGTGCAGCTGCAAATTGCGCAACGGGATTAAAGTTGATATTATCGGTTGCGTTGTTTTTAAGATTGGGCACCGAAGAGAAATTGGTTTGCTGCAAATCTGTGTTGCCCGCCACATTAGGCCAGCTGCTCATACCAAAACCGTCGGGTCCGGCAATACTTGATGCTTTTACCCACAGTGCATTTGCATACACGCCACCTGGAGCATATAACCTGGTAAGAGATATTTCATCAATGAGGAACTCGTTTCCATTGGTAGATGCCACTTTATTTTTGATGGCCATATCCGCAAAACTCTGGTTGTTGGGGTTTGTCCATATAAAGTTGAACCTGCGCCATGACGTAAAGTTGTTGACGTTGGTGGGCGGAGCAACCGAACCAGCAATCAGGTCACTGCCATTCATACGTGGCGTAATCTGTGGCGGGTTAGATTGGCTATTTGTAATGTTTGCCAGTGAGAAACTAAACACATACCGCAAACCTGGGGTTACAGATACCTGGTTTTGGAACATACCCCATATATTATCAGTAGTAGTATAGTTGCAACCGCCAGCGCTATAAGTATGGTTCAATGCGAACCTGCGACCGAGAATGCCTGTTGCGTCGGTTGAGTGACCACCATACACGCCGGTGAGATAAATACCATTCTGGCAATCCCAGCTTGCTTTCTTATAAGGAGCTGCAGAGCCCTGGCCGAGATAGTCTTTATCAAATTCAAAATCTTCTTTGAATACTGTATCTATTGAGCATGGCTTGTAATAAATTAATACCGGGTTGGGCGTCCAGTCAGACCACGGGCCACCGTTTACACGTTGGAAACGCACTCTGTACTGACCAACCTCGGTAGCTGTATATTCATTAGCTGTTCCTGCCGGTGCCGGGATATCTACGAAACTGCCTGTTGTATTCTTTTGCCATTGGTAAGCAAAAAAGCCTGCCGTGATCCCCATCTTAGAAGAAATCGCAGCGCCTTCGCAATACGCCCTTCGGTCGAAGAATACCAATGGCTGCGCTTTGTGAGCGTTGTTCCAGTAATCGGCTATGATCCAACCGTTGTCGTTATCTCTCTGGCTCCACATGTTTTCCCACATTACGTGGCCGAGGTTGGGATAATAGCTCTGGTATATATTACCACCCAATTCATGGAAATTGGTGTAGTACTGGTCGTGAATGTCCTGTGGCTTGGGGTTAAGATCGGTACCACCGTTTCCTACCCATACCGGAACGTGTATATAATCTAACAGATCCGCAGGAGCTGCTGATGTGTGAACGGGGCAAGACGGAAGAGACGCTGCTACATATTTAGGGAATGCCTGCGTAAAGTCGGCACAACCTGCACCACCGTCAGACAGACCCATAGCGATAATTCTGTCGGGGTCGCCATTTTTATTGGCAATGATGCTGTCCAACACCATTCTTGCAGTTACCAGCAGATCGGGTTTCCAGTCTTTATAAAATGTGCTTGTTTGTATAAACAAAAGGAATGCGTTGGGCAATATGCCACTGTTTATCTGGCTCTGGAAAATTTCGGCACCCCAGAAAAGCTGGTCCTCATTTTCCCACAGGTACTGTGCTTCACCACCACCATGGAAGAAAATCATGATAGGGTATTTCTGAGCCCTTGTAGAATCGTAGCTGTTGGGGAATCTTAGGCGGAATGGAGCGCGGCGGTTTTGATTGGCACCACCTGGGCCGTTATTGTCGCCGATATAATAGGCTTTAAACCTGTCGGCGTTCCAGTCAATCCTTCCGGTGTTCCTGTTGCGTACCCATTTTACAATTTTACCATAGGGTACAACTGTATCGGGTTTGTTGACGCTGCCGTAGGCCGCACCAAGGTTGGTCTGAACCATGCCGTCACCGGAGTTCAAGGCACTTTGGCTCATAGCTGCCCCACAGGTAAACAGCGTTACCAAAACGATAAGTAAATACTTGCGCATACTGATGAATTTTTCTTTTGAATAGTTACAGTAAGTAAGGAATCCCTAAGGATGAAAGGATAAATAAGCTTTAGCTTTAACAGGATATGAGAACGTGGGAAGGGAAAATCTTAAATAGGCAGCACTGGAAAAATCGCCTGTTTTCTGATAGGAATTGAAAAGACTGGTTAGATTTCAAAACCCGGCTTCAGAATTGAAAACCGAATTCGAAGGGTAAAGCTATAAATAAAAATTAAAGATCAAAACAATTTCTAATCTTTTTTTAATACGTAACCCTACTTCATCATCGTTGGGTGCGATCAATAATATCTTATAGAATATTGATTGCACGCAGGTTAAAATAAAAATACAATACCGCCCGATTTCCTTAGGCGCAAATATCGTTAACCAGCAGGTAACAAAAAATCACCTCTTCGTGGTACTTTTTTTTACGGTGAGCCGCCTTAAGGTGTCACGGTGAGTCACCCTGTAAGGGTGGCCCACCGTTGACCACTTTTTCTTAAATTGTCTTATAAAGCTCACGCTATGCCACGCTCAAAAATTGCCGGAATCGGGATGTACGTTCCACCAAATGTGGTCACCAACGAGGATTTGACCCGGGTTATGGACACCAGCGACGCCTGGATCCAGGAACGGACCGGCATCCAGCAACGCCGTTATGCCACCCGGTATGAAGAAACCACCACTACTATGGGTATTGCGGCCGCTACCATTGCCATAGAAAGGGCCGGCATTACCGCCGCCGACATAGATTTCATCATTTTTGCCACCCTCAGCCCCGATTATTACTTCCCCGGCTGCGGCGTATTGCTTCAACGGCAGATGGGAATGAAAGAAATAGGGGCGCTCGACATACGCAACCAGTGCAGCGGCTTTATATACAGCCTCAGCGTGGGCGACCAGTTTATCAAGACCGGCATGTACAAGAATATCCTGGTAGTAGGTGCTGAAACCCATTCTTTTGCGCTCGATTTCAGCACCCGCGGCCGGAATATTTCTGTCATCTTTGGCGACGGCGCCGGGGCCGTGGTGTTACAACCCACCGAAAAACAAGGCCAGGGCATATTAAGCACCCACCTCCACAGCGATGGAAACGACGCCGAACTGCTAAGCATGGCCAACCCGGGCTTTCATGCGGGGAAATATGACGAAAACAAGAAGCCGCCCGCCACAGACCAGCCATACGGCGGCGTGTTTATAACCGAAGAACTGCTGGCCAAAGAAGACATCTATCCCTATATGGACGGCCAGGCGGTATTCAAAAAGGCCGTTGTCAAATTTCCCGAAGTGATCAACGAGGCCCTGAATGCGAATGGATTGACCGCTTCGGATATCAATATGCTCATTACCCACCAGGCCAACCTGCGTATCAGCCATTTTATTCAACAAAAAATGGGGCTCCGCGACGACCAGGTACATAACAACATCACCAAATACGGCAATACCACCGCCGCTTCCGTACCTATAGCTTTTTGCGAAGCATGGGAAATGAAGAAGATCAAAGAAGGCGATTTGGTTTGCCTGGCGGCTTTTGGAAGTGGGTTTACGTGGGGGAGTGCGTTGCTAAGATTCTAGATCATCCACATAAGTACGAGGTTAGAAGTACGAAGTACCTAGGCTTTTGTCGCTTATTAATTTCAAACTTCTTGCGGGGTAAAATTTGTTGCCTTTGCAAGAAGATTGAAACAAATCAGCAAGCCGCACCTAAGCACTTCGTACCTCGTACTTCTAACTTCGTATTTAGGCTTTTGTCGCTCATTAATGTCAAACTTCCCGCATGGGCAAAATTTGTTGCCTTTGCAAGAAGATTGAAACAAATCAGCAAGCCGCACCTAAGCACTTCGTACCTCGTACTTCTAACTTCGTATTTAGGCTTTTGTCGCTCATTAATGTCAAACTTCCCGCATGGGCAAAATTTGTTGCCTTTGCAAGAAGATTGAAACAAATCAGCAAGCCGCACCTAAGCACTTCGTACCTCGTACTTCTAACTTCGTATTTAGGCTTTTGTCGCTCATTAATGTCAAACTTCCCGCATGGGCAAAATTTGTTGCCTTTGCAAGAAGATTGAAACAAATCAGCAAGCCGCACCTAAGCACTTCGTACCTCGTACTTCTAACCTCGTACTTCTAACTTCGTACTTATTCCTATCTTGCCGTTTATGTCGCGTAAGTTTATCTTCCTGGTGAACCCTATCTCGGGTAACAAATCAAAAAAATCTTTATCGGCGCTCATTGGAGCTGCTGCCGCTAAATACAAAGCCCCATTTGAAATACTGCCCACGGTAGCCAGCGGTAACTATGATTTTGTAAGACAACAAATAAAAGAACAACGATTTACCGACGTGATAATGTGTGGTGGCGACGGTACTGTGAACACTGTTGTGCAACAGTTGTACGACACAGACGTGAACTTTGGTATCGTGCCACTCGGCTCGGGTAATGGACTGGCTTTAAGCGCAAGAATACCCATCGCTTCACCGAAGGCGCTGGACGTTGTCTTTACCGGTGTGCCGACATATATCGACGCATTCACTATCAATAAAAGCTTTGCCTGTATGCTTTGCGGTCTCGGGCTCGATGCACAAGTGGCGCATGATTTTGCCAAACAATCCAAAAGAGGTTTGATTACTTATACCCGGCAAACGATCAGGAATTTCTTCACCGCAAAACCTTATTCGTTTGAAATACATGTGGGCGAAACAAGTTTTACCACCGAAGCTTATTTCATCAGCATTGCCAACAGCAACCAGTTTGGCAACCGCGTTACCATTGCACCCAAAGCCAGCCTCAGCGATGGTTTGCTTGATCTCGTAGTAGTTAGAAAAATGAATAAAGCGCAGTTGCCCGTTTCTGTATTGCTGCAGGTTGCAGGCAATAATAGTTTGACCAGTCCCGCTTCTCTGAAAAAATCGGGTATCATTTATTTACAGGCCGATTCGTTAGTGATAAAGAATCACGATGCTGCACCATTGCATGTAGACGGAGAGCCGAGAGAGACCAGCAAGCAGTTCAACATCCGCGTTATCCCGCAATGTTTCAAACTTATTCAACCTTCTTAGCAGCAACCGCAGTCGTATCGTTTTTAGAGAGCAATGAAGTAAAAGTCATATAAGCAGCTCCATTGATGCCATTGCCCAATGCCGATTGTATATCTATTTTCTCGCGTTGGGTAAGATGGAAATTCAACGCGGCCTTTTCATCTTCTGTTTTGGGCAGGTATTCAAAAGTGAGTTTATAAAATTTCGTTCCCGCCAATTGCTGTGTAAGGCTCACCACATTGTCCTGGTTAAACTCCTGCATCTTGTACCAGTTGTATTGCAGTATCAACAGCGGTTTGGTGACCAGTTCAGAAATATCACCCGATTCAAAAGGGTTGTCCCAGCCACCGGCGCGCCGGTCGCGGATCTGTATCATTACCACGCCACCCGTGTTTTCTTTTATCCATTGCCTGAATACATCGGCAAAACGAAGCGTTGTTTCGGGGCCGTAATTATCACGCAAGCCTGCGTCCATTACGTCTATCACCGGTTCGGAAGGGAGCCATACATTGGGAAGCACATAGGGGAAAGTAGCATTCATGCGCAGGGCAGTGAGCAGGCGTAGGTTCATTGGATCTTGTTTGGCAAACAGTGCTGCAAAATCTACTGCGTCGGGATCAGGCGGAGTGCTAATAAGACTCGTATCATATTCCGGTCGCATCATAAAACTAACCGGCTGTGTGCTTACGACCATTTTTCTGCCGTCGCGTGTAATCACCGAATTGAACAACATCAGCGGTACGCGTGCGTTGCGTTCATCGCTGGCAATATCTTTTAGCTGCCGGTCGAGCAAGCCGCGTGTATTTTCGCTTAGCTTTTGTTCAAAAGCATAACCGCGATCTTTTATATAATAATAATCGCCGATCTTAAACCGTTGCGCCGGCGCTACCATATCTCTCGCTACAAAAGAGGAGAACGTAGGGTTTAGCAGATCCTTTGAAATATCATCTACATATTTGCCGCTATAGAGATAAAGATTCTTGCCGTCTGTTCTTTCTTTCGCTAACTCTCTATAATAAGCCGCGCCCAACATGCCGCCCGAAGCGCCGGTAATTAAAAATGTTTTGTCCATCAGCCTGCCACCGCAGAGGCTATCGAGTCTTTGCAGCACGCTTAAGGTAAACGTAGCGCTGCGTGTACCACCGCCACTAACACTTATCATATACAATAGCGGTTTCTCTTCTTTCTGCTTCTTCTTCCATTTCTCCAATACTTGTATCATCGCTGTCTTGTCGCGTTCTATTTTCTCCGGTGTGCAGAGCTTTAGCAGCGATTCGCGTGAGTAATCAGGACGCTCGGTGTCTTTTGAATAATTGATACCGTAGGCTTTATTGGTAGGATCGATCACATCATATTTGTACAGCACATTTAGAATAACGACGAGAAACAATAAGAAAGGCACGCTCCATCCTTGCATAAAATAGGAGAATGCGCCCGCCACTGCCACCAATATGGTAAAGAATATGGTGATGCTGGCCGCCGCCGGAACCTGGAACACCTGGTGATCAAGAAAAAAACCTATGGCGATGAGCGATACAAATGCGATGAATATACAAAGCATCGCCGCAAAATTGTGCCGGCTAAAAACTGTGTCGATAAATGAAGCGCTGTAATGCGATACGTCGCGCACCGGTTTGGCAGAAAAGGGTGAGTTTAAATAAGAACTTACTTTGATGAGCCTGCTGCCACCGCTGGTTAAAGCGATCTGCGGACGAAAGGCGGACTTGAATTCCGACGGTTTATTGATCACCGCCACCATGCGGCGCGTAATGGTGAGGTCGGCGCGAAAAAAGTAGAACAGCGTGACGGTAATACTTAGCGTAAACCCAAGCAAAAAACCACCGGCCAGCATAAATATCTGCCAGGCGGAATTGAGTTCTTTATGCTTGTTGAAACTAACCGCATAGAAGAAATAAAACAAGAGGAAGGTGAGCGGTATAATACTGTTGTTGATACAATATTTTAAAAACGGCCTGGTAGTAGTAGCCAGGAATTTAAAATGACGGCAAAACAGGATGAATGTGGTGATGTTCCAGCTAATGATAAAGATGCCGATGCTTATGCCTACGATACCGGCGCTCAATGCGTTTACCTTACCCAAATATTCCGGCGCCAGGTAAAGCGAATCTACCCCAAAAGCTTTCATGAATGTGCCGCCCACTGCGCTGAACAACAGGTACCAGAACAGCAGCAACACCTGGAACTTTTTGAAATGAAGCAACAGCAGCTGTACCGGGAAAGAATAAAATATGGCTCGTACGACTTGCTTCATAGTGAATGGGATAGTAACGGTAAAATACAACAAATTATTCCGGGGTCTTAATAAATGGGACTTATTATAATATTAAAACTGCCTCTTTTAGCTTCAGCCCTTTTATAATTTGTCAGGCTGAGCTTGTCGAAACCCTCTTCCACTGAAGAAGAACCCTTCGACCCTTCGGCAAGCTCAGGGCAGACTAAGCTCAGGGTGACAATTTAATGGGATTGTCAGGCTGAGCCTGTCGAAGCCCGCCCTCTAATTATGAACAACATAAAGACCATCACCAACAAATACACCATTCCCACCACCTGGTGCAGCTGCGCCACCCATTCAAAAATGCCCCAGCGGTTGGGCACAATGGCCGGACTGCTGACTACGGCTACAATTCCCAATACGGCCTGAAGCAGGATGATCCAAAAGGGCAGCCATTTTGTTTTTGCGATATAAGAAGTCACCGGGCGTAAACGCGTTGCTTTTAAAGACCATATGATAGTGAGCAGCACCAGCAGGTAGGCCAGCGACCGGTGAATGAAATGGACCGTTATCTTATTTTCGATAAATGTGTTATTACCGGCAAAAGCCTGCTCCGGCATCCATGCACCATTGATAGTAGGCCATGTGGGCGCCGCAGTGGCGGCTTTGTGACCAGCCATCAAAGCACCATATATAAGCTGAAAAAACAATACGGCTATAATGGCCCAGGTCCATGTGCGCACCGGGGCATGATGCGTTATTTGCGTGCGCGGCACCGACAACTGCAATGCATACCACCAGGCATAGCATATCAGCACTAATGCAAAGACAAAGTGCATAGCCAGTTTTAAGGGCTTTACGTATACCATGTCATCGGTGAGACCGCTTTGTACCATGATCCATCCAATAGCGCCCTGCAGCGCGCCGAGCAGGAACAGGATGAGCAATGGCTTTATCATTTCTGCTTTCAAAAACCGCCGGGCCAGCAGGTATACAAACCCAATAATAAACACCACACCTATCAATCGCGCCCAAAGGCGGTGAAGCCATTCCCAGAAGAAGATGAACTTGAAATCAGTTACCGTAAAGTCAGTATTGAGCAAATTAAACTGCGGTGTCTGGCGGTATTTGTCAAATTCTGCCATCCATTGTTGTTCGTTGAGTGGCGGCAGGGCGCCCGTTACCACTTTCCATTCCGTAATAGATAATCCCGAACCCGTGAGCCTGGTAATACCGCCCAGTATTACCTGTATCAGCAACATGCCCACGCCTATAAATATCCAAACGGCTACAGCTTTTTGTCCTTTGTTCATACTGCTTTTTAATAACAGCCGCAAAGGTAGTTACCCGTGGGGCATCACCCAACTCATAATTCGGTCTCGTCGCTCTGCTTTCGTGAGACGTGAGGCGTGAGTTTGGATTGTCTAATTGAGATTGGTCTGTTCTTCTTCTATTTTGTTCTACGGAAAAAAGAAGACGTGGCTGGCCGCGACTCACCCCGTCTTCGACCTCCGGTCGAAGACGCCCCTCTCTACAAGTAAAGAGGGGAAGCGTCGCTACGTGACGCAGGGGTGAGTCCTTGCTTGTTGCGCAATAAAATAAAAAGGAGCAAATCTCTTTGACTTGAACAATCCCAACTCACGCCTCACGTCTCACGTCTCACGATTCAGGAACCAGCCGAGCGAGAAAATTACTATATTGCCGCACACCAACACTACCATGAACGAGCACACGTGTAAAAACTGCGAGAATACATTTACAGCTTCCTATTGCAATGTCTGCGGACAGAAACTAGCCCACCGTATTAGCATGAAGCATATCTGGCACGACATTGTGCATGCTTTCACTCATGCCGACAAGGGCATTTTTCATTTGTTTTTTCAATTATTTATTCGCCCCGGCATCGTGGCTCGTGAGTATATTGTCGATGGAAAAAGAAAAAGATACTTCAACCCTTTTCAATATATACTGATCGTTGGTTCTATTGCCGCCTTTGTGGCGGTCAATTCGCATTTCATGGAAAACACCATGACTATGATGCCAGGTGCAGAGCAAGCTTCCGGCAGGCAGGCGGAGTTTATGAAGACGGCGGCGCACTTGCAATCAAAATATTTCAACCTGGTCATACTGCTGCTGTTACCATTTAATGCTTTCGCTACCTTTATTTGGTACCGGCGGCTTCGCTTTAATTATGCAGAACATCTAACGCTGCACACATTTATTGGAGCACAAACATCGGTTTTTGGTATGCTAATGATGTTTGTCGTATCAGCGGCGGGCAAACAGGGACTTTATATATTCTCTGTTATGTCTGTGGTCAGCATGCTTTTCCAGATATTTGCCTGCAAGCAGTTTTTTAATCTGCCCGGATTTAAAGGCGTCCTGCGCGCAACGGTTTCCGTACTTACAGCATTTATATTTTTCTTCGTCTTTGCGGCCATTGCAACATCGGTAGCGATGTTCATATTCATAATGGCCACGAAAAAATAACGGAGGATCGGCACTAGTAACTCGCATCATCCAGCTTCACCTTTCCTTTAAACGTCCAGAACACAAATGACGTGTAAATGCCCACCAATGGTGTACCTATCAATGCTATCGTGAGCAATATGCCCATGGTTTTCTTAGAAGCGGCTGCGTTGTGAATGGTGATGCTGTTGCCCGGCGTCTGCGGTGAATACACGAGATATGGAAATACTTCTATCGCTACCAATATCAGCAGAGCCGCAATGGTAACCGAAGAACTAAAGAATGCTATGCGGTAATTGCCTTTCTTCAAATTGCGTGGAATATTGGCTATGGCCAACACCATAATAAGCGGCAACAGGAAAAAAACCGGGTTGGCACGAAGCCTGTCGCTAAGATGAGGAATGTACAGCAAAGTATACATTGTGGAAACAGCAAAACTCAGCACAAAGAAGATGGTAAAGTTTTTGGCCAGTACGGTAAGCTTGGTGTACAGGCGGTTTTCCGTTTTCATAGCAAGATAAATAGCGCCATGCATCATAAACAGCGCCAGCGTGGTAATAGCGATCAAAATGGCAAACGGGTTAAAGAACGATAACCAGTTACCGTCAAACTCATGCTCTTTATTGAGCGGAATACCCAACACCACATTGCCAAGCATTAATCCAAGCGACAACGCCACCACAATATTGGATATACAATACGCAATATCCCATGCGGTTCGCCACCACAGCATAGGTTCTTTACTTCTGAATTCTATAGAAATAGCGCGAAAGATCAATCCTACTAAGAAAATCATGAAAGGCACATAAAACGCAGAAAAGATCGCCGCATAAGCCACCGGGAAGCCGGCAAATAAAGCGCCGCCGCCAATTACCAGCCATACTTCATTGCCATCCCATACCGGGCCGATAGCGTTTAACGCAATACGCCTGCTCTGTTCTTTCTTTAGAAAAAGATGAAGCGAACCCGCACCAAGGTCAAACCCGTCGAGAATGGCATAACCGCTGATAACGGCCCCGAATACGAGGAACCACCATACGTTGTAATCTATGTTTAGAAATGTATTCATATCGTGAAACGTGAGGCGTGAATCGTGAGTTTTATCGTGAGGCATTAGACGTGAGCATAAATGCCCGTCGTTCACACTTACATTATTCTTTCACCATCCCTCTCTTTAGTCAACTTGAAACTCGAAACTTGAAACTCGAAACTATAAGTTAGAACCTGTTTTAAATACGAATCCTTTTACTATACAAATCTCTTTCACTGTCAGCCTCGTCCAAACTATTCGGTCCGTGTTGAATTTTCCGGTTGAGCAAAAAGAGAAACATCGCCAGTAAAAAAGCATATACCACGGTAAATAAAATCAACGAGAAAACGATTTGATGCGCGGTGACCGTTTTCGAAAGCGCGTCGCTGGTTCTTAGTAAACCATATACCACCCAGGGCTGCCGGCCCATTTCGGCGGTGAACCAACCGCATTGATTGGCTACCTGTGGTAGCAACACAGCCCATACAAAAACATACATCAGCCATCGTTTGTCAAACAGCTTGCCTTTTTTCCAATACCAACACGCCAGCAACGTGAGAAAGATCATACTCATGCCAAGCACAATCATGATATGATAAAACTGGAACACCGCATTCACCTGCGTTGGCCGTTCATTAGCCGGGAAACTATCCAATCCTCTCACCGGTGTTTTAAAATCGCCATGAATTAAGAAACTCAATCCACCCGGCAGACTGGCTCCATATGTTTCGCGATCTTTTTGATTTACCCAACCCATGATAAACATATCTGCCTTTGCAAGACTATCGTAATGGCCCTCCATGGCGGCGAGTTTGGCGGGTTGGTATTTCGCCACGCCTTCGGCACTTCGTGAACCAACATATAATTGCAGTAACGAGAAAACAGTCGCTACCACCAACGCAATTTTGAAACCCGGTTTAGCAATGGCAAGGTGTTTCCTTTTTAGAATATACCATGCATTCACACTCAATACAAGAAAAGCACCCGCGAGAATGGCGCCAATCCACACGTGCAGCAACCTGTCTACGCTCGAAGGATTAAAGACCATCGCCCAGAAATCGGTTATCTCCGCCCTTGCTTCCATACCCGAACCCACAATATGAAAACCCGCCGGCGTTTGCTGCCACGAATTGGCCACGACAATCCAAACTGCCGAAAACAAAGAACCAAGGAACACCATAATAGCTGAGAAGAAATGCACTTTGGGGCCAACGCGTTCCCATCCAAAGATTAGAATACCAAGAAAACCCGATTCGAGTGCGAAAGCAAATATGCCTTCCGCCGCCAGTGCGCTACCGAAAATATCGCCTACATATTTTGAGTAGGTGGCCCAGTTGGTACCAAATTCAAACTCCATAATAATGCCCGTGGCCACGCCAATACCGAATATGAGCGCAAAGATGCGAATCCAAAACCGGGTCATTTGCTCATATATCTTGTTGCCTGTCTTAAGGTATAAACCTTCCATAATAACTAACAGGAGACCCAGGCCAATACTAAGTGGGGGATAGATGTAATGAAAAGCGATGGTAAATGCAAATTGTACCCTTGCAAGTATTTCAACATCCATGTTTAGATGTTTTGTGCAAAGTTAGGGCTAAGCGTTCAAAGAAGGAAAAGAGTAAAAGAGGCTTTTGTGTAGCGGCGTAATTTTCTTTTTGTCATTCACGCTGTGCAGTATTTTTTTCGCACAGAGGAAAGGAGAAAAAGAGTTAGACCCAAACCTCTTTTTCTCTTTTGCTCTGCGCGAAATTCTTCTTAGTGGGGAAGTCTGTTTCTTATCAATCCATAAAACCATGTTCCGGCGATGGCGCTAAGCAGCGTTACAATAACAACCGTGGCGCCAGTGCCTATTTGTGCAAACAAAGGACCGGGGCATGCACCGGTGAGCGCCCAGCCGAAACCAAATAATAATCCACCATACACCTGTCCTTTGCTAAACTTCTTTGGCAGCAACAATATCTTTTCGCCATAAATGGTTTTAATGTTCCATTTCTTAATGATCAATACGCTAATGATGCCCGTCACTACCGCCGAGCCAAGCACACCATACATATGAAAACTTTGCAACCGGAACATTTCCTGTATGCGAAACCACGAGATCACTTCCGACTTTACCAGCAGTATGCCGAATAAAATGCCGGCCACTCCATATTTTATATTGTGCCACAAAGGATGCTTCAATGCAGAATCATTGATGCAACTTGCATCCATCGATCGCACTTCGAAATCAAGATTGTGTACAGGTATTGATTGCTTTATTTGTTCACTTGTTTCCATAACTCTTTTTCTCCTTTGCTCTACGCAAAAAATATTTTTACTCTTACCATTTTAATACAACCGGCAACACAAGGTTCGCCACCACAAAGCCGCCCGCCAGGAAACTACAGGTAGCTACTAACGACGGCCATTGCAGGGTTGATAGTCCCGTGATAGAATGTCCCGAAGTACAACCACCGGCATAACGTGTTCCAAAGCCTATTAGAAAACCGCCGCCTACCATCATCACCAATCCTTTGGGTGTTAGCAATGCCGGCCAGTTCAACAGATCCGAAGGCATCAAACCGTTATAGTCTGTAATCCCATACGATTGCAGTTCACTTACCAGCTTTGCATTCATCTGCACAGGTTGATGATTGCTCAGGTACGTCATCGTTATCACACCACCGAGCACGATGCCACCTACGAAAAAGAAATTCCATATTTCTTTTTTCCAATCGTATTTAAAAAAAGGAATGTTGGCCGGCAGGCATGCGGCGCAGATATGGCGGAATGAAGAAGAAATGCCGAATGTTTTATTGCCCAGCACCAGCAGCAACGGCACCATCAATCCAATTAAAGGTCCCGACACATACCACGGCCAGGGTTCTTGCAAAAAACGCATGATTGTTCGTTTAATTAAATGCAAACATGAAATTATAAATAACACGGCGAACTACCCAAATAGAGGGGAAATTAGGCTAGAGATCAAAGAGGTAAAGGAGTTAAAGAGCTTTATGTTCATCTTACTTTATTTTTTTCTGGCTTTCGTCCTGTGCAGCATTTTTTTCGCGCAGAGGAAAAGAGAAAAAGAGTAATACGAAGTTAGACAGAAGCCTCTTAGCCCACAAAGCGCGTCAACACCTCCTGTAACTGCGGCGCTGGTATTACGCCCGACTGCCGCCATTGTATATTGCCTTTTTGGAATAGAATAAGTGTAGGAACAGCCTGCACACCAAATGTTTGTGCCGTTTGCGGACTCTTGTCTATATCAATTTTAATGATCGTGATGTTGTCGCCCATATTTCTTTTTACCTGCTGAAGAATAGGCGCCATCATTTTACACGGGCCGCACCATGTGGCCGTAAAATCAACCAATACTGGTTTCTCTGAATTGATAAGTTCGGTAAATGAATTCATATGCTAAGAGATCAAAGGAGAAAAAGGATCAAAGAGTGGTTTATGTTCGATATGGCTTACTCTTTTCTCATTCCCTATGTGCCAAAAAATGCTACACAAAGTGAACGACAAAAGAAAGATTACGAAGTTACAACTAAGCCTCTTTTTCTCTTTTGCCTCTGCGCAAAAAAAATGCTGCACAGAATGAATGACAAAAAGAAAAACACGAAGCTACACAAAAGCCTCTTTTACTCATTCCCTCCTTTATCTCTAGCAAAAAAATGATGCCAGCCTACCTGAATATCGGAATGAACAACTCCTTAGACAAAATATACAGACTCATAGCCAGCACAAACCATCCAAATCCTTTTCGGAGCGTGCTGCCATCGAGCCGTTGCGAAATTCTGCCACCAACAAATACACCCGCTATAGCCAGCAAGGTAAAAATGCTCAATAGCCGCCAGTCGAATGTAAAATGCCCGATGCTAAACACAAAGCCGAAGGTGGAGTTGATAGCAATGATCACCAGCGAAGTACCGATAGCCGTTTTGATAGGCAATTTGATAAGCAATACCAGTGCAGGAATGATCAGGAAGCCGCCACCAGCACCAAGCAAGCCCGTAACCAGTCCTACTACGATGCCGGGCAACAGCAATGGCAACGTGGTATCGTTGCGAGGTTCATCTACGCGTGCGGCATTGTCGTCCGGCCGTTTGATCATCATAGATATTGCCGCTGTCAACATCAGCAATGCAAAAATGATCATCATAAAACGGCCTTTGTTTATAGATAGATGACCGATGTCAAAAATATGTTCGGGAATAACGGGTAATATAAAATGCCGTGCTATAAAAATGGCGAGGATAGACGGTATTCCAAACAATGAAATGGACCTGAAGTCTACCAGCTTACGGGTATAGGCTTTAATACCACCCGCCAGGCTGGTAAACCCCACAATAAACAATGAATAGGTAGTTGCCAGCAGCGGGTCTACGCCCATAAAATATACCAGCACGGGTACAGTAAGTATGGAACCGCCGCCGCCTATGAGGCCTAGTGACAAACCTATCAGCACTGCCAGTATATACCCAGTCATTTCCATGTTGATTGTTTAGCAAGCGTTCAAAAGAGAAATCACGTTCGCAAAAGTAATTGCTTTGTTTTTTTAATGTGAATAGTTTTACAGGCGGAAAATAAATAATGACAACCTGTTTCCTTTATTTTTGAAAAAAAATGGCAAATGCTGGAGCCTTTTTATGATGATGAGCTGGTAGAAGCGGGTTGCGACGAAGCAGGTCGCGGCTGTTATGCCGGCCCGGTGTTTGCCGCTGCTGTTATTCTGCCGAAAGAATTCTATCACCCCCAGCTCAATGATTCCAAACAGATTTCCGCCGAAGTACGCTACCAGTTGAGGACCGTTATTGAATCTACTGCCATCAGCTATAGTGTTGCTATGTGTACGGTAGAGGAGATCGACGAAATAAATATTTTGCGTGCGTCGTTTGCCGCCATGCACCGCGCGCTCGACAAACTTGCAAAGCGTCCGCAGCTGCTGCTCATAGACGGTAACCGTTTTACCCGCTATAAAAGAGTACCGCACCGCTGCATCATCAAGGGTGATGCTACTTATGCATCTATTGCAGCTGCGAGTGTTCTCGCAAAAACTTACCGCGACGACTATATGCTGCAGCTCCACGAATCATTCCCGCATTATGCCTGGCACAGCAATAAAGGTTATGGCACCGAAGAGCATCGAAAAGCCATTGACCAGCATGGGCTTTGTGTGCATCATCGCAGAAGTTTTAATATCGCGCCTGTTCAGGATAATACTTTATTCCAGGACTAATAATATGGTCTACCGCATTTTCCTCACTCTTTTCTGAGGGTTTCCGGCTAATCGAATTATCCGGCCAGCAAACACCCTGTTTTAGAGCCGTTTGTCACAAATTACAGGCATGCCTTAAACCCTGCGGCCATTTTCCCTTCTCATTACTGTTCTCTTTTTACAAAAGCCATAAAAAAAGTAAATCATGAAAAGCAAACTTCTATTAACAGTATTATTCAGCATCGGTATCATCACATTTGCCAGCGCTCAAACGAGGGAAAGAGGCCGTATCCGCGAAGGCGTACGTCATGGACAAATCACCCGTCATGAAGGAGCCAGGTTGCGTCACCAGCGTCACGAAATGCGCAGGGATCATCGCAGGGCAAAAGCCGACGGCGTTATTAGCCGCAGGGAAAGAAAGGAACTCCGTCGTGATAAGATGAAACACAACCGTAGTATCTATCGTTTCAAACACAACCGCCACGACAGGCGTTTTTCATAGAGACAGCAAGTACTAATAGTAAGTAGTAAATAGCAAGTGGCGAGTGATTACTCGCCATTTGTTTTTACTAGCCAGTAGCTATTCGTCATTGTCCCACTCTCCTAATCCTTGTCTTATCAGTACCGGTGGTTCCTGTGTAAAATCGACAATAGTAGATGGCGTAATGCCACCAATACCTCCATGTACTACGATATCTACCAACTTGCCAAACTTTTCATTCATAATTTCGGGATCGGTATAATCTTCTACCATTTCACCGGGCAATGTAGAACTCAACACCGGGTGCGCCAGTTCCTGTACAATGGTGCGGGCAATATTATTATCAGGTATACGAAGACCGATGGTATCTTTTCTACTCTTCAATATTTTAGGCACTTCTTTACTCGCGGGAAGAATGAACGTATATGCTCCGGGCAGGTAACTCTTTAATATGCGATATAAAGGTGTTGAAATGCTTTTGCAATATTTGCTGAGATCCTGCAAATCGTAACAAATAAAAGATAATTGCGCTTTTTTTGGATCGACGTTCTTTATGCGGCAAATACGTTCTATGGCTTTGTGCTGAAAAATATCGCAGCCAAGGCCATAAATAGTATCGGTTGGATAGATGATAACACCGCCATCTAAGAGGCATTCGCAGATTGTCTTAATGTTTCTGGGTTGTGGATTGTCGGGGTGCACATATAACAGCATGTTCTAAAGTTAAAGACTATGAATAGTTCTCAGTCGAAAGTTTATAGTTAAATTGAACCTGCATGCAATAAAGAGGCCCGAATTTACAGGCTCCTTTGCCTCTTTTCTCTTTTATCTCTTTTCTCTTTTGTCTCTTAGTTGGCTTTCTGTTAACAATTATTTCATCTTAAATTTGCCGGAAAATTGCGCATCATGAAACTGAAACCTGTTGATAAACTGGCGCATATCAGCCCTGAAGATTTCAGGGCCAAATACTATGATGTCATGAAGCCCGTGGTGCTCACGGAACTGGCAAAAGAGTGGCCGGCTTATCATAAATGGAACTGGGACTATTTCAGGAGTATTGTGGGCAATGTGGATGTTGGCGTATACAACAACGTTAAAAGCGATGCTTATACGCCGGTGAATAAAGCAGATGATTACATGAAGTTTGGCACCTATCTCGACAAAGTAGAAAAAGGCCCGGTTGGATTGCGCATTTTCTTATTCAATATATTTCAGCACGCCCCGCAGATCGTTAACGACTTTACCTGGCCCGAACACCTGATGAAAGGCTTTGTAAAGCGTTACCCGATGTTGTTTGTTGGTGGCGAAGGTTCTGTTACGCACATGCACTTCGATATCGACCTTTCGCATATCATTCACACACAGTTTATAGGAAGAAAGCGGGTATTGTTATTTCCTTACCAGGAACAGCATAAACTGTATAGAAAGCCTTACGAAGTAATGAGCTTCGCCAATTTTGAAAATTACTTTGACCCCGGTCGTAGTAAATTGGATACTAGCCAGTTTCCGGCGGTAGAACAGGCCAACGGTTATGAGATCATATTAGAGCATGGCGATACATTGTTTATGCCGGCGGGCTATTGGCATCATATGGAATACATAGACGGCGGTTTTGCTATGAGTCTAAGGGCTTTACAATCGACTGTAGGGGGTAAACTCAAAGGCGCCTGGAACCTGTTTGGTATGCGCAATATAGATACCCTTATGAAAAAGACATTTCCCGAATGGTGGTATAATAACAAGAAAGTAAAGGCCTTTGATGCAGCCAGTAAAGAAGTGAGCGTTTGATAATCTGGATCAATAAAAACGGCTACCAGCAAGGGTTTTAGCCTATAGCATAGATTATCTTATAAAAAAGATCGCCAAAATATTGTTTATTAACATAACAGTCTTTAATTTTAAATCCGCTTACGCTCTGAAAGAGTATATTAATGTAAGCTATCGCACCCATCACAACTGATCCAATTTCCATCCTCTCAACCATCCAATTTCCGGCTTACCATACTCCAATTTCCGAATACATAGGCTATAATCTCCTGCGACTCATTGTTTGTTGCATTATTATATCCCTTTCAATATCCACGTAAAGCACTTGATGTATTCGTTCCCCCACACAACAAACATATAAACCAAACCCCAGCCTGATTCCTTTGCTGCGATCGCAGTAATTCAAGACATTAACTGGTTCTTTGGTTAAGTTCAATATAATAATTTATTGACCTCGTAAACGTCTTTCTTTTTGTGGTTTCAGAGGTAAGCACAGGCCGGCGATTTCCATCGCTGGCTCTTTTTTTTACCAGGATTTACAGGATGAGAAGGATTTGCAGGATGGAGTTTTTAGATCGATTGATATATAAAAAGAAAGCTTTCCCCTATTGGGAAAGCTCTTATTATAAAAGTCATTAATTAAAATCGAAAACTCTTTTTCTCCTTTTCTCTGCGCGAAAAAAAATGGCGCACATAGTGAATGACAAAAAGAAAAAAAGCAAGACCGTTATAAGACTCTTTAACTCTTCTACTCCTTCGATCTCTTAGCTAATGGTCCAAGTCTCATTACCCCTCAACAATTTATTCAAATCGCCCTTGCCTTTGGTGGACTGCACTTCTTCTACCTGCATAGACATTACGTCTTCATAACAAGGCCGGTCGGTTTCATAAAACACGCCAAACGGTCTTGGCAGGTGATCGGGTTTGGTTGGATTGTCGAACATCCTTACCAAAATCTGGGCTTTATAGAAATCTCTCTCGTCATGCACCCATAGATCGTCTTTGCTGGCGCCATCGCCCAATTGCACCACCACGGGGTGAAAACCGTCGAGCTTTATGCCTTTGTCTTGCTTGGCGCCAAATACCAATGGTTTGCCATGTTCGAGGAATAAAGTCTCTTCTGGCTTAGAACCTTTTTCTGTAAATACTTCAAAGGCACCGTCGTTAAATATGTTACAGTTCTGGTATATCTCCAGGAATGAAGCGCCTTTGTGCTTATGACTGCGGGTAAGCGCCTCCTGCAAATGTTTGGGGTCGCGGTCCATACTACGCGCGATAAAAGTCGCATCAGCTCCCATGGCCAGCGCCAGTGGGTTAAAAGGATGGTCTATACTTCCATAGGGCGTAGACTTCGTTACTTTTCTCTCTTCCGATGTGGGTGAGTATTGCCCTTTGGTAAGACCGTATATCTGGTTATTGAACAACAATATATTAACGTCGAAATTCCTGCGCAGCAGGTGAATGGTATGGTTACCGCCGATGCTAAGGCTATCGCCATCGCCGGTCACGATCCATACGCTCAGCTCCGGCCTGGCAGCTTTTAGACCGCTGGCGATGGCAGTGGCGCGACCATGGATCGAGTGCATACCATAAGTATTCATATAGTATGGGAAACGGCTGCTACAGCCGATACCCGATACAATGACAATATTCTCCCGCGGCACGCCCACGCCCGGCATAATCTTTTGCACCTGTGCTAAGATGGAATAGTCTCCGCAGCCGGGGCACCAACGCACCTCCTGATCGGTGGCGAAGTCCTTGGCGGTTAACTGTGGTGGGGTTGTGATTTCACTCATAATTTGAACGTTCTAAACAAATTTAATGAATATCGAACAAGGAACAAGGAATGTTGAATATCGAAATAGGAAGAACCTTTAAGATACTTTATTTAAGTTATTAGCCTGCGCCGTCGCAATGCTTTTTACAAAAATGGAAATTAACTGGTTATTTTCATCTATAACGGCCGCCATTTTATCCTCCGGATGCCACTTTTTAACTTTTATTATACGCAAACAATTAAATGTTTCTCTTAGCTCTTTCAGGGAAATCTTCATTTTGTGGACGAAATCGCTTCGTGACTCCGCCCCTTGGGCTTCTCCATAGTTTAGTGCCGGAGATGTACCACTTCTAACAATTTGCCGGCTAAGATGGTTGCCAGCGGTGGTATTTGGCAGGGCTTCTGCGATGCCTATAACTGTTGCAGCAAAGGCTATGAGTCTTTCATCAAGGTCAAATTTTTTGATCATAATGATAAGGTTTTAGACGTCAAAAATACTGAAGAGGCAATACCTTACCCGTTTACAATCACTTAAGTTGCTTATTCGCTATTCAAAATTCCTTGTTCCTTGTTCGATATTTATTTTTCTATAAGCGCCTCCCAATACTCCGCTGCCCGGCGCGTATGTGGAATGACAATGGTACCACCCACGATATTGGCCACGGCAAATATTTCGTACATCTGCTCTGTTGAGATGCCAAGTTCGAAACATTTACCAAGATGATATTTGATGCAGTCGTCGCAACGAAGCACCATGCTCGCCACCAGGCCCAGCATTTCCTTTGTTTTAGTGTCTAAAGCGCCTTCGGCATATGTATTGGTATCGAGGTTCCAGAGGCGTTTGATGACAAGGTTGTCTTTACTTAGAATGACGCCGTTCATTTTAGTACGATAGTCATTGAATTCTTTAACCAGTGTATGCATTTCTTTAAATATTAGGTATCAAAAATAATAAAACGCGCTTCGTACACTTCGTGAAAAATCTTAGTGGCCTTCGAGGTTGAAAGGCATCGAAGATGCGGACAAATCCTCTATCTTCAGCCTACCAAAATCAACAATATGAGAAAAGTTTCATTGGCATGGCTGCTTTGTATGTCTATAAATGCTATGGCGCAAAGCGGTAAGGAACCGGTGACGGTGACCGACATGCTGAAAATAAAATCCATTGGCGCCATCAACCTCAGCAACGATGGCAGCAAAGCCGTATTCAACCTTACCACCATTGAGCCCGATGCAGAGAATAAATGGGAATATAAATACGTGAACCAGCTTTGGTTGGTTGCTACCGATGGCAACTCACAACCCAAACAACTCACCACCAAAGAAAATTCTTCGCAGGCCGCATGGAGTCCCGACGGTAAACAAATCGCCTTTGTGCGTGCGGCCGATGGAAAACCGCAGATATTCCTGCTTTCACTCGATGGCGGCGAAGCGGTGCAACTCACCAAACATAAATACGGCGCCGGCGGTCCCAAATGGAGTCCCGACGGCAAACAGATACTTTTCTCAGCTTTTATTCCTTTAAAAGATCTTTTGCGCGATAGCAGTCTAAATCCTTCCAGGCAACTTCCTGCCTGGCCTTATGAAAAACCAGGTTTCAATAAAAATGAACAACTAAAAGCTACTGCCGCCAAACCCAATCCCGATGGCAGCATAGATGAAGTAAGGGCATGGCTTGATATCAACGCTACCGATCGAAAAGCAAAAGTGGTAAACAAACTCAGCTTCCAGGATGAAACGGATGTATCAGCGGAGATGGGCTTCAATCACTTTTTTGTAGTGAATGCAATAGCCGGTGCTACACCAATAGAAATTACGCATGGCTTTTACCGGTTCAACAGCGCCGACTTTACACCAGATGGTAAACAACTGATCATTTCCGGCGATGTGGATTCTCTACAGCACCCCGACAGATCGTTGGAGAACGAAATATTTATTGTAAACGCAAACGGCACCGGGCTGCGCAAGCTGTTGGGCGAAGAAGGAAAAAATTATAATTCGCCACGACTCTCACCATCGGGCAAATGGCTGGCATTTCAATATGGTAATACATCCTTTGTTAGCATTCCTTCGCTGGCTATTATGCCGCTCAACGGAACAGCGAATGATATTGTTACCATACCATTCGACCGCAATAAAGGCAACCTCACCTGGAGCAATGATGAAAAATATATTTATTTCTCTGCGCAAAGCAATGGCGGTGCACCATTATACCGCGCCGATGTAAAAACAAAACAAGTAGAACAACTCACCGACTACAACAGTGGCGTGGTGTCTTTTGATATTACCGGCAATAAACTGGTGTTTGCCAAAACGGAAGTGGCCAATCCTTATGAATTATACGTGGCCGATGCTGCCGCAAAAAATGCAAAGCGTATCAGCAGTTTCAATATTGATTGGGTGCAGAAGAAAATTCTCTCATTTCCCGAGAAGAAAACATTTACCAACAGCAAAGGTTTGACTGTAGAATATTGGGTAATGAAACCAGCCAACTTCGAAGCAGGTAAAAAATACCCGGTGGTGCTCGATATACATGGCGGCCCTTCTGCTATGTGGGGCCCCGGCGAAACCAGCATGTGGCATGAGTTCCAGTTCTTTTGCAGCAAAGGATATGGTGTAGTGTATTGCAATCCCCGCGGCAGTGGTGGTTATGGATTAGACTTTTTGCGCGGCAACGTCAATGACTGGGGCACTGGTCCCACCAGCGATGTGCTTACCGCACTCGATAAAGCAGTGGCGGAAGGATGGGCCGACACTTCTAAACTGACGGTGACCGGAGGTTCTTATGCCGGTTATCTCGTGGCGTGGATCATTGCGCATGATCATCGTTTCAAAGCAGCTTGCAGCCAGCGCGGCGTATACGACCTGGCCACTTTCTTCGGAGAAGGCAATGCGTGGCGGCTCGATCCCAATTATTTCGGTGGCTATCCCTGGGAGCCTGCAGCCAAAGCCAATCTTGAAAGGGAATCGCCTATTAACTATGTGCAGAATATAACAACGCCTTATATTATTTTCCATGGTGACAATGATCGCCGCACCGGTTTTGTACAAAGCGAAATGATGTTTCGCAGCCTGAAAGTATTAGGCCGGCCCGTAGAATATGTGCGTCATCCGGGCGGCACACATGAACTGACCAGGAGCGGTAACAACCGCCAGCGTATGGACCAGATGCTAAGGACCTGGGAGTTTTTTGAAAGGTGGATACATTAAATTGTTGATTTGTGAATGATGATTTGAGAATGATGATTTGGGAATGGCCTGTACTTAACCTGCCGGATTAAAGGTCATTCCCAAATCCATCATTCACATATCGTCAATAGTTTCCTGCATTTGCTGTAATAAAAGGCACCGGCCGCAAAAATTTATATATTTTCATTCCCTAAATAACCCGGTATGAAATTCAATAGGAAACTGGTAGTAGTGTCGATGCTTATTGTGACCGTAATAATTGGTGTAGCATTTACAAAGCCATACAAACCGGCCAAAAGAAACCTTAAAGTATTGCCGCAGAATATCAGTGATAAGGCGTTGGACAAGATCATGGATGATTTTGAGAAAGACCTCGGTGTTAAATGCGACTTCTGTCATGTACCGATGAAAACCGATACCAGCAAACTTGATTTCGCCAGCGACGAAAGACCTGAGAAAGAAATCTCACGCGAAATGATGCGCATGACCATCGATATCAACAACAAATACTTCCAGGCCAAAAACGCTATGATTGGCGATTCGCTGCTGGCCGTTACCTGCAATACCTGCCACAAGGGTGACCCGCACCCGGAAGCAACCCACTAGAAGGTGAAAGGCGTAAGGTGAAAGGCTTAAGGCTTTTTATTCTTCATTGTTGATTAAATAAAGGCAGCGTTTACCTGGCGCCGAACCCAGGTTATAGACAATTACCTAGCTTATCTGCCAACTTCTTGTAGAAATCACTCCACGTTTCTACCAAAATTTGTCTGCATTTCATTTAGTGCGTCGCTCTTGGCATAACATTTTTCTATGTTGGTATGAGAACATTTTCATGTGTTGGTTAAATAGGATGTTATGAAAACATATATCATAGCCCTCCTGTTATCGGGCAGTGTCATCGGTTTTAGTTCATGCGCAGTGGAAGGCGGTGTGGTAGACACCCGACCGGCGGATGTCATATACGTTCGCCCGGCTTCACCAGGTGCTGGTTATGTTTGGATAGACGGCGATTGGAGGTGGCGCGGCAATGCATATCGCTGGCGCGAAGGAAGGTGGAGAAGAACGACGAGAAGCTGGGATGGCGGTCGATGGGAACCCGTTGGCAGTGGCTGGAGATGGAGAAGAGGCCACTGGAGGTAAAATATTCAACTCCCCCCGGAGTTTATTTATAAAGGTGCGTTATATAAACAATAAAGGGTCCTTGCGGACCCTTTATTTGTATTGAAACATTCAAACTGTTTGAATACTTATTCGACTAAGTCTGCTTGCCAGGCTGAGCCTGTCAAAGTCCTTGTCGAAGTTTCTCTACTACCAACGACTGTTGTTGTTAGAGAATGAGCGCCTGTTACCACCGCCACCGCTGTTGCTTCTTTCTTCTCTTGGTTTAGCAACAGTTACAGTGATAGCTCTGCCTTCTACATGTGCGCCGTCCAATTCCTGGATAGCTTTTTGTGCAGCTGTATCATCAGGCATTTCCACGAAACCAAAGCCACGGCTTTTGTTAGTGAATTTGTCGGTGATTACTTTGGCAGAAGTCACTTCGCCATACTCTGTAAAAAATTCTTTTAAGTCTTCATCCTGTACGTTGAAGCTTAAATTTGAAACATAAATGTTCATGTTAATAAATAAATAAAAATGAATAATCATCTGAGAAATGCAGGCGTAAAGAAGACTAACCGATTAGCAGAAATGCGTAGCAGAAAAAATCGTTCACTTACCGAATGCTGAATAACTCAAATATTGAAATGCAAAGATAGATGATAAAAGCCGTATTCCGAATTAAATTAAGAAACAAATTGTTAATCCCATTATGATAGTAAAACTCCGACACAGTAGTAAAAGAATGCAAGTGTAGAGAAGCTGTGAGCAATGAGCCCTCGCAGCTCATAGCTCATGGCTTTGTAAAGGATGGCCAAACTGTAAGAGATAACCATTATTATCGTAAACGGCAAACTCGCGCATGCCATAATCAAAATCTTCTACAGGATAACAGACCTTCGCCTTATCTTTTATTCGATCCCACCATTTATCTACATCTTCTACCTGGAAGTAAAACGAACCGGTAAACGCGGCTTTATCAAACGCCTCATGCGCATTGGGCGTTGCGAGCATCATCTCAAGGCCATCACGTTCCAGCGATGCCCATCCCCATTCTTCATGGTAATTGCTACAGGTAAAGCCAATGACGCTTGTATAAAAGTCGATAGTAGTTTTTATATCATTGGTGCGAAGCATGGGTGTAATGGCTTTCACTTTCATGACGATGATTGCGTTGAAGATTTATTGGGAAGGTTTGCATTTGCAGGCAGTGGGGTTTCATGACTCAATGCCCTATTGGTGATTATAGCACTAATCAACATAAGCACGGCGCCGAGTAAAAATGATATACCTGGAAAACGAACCGGGGCATCATCTTTAGTAAAAATATAAAAGAGGTTAGTCATCAATAACGGACCAAATATAGAAGTAAGGCTCATCAAACTGGTAAGCGCGCCCTGCAATTCTCCCTGTTCATTGGGCGGAATATGGCCTGATATCGTAGCCTGTAATGCCGGGCCGGCTATACCACCCAGGCAATAGGGCACCAAAAAAGCAAACATCATCCAGCTTTCTGTGGCAAAGGCAAACAACACCATGCCCAGAGCATATAGTAGCAACCCTATATAAATACTTTTATTATTGCCCAACTTTGGATTTACTATCCTGATAACTACGGTTTGTACCAGTGCTATCAACACACCGACTAAACTAAGAGAATTACCTACCTGGCCTTCGTTCCACTTGAACACATGCATCGTAAAATAACCCCAGTTGCTTTGAACGGCATGAGAGCCCAGGTATATAAAAAAGAAGGCAACGGAGAGTCCTGTTATAGCCGGATATTTTTTCAACTGCTGTAAAGAACCAAACGGGTTCGCGCGCTTCCATTCGAAGCGACGACGATTCTCCTTGCTCAGTGATTCGGGAAGTACAAAATAGCCGTAGAGTGCATTCAGAAGACAGAGAATGGCTGCTGTGTAAAAAGGTGCGCGAACACCAAGATACTTACTCAGCTGTCCGCCCAATGCAGGTCCAATAATAAAACCAAGCCCAAAAGCAGCGCCTACCAATCCAAAGTTCTTCGCCCGGTTTTGTTCGTTACTGATATCGGCTATGTATGCATTCGCAGTGGTAAAACTTGCGCCTGTAACACCGGCTATGATCCTGCCGACGAACAGCCATGAATATGTAGGTGCAAACGCAAGGAATAAATAATCTATGCCAAAACCAATCAATGAAAATAATAGAATGGGGCGCCGTCCATATTGGTCGCTCAGGTTGCCTATTAAAGGAGCGCAAACAAATTGCATCAACGCATAGATAGTCAGCAACCAGCCGCCGTCTTTACTGGCTTCGTTGACAGGTATTCCCTTCAAATGAGCAATAAGGGTTGGCATCGGAGGTATTATGATGCCAAAACCAATACAGTCAATGAGTATTGTTATAAAGATAAAACCCATTGCAGCGGCGCGCGTAGATTTCATGATAATGTATTAAGGTACCGCAAAGTAAAACAGATATAGCTTTCCATGAACACAAAAAAGATTTTCATAATTTTTTAACCGGCGAAGTGCAGATTTGACCGGTGTATGACGAAACAATATTCCGCTAACAATTGTTATCCAATAGCTGCTATATGATAATTGCCTAATTTTGCCGTCCTAATCATCAACTACTACAATGAACAACTCTTACAACTTTGCCATGATTGGTATTGGCGTGATGGGTCGCAACTTCTTACTCAACATGGCCGACCATGGATTTAAAGTCATTGGTTATAATAAGGATAGCCAGAAAACAGCGGCGCTCGAAGCAGCAGCCACGCCTGGCACAACAGTCAAAGGTGTAAATACTTACCAGGAAATGGTTGACCTCCTGGAAGTACCGCGCAAGATCATGATGCTGGTGCCGGCCGGCAAACCGGTGGACGAAGTAATTGAAACGTTGATTCCCCTGGTACAACAGGGTGATATCATTATAGATGGTGGCAACTCACATTATACAGACACTCTTCGCAGGGTAGAATATCTTAAAGGCAAGGGTATCCACTTTGTGGGTATGGGCGTTTCGGGTGGCGAAGAAGGCGCTCGAAAAGGACCGAGCATTATGCCCGGCGGCGATAAAGAAGCCTATCCACATATCAAACCTATGCTGGAAGCAGTTTCCGCAAAAGTAAATGGCGACCCCTGCGTTGCTTATTGCGGCAATGGCGCTGCCGGCCATTTTGTGAAAATGGTGCACAATGGCATAGAATACTCCATTATGCAAATTATCAGCGAAGTGTACGACCTGTTGCACCGCGGACTTGGTTTGAACAACGATGAACTATACGAGGTCTTCAAAGAATGGAACGAAGGCGAACTACAATCTTTTCTTGTAGAAATTACGCGCGATGTTTTCAAGACAAAAGACGATAAAAACACCGGCAACCGCCTGGTAGATATGATACTCGACAAAGCTGGTTCCAAAGGCACCGGCAAATGGACTTCGCAAGATGCCATGAACCTTGGCGTACCCATTCCTTCTATAGATGTTTCGGTCGCCATGCGTAGCATTTCTTCTTTCAAAGATGAAAGGGTAGCCGCTGCCGCATTGTATAAAACAGCAGCGAAGCCGGTGACAGTAAAAAAAGATGTGTTCATCAAACAGGCACACGATGCACTCTATTTCGCTATGATGATCTCCTATGCACAGGGTCTCGCCATGTTGCACAAAGCATCTACCGAACTCGATATGCAGATACCTATGCACGACGTAGTTAAAATATGGAGAGGTGGTTGTATCATTCGTTCTGGTCTGCTGGAAACTTTCTACAAGGCATATAAAAAGGACAAAGCATTACCGAATATTCTCCAGGATAAAACCATTGCAAGGCTGATAAAGAAAAAGGAAAGAGGATTACGAGCACTGGTTAAAACAGCTACGCAAAATAAGATCCCTGCAGCCGGCTTATCAAGCGTACTGGCTTATTTCGATGCTTATACTACCGCAGTATTGCCGGTAAACCTTATACAGGCCCAACGCGATTATTTTGGTGCGCATACGTACCAGAGAAATGATATGGAAGGAGTGTTTCACTCGCAGTGGGGATAGAAACGTGAGGCGTCAGGCGTGAGACGTGAGTTTAACTCACTCACGTCTCACGCCTGACGCCTCACGACAACGCTCTCCTGGAACGAAAGATCTAATTAACGGCCAAAAGCTTATTCAAATGCAAAACCATAAACGCCCACCCGCCTCACTCGTATTCATTTTTGGGGGCAGTGGCGATCTTAATTACCGCAAACTGGCGCCGGCTTTATACAATTTATTTATCGACGATTGGATGCCGGAAAAATTTGACATCATCGGTATTGGCAGAAGTCCTTATACCAATGAAAAATACCGCGAACGCCTGTTGCAGGGCATTCAACAATTTAGCCGCCGCAAAGGCGAACAAAACGGAAAATGGCAAACGTTTTCCAAACAGGTCGCTTACCTGCAAATGGATGCCGAGAATGAATCGGACTATCAGCGCATAGCCGACCTTGTCAAACAAAAAGAAAAAGAATACGGCGAGCATCCCAATGTTATTTTCTACATGGCCGTAGCGCCACAACTGGTACCCGATATCGTAAGCAAACTGGGGCCGTTGAATATCTGCTCAGATACCAAGTGCACACGCGTAGTAGTGGAGAAACCTTTTGGCCACGATTTGAAAAGCGCACACGAACTCAATAAACTGCTCACGTCACTATTCGACGAAGAACAGATCTATCGCATCGACCATTATCTTGGTAAAGAAACAGTGCAGAATATCATCGCACTTCGTTTTGCCAATGCGTTGTTTGAACCGATCTGGAACCGTAATTATATAGAACATGTTCAAATCACCGCTTCAGAAACAGTAGGTGCGGAAGGACGCGGCGATTATTACGAACAGTCGGGCGCTTTGCGCGACATGGTGCAGAATCACATCCTTCAACTGATGTGCATGATAGCCATGGAAGCGCCGGTAAGCTTTGATGCCAATGAAATCCGCAATAAAAAAGTGGATGTGCTCAATGCCATCAGGAAAATCAGTCGCGAAGATGTTTCGAATTACGCCGTAAGAGGACAATATTCCGAAGGTTGGATGAAAGGCGAAAAAGTAGCTGGTTACAGGCAGGAGCCGAAAGTAAATCCGCAAACAGCCGTGGATACATTTGCCGCGGTAAAATTCTATATCGATAACTGGCGCTGGCAGGATGTACCCTTCTATGTACGCACGGGTAAACGCCTGCATAATAAATCGACTATCATCTCTGTACAGTTCAGACCCGCGCCCAACTATGCGTTTCCACCCGAAGCAGCTGCCACATGGCGCCCAAATCGTTTAATCATCAGCATTCAACCGGAGATGGATATCAGGCTTCGCTTCCAGGCTAAGCGCCCGGGACAATCTATGACGCTTAACCCGGTGGATATGATCTTCAATTATAAAGATGCTTATGAAGGCGATGAACCCGAAGCATACGAAACGTTGTTGCTCGATGTAATGGAAGGCAACGCCACATTGTTTATGCGTTCGGACCAGGTAGAAGCCGCATGGAAAATCATCATGCCCATTCAAGAGTCGTGGGAAGCGAGACCGCCTATCGACTTCCCGAATTATGCTCCCGACAGCTGGGGACCCGAAGATGCTGAAGCGTTGATTGCAAGAGATGGACATAACTGGATTAATCTACCGACAAAGAACAAAGAATAGTTTCAAGTTCACAGTTTCTGGTTTCCAGTTGACCACGAAGAAAGAAGACCTAGAAAATGAGGTGAGTAAAAGCAAGAGGAGCTGTTGACAATTGGCCTTTCACTATTTGACTATTCACTATGGAATTAAAAATCTATAATGACGCCGATGATCTAAGTTCTCATGCTGCTAAATGGATAGCAGACTACATTTCATCTACGTTAAAAAAGCAGGACCGTTTTACTATTGCGCTTTCCGGCGGAAGCACACCGCAAAAATTGCCTTTCCAGCACAGTGGGATCCGAAGCTTGGAATTCACGTGACTTGAAGTCGCGGC
>JADMIO011053052.1_pt1 | contig 91616 bp, 68 predicted proteins | sample 8958161 | NCBI WGS metagenome assembly JADMIO01 (sample SAMN16585339, study PRJNA669376) | soil metagenome | isolation source: Crop rotation soil | place: USA: Cullars Rotation, Alabama | collected 2011
GCGACAACTTGTCCACGTGGAATTCTAAGCTTAGGATCCCAATGTGCTGGAAAGTTGAAGTAAGTCTGCGGGTTCCAATTTTCTTGCATTTAAGTAGGACAATCAAATTAATACAATTTTTTTAATCTGGCAGTATCATGAAGCGAGACCAGAGAATCTTCGAGTGTTTATCTCTTTCATGACCTCAACATTCAGTGGAGTTCTCACTCGAATAAATACCGACTTCGACAATCTTGAAAGTGTTAACAAGCCCTCCAAGCTAATAAAAATCGAAAACCGTGCCAAAGCTACGGTTTCCTGCTTGTGGAGCCAGTTGGCCAAATTATCTACACAAATCAAGAGTCACGATGAGCTAAAATCAAACGAAGAAATACAGGCCATGATTTACATTGTTTGCACTGTGCTGTTCAATACAGTGTCCAGAAGAAAAGATTTGCGAACGCCCGAAACGCGGTCAGACGTGAAGAAATTGATGGCCAACATTTTGAAGGTTTGTGAGCGATTGCAAAATTTGTTAGAAAGCTTGGAATAGAAACTTATTGAACTCAATAATTTCCTAATCAGAGTCATCCACGGCCACTGAAGACTCAGGCGTACTTGCTCTTGAACCTTTTGTCGTCGATTCCTGGAAATAAGATCGCCTTGAAAAAGAAGACCCATATGAAGCGGGCGCTAAGTGAAATAAGTCTCCTGTCATCTGACTGGGATTTGTGGCACCTGACGTCCAAACTGATATTGAATCACGTCTTTAAAGATGAATTTCGAGTGGCACCAAATGTACTTTGGAACATGCTGACTGCCATCAATTTTACCATCCCACAACGAAGCGAATTGCTTAAGTAAGTTACTCTTCTTTGAAACAGCCATCAACGTCCTTTGTCTTGATTTGCTGTCGTTTTAAAATTAATTTTTGCTTGCAGGTCTTTGTACCTGAGGTCATGCTCTCCAAAGATACCGAAAGAGTTCCGGAAGAAGAAGAAGGCGTTCCTCACAAGATTTGAACGTGAATACCCAACAGAATTCGAACTGGCGTGCAATGACGACCCTGAATTCTCTTCCTGCCTGGCAAATGTCACGAGAGGAAAGAATTTCATTCTTCTTGCTCAACATCCTTCGGTGGAAATTAGGAAAGAAGCTGTGGGAAAGTTAATTCGCAATTTTAGAGCACAAATGAGCGGAAAAGAAAACCAGGCGTCGGCGTCGACTTCCCCGACGAAAAAAACGAAGGCGGGTAAAAAGGCAATGTCTGCATCTTTGAAGGTGCAGAAGAAGAAGACTCCGAAGGGATCGAAGCCGATTGTTCCAGACGCGAACAAGACGGCGAAGGCTCTTCTTCCTCGATTTAAGGACGAAAGCTATGAAATTGTGCATCTGTTAATTAGGCAAGACATGTCTGTGTTGTGCAAGATGTTTAGCCCTCAAACTCTTGTTGAGCAACTGAGCTCCATCATCGCAAGAAAAGATTGCGACAAAAACTGCCTGAAGACTGCGTTGGTACAATTATGCAAGGTGGCAGAACAACTGCAGCCCAACGCCGATTTAATGTCAGCGGTCTTTACTACCTTGGTTCAATTTTTATTCCCAACTACGTCATACAAATTCAAACTGAGCATGGCAGTGCTGACATCTGAATTTGCAGAGAAGAACGCGTTTCTTCAAAGTTATTCCAAACGTAAGGCTGAACGCTGAAGTAACAATTAATTTTCCTGCAATTTCTGTGCTGATGTCGATGCCAAATTTAATTTTCTTTCAGTCTTGCGCAATGAAAGTGTCACACCAGAGGACATTTGCGACTTCTCCTACGACGCGATTACGTCGTCACTTGCACAGGACCTTTTTTGCAAAGACGAAAGCTGGAATCCAAGCTCGAGCAATGAAGTATCGGCGGTATTTGCAATAATTACGTGGAATTCTGTGACCCGTTTCAATGAATTCATGGACTGGGTGGAAAAGGTAAGATTCGTCTTACCGCCTTTCGCCCCTTCTTTAACTTTGCAGCAAGAATTTAAATGTTGCGTCGGTTTCTACTATTTTTACTTTGATTAGACTCCATTCAAACCATTTTCGACGTCTTGGGTCCTGACGAAGGAAAACTTTCCAAAATGCCTTCGACAAGCCTCCGCGAAGCATTCAATGGCTTTGGAACTCATTCTGACTACATTGCATCGACTTGCCCTTACAAACGTCGCTGACATTGAGCGTGTGGTGACGTTCGCCCTTCGTTCCTGCGAAAAGTTGGAAAATCGAAACATGTGTGCTGCGTTTTTGAAAGCGTTCTTGAATGTGAGTGGAGAATTTGACTAATCAATGCTACGGGCCTTCATATGCTTACAAAATCTTACATTTTCTTGATAGAAACATTTTCCAAGCACAACTCAGCAGATACAGTTTTGGATTTCGATGACTGTCAACGTTAATAAGCAAAATACTTTCAAGTCGAGGAATGAATTTCTGCAGATCAGAATCCTGCAGTTTCTCTACTTTTCTCTGAAGGAAGCGGCAGCCCGGAAGGCGAGATTCAATCTGAATGAATTGAATTCAGGAATTGGGATTAGCATGGTCGAAGTGCTTCTCACGCAATGCCTTGACCACGACTCTGGAAGGCTGAGGGAATGGGGATTAAATTGCTTGGAAGCATTTGGCGAACTGAAGGAAACGCGAGAGCGAGAGGCAGAATTTGCCCTGTTTTTGATTGGATATCGCGGTGAAATAATAGCGGATAAAGAGTAAGTACTTCAAGCCTGTTCGAGATGGAGATACCTTTTGTAACGTGTATGATATGTGTTGTAAAATTCACTAAACTCAACGGCATCTTTTTCAGGCAACTGCCCGTGGTGGTAACAAAAGCTCTTCAGACGGACAGTTTCGTGGAAATACGCGACCGATTCATAAAAGTGATTGTCGACGAATCTTCGGAGGAAATTGTCGGAACAGGCCTGCTGAAGATGTTCAAATTCGCCAGTTCAACTGTAAGAATTGCAATGCTTCAGACTTCAATTGATTAATCATTGAATAATTATTAATTGCTTCGGCGGCACAGATTTTTACGCAATTCTTCCCGATGGCGAAAGAACTCCTGAAAACGGAGCCCAGCTCCAGAAAACTGTTGGCAATCCTAAATTGCTTTGATGGCAGCCTGGAAGATTCCTCCTCATTTGAAGTTCTGATTGAGGCGTTGAAGCACAAACAATCTTGCTTGGTCATGCTGTCAAAAATGACGCCAGCAGTTTTTGAGGCTTACGAAGACTCGACAAAGAAGAAGTTAATTGCTCTGTTGATTGACACCGTGCTTTTCAGCAAAGTACCAGAGGTAACAAAATTATTTCAAAGTGAAGCTCCTGAGAAGGTACAGGGCGGAATTTAGTATGAGTTGTGTCTGGTTTTTGTGCAGATTAAAGTGATTATCCAGCGGAGGGTTCGGAAATGGATCCTGGAAGCCACGATAATTTCAGCCGAATTAGAAAAATGTATTCGCATGGAGAAATTAATGAGCTCCGCCGCAAGCGGTGCGACGAGAAAGTCAGCGTCGGCAAGGAAGAATTCGGTGTCCGCGTCAGACAATCATTCCGTGTTTGGCGATGTCGAATGGACGAACCGGACTGAAGTTGTGCTGGAATTCGTGCAGGCGAGGAATAGACTCACGCAGAGGTCGAAGTTGATCCTCCCGCTCTTCAAGTTACTCAAAACGTATGTCAATATCCGGCTTGCTTGTATCCCAAAACTAAAATTTATACCAAATAATGAGAATTCTATTGTGTTCCAGATGCATCGGCCTCGAGGAGCAGTCGCCCGTGGAGTATCTGAAGCAGTTAATTCTTACGACGCTCACTCTCTGCTGCTGCGAAGAGGACGTTCGAGATAGAACCACCATGGACGGTTAGTTTTTAAGGACGACGAAATCAATTGAAAAATTTTGCAGATAGCTTTAAAATTGGTTTATTGCTTAACAGACTGGAGTCACTTCAATGTTGACACTGTGATCGATTGTTTGAGATGCTCAAGAAATCCTCAGACGCACCATCACGCGCTAATCCTGTTAAATTACGCTGCAAGGAAATACCCGGTAAGTTTGTCTGTGCCCCGTCGTGAAAAGCGGTTTCAAACTTTACTATTGCTTTGTGTATTTTATCTTAAGGATCAAGTTCTTCACGGTGTCATGAGTCTGTTCACGTTTATGGGCAATTCCATCCTGCGCCAAGACGATTCGTACAGCACTCAGCTAATTCAGCAGACAGTGACCACAATCATCCCGACTTTGGCCACCGAACGCTCGGCCCGAAAATTCTCTAAGTCGCTGGTATCGGCTGGAATCTTCCGCGTGTTTACGAGCGCCGTGCAAGACATTCCGATACATCGAAGGTTGCCCGTCTTCATTTCTTTGGTGGAGACTCTCGATCCGAAAGAGACAATGTGGCAGGTCTGCGTCATTATCATTGATAATGCACTGACGAGAGATAAGAAGAGGTAACCAGGCAAAGGACACAATTAAAATCTCTCTTGTGGCTTAATTGCTTAATGAATTCGTTGAACTTATGAACAGGAGTCATTTGAACGCGGACATGGAATTGGCCACTGACATTGTCTGGCATTTTGATGCGGACGACGTTCTCACTGCATTGGCACAAGTGTACACGTATTTAATGGATTTACCCATTTTTGAAAGTAAGTTCTTATGTTTTAGATTAAAATGGAGCCACATTTTAAATTTCTATTTGCTTGCCCAGAAAATTTTACGGACGAGACGTTCACCAAAGTTAAGAGCACCCAGGACGCTCATTCTAAAGCCATACTTGATCTTAGTCGAAAGGAGACGCTTCGTGACGCTGAAATTGTGGTCCTCTTCACCGTAGAATTGCTAAGCAAAATCTGTGATAAGGTAAATCTCTGCCCAAGCTCAATTTCGTTTTCATTTGTTGCGAGCTGCGAGCAAATCTTAAACTGACAGGCATATTTTCTTTATCGTACTAGTTTGTTGAGCTCGAAGGAAGCAAAAACCTTTCCCACGACGCTCTGCTACAAAAATGCTTGTCGATGGCACGACTCGTGGCGAGCAATCAAGAGGATAAAATAATGCGTCTTATCGGTGTTCGAAACATGGAAGTCATTGAGAAAATCAACGCCGCCTTGGATCCAACCGCCTTCATTCGCGTGACAGTCGCAATTCTGACGACGGGCGATAATGCAGTAAAGAAGAAAATGATGGACTTGCTGAATCAGCGAATTTTGCATTCAGCTGAATGGGTCGCAGACTTCTCAAAACTTCTTGAACTAATCCCACATCTTGTCCAGCTGGGAAGTGGCGCTCCAGAAACTGAAGACCAAGTCACTTTGGTTCAGACGTCACTTCTTTCGCTGAAGTTAATTGCCCGGTACTTGGTCATATTTCACCCCGAAGAATTCGTTCCAGTTTTTGAGCTGGCCTGCGAACACACAAGGCACAAGAACAAACTACTTCGAGCATCCGGTCTTCTCTGCCTCGGAGAACTTTTCTCCCTCAAATCGCTCATTCTACCAAAATTGTCCGAAGTTTGTTCGTCGATTCTTCGTGCATTCAAAGCGTCCACGAAACTAAACTCGAAAGCCATGAGTTCCATGCTGACCGATGAACACGAGCTGGACCAGGAAGGAGAAATGTCTGTGTCAACGGCGAACCTGCTTTGCATCAGCGCCATGACGTGCCTGAATAAACTCGTCGAACAGTTGGGCCCTTTTCTGGGCTCCTCCTTCTTGCAAAAAGTCTTGCTGGCTGTGTTTTCGATCGACGGAATATTTGGCCAAGGAACAAAATCCGAAAATCGAAGAAAGGTTTTCGAGCAGAGGCTCAAGACGCTGCTGAAGACAATCAGCACAAAACTTCCTCTGAGAAGTTCGATCGCTACAATTAAGGAAGTGTTTACGAAGCTGGAGCAAGTTGAAGATTATGCCAGCAGGTCAAAGTCGCTTCTGTTGCTTGTCGGTCTCCTGAAAGAAACGTTGCTCATCACGCCAAAGGCAGATTTCACAACTTTACTTCCTGGTCTTTGTGAAGTGTTTCTGGAGCAAATTCTGCTGCATCGCGAGAAAGCTGTCTCTGTGGCCGAAGAAAAGGAAGCCGAACGGCTATTGCCTGTCCCCGCTGAAAAACTAGACGAAGTAGAAAATTGTCTTCTGGATTGTCTCGTGACCGGAATGGTGTTAAAAATGTCGGAGGGAGTGTTCAGGCCGTTTTATCACAAAATGTTTGACTGGGCGTCCGACAGTCTCCCGAGGCTGATCACCTTTTACAGGTTCGTTGTTCGTTGATGCTGGGGACATGTGGCATAATTTAAGACGTTAGACCTTAAAGAGCTTAACTTTGTGCTGTTTTCTGTATTTGGAAAGGTTTAGCACGTTGGCGGCCGAAAAACTGAAAAGTCTCTTCGTCTCTTTCGCTGGGCTCGTGATTCATGAAGGCTCCAAGCGACTCGTCGAAGATTCTATGTTGACCCGAGCGATTTTGTCGTATTTCTACCAAATCTTCCTGCACGATCGTGAAGGCTTCATCACAATCGAAAGGTTCAACGCTCTGGTGAAACCACTCGTGGACATGGTAACTGCCAGCTCAAAAATACGCATACGACGACGCTTTAATTGGCAGTTGGTTGTGCTAAAAATGGTTGTCGTATTAATCTTTACAGGTTGAAAGTGACTTCCTGCTCAACGGCGAAATCTCCATCAAACAATTAAATGAAACGTTGATTCAGCTCGCCGTGGCCAGCAACGACCTGAATCGATGGCAGCACATGATCGATTTGCTCTCCCTGAAAACGCGCCATGAAGACCCAAAAGTGAGACTTTTCATTATTTCCACGATTGAAACGGCAGCCACCGAACTTGGCAAAGACTTTTTGCCGCTCCTCCCACCAGCGGTGCCTTTCTTGGCGGAAATGCTGAACGATGACGACGACACGGTTGAGAGAGAAACGAGGAAGATGCTGCAGAAGCTGGAAGACTTGCTCGGCGAGCCACTGCAGCCTTATTTTACAGTTTAGAGATTGCATTTTTATTTAACTGACGAGAAATCTAAAATTTATTAATAAATTATCTTTATTCCTAATCAAAAACTGCGTTCATTCACATGTGTCAGTGCGTGTTGACTTAATTGCCAATTCTGCCGTATTTCAGCTTCGATCTGTAGAGTTTTAGACCAACAAAATTCATAAAAGTCTTGATTTTCTTGACCGTTCGCTCCGCTGGCCTCGTTCGAAATGAATTGCCGTAACCCTAACCTAACCTAACTTTGCCTTTGACCACTTTGACGTACTTTTGCGTGATTTCTGCCTGCCCGATCTGTACTCCTCCTTGTGACTTACAATCGCCCAGTTAGCACATACGATTCTCTATGCGAGTTTTGGCTAGGGGGCCGAGACAACAATTTATGTGAAATGCAGAATAGCGGACGCACACTACGACCTGAAGAATTACTCGGAAGCGATCCGAGTAGCCGAGCCACTGCTTCCGGTTGCCAAGTTTGTCCTGGAAGACATGGAACAAATACGCTGCATTCTTTGGTTGCTGTGGCATGCATACAAGTATGCTGGAGATTCTGAGCGAGCGAGGCACTACCGGAAAGAGATCGATGCTTTGAAGAAAACGGCAAATCAGATTCAAAAGCGCTAAGCCTCCGCCCACGTTTACTGCGAAGAAATCGACGCCTTCTGCTCTATGAAGAAGAAAAAGTCGAGGAGATTTTTGTGGCATCAGGCACTCTGCATAAAGGCCGAACGAGTATTCCCTGATAAGATGCCATGCGAAATGACGAATTACTCACAAAAAGTCAACTGTTCTCTGCACACGAAGCAATCAGCAAGCATTCAATTTGCAGTCGGCTCGCTTCTTATCTTATCAATGAGTAAGAGTTTCAGAGCCTTGCCCTTCAGAATAACAAGCGCGCCGTCCCCGTATGAGTGTGCACAGTCGTCATTTTGCAATTTGCAATTCGCTCTAAAAGTACTTCAGCAGCCAGCAGCACGAGCAGAAAATCCGACCGACGACGGCGCAAACACGAAATTCGCAATATGGCCAATCTGGATAGGAAAGGTACCATGCCCACCGCCGAGCCGACGATCTTGCAGCGACTGAATATTCTTGAAGAAAAGCAACAACAGCTACAGGCTGAGAACCAAAGTCTGAGAGAAGAAGTTAGTACCCTTCAGCGTTGGAGGAGAATCACCGATCAACGGATCTGCACTCAGTTCGAGATCAGACTTGCACCCGACGCCGAACCTGATCCTGATCCACCTGAGGAAGAACAAGCAGACCAGACAAGCCCAAGAATTAGGGTATCGACTTCAACGCCAACTCTTGGGCAAGCGCCGCCAAAGAGACCCAAGACAGAAGCAAATTCGGATGATGCGCATGAATCCCCCGGCGAGATTATATTAGCTTCAGAAAGAGAACCTGAGGATGAAGATGATGAACTTGATATATCAGATACCAAGACATACGAACAGCTGCGTGGTGACACTCAGCCCACTCCGACTGCTGCTGTAGGGGATCCTGATCCTGGACCCTCACCAGCCATGATTCAACCCGGTCTACAATCAGCCGCCGAACCTGAAGCCTCTACTCCACCGGATTATAAGACTAATGAAGACGCTCCATGCTGTGTTTGTAACGTGCCTTGGGTGGAGCCTGAGAACGATATTGTATTCTGTGACGGATGCAACCTCTGCGTGCACCAGGCCTGCTACGGTGTCAAAGAGATCCCCGAAGGCTCCTGGTACTGCAAGAGTTGTCAACCCGGGCTGAAGGAGTCGCCTCCATGCGTGTTTTGCCCGAATAGAGGCGGAGCGATGGTGCCCTTGGATGCAAACGAGGGAGCTCAGGGAGCGTCAACGCTCTGGGCCCATGTCATTTGTACCCTGTGGATCCCTGGCGTCGCATTCAACAACCCTGACACCTACGACAAGGTTATCAAGCTGAACGCCATCGACGAGTGGCGGTGGGACCTCAAGTGTTCCTTGTGCAATCTCCGGGGCAGAGGAAATGGTGCCGTCATCCAATGTAAGTGGAAAAAATGCCCAACGGCGTTCCACGTTACCTGCGCCGCAAAGTATAAGCTCAGAATGGATTGGTCCGAGAACAATTTGCTGCCGTCCTGGACGCATGGGGTGGCTTTGGAGGCGTACTGCGAGGATCACAGATATTCCACTCAGGAAAAGCAAACAGCCTGGGAGACTCTCATAGACTACGGATCATGGGATCCAGGAGTTGAGTTTAAGGTCAACAAGAAGGCCGTGTATGGCTTCCTCCTTTTCTTCAAAAGTAAGAAAAGCTACACAAAAACGTATGCTAAGGCATTCGAAAAGTACAAGGCGCTTAGTCAGGACGACATTAAGCTCTCCATCACTTCCCTCCGTGATAGCTTGCTTCGCGCCAAACACGAAGACCTGAAGGCGAAGTTAACGTTAATTTTGACAAATTGGCCACAAGCAAAAAAATACGCAAAAACTTCACGTAAAACTTCACAGAACCTGTGTCCATATGGATACAGGGACTGTGAATCACACTGTAGCTTAGTTCCAGCCAAATTACACAAGATTGTAATTTCGCATGCTGCAGACATATTCAATTTATAACGTACACATGCCACACAATGACAGGGAGGCGATTGTCATGAAGATACACACGCATGAAGTAAACGCACGAACCAGACTCAGTGCGAAGACGATGACGACGAGGAAGATGCTGCAGAAGCTGGAAGACTTGCTCGGCGAGCCACTGCAGCCTTATTTTACAGTTTAGAGATTGCATTTTTATTTAACTGACGAGAAATCTAAAATTTATTAATAAATTATCTTTATTCCTAATCAAAAACTGCGTTCATTCACATGTGTCAGTGCGTGTTGACTTAATTGCCAATTCTGCCGTATTTCAGCTTCGATCTGTAGAGTTTTAGACCAACAAAATTCATAAAAGTCTTGATTTTCTTGACCGTTCGCTCCGCTGGCCTCGTTCGAAATGAATTGCCAGCAATTCTCATCGTACCGGCTGGCTCGTCCAGCTTGACGTCAAAAACATTTTCCGCTTTTGGGATTGCTACAAAAATCATATTTGAAAGTTAAGTGCAGACGTTCATTTTGCTATCTTTCAAAGGTCGAGCTCTTACTTTTTGTGAAGTTTGACTCTGTCACGACTACAAATGTGTTCCTCGTCTCTTTAATTACGATCCCACCCACATTCTTGTAACTGTCGCAATTGGCTTGAACCACGCTTATAAACGCGCCGTGCAGATCGACTTTGTTGAGCTTTGTTTGAACGTCTTTCGGTTGGGGATTCGGCCTAGTATAAAATTTAGAAAAGGATCCAAAAATATTGACTCGACTCAAAAGCAAGGATTTAATTATCCGTTAACGCACCCGCACAAATCTGCCACATACGCCTTCCACAATGAGTTCAAATGCTTAAATTGGTCGAACTTCAACTTTTTCGGGACTTGCTCCTGCAATTTGAGTCTCGTTCTGCGATTTAGCACGGGTTTGGGTTTGGCGAAGGTGGTAGAAGATTTCTCAGCCTTCTTCGAGGGGTTGAGCTTCCCGAAAATGAAGGTCTACAATTCAGTATCAGAAAGAAATCAAATTTGTGCATTCTATGCTCCATGCAATTGCTCGTAAGTTACTGGTACGCTGGCTAAGCTGACTTACCCGTTTGAGGGAGTCATCAAGCTCCTTTTGTACCCGCGCGGCTTTAGGGAAAGTCGTCTGAATAAATTCGGTCACGTTATCAAAATCAGCTTGGCTGAGCGGCGACGGATCGACTGTCCCATCCTTGCGAAGCTTCTTGTAAAGCGTGTCCGAGACGCATAGTTTTCGTTTGGGGTTTCTTCGCTCCATGGTAGCCCACGCCCAGGTAATTTGGCTAAAGATAGTATCTTCTGCTACTGTGGACGAAGGAGAAGCTAGAAGTACTTTTTCATTAACTTCCTGTAGTAAAGCTGCCACGGTAGCAAAGAGTTTCGCCTGATCAATTTCCGATCGTACGGGTTGAAGTTGTACTTTTCTAGCTTCTGAAGATAAATCTCCGACGGCGCGGCTGATAAAAGCACAGTGAAAGGACTGATTTTCTTTGCATGTGCGTGATTTTTCAGGTCTTTTGCGATAACTTCTTTTAAAGATCTCGCCTGAAATCAAATTATTGCTAGTGTCATTTTAGTAAAAGGTATCAACGTTTTAAATTGTGGCTTAATTACCTTTTGGTAGTGAAGATGAGCAGAAGACGCAATGTCGTAAACTACGTCGTAAATTTTGGTTGGTTCATCCAAGCGCACAAAATTTTCTTGCGACACTTTATGCTTGATCATCAATTCTTGGGGAACGAGAACCCGTCGTCTTTGGGAATTGTAAGGCAGTCCACGAAGAAAATTAGTGAGCCCAATCGCTTTTCCTAAATGACTTGCACAGTGATCCAAATTCAGACTCTTAATACCTGGGCACAAATTGCGAACCATCAGAATATGAAACCGAACTCGAATTCGTTATGGCGTAATCGCTTAATCTTACTCATAAGTTCAAATGTCAAGTACAGAACTGGCGTAACTGATTGATCTGCGTATTTTTCTAAATCTGCCAGTGTCTCGAACGGAGTGTCGTTCATAACTTGCTCGCGACTATCGATTAGGTTATGAAACCATTTCTGGGAAAGGTTGTCCGCAGTAAAAACGGTCTAAGAACAAGAAAATGCATCTTTTATTAACTGCACAAGAGCAATGATATTTCTGGCAATACCAAACTTACCCTGCCCAGTTCTAGGACAACTGGGTGTCGGGGTAGAGTGCTGCTTTCTTCACCACCATTCGCCGCCTTGAACAGTTGTCTTACAGCATCTTTCCAGAACGCGAAACGCCCAAGTCCGATGTGAGCCTGCGTTACTTGATCACGAATCAAGGCAATCTCACAATTAAAGGCTCGGAGTGCAAATACGGCAGTTCGCAGACTCGTGTCAGGGATCAATAAAGTTGCAAGGAAGTTATCGTAATCATTTCTCCTATTGAGCCAACGCAAATCAGAATCAGAATTTTGCAGCTCCTGAATAACACGAAAAAAAGATCGACTTACTTGACGAGTTGCAAGCAGTAACCAGTGGATTTTGGGTCCCGGCTCCTGTTTGGCTCGGAATCAACAGTAGTTTTGGCTTTGGCTTTGCTATTGTTATCAGCAGTAGCAGTATTGCTGTAATCCGCGTGACGGTGAGTATATTGCTTTTGCTTTTTGCTGGAGGAGATTGTGCTTATCAATCGAATACTTCTGGTATTGGCTATATTCCTAAGCTTGGTGAATGTACTTTGCATAATCCCCGCTAATAACAAGCTGATGGAGGCTTAAAGCAGCAAGTTGCTCCGCTGAGGCCACTTTTCATCCAAAAAATTAATGCGAAACTGCAATGGAAAGTCTCGTGCGTTGGCTGCACAAAATTCTGCACATTTTGAACACGAATCCGCGCTTTCGAGCTTGAATGTGACTCTCATGCGTTAGAGATGCATTGCATCTTCTCTTCATCATTCACACTCGTGTCATTCTCATTATCAGTGTACCTCATCTCCGTTCTCCTGCTCCTGTCTGTCCAAGTCAAGTGTCTCTCCTTCTGGTTTCCGTGGTGAGTTTAAGTTTCTTTATTTCTTAATTGGCCAATTACGGTTACGGCAGGTTAACTTGCTTCTTGTGGCTGGCGGCTTCATTTCTCGTGTTTACCATTTCGGCTTACCTTCCTTGGCACCACTTTAGTTGAGTTTAAGTTGTCCTCAATTTATTTTTATTACCGCAAGCCGCACAAACAGGCAGACACCGTGAAAGGCTTAATTTATTGTGACGTAATTGTGTCCCCCTTAACTTTCAAGCTTGCTGCTGCATATTCATGTTATCAAACGCAGTGTGCAGTCGACTCGGTTATGTTTGCAATTGCAAGCTAAATGGGCGTAATCAATTAAGGCTGAGCGACTGGCTTCATCGGAAACAGTATTCTTCGAGTAGTTTAGCTAGAAGTCAAATTACCGGCGTTTCAAATCGAAGTTTCCGAAGGAATTTTGACAGCTTGAACAGAACACTTTGTAATTCATCTTTCCTTCGTAAAAATAACTTCAGCAAAGAACGAGAGAGACGCATGTAAGAGTAGCTTATATTGCTGATTAGCCCATTAGCCAGCCGTGTTTCAATTGGCAAATTTTAATTGTACTTCTTTCTTTGCTGTCTCTTAGAAATTTGGTGAATTCTTCGTGTCAGTATACTCGGGAAGTCAACTCATCCTCGTCACACTCAGCAATCACAGAACCATTAACAGTTTTAAGCATGGCTCCAACAGAAGAGAGTGCAGGCTCCAAGAAAGCTTTCCAGCGGCTGCCAACAAATGCTGTGCCCACCAATTACGCTGTTTCGATCAAGCCGGACTTGGAGAAGTTTACGTTTGAAGGGGACGAGGCGATTTCAATTGTGGTAAACCAAATCACAGGTTAAAAAACTAAAAATATATCTGCCTAAAATATTGAGTCTGTTCCAACAGATAAAAGAAGAATCAAAGCGGCTGGTGATGAATGCTGCTGAACTGGAAGTCTTGAAAATTTCTTGGGAACCGAACAACGGCAGTGTTCAAGAAGCGTCGAAGTGGAACTATGAGGAGAGTGACGAAATAATTGAAGTTTTGTTCGATCCGCCATTAAAGCCTGGAAGCGGAATGTTGAAACTCAAGTACACTGGTTCTCTCAATGACAAGATGAAGGGGTTTTACCGATCCAAGTGCAAGAACTCGGATGGCGTCGAGTATTACAATGGCGTGACCCAGTTTGAGGCAACCGACGCCCGCAAGGCGTTGGTCTGTTGGGATGAGCCTGCAGTGAAGGCAACGTTCGACGTGACTCTCATCGTGCCAAAGGACAAAGTTGCACTTTCCAACATGGTAATTTCCAATTCCAACTTCAGCATGCTGATTCCTATCGATTCGGGAGATTTTTTAATGAGTTACCTTATTTTTAGCCGGAGAAGGAAGTTTCCGTCTACGAAGCTGATCCCTCCCTGAAAGTTGTCAAGTACGAAAGAACTCCAATCATGTCCACGTACCTTCTCGCATGGATCGTCGGAGAATTTGACTATAATGAAACCACGTCGGCTGATGGCGTCTTGTGTCGAGTTTACACTCCTCCAGGAAAGAAGGAGCAAGGTCTCTTCGCGCTGGACGTCACCGCCAAAGTACTTCCGTACTACAAGAATTACTTTGGCATTGCGTATCCACTTCCAAAGTTGGACTTGATCGCAATTGCGGATTTCAGTTCCGGTGCGATGGAAAATTGGGGACTTGTGACGTAAGTAAAATGCGAACTGTCATCTCGTAACTGAATTCAATCTAATCCAACAAATTTTGCAGGTATCGTGAGACTTGTCTCCTCGTGGACGAAAAGAACACGTCAGCTGCTAGTCGTCAGTGGATCGCTTTGGTAGTTGGCCACGAAATTGCTCACCAGTGGTTTGGCAACCTTGTGACCATGGACTGGTGGACTCATCTCTGGCTGAACGAAGGCTACGCTTCGTTCGTCGAGTACCTTTGCGTGGAGCATCTCTTCCCAGAGTACGACATCTGGACGCAGTTTGTGACCGACTCCCACATTCGAGCAATGGAGCTGGATTGCCTGAAGAACAGTCACCCGATCGAAGTGGAAGTTGGACACCCGTCGGAGATCGATGAGATATTCGACGACATTTCGTACAGCAAGGGCTCAGCCGTCATCCGAATGCTACATAATTACATTGGCGATGCAGACTTCAGAAAGGGGATGAACATTTACTTGACCCGCCATCAATTCAAGAATACGTTCACCGAAGACTTGTGGAAGGCGCTGGAAGAGGCTAGCTCAAAACCCGTCGGAGCCGTGATGACGACGTGGACCAAGCAGATGGGGTTCCCGATGATCCGAGTCAGCAACGTGAAGCAGCAGGGAACGAAACGCAGCTTCACCGTGTCACAAGAGAAATTTTGGGCCGACCCACAGCTAATGCATGACAAAGAAGCGTCGAAGGAGTACCGGTGGATGGTTCCGCTCCATTTCAGCACGGGAGCCAAGCCAGGAACACCGATTCATGAAATCCTGCTCGATAAAGAAAAGACGGAGGTTGTGCTCGACGGAGTCGACGCGACCCAGTGGGTCAAGCTGAACCCTGGAACGATCGGCTTCTACCGCGTGCAGTACCCGACGGAAATGCTGGAGGACTTCCTCTCGGGGATCCGAACCAAGTCAATGCCGCCACTGGACAGGCTCGGCCTCCTGGACGATTTATTCGCTCTGGTTCAGGCTGGGCAGAGTCCGACGACAGATGTAAATTTTTTTCTTTTAGGTCCGAAATTTACGAGCGTGAACAAGTTTTCATGATTCGATGTACGGCCATTTTCAGGTGTTGAAACTGTTGAACAGCTTTGTCGATGAAGACAATTACACAGTTTGGGCAAGCATCACAAATGTTGTCAGCAAACTTGGATTCCTGCTCGCTCACACAAATTGCCATGATGGATTTAAAGCGTTTGGAAGAAATCTTTTCTCAACCATTCTGGGCAAAGTTGGCTGGGAGCCGAAGGCGGGCGAAGGTAAAATTCAAATGCGATCGCAGCGCCTGCGGCTGTGCCTCCGAAATTTTACTTATCAGTTGATTAATCTTCAATCGTCTTGTTTTAACTCCTCAGATCACCTGCAAGCAATGCTTCGTTCGCTCGTCCTGAATTGCATGACAAAATTCGAGCATGAAGACACAATCAGCGAAGCGCTGAAGAAATTCGATCAGCACATTACTGGAGAGAAGCAGATTGTGGCAGATTTGCGATCAGCCGTCTACAAAGCTGTGTTTTCGACTGGTAATCAGGACACCTTCAATACGATGGTCCAGGTCAGTTGATTTGAGTATTTAAGCTTACAGCTTTGGCTTTGATCTGATTGAAAGGCTCCTGGTCAAGCTTACTGAAAGAAGCAGAAGCGGAGACCACAAATCAGAGTATAGAGATCAGATTCGGAAGGAAAATGAATTAGAAAGTTTATTTATGCTCACAAGTTTGTTTTGAAAGGTCCATCGCTCGAGCGAGCGAGTGAGTTGAGTGACTGCAGGGGATGAATTTCAGATGAGAAGTTGATCATGAGCGATGTGAAGATGAAAGAAAGGGATTAATAAAGCACGCAGACTACAAACCATAAAGATCTTTGCTTTTGTAGAGAGAGACGAGAGACAAACAGACTACTTCAGTATTCCGGTCACTCTCAAATGTAAATGTAAATCTCTGAGCCGAGCCGGGCAAAGAACAAGATCAACAGAGTTGATTGTTATTGTTTTACGTTTACGCTTACGCTACGATTTCTAATAATAACATCTCACAGTGCCGGCAATTGATATGCAGGGAGCGATCCGCGCTTGGATTCTCGAGGAAAGATCGAGTCATTGATCATTTCAATCAAAATCCGATGATCTGCGTCTGCATGGTATTTGAGTTGCAAAAGCAAAGAACGAACAAGTGAATTGATTGATTCGTGTTTCTCAAGCATCAAGCTTGGCTTGGGTTAGCTTTTGAAACGTGAAATCAGAATTTCACGTGCAGTGCATGAAAGATGCGATATGCGATGCGAGTGAAAGATCTAATTAGATGGAGCACTGAAACTATTCATAATTCATATTCATCTTGCATACAAGATACGAGCATACGTATAACGTGTTATGGTATTTAATACTCGTATTTACCAATTACAATCACCGTCCTCATTAAAGCATAACATAGAAATAGACGCTCGTAATTCTCGTGAAATATTTTCATGGAATGGCCGGCCGGCTTTATTAATTGTCTTATCCTCGTATTCTCTTTGGCATCTTCGTGACGTGAGGGAGAGCGAAAAGAAAGATAAGTCTGGGTCGTGGTTTGCTTTTTTGGTGTGAACAAAGCCAAAGCTCCTTTTGACTGATTCTCTCTTCCGCGCGAACGCGAAGGAATCCTTCCTTTATTGGCCTGCCGTAGGTGTAATTCTGATCCTTTTGACTCTGAATGTGTATTATAACATCATTATGAGTCGATAATGAACTCATTATTTATCTTTGAACGGACGCCGAGCCGAAGAGCCGATACGATTTCTTGTCTTCCGTCCGAAACGCAACGGCAAAAAATCAGGAATAAAAGACTTGCTCGAGACATATTATTCGAGGCTCGAAGACCTCATTTAAAAATCATGCCATGCCATGCCGTCATAATTTTAATTTCTTAACGTAACGTCTTCATTCTGCAATTATGAACCAACTTGGCCAATAATTTAGAACGTGCACGAGTGCACGCTGACTTGACGCAGATTAATGCCAATTGCTAAGTATTTTTTCTGTGTTCTGCCCTTTTTCAGCTCTACCGTGACAGTGATACGATGGAGGAGCAGGATAGGATCGGCCGCTGCATGGGTGCGCTGAAGGACGCAAAACTCCTGCAGCAGGCGCTGGAATTTTCCATTTCTTCCGATGTCCGGAGCCAAGACACAATCTTCATCATCGTCTCCATTGGATTTGGGAAGTTTGGGCGCGAGCTGGCTTGGGAATTCTTCAAGAATAATTTCGAGCTGTTCCACAAGCGATACACGGTAAGTATTGGCCCTCGGCTGCAGGATAACCTTTTGACCTTTTCTCACAGCAATGACCTTTTCTCTGCTTTTCAGGGCACTCACCTGAGCCCGAGTCTGGTCAAGCGTATCACCGAAAATTTCACGACGAAGGAGCACGCACAGGACGTCGAGAGTTTCTTCAAGGAGCATCCATTCCCCGGAACCGAACGCGCCGTGCAGCAGGCGCTCGAGACAATTTACTTGAACGAAGCATGGCTCAAGCGTGATTTGCCTAGCATTCACGCTCACCTTCAAGCTTTATCTTAAACTGATTGCTTTCTACCAATTTTCTATCAGAACAGTATGCATGCATGTGTTCTAATCAGTACACTAAAAGCTCTATTAATCAAAAGAATTTATAATCATTGCTATAAAACATAAAGATTAATAAAAGATTTGAATTGAACTAAACTGCGAGCGAACGAGCAATGACTTTGATCCTAATCAATTGTGAATGTGAATTCGTTACAGTTAAATATCGCCATCACCGTAATTAGAAAGCAGGCATCCTCACTGGCGCTTCTGGTGATTTGTGGATTGTGTGCTGCATTGTTTGATTTGAGAACATACTAATTATTATTAAGCACAATGGTGAAGGCGATTGGCGAATGGGAAGATTTAATCAAGAACTGATGGGTAGAATAATGAGCCAGAGATGAGATGTAGATTTGTAGAACGCGTTTGTAGCGTTGAGAATATCAACAGCGGATGAAGATGAATCCAATCTTAATCCTTTTACATGCCTGTCTCATTGTTCGTATTGTTTCACATTCTTCAGCGAGCATTGTTGCGGACAGCTTCGAGGCAGATTGGCAGATGAGCGGCCAAGTCGATTGCGGATCTGGACGAAACTCTGCATTATGTTATGACTGTGAAAGGTTTAAATTTAATTAAGAATCAACAATGAGAGGGTTAATTAAGCTGATATGATCGCTCGATCGAAGAACGGGTCGGCCAAAGAACTAGAATTCACGATCTCAAAGCCGTCTTACGCTGCTGGCGGAAGATGATCTTCAGACTGGAATACAATTAGCTGGCGGCTAGTGCACTGATCAACTAGTCAATTCTCGACAATTAACTCATCAAACATTCCCCAAACTACGCCCTGAGCTCCACTTTCAAACTTAATACAATTATCGCCTCGCCTCGGTCGAATTCGTATTCGTAAGTTGTAACTCACCATCACGAATTGACAAAATGCCTTATCACGAATGCGTATCACGTTGATCAAAATAGCGAAGCGAAGTGTTGGGAGTCAGAGTGAGTAAAAATTAACACGGTAAGAATTGCGCTTAATTCCATTAAGGCTATACGCAGTCAAATCTCAAACCAGACCAGGTGAAACAAAAACTTGGCCTCATGACGCTAGAAATGGATTAATTCGATTAATTTAATTAGCAAGTCTAAAAAGTGGAGTGTTTACAAAAGTTATTATCACCGACGCCTTCAAAATTATAAACTTCGAACGAACGCCATAAACTTTTCAGCCTTTCTGCGATAAAATGAAGACCAAACTCAAGTAATGTGTTATGTAGCCAAGATCAAATTCGGGCTGGTCGAAGTCGAAACAAATAAAATCCATTGTTAATTGTGAATTTCCTTTGTTAATTGAGTTGCGAATGCTTGGCCTGACCGCAAAGGGCAACGGGCAACTCTATCGTGCGTCGTGCCCGTCGTGCTCACGAAAAACGTATCTCATAAAATATTTTATTCTCGAGTAGAATTGCCATTGCCATTCCTTGCGTTATTACGAAGATTAACTTTATTACTCAACTTTTCGCATGTCAAGAGATCAATTACATCAGTAAGTGCCCATATTCCCTATGTAATTAGTCATATTAATGCGTGATCATTGTAAATAACTTTATTAACTCATCTTCTCGTGCTCTGAGCCGTCTGAGCCAATGAAATCACTGACTCGAATTACAAATCCAATCATTGCTTTGCTTTGGTGCGTGCGCCGCATAAATAATTGACCACTTCGTCGAATTCAATAACAATTTGTCTTGTTAAATCGAATCAGTCACATTGCATTGAGTCTTGGCATCAAAATATGATTATGAGTGTCCCAGATGCGGCGGAGGACCGATTCGAGATGGAATCTTCACGCTCAATCTCAAATGAGACGAGTCTTGGCCGATTCATGCTCAAAGCCCAATATTGGCCTGGCCTGGGCCTCGTCGACTCGACTCGAGTTTGTTTTCTGTCGTGTTTTGCATACATAATTAGCTGAAATAATATTTTCATGTTCTCATTCATCGCGAGGAGCCAAAGCCAAGCCAAGACAAGCAAGATCTCGAATCTCGACCAACGAAGAAGAAGTCTTCGAGAAGGCGTGACTTATTGATTTTTATTCTGCTTCCTTGCTCCCAACAACTCGATGCGACGCGATTTGATGTAAAATCTGATAAACTTCGGTGTACAGCACAAATACGACATAAGAAATACGAAAACGAAGGCGCGTTCGATGATCCGATGTGAACGGAAGGCCGTACTTTCTACAGTGGCTCGGCAGGTTGGCAGGTTGAGATTTTTACGATTCAAGAATCCAAAGCAGTGATTTATGCTCTATTCTTCCAATTCCTTTACAGTAAACAGCGAATTCATCGTCCAATTCATGAATTCCGAGCTGCGATGCATGGATTTGTGGATTATCTCTATATTTAGGCACAGAATCCATCCTTTTTCGTGTTCTCACTCGAATTGCATCGCGCGAATTGTACGCTAAACGCGAAATTGGTGTTGCTAAAAGGTTCCTTAGCCTTTTGTCTCCGCAAGGACATTAACACTTCGACGGCAACAATAAAATACGATGAACTGAACTGTTGCCTGAAATATTTCATACCTCCGCTTCTGCAGTGTTTGCCTTTCCTGTTGATGTTTATTACGTTCATTCGTCGAACCCGCATTGTTCAGTTCGCTCGAGAGATGCGACGGTTCTTCCTTCTTTATTGCTTCGGTCGCTCGTTTTTATGCATCGCATCTTCGCATCGCAAAGCAGCGCATTAGCTAAACAAACAATGCAAGGCAAGGCTGGGAAAGTTCATCTTTACTTTTGCCATGCTTCTTATGTCGTCCACTTGATTTACTCATCTAAATTAAAATTTAAAAGTGAGCGTACGAGAAATGATTCTGTAAACAAAAGAAGGCAAAGATTGGCAGGCAAGCAAATTCTGCGTCTTTTCGTCCATTGTCCACAACTTGGCTAATTAAACCAAGGCAAGGCAGTTTGTCGTTCCTCCGCCCGCAGGGTTCTTCGTTATTAGTTCACCTTAATTAAATTTGAGCCAACGAATGATTTACAGCGTTTGCGTATTTGATTTGTCAGAAGTCTGTCTCAACTCTCAAGTCATGTCTCCGATTTCAAATATTAATATTAATATTCTTAATTTATATTCATATTCGTATTATTCGTTTACTAATGCAATAAAGGCAAAGAAAAATTAAGTCGGCAAGGCGCGGCGTGGCCGTGGCGGTGCATTTGAGCCCGATTGAAGTGGAGAACAAGTGAAATGAATCAGCACTTGCTTGATTTACATTTCCTTACTCGGCACTGCTGCACTGCACTGCAATGATTACTTGCATAAAATAATACGACCGGCCGGGCCAAAAAATGGTAAATATGAATATCTAATTATTATGTATATAGATTTTTTCCCATTCTTAATTTAGAGTACACAAAAGACTAAAGATCCGTCCGAGTCGGGGCTTTATTTGAACAAATAATGTAATTTAATTTATGTGGAGAGGATTTCGGTCGACGACGACGCGACCGACAGACAAAAAATTCTACTCGACTTCTTTCGGGTGCCTTTGCCTTTCAGGGCATCGCGTCGCTTCAAATTGTCGATTGTCGTGCGTATTTGCCCACTTATTAGACTACATTACGCTGCATTAATTTTCAAGAGCAGCACCCCGACCGGCACGACGCAGGAAAAGCAGTGCATTAATGAATTCTCGAGCATAATTCAAATGCAGGGCTCAATCAAGGCAAACATTGTTCAGGTAATTAAGAAAAGTCAACAATGCCAATCCAGTGCTAGTCCAAAGCCAAAGTCAAGTTTTGGTCCACAAGTCCATAGCGTCCACGGATTCATAATGTACGGTGCATTTTTGAAATTTTAATTAATCTGCTCACCGTCACCGTGCAAAGAAGGCGAAGGCAAAGAAATGCTCTTTTCTTTGTTTCTCTGCGCAAAACGTAAAACGTAAAATCAAAATCGTGAAGATTTTCTATTCAGTGCAAGCGAGCGAGCGCACTGCCTCCTAATACTTTATTTGACAGCCAGCTATTACTGCTGCCATTACAAAATCATACGTATCATCAGTCAGCAGTGGTTTGGTTTGGTTTGGTTCAGAAATCATCGCGTCGTGACTTCCATTTCATTTTTTATGCACTGCCACTGCCTGCCGGCCTGCCCACTGTGTGCCGTGATGTGATATTATTTATTTCATCAAAATTCTGTGTCTTGCACTGCTAACCACATTTTCAACAACATTTTCTCATAATGTTCGGCCAGGCAGGCAGGAATTATAATTTATATTTTAATAAAGCGAGTTCAAAGAGGCAGGGGCTGGCCTGGCCGCATAAATAAAAAATTGACAGAAGGCTCGAATTCCTGAAATTTGGCACAGCACAAGCGAAAAGCTGCTAAAGCGATTTTCCTTTCATCCCGATAATGAAGTGTTGGAATTATTAAAATATGAGCCACAACCACGGCACAGCCACGGCCACGTTGAGCGTTTAGCGAAGCATGTTATTATATTTTCATATTAATCTCCGTGCCGTGCTTTGCCGGGCTCGGGACCACATGGAGCGAGTCTGCAGGAAAATAAAGTAAACCACATTACAATTACAAGACGAGTACCAGAAAACTTGTTCATGCCACGGCGAGCCTGGCGTGGTGTGGCGTTATCAAAGCAATTTAAAAACACACAATTCACGATTCACAACTTTCATCCTGTCCGTTCGAAAATCCGTTTCATATTGTTTCGGTTTAATTATCCCGACTATCCGTGATTAGAAAATTTGTTGCCTCTTCTTTGACATCTTGCGTGGACGTGGAATTCAGTTTCTGCCCGTAATAACAATAATTTTGAGCCTGTCAAAGCCAAATTTGAATTTTTTTTTCGTCGATTTTCGAGCCAATTCGCGCGCGAATCACGATTGGCGATTTTTTTAAATATAGCGTGGGTAGTTGAATTCGATCTTGAATAAAAAGTGACATTAATTTGCTGTATTTGCACTGCACTTGTTTAGCAAAACAAAGGCGCACGAGAAAAATGAAAGCCCACCTGCTTATTTCAGTGTAGCGCCAGCGCGCACGAGAGCACATTATAATTTCTAAATTTGTAAACGGGGCACTTAATTTGGCACTCGTCTCGTCCTAATTCTGACACGACACGGCGTAGCATGGCGCGAGTGTGACGTGAATACGTGAATGATTGACGGGATTCGTTCTGAGTACGCGCACGTGGAGCGGACGTGGACGAGAAATGATTTCACTTCAAGAAAAGCGAGAGAACTGTCGTGCCCATGCCCGTGCGCGTTTCTGCGAAAACAAAAAGCACGCTCAATAATTGCAGAGACAAAACTGAAAAATCATTTTCATTTTTTGTCTATACACGGAGAAGTGCGCGGCGCGCAGTCGAATAATTTTCGACTTTTCGGAGCAACATTGCACTAAACACTGAATTAATTCCACATTCAAACATTGCAGGTGGATTTCCATTCATTATATTCAATTATTGCGTGTTTATGCAAATATCCTTTGATTATGTCTTTGCTTGTTTGCAGTTTGATTTTATCAGTGCCTGGATTTCTCGATTTCTGAGTCTGCCTGATTATTACGATTCTCCGCCGAGCCGATCGGGCTCAGGAACGTCCAGAAAACCAGATTTTGTTGTTTTTCACACATTCATAAGACAGACAAAATCCGCATTCTTTGGCAAATGGGTGAATGAGTTCAATGGGAGCGACGAGCGACTTCGACTTGATTTAAAGTGGACATGAAATATGACCATGAGGCGGCTCATAAATATCTTGCGAACGCATACAAATGCAAATATTCACGAAAACGAAACTCCCCAGCCATCGAGCCAGCTTGCCTACAAACTAATTTTGACTCCCCGTGATTCATTCGTTTTAAAATGCTTTCAAATTTATGGTCAACTCGCTCGCCATGAGTCAGGCTTCATATTTCGCATTTCGCATTTCACAAATAGCAAAGACACGACACGGCACAGTCATAAAAATTGAAGATGAGGCCGGGCAGAGATCTGTAGCACCATGGGAGGCCGAATTTTGTCCACGTCCATTGAAATTATTTATTAGGACGAGTTTAAGCACAGTTTAAGCGGCTCGCAGAGCAGCAAAGTGCTAGCCGAAATTTGCATGTGGCCTGAAATTGAGCCGGCCATGCCACAGCGAGATCTAACATAAAAATTCCACAGAAAGTGTGCAACGTGCAGAAGATGATGGCTCTGAAACAAATTGAATTCGAAAGGACCCAATTACTAAATCATCTTGCATAAAGCTCAAAAATCAAATTTCTTGGTGCTCGTGTTCGAAATTCGTGTGCTTTGCTTTTCGTGTAATCGCTGGGATCATATTTCACAAACCACAAAACACATGTAATGTTTTCCTGCACTCGACGACTCTTGTTCTCGGTACAAAATCATGCACGTAATTGATGTACTCGATTAGCATGGCCACGTTCGCTTCACGCAGGCGCATCAACAATCAACACTGACGCAGAAATCGTGAGAAGAAATCCAATTTTATTTTCATTTTCGCGAGTGATGTTATAAATTTCGTCGACATCGAGTCGAGTTTTGGGACGTTTCTCTTTACACTCGTCATATTTCTTGTGCCCGCTCGTAAACTAATGCCTGCTGACTGCGTTTTATTATTTGCGAGCCAACAAACAAGTTGTTAACAACATTAAAGAGCATTTATTCAAATTAAACGATTGTTACTCGAGTCGCTTTATTTTTCTGCTTGCTGCAGTCAAAGTTCTTTGACGAAATTTTAATATACAATTTGCTAGCCTTCATTAACTTTGGCTGCAGTTGTTGAATTTTTGCAGGTGCAGCCGCAGTAAATCTGCAAATGCGTTGTTCTCGTTCTGGTTTTCATTCATAGCGAGAAAAATCCAAAAATTTGCAATTGGTTCAATTTTATAATTACTCTCGGCTTGATTTGGCTCCACTTTCCAAATAATTGCTTGCAAAATAATCGCAACCGCTGCTCGAGGCTTCCTGCTCGAATGCACGACATAATTTCGCGCTATTCGCCATTGTGAATTGCGAACATTTGCAAATTACCCCCATTTGAAAGCGACCAGGTCGGTCGCGCCGTGTCGGCGTGTCGTGCGAAGTCGTACGGTGACGTTTCGAAAGTTGTTTGTCAGTCTCGTTTCGCATTCACACTCGCGTGCTCTTCTCACGTAATTAATCGTTCCGTCGCAAATAGAGATCGTTATCAGTGAATTTGGCGCATGCGCATAATTTTGGCAATGCAATGCAGGCGTGTGTAGTAATTTGAGATCAGGGCAAAAGCAAAATGCGGATTGCGGACTGGTTTGGTTTCGAGGTTCGACCAAATCAAGCAAAGCAAATCTCAAATTACCACACGCCTCGCCAGGAAAAAGCGAACAAGCAGAATTTGCCAGAGATTCTTTTATTCTGCAAAAGAATGTCGTATTTGCTGTTCGCATTTGTTTTGATGATCTGATAACCAGGCCAGACTCGAGAACAATGGACACATGTAAATGAATCGCATCGCAATCGCGATCAAAAATGGTCATCGTAATGTAAACACGAATTCGTTACAAATAACAAAGCGGAGCCAAAAGAGACAAAACAATGTGCTCATTATCCTTGGACAATTACCAGCCAAGTTACAAATCCATAGCACAAGTAAACCAGAATTCGAGTCGAGACGAATTTGAGTCTCTTCTCGGTAATTTATCGCCGAAATTTCGAGTCGGGCCAAAATAACGGGCACTGAGTCCATTTTTTGTCGCAAAACTAAAAGGCTGACGTAATTTATTCGTGTAGTGTAAAGTTGTCAACATGCACACACACAACCAAATGCAAAACGTTCGATTGATTAAAATCTTGTGATTCTTGTGTCTTTGTCAGGCAGCCACCGAACTCGAATTATACAGGTGGGCAGCAAACCAACAGCAAGTTTTTATGACCACGCGCCATGCACACAACAATGAGACTTTTCACCAGAGTTTTGGTTACATACGTGTTGCATTCGTTGTGTTGTAATAATTTACATTCCAGTGACCTTTGCAGTACATTTGAATGAAATCCGGCTTCGCCGGCCGAGTTTTTATGTCCTCGTCCCGTCTTGTCTTTGCTGTTTCTTTTGTCCAAGTTGTCAACACGCAGATTTTACGGTTTAATAAATGTCAAAATCGTTTAGGCAGCGATTTCATCAGCTCAGTGCAGCAATCAGCAAAGAAAAGAGATGGCGAAAACGATTGTTAGTCAGTTTTTCAGCCTTGAAGGGGAAACTTTCATACAAATTCGCAATACAGCCACAATTTGGGTCCACCGTCGAAGTATAAGCCGGTCAAATTTAAGGTAATTATCAATTCAAGACTCAAGAGTAAGCTTTTCTTAGAACAAGATTTAAATAAGCTATAATTAAATATGGAGCAAGAGTCGCACTCACACTCAGTCGATTTTATCGCCATAAATCGCATAGTGCAGATCTCAAGTTAAGAAATCAGTCCATAAAAAGTCATGCTGTTGCGGTCTGCGCGTCTGCGGTGCTCTGCAATCTGTAATTTTGGTTCATAATTGCGTAAAGTCTGGTCATTTCCTTTGATTAATTCAACAGCACGGCACGGCACTTTAAATTCTAATTCTCATCCAATTCTAAGCATTTGTCTTTGCGTCTTTTTCGAGTCGTGGCTCACTCGACTCGTGAATTCATTTTCTTTTCGTTCGTGTTTGAGTTCCTGGTATAATTTTAATGAGCACTTTAGATTTGTATTCTATATTTGGCGATAATGCGCTTGCTCTTCTTGGTGATGATTGCTTTGCTATTGCGAGTCGCGTACATAAGACGATTGTAATCACATTTTCCTTTGACGTGACGCGTTTGCCTTCCTTTGCGCCGAGCCGAGTTCGAACTCGTCTCCTTATTTGGTAGGCGCAGGCCCGCGCAGGGAAATTGAGGTTAAGAAACTTTGCTGCAGTGCTACGATTGTGATTACTCCGTAATTGTAATAAATTGTAACTGTAATCGTAGCCGTAGTCGTAATTTAATGCGTTGAGATGCGATGCAATGAATAAATGAATGCATTTGGCGTTTAAACTAGAATAAATTGAATTTTCATTTCTCAGGAATTATCCTACGCGTAGTTTAATTTAAACATGATTTATTAGTTCATTGCGCAGTGGGAGCTGGGAACCTTTGCTTAGCTTAGCTCGTCCTGGCGTGCCTCTCAATTTTTTGCTCTGCTCGTCTGCGTTTGTGGTGCTTTGATAGATGATGAATTCTTCTCATTTTCATTTTCAAGCCTCAAAGCGCTTCGCGCGCGCAAGCGCAGGCAGGCAATGCCAAAAGTCCAATTAAGCTCGTCACTGTCGAGTATTTCTTCGGTTTAGCTTGCTTGCGAATTTCAATTTCAGGCAAAAAGCGAGCCCAAAACACACAAAATTGCAATATAAATGTAAATCATCTCGAAATCCTTTCCTCCGTCGCCTCGCTGCTTTAAACTCGAAACTTTGCTTGACGCTTTTTAATTAATATCGCGTTTCAGCCTCTTTGCCTTATGTGCATTTGATTTTCGAGATGACTTTGCATTTCGCCTTTCGCGAATCGAGATTGAAACCGGCGTGACTCGGCGCGGCGGACCACTTCGACGATTTTAACTGGATCAAATCGCACACAAAGGCCGGCCTGGTCTACGTGATAGGCGGCCGCGTACTGCGATTTTCTGGTGCATTGCCACCGCCCCACCAGCACGAACTCGCTCAGAGCGTGAGAGCGAGCATTATAACAATTGATATTTGATGATATGAAAAATTTACTGTAGCAAGTCTCGTCTGTCTCGTGCCGTCGTGCCACGTCTACGTGCGTGCTAAATTTCTTGCTGCCGAGAGCCAAGCCGAGATTCGAGCCTCCTCCCTCCGCGCCTCGTATCACATCGTTTATCAGTCAATCCTACTTTTTGTGCAGTTAACTTGTTGTGCACACAAAATCTTGCCGCAGTGTTCTGCACTGCATTATTTATTGTTGTTGCACGTCAAGGCTGCTAAACAGATTTTCAATTTTTAACTTGGCAAATGGCAAATTCCGAAACAGCAAGACACCGATGCTTTTTGACTGGCGACCGGCCGACCAGGCAAAATTTGCATACGAGCGATTTACACGTCGTGCACGCGCACACGCACGCACCGCGAAATGCGAAATACCAGCGCGAACTGCGAAATGCAAAATGAATGAGAATTCTTCAAAGCAGTGGCAGTTGTGGCACTGTAAAATTCACAATTCACAATTTGCACCGTGATTGATTGGATGGATGGCCGAGTACAATGCCTCTGTGTTGCACGAGTTTATCGTGCAGCGTATCGCGATCGCCTGACGGATCTCGTCAGGCTCATCACCCGCAACAATTAAGAATTCGAAATTCAAATTCGTAAAAGTCATGATAAAATATTTGGCAGCGTCGTGCAACAATGGGCAATGGCCACAATGGCCTGACCAGCTACAAAAACAGTAATTATAATGTCCAGACCAGGCCAGGCCTGGCCCAGATTGAGTAATTAATTAGAAAGGAATGCTGATCACATAATCATTAAGCAGTCCATGGCGAAATGGAAATTCAATATCGCGCCCGAGCGTTGTAAGCTGCGCGGAGCGTCGACGGCACGGATTCAATGTCAAAGACTCGGCGCTGCGTTCGTTCATTATTATTCGGACAAACGAGTAATATTTCACTCGCCAAGCAGAATGCAAAGCCAACGCGGAATGTAGAATATTGGCGCAATAAATTACATTAAATTGGAATTTTAAGTGCGCATGCCATTTCTGATTTAAAATTATTTTATTTTATTTTATTGGGCGTCCGACCGCATGCTGAGTCGCGTCGTATGCAAAATTCCGTCCGTACTTCCTTCAAGAGCTCGCTACGCTGTTAATTGAAAATCTCGCATCTTGTGTCAGCGTCTTCGTCTTCGTACACGGCCAGAATCCAATTTGGGCTTTATCAATAAATATTCGTGCGTATTTCAGTTTTATGCGTGTAAATGTAAACGCTTAAACACGTTGTGAAGTTTATTATTTGTCAATTACGATTATAATTTACGACAGCAGCGCACCAGCGTAGAGCAGAGCGTAGCAAAGATTTCACGCCTACTACACAAATTCACAACAATGTTTCAGAATTCAGCATTCAGCACGGCAACAATGCAAGGAAGAAAGTTCATCATTCTCTGGCTTTGTTGCTTTGCTTTGCTTTGCATTGTTGCTGTTGTGTAATGCAAAATGCAATGGCCAGACGGACGCGGACTATTAATAGTCGGTCGAGTCGAGTCGTCCGTGTCCTGCAATAACAAAGATTTATTTTGAAACATTGTAATGAGTTTTTTATCCTCGGAGACGTGAAGACGACGACGAGAACGAGAAAGTGCATAAAAATAAACTAGCTCGAGAACGCTGCGTTTGCGAGTGAGAATTTGTTGCGAGATCATAAATTCTTGCCATAAATAATAACTTTAATATTCTCAGCTTTGTACTCATTGTTGTACGAGTACGTTGCAGATTCGATGAGGGACGGATGCGAACAGGAACCACAGCAGTCCACAAATTACGGCCGAGCCAGCAAGTGAAACAAGCATGCACTTTTGTATTTACACGCCTTGTTAACTCGAAGCATGTACAATGTTTGTGTTCTGTTCTGACCCCACAAGTCTATTAAAATAAAGCTGCCCAGCCGGATTTTTCTCACCGTCGCATCGTCGTCGAGTTTCTTTTCTTTTCGCGTCCGGCCGGGTTCGGCGGTGAGTTTATAATTTTTGTCATTGCAATCGCAATCGCGACTTCACATTTTCATGCGAGTTTCGGCTTTGGGAGTGGGTTCATAAATCTTTTGCCCCGCACCGCTCTGAACTGGATTTTATCGCCCGGGTTCGCTTGTTTAATGTCCTCATCCGCGCTCTGGTTTCTTTCTCGCTTCTGGATCGGCCTCTGCTACAGTTTATGCTATAAAATTATTGTAGCAATGCATTAAACTAATAAAAATCTGGTTTTATTCGTTTTATGGCTTTGGCCCTCCTTTCGCATGATTTCCAATCGGGGAGACAGCTTAACTTTTATTTGAGCAAGGACATAAAATGCTTATAAAAAGAAAGAATAAACGGAATCTCAGCAAACAGACTAAATTTTAAAGTAAGCGCAAGCAAGCAATCTAAAAATTCCCATACAAAACATACGTACATTAATTCAAGTAATTCAACAAAATTCGGGATCATAAAAGAAAATTTTTGTATTTTACATTTCACGTTGAGTTTGCGTTTTCAGTGTCAACGGACGACTTGAATTATTTACTGAGAAAAACACGCCACACGATGCAGTGCAGTGCGGAAAGGCGGAAGTGGTCAACGAGAATTCAGATTCAGATTCAGAATTGTGTATCATTTCATTTCATTTCTTTCATCAAATCTTCTGCTGGTCTGCTCTGTTACGGATTATGAATTGCCATTTCCTTTTACGCTCGACTCCGTGTCGAGACGAGACAGAGACGCTGAGAGCGCAATTCACGTGTCCGCGTCCGGAACAACAATTTGAAAATTTGTTGGACGCACTCCCGCTGCTGCGTGCCTGGGATAATAAATGTGAGCGATATTTCAATGCGAGTTAAATTCGTATCGTAAATCGTATTAAGTATTTGTACTACCATTAATTTTGAAGGTAAACTATTTCAAGCCTTCGTCGTCGCCTTGCCTTGCCGTGAATTATGAATTTTGGTTTCACGGTTCGGCAATTGCATGAGAATCGCCATAACGTCTTGAGTAGTTGAGCCCAAGTTCATTCGTCTTTCGAATTCGAATTCGAATTTATTTCATTTTAATGAATCGAATCACCTTCGCTTCTCGTTCGCGTTGTCGTTTGTTGATGCTGACGTTAATTAGCATTGAATGACTGACGCATTTGGCACAATGTCAGTGTGCTCGTGTCCGTGTCTCGTGTTTATCTGCTCTGATCTGCCAATTGCGAATCACGCATGTATTTATTACCGCGCTAAGCAAAGCAAAGGCAATGAGTCTGCATTAATTTCCTGTCTCGTCAAATTCTTGTGTGCATTCTGCTTGTTGTCAGCCCGAATCTCTAATCTCGAGCCTGTCGTCTGTCACCCACCCATCATCAAATTTGTAGCGCAGCGCAGCTCAGCGCGTTGACAAATTGTAATTGGCATTGATAGCTCGACATTTTCACAACTTGCAAGTCGTAATTCGCAAAAGCAAGGCCGATTACCATTTTAGCAACACAACAACGCAATGCGAAAGGTGAATCATTTGTGAAGGGTGCGTTCTTGAGCAGAGCGTCTTTATTATCAAATTTGTCAACGTCTCGTCGAAATATTGCTCCTCTGAGTACCTCATAAACTCATAATTCAGGTGAGATACAGATCCTTCAAGCCACGTCTTCCTTTTTAGCGGCATCGATGTGGTTTGAAGGCCGTGCCGCGCCGTAGCGTAGCGAAGAAATCTTGTGTCACAATTTTGAGAAATGCGCCGAGCTCCACGCTGGCTGGCTGGCGGGATCAAAATGTCAAGTCAAGATCAAAGATGAAGACGAACAGAAGAGAAGATGATGAAGATGATGAGATTCTGGATGACAGATACAAAAAGCAAGAATAAAGAACGCAGGCAGAATTTCTTTCGTGTGACAAACATTTCTCATCGTTCATCGCATCGCTCGCAATCTAAAATCTAAATCTGTGCTTTACTCTTATTTCATCTTTCATCCGACAATTTGTATTTCGTGTTATGAATTGGTAATACAATAACTTACCCTTTCCGGACTTGTCCAGTGCCTTATTAAACTTATTACGTATGTATGTCACACATTTACTGGCATCCCCTTAAAGGACGTCTTCATCTTCAGCTCATCTGGCCTCTGCTTTTTGTCGGCGAATCCGTCTGCCTTGAACGAACCCGATGAAATATGACGGTGCTCCGTGCTCGACGGAGCTATAAATATGAATATCAAATAAATGCGTCAAGAAATATGAGGATGATGATTTCAAAATTCAACTTCAACCTGTTCCTTTGCTTTTGCCCTGCACTGCCTAATTTACTATTACGATTCTTTTCCAGCAGGAATTTGAACATTATGCTCGTTGAAAGCAGGCAGGAAGGTTCAGGCAGGGCTGGAGACGCATGGAAAATGAAACAGCAAGAAGTCAAAAGTCATTCAGTCATCGTAAAAATGTCAGCCTCGAGATGAAATGATGAGCCCGACCGTAATATTAATGTGCTAATGTGACTTTTTATTGTAATGCTCCTGCTTTTCAATGGTTTTCCATGAATTTCAAAGTTACTATGATGAAGTGAAGGAATTTCCAGCTTCCTCTTCATTCTCCATGCCTGTCCTGAATTTTACGTGGAATGGAATGCAGAGCAAGAAAGCAAGAAGACGATGGCTTTATAAAATATGTAACGACCAGCGCGGACTTAAATGGACAAATGTATATCAAATGCAGGCGTAGGCACTAAGTCGTCCTAAAATCTTCACATTTTTCAATCTTGACGAGGAACGAGCAGAGCAATCTTTATGGCTCTTCTTAATTAAAAAGCTTGCGAAGCAGAGAAATAAGAAAGCAAAGAATTCCGGTTCGGGTGGTTGAAAAGGCGGACGTGTAAGCGCAGTGACAAAATGACGTCAGCAAAAATGTACTGTCCATCCAACAAAAGAAGGCAAATTAATATTTCGTTAAATCTGGACGAAGACGACGACGCTACAGATTCCGAGCCAGAGTCGAGCGTAATCGATTATTAATGGGAATTCGAATGAAAACGAGTCGAGCGAAAGAGCCAAGCCAGTCCACTGCGATTTTGCGTGCACTGCTGACTTTGAATGGGACAAATTTAGATTTGGCCGTGTTATACAAATCTGAAATAAAATAATCACTCGCTATTGTCAAAGTCTTCTTCTTGCCTCCTGCGTAACGCAATCAGAATCTGAGCAAGAAAACGATCAGAGCAGAAAGGCAAAGAATGCTTGCCTTTGAGTAATTACACTCTTTTCAGTCGCTATAGCCAATGCGGAATCAGAATCATAATGAGCGTGTTGGGACAGTCGGCTTCAATAAATAAAACAGGTACAAGAAAACGACAAACTATAACAGAGATTTAAAAGGAGCAAGTCAAGCGCAAGTCCTTTCACATCAAAATCAACGCAATAACGAGTCGCAGCGACGACGACGACGAGGAAAAAGCAACAAGCAGCAAGTGGATTCCTCAAGGTTCCGTTCCTGTAATTTATCGCGTATGGGAAGAAAGATAAATATCATCACTTCGCACGGCCAGATTTCAAACTTCATGATTCAGTCTAAGCAAACAAATAATAATTAATTTGGGCTGTAAAGTTTGTGCCGGTTTTGAAGATATTTCTTCTCAAAATAGAATTTCAGCATTTCATCACCTGAGCTTCGCGAAGCCTAAAATTCTCAGAAATGAAACATTTTCAACGGCGGCCGTGAAAAAGGCAGTCAACATCACTGCAGAACATCATAAATGGAAGTTCAATCAAATAATTTCTATTTAATTACTTTAAAAAATTTACCGACAATTTATTGACCATTTTCAGGATAAAATAAATTCTAATTTCATGTTTCTCATCTTCGTACCCAACAATGCACGCTAACGAATCGCCTCGCCCAGCCAAGCAAGAGTCGCAAGACATGCTGTGCGTTGTTTACCTTGTCTTGTGACCTTTTCACTTCAAATCTCGTCCAGCAGCAGAAGATTAACGATGCAGTGACAATAAGGACAGCAAGTACGGCCAAGCGGTTAATCCCCGCTGATCCACAATTTCCAGAATCCAGAAAGCAGCACAGAAAGTCCAGAGCACACTTCCTGCAGCGTGAAAATGCTGAAATGCAGGAAAAATTAGATTTCGAGATCAGATTGTGGCCTAGCCTGGCCTGCCGGGAATTCTGAGTCCGACTCCTGCGTCCTGCGGTGGACTAGGAGAGATAAAAATATGGTTCGAAACCTCGAAACTCGCACTCAGAATCAAGATCGAGTCAAGCAAGAGATTAATTTGTACCACGAATTTAATTCAATTCAACAGTTTTTTCACTCTTTGATTGTGTGTGTGACAAGTTTTTAACAATACGGCCATAATTTGAAATTATGTGAAATAGATTACGATCAAATTACGAATTACGAGAGAATTTACACGGGCACAACAAAAAGAAGTGTGAGAATGAGGAAGACAGTTGAAGAATTTATGCTCAGCTCATAAAGCATCATCGCTGGAGATCAGTAAAGGCAGCAAGCAAGATTTTGGCACTGACACAAACAGCAGAATCAAAATTCAAGAGTCATCCAAGAAATTAGCGTCTACATTCCTCCACACACGTCCACGAACAGGATAATGAGACGTAGCATAATAATTGTGAGTAGAAATGATCTTCTGCCCAGTCTCAGTCTTGGACTCGGAGTCGTCAAGCAAGCAGCCAGCAGCCAGCATTTGTTTAAGATTATTGTAATCATAATGATATGATAATGTCGCACGCGTGTAGCAGACTGTTTAGACTGACTGGCTGACCCCCGCCGGGGCCCTGGCTTGGCTTGCATTAAGATGGAGAAAAGTCAATTCTGTACAGCACCTCGGCTCGACAGCGCCTGGCTTGGCTTGGCTTGGCTGCTTCTTTTTGCTTTTGCTTCGACTACCACCAAAATGTCAAGTCGTCTTGATCTCAAAATTCAGAAGGATTTCTTCGTCTTGCGGCCTGGCCTGTCCAAGCGTCCAACACCCCGCCGGGTCATTTTATTATTACAGAATTACAGATGAACGAGATTGAGATCCATTTGACGTGGACGGACGTGAACTCTCTTCTCTGCGCTGCGCCGTGCCACGCCACGTCTTGTCAAGCCAGAGCAGAGCCCGGACACGTTGTTATAAATTGTATTCGATAATAATTCAAAGCTGTATGTATTTTGGCCGATTAACACGAATATTAATTCTGAATTCATCGCAGTTATGTGCAATGAATTCAGAATTGGTCCGAGAATCATACCCAGGCTCTTCTTTCTTTTCTTTGCTATTCTATTCGATTCTACTTTCTACACTTCATTTGTTATTTCGACAATCGACGAGACGAATTTCGACAGCACAATGAATTATGAATTGTAAATTATAAATGAATGAGTAATGAAACAATTAATTATGTATTCATACTGACTATGGCCGGGCTCCGTTTCTGGCCGATTTTGACCAGCCAAAATTCAGAGTTTTATATCGTATCTCATAACTTTCATGTAGAGTGCCTAATTGAACTATTTGCTTGAACTTTTAGCGACGTGGATGGGCCCTCTTGACGATGCTGGCTTGATGAATGGTAAATGATAAGCAAGCAAGCAGCAATTTGCTTGACGTGGAACACGGAAGCTGAATCTCAAACAATTTATTAGCTCGCACTCGAATTCTTAGTGATTCAGTGATTATTGCCCTAAGCCCTTAATAAAATGCATATAAATCAAAAGGGCAAGCCCACACAGTGAACAGGTGATTAGTGCCTTCGATAATAATTCAGATGCATGTAGTGTAAAATGTATAACAAGCCAAGGGACGAGATAAGGGCAAGAATTGGTGGAGGCTCGACGCTGGCGTTGCAGCAGTGGCCGAGGTAATTCATTAATATAATTGGGAGTCATAACTCTACTTTGCTTCGCTCCGCACTCCGTACGTATTCTACGTATTTGGTAAGCCCAGTAGCCTTTAACTGCCCAGTTAACCCTTTTAGGCATTGCGTTGACCAACCAATGATTTGCTTTGCATTTTCCTTTTGATTACAGGTTGGTAGCAGTTAAATGTGGAGATCTCCTTCCTGGCACGATACGGCGGAGAGGATTTTATGGTAGCTAATTGTTGAAAGCTAAATTTACGAGATTACGACCGTGGAATTCCTTCGTTTGGTAAGGTTAACAGACTTAATGAGCTTATCGCACGCAAAATGAACATTTCACAATTTACGACGAGCATTTCTCTCATTTCAGGCTGCAGCTTCTTCACTGAAGAGAAGACGAAATGGGCGTAGTAAATTATGCACTTAACGAGACAGCTAACGATCTCGAAGACGGACGAAGAAGGGCATTAATCAAAATCAGAACTGGAGCAGAGCAGTGCAAGTTGCACGGGAGCACGGAAGAGGCGGCCCAGCGTCAGTCTAATTGTAATTGCAAACTAAAGGTGGAAGCCACAGAAGTAATTTATTCGCTGCTGCCCCTCAGCTTCACTTCGAAGGGCTTCGTCTTCTTCAAGGAATTCAGCGTCGGAGATGAAGTTGGAGTTGGAGCAGAAATCGAACAATTAATGCAATGATAATTTCGAAATGTGGTCAAACGAGTTATGAGTTGGTGTTCGTTGGACGAATTCTACCTTGATACAATTTACTCGGCCTGTTCAATCTAGTTTGCTTAAGCGACCATAATTCAGTTCATTTCGTGAGCTAAATGAGCGATAAAAGTACGAAAAGGTTGTTTCGACTGCGCAGGGGGTTGCTCGCGCAAGTAATTCTGCGAAATGGAGCCTTGCTTGGAAATCGCATTAAATTTTATGCGATGTGATACATTTTTTGCGTAGTTTTCTCGATCGCCGACCTGCGCCGTGCCGTGCCTGCCTGCCTGCCTACCATGTAATTTAATCGCAAACAACAAACACGGACTGCCAGCGAGGGAACACGAAGAACAACTGGTTTGACATGTTGTCATGTATTATATTACACTTTATTGAGTGCTGTCGTCCTCCGTGGTCGTCTTCCGTCGATGTCCACAGCAGCGACGGCGACGACGGACGTGGTCAATCGCGAATCGCGTTTCGTGTTAATGCAAATGCGATCGGCGAGCGATCTTTTTCTGTGAACTGTGGAATGCAAACTAATTGCAATAAATTGCTGCCTCGACTTCGTTTGCGTTTTTCCCTGAAATTGAAATTCGTATTCATTATTTTCAGCCTAAGAATTTTTTGCAGCTCTGCTCAGGATGACTTGAAATCTGATTCGAATTCTTCAGCTCATTATTTCGCTCATTCCGCTGCTAATTAACAGCGACAGCGACAACAGCATTCAACATTCTTTAGCACCCAAAATAATTAAGTGGGATTCCAGTTCTTGAATTTTTCCAATTGCAATTGCACACCTGAACTGAACGAAGGGGAGAAGCAAGGTAAAGAAGATTTTCAAAGATGTGGATGAGAGATTGAGTGTGAGGGTCCGCGAGTTCATTGAATCACAAAAATTACGAATTGCTATTACAGTCGACTCGACTCCTGCTGTTACACATTTAATGGCACATTTAAGATGAAAGCAAAATGTGAAACGACCGCGAAGCCGAAGCCGCAAATGAAGAAGATTCCACAGTCTGAGTACCAGCACCAATACGAAGACGAAGATCCATAAATCTCGAGCATGAAAGCGAAATGTGAAATGCCACTTATGAAATAAAATCATTTCAGTCATCCGAGCTGAGCCGACATATTTTAGCTTTTCACATTGCCAAAGCCATTAGGAAACCAGCATGAGCGTGAATGGAAATCTTTGTAATTACGCGAATTGCGAATACAAAACGCGAAATGCATTAATAAAGCTAAAGCGAATGCAGGCAGGCAGGCAGGCGTTTGGTGTTTAATGCCTGGATCGTTATCATATCATTCAATATTCAAATTCAAGTTCAGTCATTCTCATTATGGGTTTTTTGCTCTTTATAAAGTACAAAATGATGTCTCAGCTCCCAACAATGTAAATAACAATACGACACGACGAGACGACGGCCACGGCCACGGCGACTTGACGTTGAAGAACTTCACGCAGGCAAGTTGGAACGGAACATTTAATCATGTTCATGCTCAGATAAATTATTGAATAAATTCACCATTCACAGGCCAGAAAACACGAAACACGCTCGACACACACGGCCGCCGCGAGAGTTATCACCTCAAAATATGCGAAACTGGTTGAAAATGCCGAGAATGAATCACAGAATGCGAGATCAAAGAAAACAGAGCTGTAAATTAATTTTCCCGGGCACCATCTTGAACTTGTTTTCCTTGCATTTGATTCAGATTCGGCGTTCGTTTGCCACATTTTTCGTGATTTTGTTTTGCATTTTGCAGGCCAGACAAAGCCGAGCCAAATCAACCGCATTCATCTTTCGTCTTGTTTCTGTTTCTTGTATTGTCGCGTCAGAATTGTTACGAATCTACGAATTTTTCATTCTCATTGCCTTCCCGAAAAGGAGACCGGTCATTATCCACTGTCATCATTGTTTTCTGAGTTTTCTCGCACAACCTGCATTAATTTTGCTGTACGTGCATCTCAAATATGCGACTTCGCCGTGAGTTACCGCCGTCCGTCGCATCTTTTAAGGTTTTTAATTATTTATGTGTCCTGCTGAAGCAAGTCAACTGCTTTTCATTGCTATTGCCATTGTTTACGTGTGTGGCATGCCACGGCACAGAATATTTAAATATTCTGTGCCCGAGCTCCAAAAACAAAGCGAGAGCATAAACCACTCTCTCGCGGTATTAAATTCACGAAATAATTTACAAGCCTATTAAATGTGTAATTGAAAATGTAATTTATAACTATTTATACTTGCTCGCACGGAGTACACGTATGGCCAGCTCAAATGTCATATTTTATTATTCCGTATAACTCATCTCCGACTCGGACGCGGTCGGCTCACCGCACACTGCGACCAAAATGAGAACATTTCTTTTTACTTTGTATTCTGTAGCATTTTACCTGAGCAATTACCACCAAGCAAGAAGCAAGGCAAATTGAAAGGCAGCGAAGGGTACCCAACACGGATTTTATTGCCTGCCCGCTCAGAAATCAATTACGGCAAGAATTTCCGATCCGTGTCCCGCAGCTACACCGCGGCTCAGAGTTCAGAGGCTCAGAAGGCAGCGTAGACATGAATTCGGTGCTTGAGCGCGGGCAAATTTTCACGCTTCACTTGCCGACCGAAAATTGGAAAAGGGCTCATAATTCGCGAATGGCGTATTTTATGGTTTGCTTTGACTTTGAGACGGATTTTCGACCAAGGCCGGTGATTTGCGTACTGTTTTTATGTTGTGCTGTCAAATCAACTTAAATAAATCTTAAATAAATAAATAAACTCGCTACATTCACGCTCACTCATTACGTTATTAAATGAATTTTGACAGATTTCGTGCAAAGTGCAGCGCAGCTCATTCGTTCTTTGTTTTAGGCAGACTGGGCGCTGGTGTTGGCGTTGGCGCAAGCAAAAAAGCTTTCATCGCTCATCCATTTAACAGCCGATGCGAGGCGAGATAACCGAATAAGCCGCCATATGTTACACATTTCTTTCTCCTTCTGCTGCTCTGATCTCCCTCACTTATTTATGTCAGACATGACTTGTAATATCATTAATGTTGAAATGATTATTACGAGCAGAGAGCAGAGCAAGCGAGCATGATGAAATGAAGGCAATTGCAATTGAAATCGTGTATCGTGTGGTCACTGCGTTGATGCGCTGTGGACTTTATATTAACAACAACAATCAAGACGTCAGATGAGGACGAGAGATAAACGCAATAAGAAGACGCGTTTAAAACAGGCAAGGCAGGCAGCGTTGGAAAGAAGAACAGAAAAGATGAATGGGAAAAGAAGCCAGCCAGGCAGTCAGCGTAAACATAAAGCGGTTCGTGATTTGTAATAATAATCGTAATACGCGTTAAGATTGCCCCTCATTTCACGGACCAGAAAGCAAGCAGGCGTTAAATTTCATGTTTACAGCCAAGCAAAGCAAAGCAAAGGAAAGCCACAGCGAGTATAAGAATAATAAATTGCCCTGTCTTTCGTCTTTTGTGGTCGGTGGTGATGAAGACGAAGACGGACAGACGGACAAAGTGGCTGAGTGCCTGGTCGGTTAAGTGAGTGAATGAGTGAACCAAATTGAGATTTAATGGGAGCAATCAAAGCCACCATCCACAAATGGCTTGAGGAGGCACGCCAGATTATCGCGCTGATCGCACCAGCTAAGCCATAAATCTCAACATTTAACGAGGCAAATTTCACAAAATCACGATGCACCTTCAAATAAACACGAATCAATCAATTTTACGGTGGGAGCGCTCGAGAAAGTCGTTTTCAATGATAAATTGTGCCCGGCCGGCCTGCGCACTTGAATCCTTAAATTTCTAGACTCTGGGACCCTTTTTGCCTAAAATGCATCAAAAATCTAAAAGAATCCATCAATAATTTGGGTTGCATCAGTCAATAAATGGCGGTAATTAAATATTTGTATGCATCGCGCACTCGCTTGACTTTGGCAGTCAACACGGTGAAACACATGCTAAACTGGTTCAAGTCAAGCCAGATTGTGTTGTGATCAGCTTGTCCAAGTGGGCGTGATAAAGCACGACGTGCGACGCGAGACACAAAAACATCAGCGCAATCACTGCAATCAGCATCTTTCAGGGCAGGCATCAACTACAAAAATGCAATATGCAAAATGCATAATGCAAAATGCGATGCTCTGACATTTAGCTTTATGTTGTACGATTTTCTGAATTATTATTTTATTGTGTGCGTCGTTTATTACGAATTCGTACTCGTACTCTCATTCTTCCTGTACGCGTAAGCAAAGGGCAAGAATTATGGAAATGTGACCATCACGTCCAAACACGCAGCGCAGCGCAGATGAGGAACGCAGATTATCAAATTGCCATCTATTATCATGCAAATATCACTACAAGAATACACGACGTACGCATTTTTTCGAGATCGCGCTGTGGCTTCAGAGATTCAAATCGTAATTTAAGTCTGGCCACATGCCTTTGCAAATTATGTTATTATAAATCGTTGCTCGCACTCACTCGTTTACTTGCCCGCATAGCGCACGAGCAACGGAGCAACAATGTGAGTAATTGTTAAATTGGAATTTTGTCGAGGATTTTCGTACGAAACGCGCCGGGCGGTCGCCTACCTTCCTGCACTTTGCATGACGACGAAGAAGGTACGACGTACGACATGACACTGACTGCTCTCAGGAATGAGGACTCTTGTTCCCAGAAAGAGACCAGGCCAAATACACGCACTCGCACAAAATATTAATTGCCTGCGCCCTGTGCGCTGTACAAAAATAGCAAAAGCTATGAGTGGCTTACGCGTAAGGAATTCGAAGCACGGATTGATCTTTGATTTGACGGATCTGACATCAGCAATCGGGCAATCGTATCTGATATGATAATACGATTCGATTTCGTACGTATTCACATTTTTAATTTGGAACTGTCGTGCAAAGCAACGCAACGTGGCTGTGGCTGTGATTTGAATACAATTTGCAGGTTAATTCATTCTCGGTTGCTTGAAGCTCGTCTCACGAATTCCCTGACATGATGAGGATGAGATGCTGTTACACGCAGAGCTGGCGATGGTGAACGGGAGAGAAGCGAGCCCAGTCGGGGATAAAGCACGACCTTTAACCCGTGCAGTGCAGTGCAGCGCCTCGCCGAGCGAGATTTCGATTTTTGAGAAAACGTGATCTTCAGACGGACAGTTGAAGAGTTGAAGTTCATGCGTGCATCGTGCATGTTGTTATTTGTTCCTGTTCCTGCATTTCGGGAGTGAGTGAAAGGTTATGACATGACACGATGCGAATAGCGAATCGTGTTCTTGTTCTGGGATCCAAAAGCAGCGCTGGCAGACGAAAAACAGGCAGAAGCAGTCAGAAGATTTTGAATCTTCCATCAGAATACGGCTCGTCTTATTTCGACTTGATGAGGCTGCCAATTCAAAATTTGGTGGATGCGACGAAGAAATGAGAATCTGTCCCCGCGTCGCGTCGAGAAATGAAATGTTCGTCATGTGTCCTGTCCTGTCCTGTCGTCTTTTGTTCTGTCACTCAATTCATGTACCGTGTGCGCTTTTTGTCTTTATAGATTTCTAAATCATATCCCAGCGCAGCGAGGACAAAAATAATCACAATCACATTCCACGTATGACAAACTTCCATTGTTTCAGGAATCATGCAATGCAAAGACGGACGAACGATGGACGTGCGGGCGAACTTTTGATATGGTTTACGAATTCGAATTCGGAGCTCAGTACGATGCGCGATGAGAGCAAAAAAGGGCGGCCGCCGTCGTCGGCCGGATTAATTATAACTCGACCGTCCACGTCCGTCCGCCAGGAGGCATTCACGATCAAATCAAGTTCGAAATTCTACATCAATCAGATTTCGAATTTCTTAATAATAATAATAACGTTGCGCAGTGTGATGCGATGGGCCGAGCCCGTTGACAATCCGACAATGCGATTAATTAGTCGACATGAGATTCGAGAATCGAAAAGTACGGCTCGGCCAGTCTCAGCGTCGTTATTGTTATGAACACGTAATCTTTTGTAGGGCTGCTTGTCGGCACGCGCGGGCAGACGCTTGACGCTTTCGGATCCTCGTTCGCGTTTCCTTTCCCTCATTAGGCATCCTCCAATCATTTACCTGTCAGAGTTCTTCTGTCTTAACAATGGGGAAATTGAGATTGTAATACGTCGCAGACTCGACGAAGAATACAGTCATTAATACGGCCGTTGAAATGTAACGTGTGATTGAGAAGGCAAGGCGCTCGCGCAGGCGTAGGCCGACAATTAATTTGAGCCGACTCGCCGACTTCAATCAAGTTTATTAATTCCGACGCGCGTACGCTTCAATTACGACTGCGATAATGATGATGATTTCCTGATGAGCCGACGATTGTTTGCCGACGAAAAGATTAGCGAGTCATCTCGTTTTGCCCCGAATGGACGCCTGCAAACGAAGAATCAGATTTCAGATGCACGTACGCGTGTGCCAACGTTTGAGATGCAATAAATTTGGAGCGGCCCTCACGCGAATGAATTATAGCCCTGAATGGGCGGAGCGGGACGACGACGATGATGATGAAAAGTAAATCCTGCTCTTGCTCGTTCCTGCGTATATTATTATTGCTGTATTGTATTATTGATACAGATATTTCGACAAACAAGAGCAGAGCAGCCGAGCCGAGCAGCCAGCGAAGCGCGGCGAATGAGAGGGCTGGCCGACTGAGATGCTGAGGCTGAGGCTGAGGCAGAACAGAGTAGAGATGATCTTCATCTTCTCTTCATCCGCATCTACATCATGCGCAGTGCACAATAATTTAATGCAACGACGATTTAATGCGCACGAAACGAGAGCAACGAGCAGGCAGGGCGGAGACTCGTCGTTCGTCTTTAAATTGGAGCTCTTCATATCATTTGGTCCACAAATTAATCGTAAACTTCATTTGAAAAGTGTTTGGAATCGTGCGATGCGCGACAATTCAAAACGCACAGTTTCGGCCATAAATTCGTCCGCTCGTGTTATGTGAAATCCATCAAAATGCAAAACACACCGCAAACGCCTTCAAATCCTTACTTTTGGCGTTTAATGTGATTAAATCCGAGATTAAGGTTAATCTACGCGCTTGTGCCTTGTGTCGTGCCGCCCTGTGCTAAAGTAAAGTAAATGATCTGCCCTCTGCTCGCCTGCGCTTTTTCAAAGAGATGCCGACAACCGTTAACACGATGAGGGCAAGACCGCAAAAGCAAAGAAAGCAGACAGGAGGCAGGCTGGAAGGGCAAGAATTCAAAATATTGCAGCGGGCGGCGCGTTGGACAAAATTAATTCACTTGTTGACATTTCGGAATGTCGCCTCCATAAATCTTGTTAATTGTACTCCAAATCTAAATAACAAATAATGCAGTGCATCTGAGCTTACAATTTACTTAATTTACTGAACTTAAACCAACGATTTATGCCTGCGCAGTTAATTTACGGCGCGAAAAGTAAAAGTTGCCATCAGTCAGCTTCAAAATCACGTGCTTACTGGTTACTCTACTCGTATTTTAATGAAGTGTTCAAGGCGGTGGTGCGTAATTATCTTCATTAAAATGGTAATGCGAGCCGACACAGCTACACGACAAAATAAGATTTGATAGCACCATGAATTAAATAATGATCTGAAGATGATCGCGAGCGTTGTGAAGGCTCGAGCACGATGGCGATTTCGCGCCTGCGCCTTCACGAGACACGACTCGACGCGAAATTGAGGCTAATTAATTAATCCGTGCAGAGCGCACGGCGAAGATTCACAGCGCCAAAACCCAAATATTTGTTCTAGCTTTCCTTTTCTAGCACGCAGTCTGATTCTTATTCTGATTCGTACGCATTCGCACTGCATTGCGAAAATAAATAAGAATTACGCAGGCAAGGCAAGCACGGCACGGATTTAATCCGTGAAATTAAGCTGCCATAATTTACAAGCGACTGACGTGACTCAACAATGTGCAATAACACTCACGACATGAAAACACGACACAAGTGACACAATTTTAGCGTCCGCGTTTGCGTTCACGTTTGCGTCCTACACCAATTAGAAAGGAAACCAATAAACTGCTGCTGCTGCTGAGTGTAAAATGTAAAAGGAAGCCTGCCAAATTATGGCGCAAGACACGCCACGCCACGCCACGGCGCGTATCGCGCTAAATCCTGCGTAGCGTATTTGACAGCAGCGGCAGCAATAAAAAGTGAAGCAAGTCAAGTCAAGTCAATCTGTCAAGTCAACATTAACTGCCAATGCAATTAGATTGGGTTTACTTTTCTTACATTTCTTGTCGTGTCCGTGTCGTATTCGTATTCATGTTTGTATTTGCTTTGTAAATTGAAAGTGGAAGAGTTAATTGCCTTGCCGTTCTTTGTCGTGTCGTGTCGTTGTCGCAAAAATGGGTTAAGAGTGTCATTACGTTCGGAATTAACTCACTGACGCTTTCTAGATTGAGCCTCGACTGAAGAGAAGTGAAGAAGATGAAGACATGAATCATAATAATGCGAATTACATGTACAGTGTAGGATTTAAATCCATGCGTGTTATGAGATTAACTTGCAAAACGCAAATCAAATGTCCATTCAATTAAGCGACAAGTGGAAACACTGCCGAGCTCAACAATCGTAATCGCAATTAAACTTAAACACGGCTCGACTCGGTCGGCTGCCTGGTTCGTCTTCGAAATTGGTGATTCGTGCTCGTGTTCGTGTTTCACTTGTCCTCTTTTCAATTTACGAGCTTTCGCAAGTAGTTTCGCAGTAATCTCTCTGATCTTGAGCAACCTGTTATTATTAGCAACCGGAGTCACTTCAGAGACAACAATACTCATAAAGTCAGCTAAACAACGCACAATGCAAGTTCAAACTGAATCTTGTTCAGCGCTTGGCTGATGACTTCGTGTTTCTGTCATTGTCATTGAAGTTCTCTTCAAAATTCAAACCTGCGTTCAAGACGCAAGCTGGATTTTATGGGCGAAGATGACACGAAGATAGCTTGAAAAGAGAAATACGTACATGAAAAAAATGAAAAGAAAGGAGAAATGCATGTGAGCAAGCAGCATTAAATCAATGAGTTTATTAACTTGAATTAAAATAAACTGACTCCATTCAAGCAGCGTGCTATTGTTGTCTCGCCGTTGTTGCTTCAATAAGCCGGCAGTGAGCCATTCTTTCGTCCATTCCATTCATTCAAAATTTGGAAATGAGTCTTCGTAAACGAAGGCAAAACGTAAACACGTCACGTTTCTTCAGAAATCTTCAAAAACGGAGCCATCCCGGAGCCAGACTACGATTTCTTGCTGACTGGGCCTGGACTGGCTCGGAAACTGTTAATTGTTTGGTGTTGGTCCATTGTTTGGCGGATTCAATTAGTTTGTGGACCTTTTTGGAGATTTTCTAGATTCGGTTTGATTCTTGGCCTTCCGCCTGCCTCGCAAGCGATGCCATTGAAAATCTTGTAAACGAGCTAAATTAGACGTTTAAAAACACAAGTTTTCTCTGGCTCTTATAGTCTCAGTCAGTCAGTGTTGGGCATGTCGCAATAAAATGCGTGCACAACAATGCACGAGGAAGATACGAACCAGAAAATGAAGAATCCATTTTAAATACCGCGTAAAGATACAAGCGTAAACTACCCAACCCACTTGTCTTTCATGCATCATGCATAAGCGTACGCGTAATGCACAAAAACCAAAAACTTGAATGCAAACGCTTCATATTCATCTCTCATACAGATTCATTCCATGATGGTTTTAGTTTTTGCGTTCCCACGACCGTAAAAATAACTTGCGCATTGTTTCAGGCGCGCGGCCGGCCCTCACCAGCAGCATAACAGGAAAAATATCGTGTTTCTTTCGTGTTTTTATGGAAAATTATTAATAAATTATGGCTTGTTGGCCCACGCAGGCCGATGCGAGAGGATTTGACCTGATTTAATCGGGCCGCCGCGCCGTGACTGCAACTGACGGACTTGGCTTAGCTCATGCGGGCCCGGCCACCGCCCGCGTGTGGTACACATGTCCTGGAAAATATTCAAGGCAGCCTGCCCGCTGTGCTGCGTCGAAATTTATATTATTACTCAAACCCGTAGTTTTGTGATAAAGAAACCAGAACCAGACCAGACCAGACCAAGATTTTATCCATTTCCACTTGAAAGTCCAAGTTTATTGGCATTTTAGCAGCGTGAGTCTGGACATTACCTTCATGATTAAGATTACGATATTACGAGCGAGCTGGGCCGTCAGCGTCAGCCACGGCCACAGCCACAGCCACCACGCCACGACATGCCATGCCAAGCCAAGTTATTGTAATGGATCCAGTTTCGGGTCTTGACAATTATTACAATGGCAATGGCAATGGCCAAGAATGCATCTACTCGGCCGCCGTAAGTTGAACCTAATAATCATAAAAAGTGACGTGAAGAAGAACATTAACGTAAACTCGACTGAGCTGCTGCTGTTGCTGCTCCTCATTTATGAGCTTGCATGTAGTGCATAGCATTAAATGCGCGCAATACGTTCGTGGAATTCAGTCCACATTGATTTAGCTCTCCTAGAAAGGGCCCGATTTCGATTTCGAGCTTAAGCATCTTGCATGCACCTCGTTAAAAAACGGCGACCCTTCAAACGAGAAACATGAACCAAATTAGAACGGTGAAGGTTTTAACTCGTTCACATTCCTTTTTTTTGTTGCACCTGTCATCAAACTTGGTGTTGCTCGTCTTCGTCTTCGTCTTCGATCCAGATTCACGATTCAAGACTCACGCCCGCCCGAATGAGGAAAAATTCGAATAACGTAGCATAATTTCTTGACCATAAAAAGGCATATCGTATATTAAAATAGCGTAGCAAGTAATTCACCTGCCCGACGCGGTAATTTAAAAGTCAAAGCAATCGGCGACGGCGACGGCTTCTGAACCCTGAAAGTTGAATACGACCGCTTGTTTATTGCCTGCTAGCCAATCTACTTTCTTGTATTAATTTATGTATCTTTTAATTTGCATATTTACATTCACTTATAAAATGTTGGTGTTGGCTGCTGTTCGCTGTTCGCTAGTCGCGTTGCGGTTGCGCCCGGTGTCTTAATAAATTGCAGGTAGACGCAGGCCATCAAGACGCAGGCCACGCGAATGGCGATGGCGGATTGAGACTGCGACGCTTTCAAAGATGCAGAAGGCAAAGACATGATTTACAGTGCACCATTAAATATTTCAAGCCAGGCCGTATTAATATTATAAATTAGAACTATTTGTCAGCGTTAACAAGAAATTCTAAACAAGAAGCACTGTAACGCACTTCATTGTTATAATTAGAAAAATACGATTACGCGTACGAGACAAGACTGTATTTCAGTCCAGACATTAATTTTTATGTGGCCTGTCTCGAGCGAGCGAGTGTGAGAGAAATCACCACACCGCGCCGACTTGAACCACGAGCAGGCAATTCATCCGAAGATGAAGAAGAGACGGACGGTCGAGATTCAGATTCGAAAAAAAGATTGCTACGGAGTGGTACAAGTTTAGATATAGAATTACATTTATTGCATTTACATATCAGGCAGCGCAAGCTCGGGACGGTGTTATGTGTAATAATAATCATGTGAGATGCGAGAGAGATGAGAGATGAAAAATGATAATACAAGATGAAGATGCGCTGCGCTGGGTGTTGGGTCATTCAACTCATGCATGCACGGTCTTTTAAACAGTTCAGTGCGATCGTGTTTTATGGTGTTTTGGACGCGGATTGTGCGGGCGCTAATAAAGAATTTGATGGATTTCTATTAAAGCCCTGCCATTTGCCATTTCTTTTTGCATCTTGCTATTTACATACATCAGGATTTAGGAACTGTTTGCTAATCGTATTAAGATTAAGAGATTTCAGTGATGCTAGGCTATTTTTAGACTTCGAGCTGCAGCGCAGCCGCTAAGTTTCGGTGGTATTCTGCTCAAAATCCGCCTGCGTGAGTCCAGTGAGAGCGAAATGCCTTTCTGAAAGAGGAGAGTTTAAGAATCTTTCGCCCTTCGCGTCAAGGATCGTAAACCTAAACCAATTATTATGTAAATGAGATGAGATCAGGGATGAAAACGTCTCGGTCTCGGTCTCGCGCGGCATGAGTCCAAGTCCGAGCAGAGGTAGAGATCATCATCCGAGCCAGGCAGTCAGGCAGAATCAAATCAAGTCATGAAAGGTTCCGATTAGTAATTCATATTCGTACAAGCATAATAACTGCCTTAACGGCTTTAACTGCTCCGAAGGTGTCTGTATCAAGAGCGAACGCAGCCGAGCCGGTGTGGCTCGCGAATAACGAAACGAAGGTGAATTCCTTCTCAGAGCGCGAGCGAGCGCTCGTTTTCTTTTGTGGTGCTTTAATAACAATAATAAGGCAATAATTGCCGTGTAATTTAGCAATTGTTACTCGCGCCCAGCGCCCAGCGCAGCGCCCGAGAATTATACTTTTCTCTCGCGCTGGCCACAAAAGTGTAATAACTGTTCCGTCAAACTCACGATTTGTTCATCATCGTCCGAGAACGAGAACCGAGCGGCACGGCACGGCAATTTCTGAGCATTGTGAAAGCTGCAATGAGTAATTGTATTAAACATTTTGTTTTCGCGGCGAAGAAACCAGTTCACCGTCGAGAATTCATGAATCATGAGCTGAATTACTTTGAAAATTGTTTTCGAGTTCACAGTTCAACGCATTTTGCATGGCATTTATTTCCGATCCTGTGAGCAAGCCAAAACAGCCTTATAATCATCTCGACACCTTTCAGGTCACTTTTTCTGTGACTCGGCGCGGCGCGCGGTCGAAAAATTTCTCTGAGCATATGTTTTTGGTGAATTTATTCAAATGTCCGCCAGCCCGCAATTTTACCGTGTTCTCACGATGACTTGCAGCGTCCTAGCGTTAAATTGGGACAATTTGGCTCGGTGATAATTGTGATTTGGTGATTTGGTCAGTGAACGTGACGCGAGCAACAACAACGCGAGAAACTTCATCAGGACTGCGTGACATTTGAGACTCAAGTCTCATTCATTCATTCATTTGGCTCCTTTTAGAGCCAAGATTTGTCATTCATGCCCGCTGGACTATGAAATGAGAACAAGAACAACAAGATCGACGGGCCGAGTTGCATTTTCTCATTCTCAAGTGCCAGTGTGCGTCTTTTCTTTTGAATGATGCACCAAATGACAAATATTTTGCGGTTCTTTTGTCGTCCAGCAGTCTCAAAACTCAACGCAACGCGCCTGCACTGCACTTATCGTATCAAATATTTATTACTATTACGCATTTTCACTTTGCAGGCCAGTGCTTTTATTTCAGGTACGAAAATTCACACTCTCTTGCCGAGCCGAGACGAGAAAATAGAAAAGAGTTCATTCATAAAAGCGTCCCGTCCGACGCGGCTGTGTTTGTAATCCGCGTAAGTAATCTTCTTTGTCCAGGAACCCCCGCTGGTATTTTGTAGCAACAATTCACCGCAGTGCAGATCCAGAACACAGCTCAACCAGCCGTGCCTTGCATTATGTACAGACTAACACCTCTGTCGGAAGATCATCAACGCTGAACGTGTGAATGGTAAATGCGTAAATCGGATCATCAACACCACAACACAGCTTTAATCTCCATCGTTGAGGGACAAAACTCATCTGAGCATAAATGAATGTAAATGTTTATGGATCAGTGACTCAAGTGTGTTAATCACACGGCCGGGCTGCTTTTCTCCTTGCTCACTGGACTGAAATTCACTGCAAACAGGGTCACACTTCTATTGAGATCTGTGCCCAGATGCTTGCAACTCGAAATGAAATGCGATCGGATTAAAACATTATGAATTTTTTAATGAGGCACTGCCAATCCGAGCCCGGGCATCAGAAAATCGTTCCGGGCCGAAATCAAAAGCAGAGTATCACCGGATTGGACGCTGGGCGGAGATTCGTATCGATTTTTGCAGCGTCGGTCATGTGCTTTTATCCCTTGTTTGGGGTTTCTCTCATTGCCTGCCTTTCTAGATCAATCAAATTACGAAGAAACACGCCATATGCCATGCTTTTATTTGTTTACACACAAACACGGCGCTGGTTAAATAAAGAATTTGAATTTAAGAACATAATCGCCCGTCATGTACATCTTGCAGCAATAAAGTGTCATGTTTTCGTCAGCGTAAGCCCATTTTCCATTTTCCGTGTGCATACAGCGTGCAAAGCAAACGCAGCAACGTAGACGCACGAACGAACTGATTTAGAGTTTAGATGTTTAGAGAGTCAGTCGTTGGACAGAATTGGAGTTGGAGTTGAGAACAATTTCGTGCCTGCCCACAAGCATTTAGCAAAATTATGTGATTATTCGACTTGTTCCAATTGCATATTGCTCAAGAGTCATGCAACGCACTCACAGTCTCACCGCGAACGCGTCTTAAGACTGACGAAGACGAGCACGTGAATTAATTTTAAGTCTCATCAATCAATCAAACAAAGATTTAGAGCTTGGCTTGGCTGGGACTTAGGCTTTTAAGTGCACGTACTTAACATGCACGCACGCATGCAAGCAAGACGCAAGACTCTTCTGCCCGGCTTGTTATTAATAATTACTGTTCTTGTGCTCAATCCTGAACACTGAACTTAATCATACACGAGCCTCATTTATCATGACATAGGATTCATAAATATCATAAATATTTACTAGCTGCTTTGAGTCTGGCGTTCAGAATTCCGTAAATTCCTTTGTTCTCTGGCGGCTAAATTCAAAAACTGAAATTATATCAAAGCAGAGCAGAGCAGGCTGCCAGAAAAAAACTGAAACATGAAACCGATTCGGCCCGTAATTAATTCGCAGGGATACTTGTCATTATACTACTTGAGAAAAATACTGATTGACTGGTTAATACGAGCATAATTCAATTTGTCGCTAAATTCCACAAATCAGCAAAACAAAACAAATCAAATCAAAACGACAGACGATTGATGAGTAAATCATGAAACGTCAACGTCAAGCCGTGAAGTACCGAAGCACTAATTAAATTAAGCCACGAGCGAGCACGGAGCACGACACGCCACACCCAAAGCCATGCAATTTCGCTGCTCGTGGGGTCGAAGGTTAAGAAAATACACCTCCTATCAAAGAAGAGCAGGCAATGTATTTCGTTTCGTGTGGCATAGCATTGGCTTTGACTTTGGCAGGTGGGAATTAAATCAGATCAGTGCAGGACTGGTCAGGCATTATTTCATTCTCCTTTCGCATGTCTTAAATCATGCTACACGTTGTATGAATTGTAATCTTCGTAATGCAAAGAAACATGAGCTCGCAGTCATGCGGCTGCGGCTGAACACGGACACGAACAAGGCCGAGAAAAATAGCCGCAGCCAGCAAATTCCAAAAGTCAAGCTCAGCATTTAAGTGTGTAAATCAGGGAAACGAAGAATGGGAAGAAAAGAAGATTCAAGATTCCCACAAGTCACGGAAACTTCATCTTCATGCGCTTGCGCTGTGCTTGTCCACGTTCGAAATGAATTAACTGGTACGTAATATCATATTGTTCCACGATGGTGAGTGCTCATAATAACAAGTACACGAAGCACGAAATGTATAACCAGACCACAACATCATATTTCATCTGCACACAAAAAGAAGACGCAGACGAGCTAAATGTTAAGAAAGACCACAAAAACTTGTACTCTCCTCGGTTTTTTTGTGTCTGTGCTGTGCTTTGTGAAGTGATTCAGTGATTTCGAGTCTGATTCTTGCATATTTACTGACTTGGTGCTTGACTCATTAATTTCTGAGCCATTTATTTGTGCAGGGCTGCTGATCTGATCTTCGAGCGAACCAGCGAACGAACAGCAACTTCAGAATTCGCCATCGCCATTTAAGTGGCACTGTCTCGCTCGCTCGCTCGCTGAGTCCAATTCAATCAATCAACTTCTTCTTGTACAAGTATTTTGGCCATGAAATCGTACAACACGACATTCAAATTAAAGATACGACCTTATCATCACATAATTCTTGGTGCTGGGTTGGTGTGTTGCACTAAACTTTTCGCACTTGCTCGTCCTCAGTCGTCTGTCAAATTAATTTTGTGCCTGCGCGCGCCTGCTTTTTACACAGCAAACAGGAATTGAAATCAAGATTGCAGATTACAGATTCTTTATGGATATGGAAGACTCGAGCTCGAAGACTGTGATCGCGATCACGAAGAAGCATGAAAAACATAAATCATCGTCATCTTCGTCTTCCGAGGACGGATTTCTTTGCTGTGCTGAATTGGACGAGTTCAATTTAGAATTTCTAACCCGATTAAACAGCTCCCGTCCTAAAATAAGCTGAATTTGGGTTAAATCTGAATTATGTCGACTGGCCGAAGCAGAAACCAGAAAAGGGGATTACAAAAGAAGACGAGCTTGCTGCCGAGCTGCCGTAATTTATGATGTTTATTCAAGAAGAAAATAATTTATGGTCCGTCACAATAATTATAATAATTACAATTCCATTTCAATTTAATTCAATTTATTCATTGCTTGGTCGAGTATCAAATTTGGGTACTTTTACAATTACAACGAAAGACGAAAACACGCTTCCATTGAATTATGTAAATGTTAATGCGATTACGAATACGACTATGAATTCGACTTCGAATACAATTACATTACGGTTACGATTACCTTAATGAATGACAACTTGAGACAATAATGGAAATGACAAATACCAGCGTAGCAGCGTGGCGTGGAAAATTATAATTAAATGCGATGCGACGACTTGTTTTCGACGTACGTGTACGAATTTTGGCTTCTCACCTTCGCTGCGCTGCGCAAATTATGACACGCTGTTCTGTGAATTATTGCTTACATAACCTTCTCGGTCGTACTTTTATTTCTGTCCTACATTAATTTGCACATTCAGTCGCTAATTCTGCTAAGTTCTGAATCTTCGTCGCTTCTCATTCTGCTTCTTCTTCTTTTGCTTCTGATAAACAATTCAATCAAAATTGGAAAAGATCTCACGCTGTGCTTGCCGGACACTGAATAATTTCAGCTAAGCTGCTGCGCTGTGGCTGTGAGAAAGTAAAAGTTGTGAGAGCAAGAAATGGGCAAATAAAAATGAAGGATGAGCAAATACAAATTACAAATATTGGTCTGGCCAGCAGTGGACGTAAAATGTAACAACCAGCCACAAGATTAACAAAGGAGTCTGATTATGATTATTAGCAAGAATAATAAAGTCAAACATGTCCATTCAAACAGTGTCTGTCCTCTTTGCTTTAGAAATTTGCCCCTACTGCTGCCAGGCTTGGCTATGTTCGTAATCATGATGTAATAATAGATAGAGTCCCACATCCACGCCACAATTATCGCAGCTCAGCTCGCGGTTCGCATCTCGCGTTCGCATGTTTTCTTCACACAACATGTGGCTGAAAAGAAAATTGAGTCAGTTTTCAGTTTGTCTGTAAGGCTCCGGCCGAGCTGAGTAAATAAATCCTGCCTGCCTGTTCTCATTCTTTAACGATCGGAAGAGCAAATGGTAAATGGTAAATGCCTAAATAAATGTAAATATTACCTCAACACAATTACTGCACTGGGAAATCCACAGGTGAGCCTGCCGTGAGCCCTTCTTCAAGCCAACATTGTTGTACTTTGCTGAGTGTGACTTGACGTGATGTACCTTGAAAGTTGAAAGTGGTAGTGGAATGGAAACTGTCTCAAGCTGAGTAATAAATTCACGTTCACCCCGCAGTTGGTTGTTGGCTCGCAGTTGTTTGCTGTTTGCTGATGTACCCAATTTGTAACAATGTTGGAAATCTCCAAGAATTCTTCCCCCGTCATCTTCATCATCGTTTATGCCTGTGAATTTGTGCCCTTTGGATGGAATTTCGGCCGCTTTCTCTCCCCGAGTTGCGAGCTGCTTTTCGCTTCGCCAATCTGCAGTTGAAGAATTATGAATTAAGAATTATTGCTCACGGAAATGCAGTTCCTCTACATGTCAGGCAGGCAGTAAAAGTACGTCATAATTACAATTACGAGCAGCCAATGACTGTCAGCAACTGGTTTCTTGGCACGGCCGACTCGTCGACGTTGTTAATCAAAATGGTAGCGCGTCGTGTGTACACAACCCAAGCACGAAAAACGCATTCACGTCGCTGGTTAATCGCCTGCGAAAATTAATGTCAATACATCATCAACATCTAAGCGAAAATAATCAATTTTGACTTACCCATAACTGGTTACATGGCTTGGTCGAGATCGAGACAAGGAATTCCAATTTCGATTGGTAAACCACCCAAAACAAACATGAAGCCATAATTTACTTGTGTTGGTAAAATCATGATACAGGAGTCAAGAATACGCAAGAATTCGCATCAAGCACTTATGATAAAGAGAAAGCAAAGTTGACGTTGCTCGTGCTGGCTAGTGGTTGTCAAGAGTTCATGTTCATGTTCACGAAATAAAGTTTCAAGATTCTATTCAAGTGTCCGAATTCTTCTTTTCATGAAATACTACAAAGATTACAAGATGTTCACTGTTCACTGTACTTGGCCACTCACAATTAAGTCCGTTACGAAAAGATAAATTCACTGACTCACTGATCACTGGCAACTTTGGCAAGGCACAAGACAAGAGAACATTTAATTCTACTCAGCAGCGAGGGACGCAAGGTTTATAGGAAACAATTTATTACTGTCTTAAGTCCTAGCGCTTTTGGTGGTCAAAAATCAGGGAAATGAAATTACAATTAACGAATTACCACTCCACAGCACAGTCGAGATTTAGTTAGAAACTTGGTTTGTCATCCTCATCCTTATCTTCATAGTATTCAGAGACCATCAAAATCATTCTCACCAGTGCGACACGAAGATGACGACGTTTAAGAGACGCCTGAATCGGGCGCATACACAAAAAAGTTATCTAGTTACATACGCCGTGTCCCATAAGCCAGAGAGTTCAGGATTTGGAATTACTCTCACTTTCAATTTAAATCTGATTGATTACAGATTAGAGATCAATGAAATTAAATCTGTAAGTCATCTTGGCCACGTCACGAGAGACTCCGAAGGCTCCCGCAGACGCAGACTGATTAGCAGACGGCTGGCTCAGTGATAAGCGTCTAAAATTTCGCAACTGGGGAGAAATTAACTCAATTAAATGGGAAAGCATCGAGCCGAAATAAGAGATCGAATGGTAAGTCCTTATCTACCTTATCAGCTTTCTGATCTTCTGACCATCTTCATTTTGCATCTCCCGTACACAAGCCAACGTGTTACACATTCAATTTAGCGTCTTGCATGGACTTCAATCTTAATTTATGCTTGTATTGTATTCAGGTCGCCGCGCCGGCGTACGTAGAAACTGAGCCCAGCCTTAAGTGAAGGCGAAGATCCGTGGGTCAGATTGCATTCGTGTTTTGTAGCACGCATTCGTTACACTTATTACAAGATTACTCGGCTCAGCTTCATCTTCTCTTCGACTTCGTCTTGTTGGGAGGCTGTGTCAATCAGATGAGTCGGCATTTATGCAACAAGCGAGTGCAGCGAGGATTTAAATTGATACTGACAGAGACGAGCTTAATAAAAACACACCTGGAGATCAAAGTAGAAAAAATCTCACCTTCAGCGCAGCGCAGCAGAGGAGATAATCTAATAAAAGATTCACACTGTTGCCTCGTTGCCCTTTGATTTCTGGCTATCATTCGGTTCCACGATTCTTGATCAGATCTGATTTAGATTCTCCTTCGACGGACGCGACGCGACGATCCAATTGTTTTGCTGCTCAGAACAGCAGAGTAGAATGACCAACTAAATTTTATGAGCATCTGAAGTCGTAGTCGTCAAAGCTGTCATGTTTACTCTGTGCATCTGAAAAGAATCGGCGCAGCTCAGCGCAGGTTCATAAAAGTCATCATCATGACAAGCGTAAATGTAACCGAACTGAACGAAACGAAACTACTTCAGAAGAGGGCCGGGCGAGATTCGAGATTCGATTCGAATTCGAGAAGCAAAACAGAAACAGAAACATGACAAAGCATCTGTGAAGGGCTTCTTTTGGACCAGCAAACAAATCTTCGAGCGAAGATTAGAACGGAGCAGGAGAATCTTCTTCATTTTGCGTCTTCTTCGTATGCATCTTGCAATTTAACTACGCCGAAGCGATAAGCCGTTTTTTGTACTGATACGCTGTTCTGTCCTGCTTTGCTTGGCAAGTTATCGAGTTTAATTCGTCTAATTACCGCACTGACCTTGTAATTTAGTCATGTTGTTGTGTATTCATACGTATTTCTTGTAATCTTGCCTGTGATCGTGATTTAGCAAATCAGCACAATACGAAACTCCAACTTGCAAGAATTCGTCTGCGATCCGCCTGCCAAGACCAGACGATTATCGCAGTCGCTAAGTCGTTCGTGGCCAGACTCCAGTCCACATTTCCTTCATTGTTTGTCTGCCACTGCTGTTGCTGTATGTATTTCGATGATGGGCATTTCAATGGTGCATAAATTAACGACGACCGACTGGAGTCCGTCGCAGACTCCGAAGGAGGTTGACAAAAAATCAAATAAAACCAGAAAGCCACAATGGACTCGACGATAACGACATCCGACTGCTGGCTGGCTGGCTGCAATTTCCAATTGTCAAAACCTGCGAACATGGACTGCTTTGCAGCAGTTCGATAAATGATTGCTCGCATCTTCGAATATGGAACATGATTCTATTTCTATTTAGGGACGAAGAAGATTCAGAGATGACATGAATTTTGACAAATTACCGTCCCGTGGCCATGTTCCCATTGTATTTCGGCAGCAGGAATGATACATTGCACGCGATTACGATTGCACGCGGCGGCGAAGCGCGAGCGAGCGACATTGACAGACAAGACGCAGGACGCTGGAGATTTCTTCTTGATCCAAAACAGATTACCGAACGAACCCCGCAGTTGCCATACAGCACAGCGAAGCAATGACATGTGAGACTCAGCAGATAATAAAAGAGACTCGACGCAAGATGCATTGTTTTCCGACGACTGGAGTGGATTACTCGATTCTCGATTATTAATTCATCTTCCACAATTATCCAACATCCAGCGAATCCAGCCCTCCAAGTCGCGGCTCAAATGTGACAAAACGCGTGTGTGCGTGTGTCATTGTTCATTAACAATATGTAAATTGTGCTTCGCGGTTGACGGTCGGTCAGCATGGTTTTGGTTTTATGATCTGCATTGTTCTCGAATGAAGATGTGAGCGGAGGATGATTTCCAGGTAGGCGACACGTTGTAATCCATCTCTTTTATTATCTGCTCCGGTGAGTCGTGAACGGTGATTTGTCCGAACGGCAGGACGCAGGCGAGGGCCTTTCAACCCTTTTGTCGAGTCATAGCGCACTTCCACTGCAGCTTGCAGCAGCACTTAATAATGCAATTTATCAATTGCTGGACCAGCCAAGCCACGCATCGCATATTTCTCTAATGCATTGTTCTCGTTTTCCGTTTGCGTTCCAATTCATCTTCGTCGTCAATGCACGCGTACGCGTCTTTACTCGAACCGTACCAGCAAAGAATGTCATCAATCACGAACGAACGCGCCGATGCAGCTCGCACGTCAATTCGTCCAGTAATTTATGTCCTACGAGGGCATTTGGCATTTTGTTTTAAGATTATCGAGTAGATTGACTTGGCCGGCCAGACTACTCGAAGTCTGGCAACAATGGGCTCAATGTAAATAAATTCACCTGTTGCTGTTGCTCCTGTCTCGATCACGTCCGCACTGATCTGGATCAACACAGGTAAACAAAGCCACAGGCCAGGCCACAAAGGCTGAATGCCAGTCAAACCACTGCTACGTCACGTTCATTGTTGTTGCGACTGAGACTGCTCTTGTCTCGCCTTGGCCTAGAACGCAACTGGCCGTACATTGTTGAACTTACAGCCACGCCACGCAACGCATTGTTGTCGACACGGATCATGAGCCAAAAGCGTCAAGCCAAAAAGCAATGGCGAAATACACAGCGAGGAAGGATACGCGAATGGCATGGCGAAATTAGCCTCAGCACTGTCGAAATTCTCAATTGCTTGTTCCTGCCTGCTAAAAAGGGTGCTATTGCTATTTATTAATTAAATTACTGTCAGCCGCAATTTTTCATTATTAAGAGCCCAATTAAATCCACACGGTCATAATTCGCATTCATACGGATCGAAGAGCACAGTGCTACAGTACAGATTGATCTGGTCGGTTACATAATTTGCTCGCATGAAATTCGCAATTCGCATATGTGTAACAATAACAGTGATCATTATCCTTATCATTGCGTAGACCTTGCTTGAAAATGCACGCGTACTTCACACTCTCGCCTTCAAGATCACTGCTCATGCATTATTTGTTCATGTATTACGAGTAGTCTACACTGCCTTGCCTATGTTAAGCTCTAATTTGCTTTGCCGTTGCTCGAGTGTGAATTTTTGCCAATGCGCCAATAAATTGGCACAGCACATGTGAGCGACATCGCCGTTGACCATTGTCCACATAATGATTCAATCGCTCGCATAATTTTCGCCTTATATGGCTGAGCAGCGTGAAAATCGCAGTCGCATCGCCTTCACGAGCCAGCGTTGAACTTGCAAAATCACAACCACAAATCACAAATCACAATTGATGATGTTGCTAATCATAATCATAATCGTAATAATGATCCAATCAATCACATTAGCACATTTGCAAAAAACCCAAAAGACATTATCAGCAGAATGAGAATCAAGTGAATGAATTATGGCTCACAAATTGCAAATTGCGATCGAGTCTGGCCAATTTTAGCACGTGAATTGGCCGGGACACAATTAATTACGTTCGTTGATGGTCCATTTCACGAATTGGCAAAGAATGGACAATGACAAGGATGACAATTGCGAAGAACGTTCGTTCTCATCTTCGACCTTCACTTGTCAAAGTCGTTCTTTCTCGCCTTTTTTACTTTCGCCTAATTTTTCAATCTCAACGCGCGCGAATTTTATCACTTTCGCGCCTTTGCCTTCGTTGTGTGTATGTGGCACGTTATTTTGAATGAGTGGTGTTAATATATCTCAATAATATTTCACAACAAAGCGACGCGGTTTTTATTTTTTATGGGTTATTGCTTTACTAAAAATGACTTATGTCTTTATATGGACTTTTTGCATCACAACTAATTGCCTTGCTCCATTTCATATTTTCCTCCTTCGCGTTTCATCTTCGTCCTCATCTTCATCTTCTTTGTACTTTTCCTTTCATCTTTGCATAAGCGCAAGCGACGCAGACATGGCGTTTTTGACAGTGAAGCTTAAAATTACGTAATAAATCACCGTACAAGATTGAATTGGACCAAAAATAGTGTGATTCTTCATTTTTTACAGCAGTCCAACGGTGCAAATTGCAATTTCTGTGAATTGACGTTGTTTTTATCCTTCTCAGTTCTCAAGATGACAAAATCGTGGTTTGGCGATTAAACGTGATACGAGAGCAGAATGAATGAAAAGGATGCGGCATGCATGTGGGAAGATGAAGAAAGAAGTAAAGAATACAGAATGCAGAAGATGGGCAGATGAGGTGAAGTGTTGAAGGTAATTTCTTCTTCTTGGCTTAGCTGACACACGACTCGACGGCTCGACGCGACGTAACAATGCCATCATCATCATCTCAACGCAGATCATCATCACAGATCACAAATCATATCCTCGTGGAAGTACGGCAAGCTAATTAATCGCCTTCGTAATAAATCGCAGCACAACGCGTAGGCAAAAGTGTGTTAAAATGTTAAATGAACCTCACGAATTGGTGAATTGGGTGCCATCGCCATTAAATTAAGACATGCTGCTACGTGCGTGATTTGTAACAATGCCAAGCCAAATGATCAGTGCAAAAACGAAGAAGATGCACAGTGAGTTGTTTTTCTGTTCTCATTTTATTCTTTATTCATAGCAATGCAATGTAGCAATAATGGTAATTGTAATTATCTACGTACGTATTTAGTATTTAGTAGAAATTTATTGTCTTGTCTTGTCTTCCTCGTGCGAATTTCGCAATTTGTTCACTAATTGTAATTGTAATCAAGTAAGCAATAAATTTAGTGTATCTCAATTAAAATAATGTCCAACCTTTTCTTAAACAATGGGCAATAGGATAATAATACGAATAATACTTTAAAACTCTATGTCTCTAGTTTGGTGATCTACTAAGCACTTAGCCTAAGTCTACGATGGGCTCAGATTTCTTATCTTACAAGAATATTACAACAAATCCCGACCTTTTATGTATAAAATACGTTAATGCGTACGTGGAATGGTCAAATTGTTGTCGAATGTACCCTGGAATTGAATAAATTAATAATTTAGCAATAAAAGTAACCTAAACCTACGATCTACTGCATTTTTACATGAACGGAATGAAAACTCCTGCAAAGCGGAGAATAGAAAGCCCCTGCAAATTGCAATTACTAAAATCCTAAAACTAGACTAAATTACATGAAACACGATGCCATTGCTAACTGGCCACGCTAAGTCAAGTCGCTGAGGACGAGGACTGAAGGGACGGTAAAGTATAAGTACAAGATCTTTAGGCAGATTCTGGTGTGTGCTTGGTAATTAAGTAAATTAAGGCTAAGGCAAAAGGCATTTACAAGGCCGGCAAAAGATTACTTACAAGTCAAGTCCCACTCCAAGTTCGTCAAGGCCACTGTACATTTCAGCATTCGCTTATCGTTTTTAACGCTTTTGCTTGCGCGCGTTTTGCTACTGACCGTAATTTCCCGTATCGTAAAACAAAAACTCAATAAAACAACTAAAAAACCGCTGGTATTCAACTTTTTATATGCTAATTTAATATTTGGTATCGAAATGAACGAAATTTACACTTTACATGTGCGCAGGCAGCCATCGATGCCTTGAGGGCGGGCTCACGATCGAGTCAGGTCTAGGGGAGTCGCGCTGGTGGTCAGCGCCACAGGTACGGGGGCCATCGCCAGGCCTCCCACGCCGCCTCCACCGCCGGCGCCGCATAGACGAGCCTTCTTGTGACCGTGGCTGTTGCTGTGGTTTGGAGACCGTGACGACCTTGAATTTGACTTTGACCCCGAGCGAGAAGATGACGAGGAGCCCACGCTGGTGCTCGACGATGCGGCGGAGCCGGACGAACTACAACTACGACTCCGGTGGCGGCGGTGCCTTCTATGTCGATGTCGCGAGTGTCGCCGCCTGTGTTGCTCGTTTCCGTGCTTGTCACTCATCCGATTCGACGATGCGGACGCCGATTTGACGTTGACCCCTTCTTCGGTGATGCTGTTTGGCTCGCTCTTGATAATCGTGTTATTGTTGTTGTGCATCTGCGGGCTGGCTCTGGGGCTAAGGTCATGTGCAGAAGCAGGCGCGGACGCTTCTTCATCCTGGTCGTCGTCACGCTCACGTTTCAGGTCGAGCTCATTATTGGCATTTGCATCACGATCTAGAAGATCATTTTCATCAGCTTCGAGCTCGCTCCCGCTGCTGCTTCGCTTGAGACCCTTGTGATTACGCGCACCACTGTCATTGAGATCAGATTTTGTGTCGCCATCACCATTGCGACTGCTATTGCCATTGTTGTGTGGCGAGCCAGATGAACTGCGACTGCCACTGCGACGTGCTGGCGAATGAATCACCTTTTCTTCTGCATCTTCGTTAACGAGCTCGTGCTCACGCTCATCATCAAACTGCGATCGCGAATGTGAATGAGACGATGAAGACCGCGAATGTGAACGCGAATGTGATCGCGAGTGACGATCGTTATCGTTATCTTTGTCGCTATCACTGCTGCAACTGCGCGTGCGTCTTCTTCGATCCTGCGCGTGTTTTGCCATTGCCATTGCTGGCATTGACTTACTGCTCTCGTGATGATGTTGATGTTGATGCTTCTTGTGTCCGTGGCTGTGGCTACTTTTGTGGTGGTGGCTTTTATGGATGGCTGGCGCGGGCGCCGCCACCGCCACGGGCTTGGCTGACAAATCAATCGGTCCATCTTGCATGCCCGCGCCAGCGCCTGCGATTGCTGCGGCTGCGACCATCGGCAGGAATTTATGCAGCTTGGAGCCTGCTGCGACTGACGAAGAGAACTTTGGGGCCAGCAGAAGCTCATCGGATCCGTGGTGCGAAATGGGCGGTGTCAGCGTCAAGCTGGAGGCCCGACTCCCGCCGCTGGCGCTTCCGCTGCCACTGCCTTCGGCGCCACCGCCACCGCTGGTCGCGAGTGACATTGGAAGAGATGGAAAGCGCCGATTTTGGTGGTGGTGGCCGCCGTGGTGGGAATGAGACGAAGAATGGTTGTGGTGGTGGTGCTGATGCTGAAGTGGACTTGCTGCCAAATTCGGTGGTGTTGGTGTGTTGTTATTGCTGTGGCTGTGATGGACATGGCCGTGTGCGTGTTTGGAGTTCGAACCCGCACCACTACCACTGCCATTCGGCAGCACGGGTTGTGGGATGACAATGGAACTCGACGACGTCGGAGGAAGCAGCGGCCCGCCGCCACCACCGCCCGGAAGAAAGTGTGCCGGGAATCCAGCTGCCCCCGCAGCCGTCACCGCAAAGTTGGGCAGCATGAATCTCGTATACGGGTTAACGTTAAATGCAGCGGCCGCCGCGTGGTGAGGATTTTGATGCTGCGACGGGTGGTGAAGCCCGCCGTGGTTGTTTGGTGGCGTGTTGGCCGAAGCGGCGGATGCAGAGAGCATCGCTGGCCAGAGGCGCAGCGGGTCGTAGCCCAGCTTCATCAGATCCCTCGTCAAGAGGTCGAACGACAGCAGATCGTTGGGTTTGAGCTGGTCGAGCGGAGTGCCGGCCAGCAGAGGGTGAGGGTGGTGGCTCCCGAAAAGAGTGCCCGCTGCGGAGCCCGAGAGACCCACACCTGCCTTGGAGATACTGATTTCGTCTGATATCGAGCCCGCGTCCGAGTTAGCGGGAGAGTCCAGCGAGCCTGGGCTACGGCTTCCGCGCCCGCGCATTAGACCATCGTCGTCGATGTCCCGGGGGCTGCCCGCTTGGGCAGCGGCTGCGGCTTGGGCGTGAGCGGCCGCTGCGGCGGCAGCCATCCGGAAGTAGTCGTACATTTCAGGGTTCGCGTTCGCAGCGCCGCCTTTACCTCCACGGCCAGCTGCTGCTGCTGCTGCGGCCGCGCCACCGCCGAGCCCGGCGCTAGCAAACGAAGCCAGAAACATGTCGCGGGAGTTCGGGCTGAGAGAGGCCAGGTGGTTGGCGCCGGGGAAGGGCGGCGGAGGAATTCGGTGCGCCCCCGAGGTCAGGAGTGGGTTGCCGAGACCGTGGACATTGTTGGTTGACGATGCTGACGACGTCCGCTCTCGATCTCGGTCACGCTCGCGGTCCCGTTCTCGCTCCCTCGAAGAATGACGGTGTGGATGATGCCCATGCCGATGATGATTTCGCTCGCGGAAGCCGTCGATGTCCGTGTGACCTCCCGCCGATGGCGAAGACGACGCTTTCATACCCGCGCCGCCACCACCACTGTTACAATTTCGAGGCCCACTGCCATTGTTGTTGTTCAGCAGCGACGCGTTGTTGTTATTTGTCTCAGGCGGTGAGGACGCCGATGACGCCGTGCTTGACGAGCTGTTCATGCCCCCACTGCCCCCGCCTCCACCCCCACCGCCGTTGCTCTGCGACTGCGACTGGGCGCTCAGTAGACAGTGAATCTTGAACCAATTCGAGCGTCGGCCGTACCGCGAGCCGGATTTGGACATCCCGACCGAAAGACACTTTCGCAGCCGGCACGATTTGCATGACGTACGATTCTTCTTTGTGATTTCGCATCGACCTCCATTCTTGCACTCAGATACGCCAGAGACGTTGTTGTACGTCCGCCCGAAGAAGGACTGCGAAAAACAAGCAACAAGAGCACAAGGCATGAATACATGAATTATTCGGATGACATTTATGACCGAGTCAGAAAACATACACTCAAAGCGACCAAGCAAAGATGAACTCTAATGTTTATGAGGCTGTTTACCAAAAGAAGACACTGTTTTCATATTTTTATTCATGGTCTCATTTTTCATTCATCTGTGAATGAATCTTCGCTGTTTGTAGCGTCTCATCTCAATTTGGCTTTAATAAATAGCGCACAGCGACTAGCGATTATCGTAGCAATGATTGCAATGATGAAAGGGTGAACTCCCAGCAATTACAATTAGAATTACTCGTACAAAGATGAATCGTAATCCTGCGCCGCTTAACGCAATGAGCAATGAGCAATGAGAAACGTAATGGCAAGCAGTAATAGAAATGTGGAAAGATAATAACATAATAAAATATTACATAACAACCCAAACTGAGCACAGATACAGGCCAGGTACCTATTTATATTGCGTGCTTGGCTTGGTTGGGCCCGAGCATTATTGAGCTTGCGTGAGGGATTCAGAGCAAGACGACGACGACTCACTTGCACTTGTTTTCGCGATTCGCGTATTGCGTTTAGGCAAGGCAGGGGATGAAAATGCAAGTGAGGTACGAGTTGTAATCGTAAGCGAACAGGTGAATTGCCGAATTTTAGCACAGCACAACTTTGGAATTTCGATATTTTGATGCATTTGAGAAGAGATCCTGAATTTGGAAATATGGATTACACAAAGTCGAGGCTCCGAATGATATTTGTGGGTGACAACTTGAAATATGACGGCCATTATGGAATTCACACCTCCTCGCCTTGTATGGAAAAAGAAAAACGGCTAGCAACGTCCTTCAGCGACGTTTCTAATTACTGCACAATCTTCATTAACGCCTAATACATGAGCTTGATGATTAATTAGTAATTAGCTAATTCTCAAATCTGAGTCTAGTCTGAGATCTGGTAGCTGAGACAAATCAATGCAAAAACGGAGATATTTTTCTTGGATTACGTTCATTGTCTTTGTCTTCTTACCTTGCACCCTTCGCATGTGAATGCCCCAAAATGGAATCCGGCTGCAGGCTCGTTGCAGACCTTGCAGAGCTGGTTCATCTGTTGACAAAGATAAGACAGAGGCCAGAATTAATTAACGGGTTAAAATCAATAGCAGTAGGCCGCGATAGCGCTAATGGAATAGTAATAGGTTATGACCGGATCGTTATTCAGTGTCATTTCGGTAATTTCCGAGCAGAGCAGCAGGCGTCCACAAAATGTCAGAGGTCAGAAGGTCAGCATCAGCAGCTACCCGCGATCAATTCAAGTCAAATCGAAAATGCATATGAATGCAAATGCACCATATCACAGAATCAAAAGAAGATCACTGATTAGTAATCACAATCTTAGTCACTGATTAGCTCTCAGGCACGACACGGCAGGCACAAGTACGTGGTACTTCTTGATCACATTTCGTAATTAATTAATTACTTAATTAGCTCTGACAATTGTCTTTCCGTTCATGTCTCGTCAGCCGCCGGATATCGCGCTGCGTCACTTTAGTCACTTGCACCTTGCACGTAGAGAACTGGGTGACTGGGCTAAGCTAAAGCAAAAGCAGAGATAAGATGCTTTCGCTTGGGTGCTAAGATTCATACTGTGCCGTAATGAGCGTGCTTCAATGACACTTTTTTTGTACGAGCCAGCTGAGAGCACACGCGGTTGTAGTGTTACAACTTCATTTCATTTTCTTTGAGGAACGAACTTAAGCCTCGTCTGTTTAGAGCACGTCCACGTAAAGGAATTTGGGGTTTACCTGCGCTGTGCCGTGTCCGTGCATTTGCATTGCAATCATCGTAAACGTGCGCTGATCTTGTTCTTGTACTTTTACATTACTCTCTGCATGTTTTGCGATGATTTCATTACAACTTCCTTCAGAAAGACTTCAAGACTCTTGTTTGTACGTGTAATCGTATTAAATTCGCGAATTGCGAATACGCGATTCGCACTCATGCGAATGCACTTGAAGGTTCTCGTCTCGGCTCTTGTTTATTAAGTCAAAGTCACAATTAATGCGATACGCGATGTAATTTGCAATTTGCGAATCGCGAATTCGAGATTTGCGGAATTGCAACACGCAGAGCAGTAGAAACAAATAAAACATTTATGCGATACGATTACGATTACAAATTGTGGACGACATGCAAATGGTAAATATTAAGATCGCCACGGCACGGCACGGCACGCATGTGTGCGAATTGCGTAATGCAGGCTTAAGATTTTATCGCTAAAAGTTTGACATGTCGAACGGGAACGCAATTGCAGAAAATTGAAGCAAAATTGCATTCGCATTAGCATCGAGTATCGTTAATCGCATTAGCTCGGTGCGGGCCACGTCGCTCCTAATTATGCAAATCAGATTGTTATTGTGGTAATCTGCAAATTACGAATTGCGAATTACAAATTGCAAGTGTCAATCGTCCAATTGTAAATAATATAATTATAATCATGTATGTGTCAGGGGATTAATGCTTAATGTGGCAGGGTTTTGTGCGTGTGCTCACAGCAGATAATGGGTAATTACCAACAAACAGTTGGACGCTCTGATTTCTACAAACTGCAAGTGCGAAAGCCCAAAGTTCAATTATTCAGTCGTAATTCGCTAATTCGCCATTTAACGGTTTCGTGTCCCGCCGTGCCATCACGAAACGCGTCGCCGTCGTCATTTTTACGCGATTTCTGCACTGTTTTCGATTTCTTAGCAATTGTAATTGTTCAATTGCTCAGAATCAGCGCGGCGCAGCGCAGGTCGTTGTCACTCGATTACGATTACGATTAAGCTGTGCAAGCCACAGCCACAGCCACAGCTGAGCTGTTCGGCTCAAATCGTGCCACTTTTCGCGTGTACCCCAAATTGCTCGCAATTCGAAAATTATGTAATCCTGCCTTGCCAATTGCAATAACAAAGAAATTTCAATGTCTTGCACACTGCGCTGCTCTGCACTGTTTTTTCACGTTTGTCGTTTGTGTTTGAATCTCGTATTTCGAGTAGTCTCGTATTTAGTTGTCAGTTTCGCATTCCGCTGCTCGTCGCGTCTCGTTTCACGTGCTACAATTGCATACACCCAAATAATAAAGTAGGATTAAGCCGTATACGTATTTGATAATCATGCGTTGCGTTATGCAAATGATACAATAAATCGTTGCGTTGGACAAAAGAAATGCAGTGCAGTGCAGGAATAAGAAATTATTGGAGTGTGACGCGTTCGGCGCGCCGCGCCGAGCCCATTTAATTATGCACCCGTACGCGTTACGCGCGTCTTCATTACACTAGCGAAAGAAATTGAAACTGAGTCAAATCGCATCGCATTAGAATTAAAATTAGTGTCTTAATCCCAAGCAATTGCAAGTACTTTTGTTTTTCAAATTCCGCACCGCGACGCGCTGTGCCGTTTAGCGCTGAGTTGAGCTGCTAATTAATCGGTGCAGGCAAGCAAGAACTAGGCGATTGAGATCATGAAATCATTTAATTTTAAGGTAGGCAGGCGATGGTCATTGCTACAAAGTTACGTAATTTTTCGGCGCGGCTCGTATTTTAATAAACTGCCGTCCTCCCTTGACACAAATGGGTGACTGAGCGAAAAGAAGCGAAGCGAGTGGCTGATTTTCTCAGGCCAGACCGTATTTATTTATACACAGACGTATTAAATGTCACTTTTTTAAATTGGTGGTTGCACTGCATTGGATTAGTGCAATAATTCACTGCTTACTGCACGCTGTCCCTGAATTATGAATTACGAAGCACGAATTATGGACTTGTAATGTAATAATCCCAAAATACATAAAATAAAGCCAAGCCAAGCCAGACAGACAAATAATAACATTTGTAACTGAATATGATACACTTTTGTGCTGTGTGTCGCTGCTGCTGCGCTGGCGCTGTCATGCTCTTTAATAATTGCCTATTCTTACCTAGCGTAGAACTTATTTTTAGTGTTGGAAGGTAAAATGTGGTGTCTTGTTATTATGCGTTATGGTTCTGGTACTCTAATTTTTAGTGTGATAATAATTTTTGGGTTGGTTGCCTTCTTTCTTTCGGCTTGGGTACGGATCTTCAAGGTAAACTGTAACAATGCAGTCTTAAAAACCATTAAACCGTGTCATAATTCGTATTCTTTCCTTCGTATTCTCAGCAGCAGCATGAATAAAGTCTTAATCCCGTGCGTGCATTGCTGAGCAAAATGCAAAAGCAACGGATATTATGCAAAGGTTCTTCCTGACTTGTTCTTGTTATTCTTACGATTTATGATTCAAATTTCGCTGAAATGCAAAGGCCAAGCTGTCATTTAGCCGCAAATTTGGTGCAGAATTAGCTCGCAATTCGCAATTAGAATTGAAACTGATTGCTGATTTGCAGCGTGCGACCGCATAAATTCGCCAATTCGCTTGCATCAGGCGAATTCGTGTCCGAATTCAATATTATTGGCATTTGGCATTTATTTACCACCGATATGCTATTGATCTTATCATATTAGCAATGCCGCGGCCGCCGCGCGCGTGTGCAGCCGTGCATAACTTAACAATTGCAATCATCGTCATGTTACACATTCAATTCGCTCATTCGCCAAAACGCCAATTCGCTAAATACAATCATCAGGTGCTGCTGCCTGCCAAATTATGGCGTGCTGCTAAACAAATACGTGCTGTAATGATAATAATTATTGAGACATTGACAGCAGCAGCAGCGTGTAGGAATTGAATGCCATGAAATGCGAGCCACGCCGCGCGCAGGCTGCGTGTACGTGCGAATTTCAATGTTAAGCTTTCACCTTGACGCTGCATTTCATGTGGATTATGAACCAAGCCAAGTCATGTCGCCAATATTTGGTGCAGATTTTGGACCGTGTGATTTACGCATTTGATAATTACTTGTGAAAAATGAGCCTTTGCTAATTGTAACGGCGCGTTAATGCATTATTTACTTATTTGGAGCCGCAGCTGAGCCCGTGCGTCGTGCGAGTTTCATTTTTTACACGAATTACCCAGCCACGCATCAGAGTCACGGTAAAAAAAAGGAGCCAGGGTCCCTCCGAGCGAAATTTAAAGCAGAGCAGAGTATAAGCATAATTTATGTGCGTGTACATTAAATTCAGAGCAGAGTACCTCCGCCAACGCCAACTCTCATTTCATGTCTTCCTTTCCAAGAAATTGCTACTTAACGTCCTACGCTAAATTAGAGCGCTACAATCCCACGTGCATTATGAAATCACAGCCGAACGAATTCCACAGTCCACAGAAAAAGGTGAGAATTAGTTTAGGCCAGGAAATAATTTAATTCTTGCTCATGACAGGACAGAAACAAATCTCAGGCGGTTCTTGTCTTCGTTTATGGAATATATAGGAATGCGGCAAGATTGACGGACTGACAGGTCGGGCGCTGCCTTGCCTTAAATTACTTTTGAAGTCGAATCAGAACAATTACCATCGTCCGACTCATCTTTGGAAGGGAAAGTAATTTGGACAGGACGTGGTCGGGTAATTATCAGTATGGTGCCCGAGCCTCAGTCACAACGCAGTGCACTTATCCGTAATCCATTCGTCACAGGTGGAGGAATTTCAAGAATTGGAACAATGCTTGTTGGCCACAACGAAAATGTGACGCGAATGGCGAATTCTTCGTTGGCAATAAAAATCGAATCCGGTATTAGCACTCTGCTCTTCTGTTTTAGGTACTTAATTGCATGAAGCACCTTCGTCACCTTCATAAATCAGAAATCCCTTGCGCATTTCTCACGAATGACTCATAGGTTGGCTGAAAGTTGGCATTCCTCACCACAGCGTCAGCCCAAATCCAAGTCAAGCCGTCTCGCATAAATTTGTTTAACGGTTCCTTCAAACGTGAGAAATTGACCAGCTTAGCATTCTGCATTAACTAAAGGGCCCCGTGATTAATAATTGAGTAAATTCCAATCTGACACAATAATTAAAGCGCAGGTGATTGAGATTAATCAATAATACCGGCCGAGATTCGAGCGGATTAATGAATTCAGAGTACAAGATCAAAGGCAAAGGCAGCTTATCCTTAAAAACGTGTTTATCGTTTGCTGAATGGAATTACTCAATCATGTGCGTTTTACTGAATGGATACGTAAAAGGCAAGGCAAGCCACGAAGTTGTGATTTGCGTTGTGCGTAATCAAAAGTTCAGTGAACCAATGCAAATGCAAACTCAAACGCAAAATCTTGTTCAATTCTTCTCTTTTACCCCAAATCGGCTCACATATCACGTTGTTGAGCTTGTAATTCATTTCGTGCCGCGTAATAAATGTTTAGAGGCTGCAAAGGTGCAAATTCTGGTTCAGAAAGAATTTTTCTTGTTTGCGGCAAACGCGAACCGCTCGGCTGATTAGTATTCCTTTTGTTTTTACATTGTGACAGTTCGCAGCTGGATTCCTGCTCTGATCTTCTTCCCTGCTCTGCTCTAATAACGAGTTTACTCAAGAAATACGCGCTGCGTTGGTTGTTTTGACTTTCGACGCTGACGAAATTGATGGGAAACGAGAAACAAGCCGGCCGAAAAATCTCCGAGTTAATAAGATCATATAAAATGTAATTTAATGCGGCCGCGCCGAAGCCGCAAAGCAAAGCAGACAGGCAGAGGAATTTTTACAATTACGAATACGAATTCGTGAACAAGAGTGAGAACGAAGAGTTGGCTGGCTTTTGAGACAATTGGACAAGAAAAAATTGACAAGAAAATCTGTATCAAGAAAATATCAAGATTATCTTTTTGCGTTGCGTTGTTTTGTGGTCTGCCGTGTTGGTTTTATGATGTGTGAGTTTTTGCCGTGCTGCGTTTGCGCCTCGCCGAGGCTCGAGAACACTTTACGAACCGCAGGCTGCAATTATAATATTATAGCGTGCATTTAGTCTGAAAAAATGAACCAATTATCTTGTACAAGATAATTAATAGCCACTTGTTAACGTGCACAACGAAAATGTGTTCTCTCCGCACAAAAGGACTCTTTCGAAAAGAATTGTCGCAAGTCAATCAGAGCAGCCAGAAAATCGAGCGGACGAGTTTTCTGCCACTAATAAAGCAATAAAGGCTTAAATGATTGCGGGAGGCGTGCACTGCATCAAAATCAACCCCAAATTGTTGCTTTGTCTTGCCCGACGAAAACAATAATTAAGTTAATCCAAAAATCGATTAATTTCTGTTCTGCTCTCGCAGGTAAGCAGGCGGACAAGCCAAGCCTCGACATGAAATTATAGCGTGCGAACCAGCAAAATGGTGATGATCGCGAATTTGTGTTGTTTTGCAGCATTTTTGAGAAACGACGACGTTTCGACACTCGAGTGTGTGGGCTTCGAATCAGCCACAAAAATGAAGACACGAGGAAATGAATTGGCTTGATTTGATTTCTTAAAGATTTCATCGTGAAACAAATAAAGATGCCAGAATCCTGTCAAGAGCAGTTATTCGTTATTTTACTGTGGCAGAAACTGTCTCAAGTCTGGTTGGCTTTGAATAAAAGCAAGCTTTCGTGCAGCATTTCGAGAAAAAGACCACCGGCGATGTGCGACATGGACGACTCGACACGGACAAGACAAGACAAGACGCGAATGAAAAGGAATAAAACAAAACAAGCCTCACAACCAATAAAAAATATTACTACACTTTTTCTATACAAAAGGCAGGCAGTCAGGCAATGAATCGTGCAGAAATTGAATTGTAGTACATTTATTATACTAAATTAAATTAGGAGAGAGACGCGTCGAGCGTCCAGATGAAGATCTGAGAAAATCGTGTGTGTGGGGAGCCAAGCCAAGCCTCGAAAGCACTTGAAACTTGAAATCAATCTTAATAAAAAGCATTGCCGACGTATTTTGACTTTGAGTGGTGCGATAAGAAAATAATTCAGAGTACGGAATCCATTTTTAAGAATCCACTGCAAAAATACGCAGCACTGGCAAATATTTGCAAAATCATTATTTACTTTGCAATTCAGCAGTCGCGGCGGGCACAGAAAATGGAAATTCTCAAGTGTTACGAGGAATTTGGTGTGAATGCGTGCGAAAAGATGAGAGATCAAAATTTTCCCACGGACAACACGCAAAGGCAAAGATGCAAAAACAGGCGAGGCAATCTTGAAGATGAAATCTCGCTCGCTCGCTCTTCACTGCCGTGTTAATTGAAAAGTGAAGGCACGAAATAATGAGAAGACAATTTAAATATTGGGTACAAATTAATAAATCACACGCCGTAACTGGCCCCTGGCTAGCGAAAGTCAAATGCTTGCCTTGCTTTGAGCCTAGATAATTGAATCAGGCTGGTTAAATCCGGCATGTACTGCCGTAATAAGTGCAATATAAACTGGAACGCTTGCCTTTCGCATCGCTTATGTATGCACTTGCTAATGCTAATGGAACTTGATCAACTCCAGGCTGGCTAGCTGAGTTAAGTTAAGCTCCGAACTGGTTTCTAGTTTCTGATTATTTTACTTATTGATTAAGATATCTTGACTGGGACCAGTTGAATTAATGCACTACATGCAGTGAAGTGAATTGTGAACTGATTCACTTAAATCCAAGCAGATTCACAAAACACAGTTCCAAAATGTGAATGCTTAATGGGACAACTGCGACTTGTGACTGCGTTGCGCCGCGGTACGTCTGAATTTATCGACAGGCACTGGCCATAATTTTCAGAACCCTAGTCTGAGTCTTGCCTTGGCGATGTCTTTGGCGATGCAAAGTTAATTAGCATAATTTTAACAAAACTGCACGTGTTCATCGCAGAAGAGGCTTCAGGTACGTCTTTTGTTGAATTGTATTGCATTATTTCAGTGAGGATCGAGCAGTTCTGTTGCCTAAATGGCTTAAGTACTGCTCTGATAACATCGGTGTTAGCTTTTTATGATTCGTGCTTTTTGATGCGTACGCTAAATTGACTTTTGATTTGGCTGGGCTCCAGTCTGAACTCTGACATAATTTCGTTCATTTGCAAATTACTCGACGCAGTTTTCGCACACGCATCTTTGCAGATCCTTTTATGTTGGATGTCAACTTTTTCTCTTCATAAACGGCGTCAGTTCACGAGCATGGCACTTGAAATGGAATAGAACCGAGCAAGAGAAAGCGCTCGTTGATCTCGAACGTCCAAATTGGTCTGGCGTTATTTAAACGCAATAATTGTTCACCTCCATAAAATTATAAAATTACATGTGCACAGTCTCAAATTTGGACCTCTGTGATTAATGCGTCGCGTCTGCGCTGTTTTGCGTATGCGTATGTGGAACTGGTCCACATGCGCACAAGATTCCTTATGCGCAAAATGACACTGCGACATTTTCAGACTGGCCGTGAGACAGAAACCCACCACAAAATTTATGAATCATATTTTTTGCTGGCTGCTTGTCCTCCGCTTATCTTGCTCAAGATTTTGAATCAGACCATCAAGCAAGTTTGGCCGGCTGTTTCACGCGTCGGCAATAAAAATATGTTTTTATACGCTTATGCTTGGGAGTGGTGTCTCTGCCTCGTTGCGCTGCAGTAAAATTACAGTTTTGTACTCAAAAGTGAGGTACATGCGTCAGCAAAGTCCAAGTGCGCGTACGTGGGAGATGAATTCTTTCGTACCGGACCAACATTGTAGCATTGTTGAATTAGCAAAGAGAATAATGTGACATTTTCACATAAAATTTTACCAGACAACTTTACCAGAACGGAATAATGACCAAAATGCCAAACTGCAAAGCGATGTGATGGTGCTCTTCCTTGGTTGGCTTTGTTAAACATGAGTGCAGGATGCAAGCTTTGAGGAGATGCGATAAAAAGATGCGTTTGCGTATGCGTGACCTTAACTCATCAGCGCAAGCCAGTGCCAGCGACACGCAATCTTCAATTATTGTTAAGTTGCTTGACTTGACTCAAATTTTAGGTTTTAACCTCTGACACGCTTGAAACGTATCATTTACAGATTCTTGAGCTGCTCGCTACTTCTTCCGTGCTGCCGTTCAATTGATCTCTGACCTTTCTTGACGCCTCTGCCGTATTCGCGTTCGCGTGATATTTAAAAATTTGAAAATTCGCGGGCTTACGTGAATATTATTCATAATGTTCTCCATGTTTTCGGTTATTTCAGTCGATCCTGTTCCCATTAATGGCTAATAAACGTCTGGCCGTGGTGGCGCTGTTGCTTGTGCTGCATTCGATTCAGTCCTTTTGAGGCTACGGTCGGTCCTCCGGGCGCGGGTGCTTGCTGGTGGTATCCAACACCTTTGACAAATTACAAAATGACAAAATGGAGATTAAAACAAACGGCTCAGCTCGTCGCTTGCAGGTTCGCAGGCGTACACGTATAAAAAAAATTAAAAGCCAGGTCGAGTGCGGATGAAAAGTGTCTCAGAACAACGAGGAGACAAGTGATATGGTATTACACATTAGACACACGTCATTTTTCACGTACGCACTTGACTACGATTGCGACTGCAGCTGCGGGCTCTCGAGAATTAAATCCCGTCCCGTCCCAGGAAGAAAGACGAAGACGCTGTCACTGTCACCTTTACGCATCTTCAATTTATTGTCCACTCTTTTTTACATTTACGTAATTTTCTAAACAGAAAACAGCAGAAGCACGAAACATGGGCACGAAGCACATAGATCAGGTTACGTACGCACTAATCACGAATGCGAGGCACAACCAGCCTCGATTGTTCAATACAAAATGCGTATCGTAAAGCGTAAAGATGCGAATGTAAATGCAAACGTATGAAATTAAATAAACTGAGTTCACAATCTACAATTCACAATCGCCATGCTGTTTTCAGGATAAATTTTATTATGCAGTGGATGAAGTTGATTGTTGTGGTCCCGTGTTTTCTGTTTTGCTTTTGAGTTTGCTGCTTGTTCGTATCAGTTTTGATCACAAGGAAAGTAAGACGTGCATGCGTTTTGCCAGCCTCGACTCTTCGTTTTATGGCTGTCGTTGTCGTTAACGTTATTATTAAAGAAGAATTCGAGATGCGAGCCGTTCTCGAGTGAGAAAATGAAGATTTTCTTTCTCCTGCGCTCCGAGCCCGTTCCATGACGTTATTATTAAGAATTTTATTGAAACTTGATAAGTTGATTGATACCACACACAATCTTAACTGCGAACGAGCCGAGCTGACTTGCCTTCATTTTTTTGCTTTTGCGTAAAGCAAAGCAAAAGTCACTTTTCTTGAATTCTTGTTGTTTTTTGCAGCATTTTTCTCGAGAATCGGAATAATAACGAGAAACAAGATTTTGCATTGCTGCAACAGAAATCTACTTTTTAACCAGCCAGCACTTTAATTTCATGCCTCGATAAGTCCGAGACAGATTCCGTACAAAAAATGCAGCTGACCCGTCAAATTTAACGAACTTTGTTTTGTTTCAGGTGATTAGATTTTTGTAAATGATTTTCTATAAGAGAAATGTGATTTCAGTATTCAGCTTGTTTTGCCAGCTATTGTTTCATTGTTTCGTGTGATGATTCGTCATCAATTCAAATTCGAGGCTGATCAATGTCGAAGGAAAGCAACAAACGAGAGAGCCGGCCGGACCAGCAAGCTAATCAGAGCATTTTCAGCATTCTTGGGCTTGGAGCCAAGTGCCAAGTCACATCTGCAAGCCAAGACAGCGAGCATAATCTTAAATATTTATGTGACCATCGTTTACGTTTACGCGTACGCGTACGCGTAATTATTGAGCAAGGCAATAATTCACTTAAACTTCGTCCCATCTCGCATTTTGTCATGCTGGAACTGAATTTGTAGCACAGCACTCTGATTCTGATTCGCTAATCGTTATTCGTAATAACTCGTACTCGCTTTTTATCGCTCGATTGAAAGAAACGAAACCAGACTGGACTGTACAAATGCAAAAAACGCGGACTGTCAAGGTTATTTATTGGCAGAGTGAAACCGATAAGACGGACAGACAGGACAGGTAAATTATTATTACGAATTGCTTTTACTGCTGCGTATTACATCAGAACATGAACCTTTGGTGTAATTAAAATGTAGCGCGCAAGGTGAGGTGAAGAGTTTTGCGTCTTGCCAGTCTTGCGTGGTGTTGGACCATGAAAACGCGAGGAAGCGTTCAAAATCAACTGGATCACGTCCCAAGAATCAGCAGACATTTACAAATAACAACATTAAACGGTCTCGAAAGCAGAAAAACGCAACGATACACGCAAACAATCAGATAATCAGACAAAGTCAAAGCTACAAAGGTCTTTTACATTGTTGCTAGTCTGTTATTAAGGTAGGGACGAGCCGAGAGTGCGTGAGAGACAGTGGACTTATTCAATTTCAAATTGGATTGCTTTTAACAACGCAAAGGCAAAGACACAAGCAAATGCAATGGCAAGTGTAAATCAGTAACGATAACAGTTTACTGCTTGTTGGTGGCGACGAATGCTGACGCTGATAACAAGACTCAAGTCTTGCATTTTGTATTGCATTGCATTGTTACATTAGCGAATCTGCACTTCGTTAATGATTCCAGACACTTTTTATACAATTTTACGCTGTTTAAGGGCAATAGCAATAATTATAAGCTACCATTCTTACTCGCGCAATGCAATTTACCGAAAAAAAAGCAACTAGCTTAAAGCATCCACTTTGTTATCTGCTCATAAAATGGACACAGTGCCAATAATTTGTTTAGGCGCAAAAAAGTCGGCGGAATTTGTAAGAATTCGAACGTGACTTTCAGCTAAATTTGCCTTTCGCACGAACCTAAACTGAAAAATCATTGCAGGCATTGAATTCCGGGGCCGTCCGGTCTAATTTTGAGTTTTTTGACGGGCAGGAGCAAAAATACGAAAGTCATGCCGTTGAAGTTGACGTTGACAAGCTTCAGGGCTTCCCTTCACAAGAAATTGAAGAAATCAACCCGAGAGACCTGAGAATCTTTTCCTGGGCCAGTCGAGTCGAAAATCGGACCCAAATTGAAGGGTGTGGAAGACGCGTACAAGTCTGTAATCATTTGAAGGTATTGTTCGAGAACCGACGACGTAATGATGGAATGTTTGTATTTAAATCGTAGCATAGCGTAGCGTAATGGTAAATGGTAATAATACATTTTAAATTTTTATTATACGTATTGAAAGTTCAAATCTTTCAAGACAAGACACTCCTCATTAATTCATTCATTATCATTACCGTGCCATGCCGTGCTGTACTGCGATGGAGAATGATTTAAGATAGCGACCAAGGAAAGCGGCGGAATCGGCCCAGCCCATTTTCTTCATGATACATTGCAATATTTACTTTGCCTCGAGTACGCGTACGCGTACAATCTCGGAGCTTATCTGCTCTGCTTTTATTTTACTGCTCTGCTCTGCTCTGGTCGTGATCTACGTGTCATGATAACTGCTCCACATAATTTACGTACGTCTCACACCTGACCCGGCCCGAACCTACCAACTTTTACTTTTCTTTTTAAAATGCACCACTTTATTATTACAACAGATTGCTTATCTCTCGTGTCTCACACGCACGAAGGTACAGCCACGAAGATGCTCTGCTCTGCTCTTCTTTCGGCCACGTCACGAACTGGGAGGTTGCCAAGCCGTAAAATTGTAAAAAAAAGTGCTCTCTTTATTTTATTAGAAGTACTTTCATGTAAATTAACGTTGTGTATTTAATTTGTTCACGGAACCGCAGCAAATAATGAATAACCTGCTCGAATTTTTAGTACAAAGTACATTGATGGCTTTTCGATACTCTCTCGCTTGCATTTGTTGTGGGAATCGGGCAATAAAATATTATTTATTGAGAGCAGCAGCAATAAAAGACGGACGGAGCACAAAAAGGGAGTGTTCTGGATCACATTTCACGACTCGTTCTCGTTCTTGTTCTCGGGTTGTAAAAACGCTGCGCAATGCAAGGAAAATCTAATCTAATCTCTCGTCCAGTGCAGCAATGATGCAGTGATGCAATGATGGACCGACCAGCGCTTAAATCGCTTCTCGCCAAATCCTCAGCTGCTAACACGATGTTGAGGTTATTAAAGCAGACAAGTCTTGACGTTTCTCATCTCGTCTACCTGCTCTTTTTTCAATGTGTGTGGCGTGGTCGTGGCTCTCGATTGCATTATTGCAGCATCGCAATAATAATGTTTTACAATTTACAGGCACTTAAACTGTCCCACGGTGTGAGGTATTCATTTTAATTTCATTCCACACTGTACTGCACTGCTCGAGAATTAAATTAGAACTAATTTTCTAATACGACCGACCTTAGAATTTCTGCCTGCGTGTACGCGTCGACGCGACTCATAAAATTGTTCTTGAAACCTGAAATGAAATGAATTGCGGCAGACAACCCGCCCGTTTTACTTTACTTTACGAGCGTTGTTGTCAGATTTTTTATTGCTTTGCTGCATCGCTGCGTACATTGTGCTTTGTGTTTCTTGAAAGAAAAACTAATTAATGAAGTGGTGATGACTCGTCGGACGATGAAGATTGATGAGGGACGACGGAAAGAATGCAGTGACATTTTGACGAGTACGAGAAATGAGTCCGGGCTAATTGTAATTCGTGCTCGGCGCGGCGGATTTTCAGGTCGCACCGTTAATTCTTCAAGTTCGTGTTCACGTCTTCATGTATGGCGATCACGCGCGTTTGCGTTTGACAACAAAGCCTGCGTATTCTATTCTATTTTAGTAACCACTAACCAGGATCGTAATTAAAATAATAAACTACGCGTCTGCAGTCTGCACCAAAGAAAAGCAGGCCGGTCTGGTTCGGTCGTCGGCGCGGAAAAGGAAGTCGGGCATAAATGCGAATTGCAAAGGAATAATGCAGATTCACCGCTACGCTAAAAATAGTGACCGACAAGTTTAAGTGTGTGTACGTGAGACTTGAATGCAGAAATCCGAAATCCTCTGCTTATCCTGCTTTCTTATCATAATAACAAGAAGTGTGGTTGCGGTGACAAATGACAATTCGCGAATAGCGAAAGCCGTGATCACGCTCGATGCCGACATAATTGCCATTGCCATTTTCGCAATAAATCTTCTCCTATCATCTTCTGATCTGTTTGGTTCTCTTTTACGGTGTTTCATATCAAATATTTGCTGATAATCCCCAAACTTACTGCATTTCTTTCCCAAACTGCACGGAATCCTGAATTTTTTTACTCGCGACTACGATGGGATTTGCAAAAAAATGCAGCCAGCAAGATTAATTCGTTCATAATGGAGCGCATAACAGCGACAAAAAGTGGCTTTTGTCTCGCGAAGAAGGGTGCATAACTCAAAAATCAATTCAATTGTTCTGTTTCCCGAGATAATCGTATTAAAACTAGAAACAGTGTGCAAAATCACAATTTGCGATGCTGCGCTGTGCATGTTGAGCGCAATTTATCATTCGCATTGTTACGATTCAATTTTCTACTGCTCTTTTTTGCCTGCCGACTTATTTCGTGACTTATTGTTTCGCGCAGTTGAAGAGTTCAATAAATTTTATCGCTCGAGATTGGAAAATCGAAATCATGTCGCCCTTCGTTATTTATTGCGCACGTAAACGCCAAAATGTGAACTTTAATGTAGTTTCAGGCTGTAGTTTGCGTTTACAGTTTGTTTGTTGTTGGCTTGATGGCCGAGTTGAATAACCACGCATAATAAAAAGTTTAAGTTGAGGTTGCTCGTTTTCGTCTCATCTTCGTGGGCTGCATGCGCATTTCTTGGCAGAATGCATGAGCAATTAATTCAAGTCAGTTAAAAGGCTCGGCTGGCTCGGCACAGGAATTTTGTGCTTATGATCAAAAGTATAACATTTTTATACAATCTGCACATTTTTGGGCCGGAATGAGAAAGTTTCCGTACGGGATTTGTGAATTTGCATGTTATTTACTCGAAACGCCTTGAAATTGATTTGTGAGTCCGTCGTAAAATTGAGGAATTAATAAAATGCATGCAAGACACTTTCTAGAGTATACGAGTTACTTGTTTTAAGACTGAATTTCTTAAATAAACGCAAAAAACTGCGCATTCTGGTTGCAAAAATTTCTCAATCACAATTTATTCTTGACCCATCACGAAGTCCCCGAGTTCTATTAGCAATTTTACTGCGATTGTTGCTTAATTTTAGTCGTGTTTTAACTTCAGCCGGCGATATTTAAAGAATCTTCGTTAAACAATCGCATATATGATGAATTTGACCTTTTAGTTAAAGTGGCCCGTGCTTTCACAAAAACTTAATTTTCTAAACGACTTCGACTCGACCGAATCGTGCATCACGAATCTTCAAGAGAGATTGTGAAATACGAAATCGAAATGAAGCGAAGCCCGACCATTCCACGATTCTATTTGTGTGACCCGGCTTTGTGCGCCTGCTTTTAATTTCCCGTCCTGACTCCCGAAGCAATTAACAATTAACAATGTAACAATACAACAAAGCAAACAAAGAACAATAAACCGCCGTGCTGCCGTAGAAAGCCACCGAATTCGGTTTATTGCGTTTTGCGGTCATGGCTCGACTCAATTCAATTGTATTCGGTCCCGATTGCAAAATGAAGACGACTAAATATTCATAATTCGGTAGCACGAGCACGCAACAGCTAAATAAATATGAAATTATGCAAATGACTGGGTTTTAAATTATAATTGTGGTTGACAAAGTGCAAAATTAGAATTTACGATACTATTTAAAATTTGACTTGAATGCTGAAGGAAGAATAACGAATAATAATGCGGACCGCGGCTGCGATTGAGTGACTTGCTCAACAATGGCGCATAAAATTGAGTCCCTAAATTGCTAAATTAAGCAAGCCGTCGAGGAGCTCAAATTAGACAATAACTTTTTTTCGCAACAACAACCACTCGAGTCGCTGAGAAAAAAACTTTTTTTAAATCCTCTTCGGCTATTTTGGAATTTACTTCAAAATGCAAGCGGTGTTCGAAAAGTATGACAGCAATTTTCGAGCTAATTTACTTCTTTGGCTTAATTACGCTTAAAATAGCAGTAAAAATAGGCTACTAGTTTAAATACTTGCGATATTTAGTCATTTCGCCGGCAAAGCAGTTAGCAGCTCGCAATTTCATTCTTTGTCACCACAGGCCGCCTCATTTAAATTAGAGTTCGGCCGGGCGTCCGTCAAAGACGTGAAATCTCCTTGAAACTGACTCAAGACTTTGATTGACATCGTAAGAAGTAAAAATCTCATCCCATCCTTCCTGAAATTGCAGTACAATGCCGTAATTACGAATTACTGTGATTTACGTAAAAAAATTGTGTAATTTCGGGTTTGCGTTCGCGACAGGGAAATTGCGGGACCTTTTCAGTGCTGCACTGCATTACATTGCCCATTTCGCTGTTGCTGCTCTAATAATACAGTTTAATCGCATAAACGCCAAACGCGAGTCGGATCCCACAATTAGACGAGGCAGATGCTATTTTTCGTCTTGCTGCGCTGAATTCCTGCTGTTAACCGAATTTACGCGTAATGCCGTACGTAATTTACGAGATCAGAAAGCTACCCTTTCTCAAGGCCTCAAAGCTGAGCGAGTGAACCAATAATTTGTGCTTTACGCGTTCACTTACGCGATCCCAATCAGGGAGAAATTTAATGATAGCTCATGCACCCAGAAATGCAGTGCGCCATGCACCCATCGTTTAATTTTGTGGGTTGAGACGCTGGCTGCTGACAAGGACCCAGACTTAATAATACAAATTACGAATTACAAGCTTGTGGAGTACAGAAATCATAATTCACAGAAGCCTGTATAAAAAGAGCGTCTTGTTCTTCGTTCGAGGGTGACCTTCAGCAGCAATTATAATTAAATCGTGGTCGTAGTCGTGCTGCCGCTGCCGTAATCGCAATCCACATGTAATTAGCGTTCATTGGTGATTGGTTGCTTGCTGCTTCTGCTCTCATATTATTAATTCGCACTTGCTTGTACCAATTTGCTCGCTGTTTCTGATTCTGACTCTCAGAACAGCACAGCGTTGATTGGTCAGCTACGCGTACGGCCGGCCGGCCCACTTGTTCTATTATGATGTTAATCTAAATCACAATCACGATCGGCAAGCAAAGCGGCAACAGCAACAGCAGCAAGAACAAGAAAGATGATGTGCTGTGCTATTTTTATATTTCCATTGTGCAAAATGCGAAATGTAAAACATCATTCTTCTGCTTCTACTTCTTGGAAAGAGCAACTTCTTGTTATTCTTTAAAGGATGTAATACAAAATTGGCGAGCCGGACCATAAATAAAGCCGTGCCGTGCTGAGGTGTGTCGCCGAATCAATCGCCTTAATTTCAGGTTTGCAAAAATGCAAATCTGGTCAGTTTGTTTTGTACTCCGAGCAGGAAATTTTGTTAAATGCCTGAAATTCATGGCCGAGCTGGACCGCACCCGCTGCGCGTTACGTCCGCACCTCGAACAAGTTCCAGGTTACTGTGATGTGACGTATTTTAACAGCGGAATTGACGTGCGAGATGTCAAAACATTCGCGCGCACGCGTCGACCGTCTACGCGTCCCGTCTTGGGAAATTTTAGTCAACTCAACACTCCAGCAGCACATAAATTATACAAATGTCAACAGGTGACTTTATCATATTACGTAATTCCTATCGCGAATTTTTGCCGTCGAAAACTTGCCCAGTTTAGGTACTCGGAAAGTTCATGGATTACGGATGCGGTGCAGCACGAGGGACTGCTGGAATGAATGAATTGAAAGGGTTGAACGTGTTGAAGGTCGAAGGCTCTCGAGAACTGGTTCTTCGAATCGTTGGCTGATTTTCCTCTAAAATTCCCGTCCCCGTAGAATTTTTATTAATGGGCACTGGAGCACTTTTATTAATGCACTCTTCGCTTTTCACCTTTCACGGTAATTGAAATGAATAATTGACGTACACGACAGGAGCCAAAGACGAATTTATCTTACGCGCGGTGGGATTTATGAAGTGGATAAAATATTTTGTGCCGTGCCGTGCCGTGCTTTACTTTTCATTGCAATGAGGGACTCAGCAGTATAAAAAATCCAGCGAAGAGGTTCTTGCCTGAAACAGATTTATTTCGAGAGGTTATTTTATTGTGCCGTCCGTCCGTTCGTTCGTCTTCTTTTCATTGCATCTCCTTTTTGCAATATTTATTTTATCCAAACATCTTTTGTCCGCGAACGAGAGCCCAACGCGAAGCGCTACGTGAAAATGACATTTTCCTTTCAAGTGGGTGACGTCCGATTTATCAAAACGTATGCAGCGAGTGCTTCTTTTGGAGTACTTTGCCTGCCTTAGTCCATGACTTTTACAGCGCAGGCGCGGAGTTTATCCGGCACGTCACGAGAACAATGCCGATTATTAATCTCGTCTTCTTCTTGCATCTTTCGATTTGATCTTTATCACTGCACATTTTAGGATTCATTGAAAACTCGTCTTGTCGGATTTTTTACTCGTCAGAGCACAAAAATATTTAAAATTCGTGGAGCCGAGGTTCCGATTCAATTACAGATGTGGATTTTCATAATGAGTCCTTATTAGCATTGACACGGACAGAAATTTCCGCATCCGCAGCGCAAACGCGAGCGCAGATGTCAATTTTATCTCCGGGCGCATCTCCATTGATAATCTCGCTTGCTCCATTGAATAAATGCGGCTGGAGCTTCAATTCATATTTTTTTTCACATTTTTAACAGCACGATGAGTATCTTTTGATTAATTGTTGCTGACTCCGTGCCATTTTCACATTTCGCATAAAATAACGGTCCCGAATCCGAATCGGAGTCGAATTTCAGATGGCCGCGTGAGATAAGCTGCAATCTGACCACATTGCCAACGGAAAAATGCAAACAATGCAAAAGGGTTGAGGTGAGAATTCAATTATTTCAACGCGAGCACGCCGAACATGAAATATTACACGACATGGCAAGGCACGGCACAAGATTCTAATCTCAGTGTAGTAATAACAAAGCGTAATAAATATTAGATCAGGGCTCAGGCTCAACACTACATCGCGAGAAAGAGATTTTATCTGCTCTTCAGCCCGTGAATGAATTTATGTATCAAGGCCTGGCCTGGCTCGGTCATGCTTCCTTAAGCAAAACATTGCCCATTACATTATTACGATTTCTTGACAAGATAACCTCAAAAATGCGTACAAAGCGCAATGCAAGTGTTAAAATCGTAATTCGTAATTACAATATTTACCTTAAACCCAAATTTACGGTTGCGTCGTAATTAAAATTAAGTTCGCGTCCTTGCTCCATTGACGTGACGAAATTTGCAACGCAAAGGTCTTGACATGAATGATAATCAAAGTGTGATTTTTGCGAAATATTTCAGCCCTCATAATTTAAATTCATTGTTTTACACTTCGAGCCTGCGTTTTTGTAATATTAAAATTCATATTGATGTTAAGGTTAGCACACTTGTTAGGATAATGAATAAATGAATCCTGAGTCTAGTCTGGGCACTTGATCTCTGGGTGCTCGAGCGCGTGCGCGCAAGAAAGATTTTATGTACTTGTCATTTTCTCACACAAGTAAATTGTGAATTGTGACTAAAATCGTAAGTTAAAAAGTCGTCAACTGGCACGTCCGCGTAAACATAAAATTTGCATGGTGTGAGCGTCCATGAACCAGATTTCGGGCTGCGACTACGACGTTTTCACGTTAGAATTAATTTAATTACTTTTATGAGCCCAAATCCAGTTAATTATGGCGCGGCGTAAAATCCTTAACCCGAAGACAAAACTGTAACCAGAAATATGAGACAAATGCTGCGTGTCGGGCTTAAATTCGCAAATCGCCTTAAAAATTGCAACAGTTTTGAAATTAATTCGGCAAAATTCGCAATCGCATGAATGCTCGAATGCTCGAATTGAGCATTGGGCCCTTGCCTGCCTTTTTGTCTTGTCACTGCCTTGGTTTATGTTTCCGTAAGAATTTTTAGTAATCTTCTTTCCTTCACAATTCCAATTTTAAATCATCTTAGTTGCTCCGCTCATAATCCTTTTACAAATTCACGATTCACGGGACAGCAACGGCAACGACACATTTTACATAGCATTTTACGTATTTGTCGGCGTGTTTTCATGTTTCACACTTTTGTAATCTAGATTTCGTGAGCAGTGAGCAGTCGTAAGCGGATTGACATTTCTGACTGGTAACAAGTCATCATCATCATCACGCAATGGAATGGAATCGGAATCGTCAGAACCCTCGGCAAGAACAGAAATTTGTGCCCCCGTCATTCCACGTCTCATCTTCATGTCAAACAACATCATCAACATCAAAAAATCAAAATCAGACCGGGCTGGGCCCTGTCTTCTCTTGAAATGGACCAGATTATTTTGAGTGAGCGAGTCACACAAGTTGAAGTCATCATCGGACAACTAAACAACTGTTTCCAGACGGGCTTTACATCGTTCGCGTCGACGGCCCGCATTTATCATCATCAGGAATCAAAGACGAGACGATTTTATTGAAACCTGAGGACTCCAAGCCAGAAACCTGATTTCTCATTGCTCGAAACTGGATTTCCAGGACTGTGACTACGATTTTCTTATCTTAATGTGGAATCGTTACACATTGTACGAGAATTCTTGCCCTGCCTGCCTGCCCAGGTGCAGAAATGCTTCAACAATCATAAATCAAAATCATATCAATCCAGATCGCATCAAATCTCTTCATCTCCCGTATTATTTCATTAGATTTGTTGTTACACGCAATGACAAACCCTTTTAACGTCTGTCTTTGTTCGGGTTCCCTTAAATTTTTTAATCCTGTACCATTAAATCTTGCCCAGATTTTGTCATTCTGCCCGTTCGTGAGTGATACGCTTTCTTTTCTTACTCGCTGTAGTCGCAGTATTTGATTACAGGCACCCAGAGGCATTTGAAAAGAAATACGCGTACGAGCAAGAATGCAATCCTTTTCCGATTCTTCCGCTTACCTTTCTTTCGTACTGCTTTCGATGATTAATTGATTTCGGATTCAAAAACTCCAAACCATTAATTTTCCACAAGCAATCAAATGCAAAGCAACAGAACGGAGAAGTAACTGCGGGAAAATTGGTCAAATAATTGCTCGCTTCTAAAATAGTTCAATTTTCTAGTTTTTGCACTTTCTTTTAAAGTCTCAGGCACAGAAAGTCTAAGAGTCTTGTCTCAGTTTGCTTTTCACTCCGCACTTTTCACTTTCGCGTGATGGAATTCATTCACATATCTCTTGAAATTTTCTCAAACAGCCCCACACGCACAGAATTTCGCACGCGTTGGTTTGTTCGGTCAAGAGCACTGAAGAAGTACTGAACTGAGATGATCGAAATTTTGACTGACACTGGGTGTCTTTCGCTGTCGGTGTCTGTCGGTCGGTGACGGTGGCGGGGCACGACACAGGAGCAAAAGCAAAACCCAAATCTTCAACTCATTACTTACGAGGTAGGTTTAATTTGATACTTATTTTAGATCTGGTCTGGGGTTTTGGGTATCACATTCACTTGTGTACGAGTACGCACAACATTGCACGGCACAATCGCATAGTCAAAGTCTATGTTGTCTATTGTTGTGGTGTGTAAAACGCGTATCGCGTACGATATGATATTATTTATAAAACAAAGGGAACCTGATCTGACACAAAGTATCTCAGGCCAAGTCCGACTCGGAAATGACATTCGACTACTGCGGCCGATGCGATGCTGGCCAGCCTTGCCAGTAACGAGCTTGAGTTTGGGTTGTGTAGAAAGGAAAAGGTACCCTCGCAAGAAATTACAGGTAAATCGTATTATTTTACTGTACCGAGCTGCATTTGCTTTGCTTTAGCGTAAAGATCACCGCATCATCTTCCTTCTCGAGTCTCCCTTAACAATAATGCAACAGATGATTCCTACCGTGCCTTGCCTTGCCGTGGTACTTGCGAGTAAGAAGATGAGGTGCGAAAGATGATCACGACTGCGACTATGACGAGTTTGGAAGGATGGACCCAAAACTCGTACTTGTATTCGTATTGTTGCCTTGCCGTGCCGTGCCGTGCCGTGCTTTTGCTTTAAAAGCTGACAACTCTCCACTCCGCACTGCGCCGCTTCATTGACTTTATGTGCATTTACCTGTTGCAGTCTCCCTTCAGATTTCAACCCCCGTTTAACGTTTAAACTTTAACTCAGACTCGGGCTCTGATTTTATACGTATACCAGAATCTTCAGACTTCATGTCTCTGACGAAGCAAAATGCAAAAAAGACATGCAAAATGCGTAACACCTGCAAAAAGCAAAAAGGCCAAAAGAGAAGAAATCTTTGCTCTTTGCAAGCAGTTTTTGAGGCAAAAAGTTAACACGGTGTTGACATTTCGTTTGCGTCGCGAAGCGTCGAGTAAACTGAATAAAATTACTGCATTCTGACATTACATTACAACAATGTTGCGATTGTTCCGTCGCGTCGCGTCTTGGAATGGGCGATAATGATAACAAGTACGAGAAAAATTAAATCTTGTACTTGTTTTTAGTGCGAGGAATTTTATCGAAAAGTTTTACGAGCTTCGGCTGGGAATTTCTTGTCTTTAGTCAACGCAGCGAAATAAAGTCAGACAAAGCCAAAGCCAAGTTTTTGCGCAAATAAATTAGGCTCAAACTCGAAAATCTGAATCTCGATTCTTGATTTTTCAGTCATTTAGATTATTATTCATTTGGCATCTTATTTTGCTCTGAAACTTGTCAAAGTCAACAACAACTAACAACAGTGTTTTGATGTTTTCGATTCTTCATGTTTGATGAATTTCAATGATCTGACCGTAGAAAGAGAAAAAAGTCATTCGGAGATCCCGCAATTTGCAAATTTCGCGATGCAACAAGCCAAACTTGATTTTTATTTTGAGTCGAATCGAGTTTAGCCTCAGTTTTTCGTGTTTTCGGAGACGGACGACCAGATTTTTCGTCTTTTTTCGCTGTCGAGCTGAGTAATTAATGTGACGAGGTTAATGAATGAGGACCAATTCCCAATTAAATGAATGGATCCTCAATTGCTGCTGCAATTGCAATTGCGATGTCCAAAGATAAGAACGAACCAAGCCAAGCAAATGCAGTAAATGCAGTCAATTGCAAGGCTGAAATTCGCTCACAATCCGCAATAAATCAGCGACAATTGACAATTAAATTATTTATGCATGCAATGAGAGCACAAAAAGTGTAAATTATTGCTCAAAAGTGTACCTGAATTAAAATAATGGCAATGGCACAGACATTTCGTATTTCGCAATGGCGCAAAAGTAAAGTAAATTATATCAGTGCTCTGATCTCTCGACAGATCACTGCGAATGCGACTCTTTTTGCCTGCAAATTCGCTTTTCCACAGCCAAATTCCTGTTTGTTTGCCTGCCTCGCCACTAAATTTTATGTATTTAAAGATTCTTATCTGCGAGCTTCTTCAACAGATCTCTGATTCTTTTTACTTCGGCTCCGTCGTCTGATTCAATTAAAAATCTCTGCGCTGTTCACAAATGAGTTTATGTCGTCCGTCCATGTCGTTAATTAATGCGCTGCGGATTCTGGTTCATCTTGTTTTTAATAGTTGAGTTTGTCATTTTCGCATAATAACAAGAATCAGCCACATAATCGTAATAATAAGGAAAAGATGCTGCGAGGAATTGAATGCTAATTAATTCAACACTGCTGTAGCAACTTTGCTTGAGCGTTGAGTACATTGTGCATGTCAATTCAACGATGAGACGATCATTCTTGTCTACACAGGCAATAATTATTGTAATGGCCGTAATGATGATTCTGATTCAGCCAGCGCAGCCAAAGCCAAGTCAACCCGGCCAAGTTGTTTTCTTATTAATGGCGGCCATAAAAGCAGCAGAAAGCAGAGTCAAACTTGATCTCGATCGTCTAGCCATCTTAATTAGTGCCCGGTGCTGCGCCGTATTTGGCCTTTTTGCTCTTATTTCTCACAAATCGAGATTCGCAAAAATGAAAACACGAAATCCGCAAATGCAAATGTAAAATACACAAAACACAAAATTACACAGAGAAAAGTAATTTATCGTCGAACTTATTTTAATGAGCAAATTGTTACAACGCAACTCGCAGCGTGAGCGTGAACGAAACGCGATACGAGCAGCAAAAAGACTAGATTTTCACTTAAAAGCGGACGGCCAAGGTGCCAAGTCCAAACTGGCTTGCCAAGCCAAGCGAAGCCAGCTAAGCGCCAAGCAGTAACCACTTCATTACTCAAAAGATGTATGGCAATTCGCAATTCGCAAATTTACAAATCTGCGGGGCATGACAATGGGGTATTGACAGTTAGCATCAAATTCCTTGCTTGCTTACATTGCAGGCAGAAACAGCTAAACGCCAAATTGTTTATTGTAAATTGTAATGCAATCTGCCCGCCGCTGCCGCCTTCCTCGTGCATGCATGCGCAAATGCAATTTATAACAATAAAATTATGCAAAATATGCAATCGGCTCGACTGTTCAGTTAATAAACTGTAATTATGCACTTTTTGCGAATATTCAATGATTAATGCGTAGTTCAATATTTCAATACTTTTGCACTACAAATATGTACGTTATTTACATAGTTGCATAAATCTGCAGCGGAAAATCTCGGATTGCACTGTGGACAAATGGAGCATTTAATTGATGTACAGAACAAAGTGCGTTCGTCGTTCGTGCAAAGGGGCAGTTCGCAGTCGGCAGCTGCTTTCGCTGGTTGAAGAAATCATTTGCATTTCAGCATTTCGCTTTTCATTTAAGCAGCAAAGCAGTCGGCGGCAGATGAGCATTTCGCAGAATGCAGAAATTGCGTGTGAACCAAAGCGACACGGCATGATTGAGTCCAATTATTTCAAGTTCAGGCCTGCAATAAAACAATTACATCGATCAATTTCCAATACATGCAAGAATTCGCATCGCGATCGTGTAATTTGAATAATAAAAGCTCATTACGCGGCGGACGTGGTTGGCCAAATACGCGAATGACACGCAATCCAAAGGAATAAGTCGACGATCGGCGATCGAGAGTCATTAGTCTTCTACGGCTGGTCTTCTTCTTGGTATTGGTACATGATCTGATTACAAGACGATCTGGTTCAGACTTCATAGCTGCAAAAGAGCAGCAGATCAACGGCAAATTGTTTTATTGTGATGAAAAATGGAGAATGTGAATCAGATTGAAGGGCAATTTGATCTCGGACGTAATCGTAATGCAATAAAAAAGTAATTTGTAACTCGGCAGATCCAAAACTCAAAACCATTGTTTTGGTTTGCCTCTCGACTTGTCCTTTGCCTTGTCGATTCTTATCGCTCGGCAGCGACGCGTAAACGAGATCTCGACCGGCGAAGCCTTCAAATTGAAATTGATGGACTGTAAATGATGAGCGACAAGTTTTGGGCTCCCACCATTAACAATTCACGTACACTGAACACTAAGCACCGAACACTGGATCACATTAAGCGCATCAACAATCGAGCGGCGACCGGCCGCAAAAAATGGTTGTTCTTGTTATACATTTTTATTTATTGTCCGCTCTCATGAATGATCAACGCTGCTAAGGCCTAAGCTGAGCTTCTTGATTCTTGACTTGACTCGACTCTAGAATGACAGACTCAAGTTTGCTTAAGCCATTAAACTCAAACTTGCACCTGCACTGCACTGAACCATGGATTGATCAAATTACTGCTGATCTCGAGAATGGCGATGGCGAATTTCACGACCGTCGCGATTTTGTATTCACGACGAGAAATCAAGAAATCAAGCACTGCACACTGCGTTGGTCTCAATCTTGACTTGATTTGACATTTACTCGACTATTAAGAGCAGATTCAGCAAAACAGATTGTGAACGTTTAATCAAAATGACAGATCTCAAAAGACAAATGATGCGAATGAGTACGAATTACGATTACGAAATGAGTGCAATGACAATGCGAATTTCTACGAGAATTTTAAGGCAAGCTACACGCCGTAAATTTTCCTGCGAATTTGTCCATTCATTCGCTGTATTTACACAGATCTCTTTAAGTGTACTTTGTTGATAGTTAGTATTCTAATCATAATTCTACGATCGCTTTACAATTTCCCAAAAATGACAAGATGTCATTTTATCCCGCTTAATCTTTGCAAAATGTGTTTCTTTATCTGGCCGGTCATCACTCATTCGTGTAAGACCTCCGTAGAGCGAAAAGATCGGCTAAATCCGCAAAATCTTGGCACTGGGAATTAATTTCATCATGCGAGCAATTTCAATGGGCAATTGCGCGTCTTCTCTTCTAATTTGTAGATTAATTGCTTCTCTGGACTGCGCAGTGAAGCGCAGGGAAGCACATTCTCATGGGAAGATTATAATTGCGCGTATAAATCAAGTGACCCCAGTCGCCAGTCGAGTCGAGCTGTTCTTTTGTTTCTTTTCAATGTTTCCAGTTTCTTTCTCATTCGAGTCGTCGTTCCTCCCTGCTCTGAATTAATTTAAATTATGGCATGGCTGTGGCTGTGACTTGGAGTACCATTAAACTAATTTCCAGCACAGTGGGATCCGAAGCTTGGAATTCACGTGACTTGAAGTCGCGGCC
>JADMIO010603870.1_pt1 | contig 91580 bp, 83 predicted proteins | sample 8958161 | NCBI WGS metagenome assembly JADMIO01 (sample SAMN16585339, study PRJNA669376) | soil metagenome | isolation source: Crop rotation soil | place: USA: Cullars Rotation, Alabama | collected 2011
CGCATCGCCGCGCTATCCGCCGCAGTCGCAGGTCTTCCCTGTGCGTCCACGCGCACCGGAGCCGGCGTGGGAGTTGCTGGAATGTTGTTCAAGTCCAATCCCGTCTCCTTCGCCTTTCGCTGCACGTACTCGTCGAACGCCGCCGCATATTCAGCGTTAAGTCCACCGCCGCCCATCTCACGTTGATCAGGACGCGGCCCAACCGTCTTTGGCTGCATACCCAACTCACGCAGTTTATCGACGAACTCCTTGGGCGCGTTCGGGTCGACGCCAATACGCAACGACGCGAGCTTGATGTTGCGATCAAAATGAAACGGCGTCATGACCGTCGACGGATCCCGTTCATCGACGCCATGCATCACGTTGAACACCATCGCTGCGTCTTCAACCGTGCGCGTGATGGGTCCGAGGCGATCCTGCGACCACGACAACACCATGCCGCCGTAACGACTGGTGCGTCCAAATGTCGGACGCAGCGCGCTCAGTCCGCAACGAATTGATGGCGAGACAATCGATCCGCTTGTCTCCGTACCAATGCCAAACGCTACGCAGCCCGCTGCAGTCGCTGACGCAGGTCCCGCCGACGATCCGCTCGATCCCTGAACAAGATTCCACGGGTTGTTCGTGCGGCCGCGAAACCACTGATCGTTTTGCGCGAACAATCCCGTCGACAGTTTCGCGAGCAGCACTGCACCAGCTTCGCGCAAACGCACGACAATGTCAGCGTCTTCGTCGATGATGCGGTTCTCAAAATCTTTCGCGCCCCATGTGGTGGGCACGCCCTTGGTTGCGAACAGGTCCTTGAGACCATACGGCACACCGTGCAGCGGACCGCGATACTTGCCCGCTTTGATTTCTTCGTCTGCGCGCGCCGCTTCCGCGCGTGCCTGGCTCTCCATGATTGTCACCGCGCACAGAAGCGTCGGGTTCAAACGTTTGAGCCGCTCGAGATAAATGTCTGTGAGCTTGGCCGAGGTGATCTTCTTTTCCTTGAGCAGCGCGGACAACCGATGCGCAGGAAGGAATGCAATGTCTTCTGCCGATGTCGGAACAGGGCCGCTCCACTTCTCCACCGTGAACACGGCGCGATCGAATGCAGCGCGGCCACGTTCGCGCGCGAGCTTCTCCATGAGGGCACCGGTGCCCCCGGGGTACGCCTGAAACTGCAGCGCGGGAGCTTCGCCGTTACCAAGCACGTACGGCGTAACTGCGGGCTGTTGCTGCTGCTGTAGCGCGTCTGCGAACGACATGCCTGCAGCACCGCTGCGGATTGGCGCCCCTTCGGCGCTTGCCGCTGAGGCCCGTCCGAATGTGGTTGCTGCGGCGGCAACAAGGGACATGAAGACGAACTGGCGACGGTCCATTCCACCGTGCGCTTCTTCGTCGTAATCCATCGCCAGCAATTCAGTTTCTGTTTGATCCAGCAGCTCTTCGGGTGTGCTCACTGCGCTCCTCCGGCTCCAGTTAGGCGAGAGTCCTACACGCCCATAGAATCGCGCCTGGAGCGCCCAGAAGCCAGTAGATACGCCGCTGTAATCGACGACCGTTGCGCTGCGTGCACGGTGCGCGTGATACGCGCTCGGAGGGGCGTTGTCGCTACTTGGCCGCGACCGCGACCTTATTGCTGCACGTAGGTCACGTTGAACGCACCGTTCACCGTCATGGTACCACTGGCTCCGTTCTTGTTCGCTGTGCCGGGCGCCGGAACGCCTGTGAACGAAAACGTGCCCGTGGCCTGGTTGGCCGTCACCGACGTGATAGTCACCGTGCCCGTGCCGCCCGCAACGTCGGTTCGCCACAATTGCGAGCCGTACATGGTCATTCCGGAATTGCCACCTTCGCCCGGGCCAACCGTGATCGTCGTTGGCCTGACGGGCGCAAGCATCGTGAGGTGAATCGACCGCTGCGTGTTATCAAACGCCGCAATTGACAGCACGCCATGCTGATGCGTGACAAACACGCTCTTGAGAACGCGGAACTCAACGTTGTTGATCTTCGCGGTCATTGAGTTGTCAGGCAGCACACTGTTGGGTGCTGTCGCGCTCTCACTGCACGATGCCAGCGCGATGAACAACAATGCTGCGATTCCGCTACGACGCACTCTGGTTGACATCGGCACTCCGCCGTGGATGTACCACACCAACACGACACACCGCGCGAACGTCACTTTGCAACGCTATTGCATCCACCCCGGTTGAGTTTCGACTGAACGTTCAGTGTTGCGCGAGCAGTACATGGGCGGTGCGTGCGCTGTCTGTCGCTCAAGAATGTGCGCGCAGTCCACCCAGCGCAAATCGCGTTCCCAGGTTTGCGGTACGCGCTTTCTCGTAGATGTGGCGAATCGCGGCGACGTCCTCGATTGCAAGTCCCAACGACTTGAACAGCGTCACGTCATTGTCGTTTCGCCTGCCGACAACTGAGCCTGTCAGCAACTCCCCAACCTCGCCAAGAATATGCGAGTCGTCGATTGCACCTTCCGAGCGCGGGATCAGGAAATCACCCGCTTCGTTTGCCGCCGATTCGCGCCGATCGACGAAAAGACGCGACATCTTCACCGCTGCTGTATCGAGTTCGCGCGCAGTCGGCATTGACGCACCAACTGCATTCACGTGCGCACCCGGTGCCAACCACGCACCTTCGAGGACAGGAGTTCGTGAACTCGTAATTGTGCACACGACGTCGGCGCCACTCACCGCATCGCGCGCAGAATCTGCAACTTCTATCGTAACGTCGCGCTGCGTTCGCGCCCAATTCGCAAACTCGTGCGCGCGCGTGCCCGAGCGACTCCACATTCGAACCGTGCTGATAGGTCTCACGGCACACACTGCATCCAGATGCGGCAGCGCGAGCACGCCCGCGCCGAGTATCGCGAGTGTCGACGCGTTCTGCTTCGCGAGTGCGCGCGTGGCGACGCCTGAAACCGCCGCCGTCCGGATCGCCGTAATGGATGATGCATCGGCGATGGCAAGCAGCGACCCGTTTTCGTTGTCAAATAGCAGCACAACTCCGATGTGCGCATCAAACGGCGTTGCGTCGTTGCCAGGAAACACGGTGATGATCTTTGCCCCCACCGATCCACCAGTGCTCGCACCAACGACAGCGGGCATCGTCGCAAATGCGTTCGGCGAATTGGGCAGCCTGATGACGGTGCGGAGCGGCAACAGGCACGCGCCTTCTGCCATGGATTTAAGCACACCCGCCATCACGTCGATGCATTCTGACATCGGGAGGAGGGACGCGACATCGCGGTCGGAAAGCAGCATGGTTGACATGCGCCAACGATGTCGCCGGGTTCGCGCGAGTGGAAGTCCCAATCGCGGCAACGTATGTTGAATGACGGCTTGCCCCAAAAAACCTTCCGGAGGGCGTGTGCAGCTTTCGATCATCGGCCTGAATCTTGGCTACGCCGTACTTGGCGTCGTTCTGATGTTCATCGCGTATCGCGTGATCGACAAACTGACCCCCGAGGTGAATTTCCCCGAAGAGCTTCGCAAGGGGAATGTGGCGGTCGCGATTTTCATCGCCGCGATTTTTCTGTCTATCGCGGTAATCGTGGGCCACGCACTCAATTGAGCGCGACCATGCGCCGGTTTGCGCAGCGAATTCTCACGAGTTCCTTCCTGGCCGGGTTCGCGTTGCTCGCGACGCCCACGGTTGCGAGCGCTCAGCCCGTCAAAGCGCGAGGGACGAACGCGCGCGAAATCACCAAGTACGACCCGACATTCAAGAAGTACTCAAAGCGGTATTTCAGCATCGCGTTCGACTGGCATTACTTCAAAGCGCAGGCGATGGCCGAAAGCGAGCTCAATCCAAATGCGCGCAGTCGCGTTGGAGCGCGTGGACTCATGCAGCTCATGCCAAGCACGTACAAGGCAATTGCAACGCAGCGCGCCGATTTCCAATCCATTGACGATCCCGAGTGGAATATTGCCGCGGGCATTCTGCACGACCGCGACATGTGGCGATTGTGGCAGCCTCTCGTGCCCGACGATCAGCGACACAATTTCATGTTCGCAAGCTACAACGCCGGTGAAGGCACAATCATGCGCGCTTCGTCGATGGCCAAGGAGAATCGTCTCGACCATGTGCGCTGGCCGAGCATCGAGCTCGTTGCGCCCACTGTCCCCCGTTGGCGGTATCGTGAAACGCTTGGCTACGTACGCACAATCGATGACAACTACAGTTTGCTCAAGTCGGGACGCAAGTAGCTAATCGCGACGCGCGAGCAGACAGAACATGCCATCCGCGTCGTTCCGCCCTGCAGCGCACTCGCACGGTAAGCCCGTCTCCCTTGAGGAAGCAGGTGCGGTGTCTGTCATCAGGCACGCGAATGGGCGACCGACCCTTGAAATCGACGTCGGCACCGAAGCTGCCAATGCTTCGCCCAAGGCTCAAGGCGCGCCCTCCTCTTCACCAAACTCCGACGTTGGATTGTTTGCGCTGCGCGACGGGCGCTGGTGGGCAATGCACGCCAACGCATCGGTGCTCCTCAACGGACGCGCTATCGTCGAGCCAACGCGATTATTCGATCGCGATGTCGTCGACCTGGGAGGCAAACAGGAATACGAGTTTGTCAGCGGTGAAAAGCGGACGCAGGAAATCCTGTCGATCGAGCAGATGGTGGTGCCGCCGCGCAAACGAAAGCAAAGTGGACTGGATGCTCCGCGTCGGCCCATTCCGTGGAAACCGTTCGCGTACGTTGGCATCGCATTGATCATGCTCGCGGGCGCAATCGGCGTGTTCTGGTACGGAGAGAATCGCACTGGGCCGGCCGCCGGTACATTCACCGATCGTGAAGCATTTGTGTTCGATTCGCTGATTGTGTCTGCGTACGATCACGTTGAACGCGGCAACACGCTGCTCGAGCTTGGCCTGTTGGAAGGCGCGTCCCAGGAGTTTGCGCGAGGCGTAAACGAATTGGCGTTGAGCGAATTGCGCACGCACCCGCAGGTGAAGCCACGCATTGCAGCGCTCGAGAATTCAATTGCCGACATCTATCGCGCGCAACGTATGGATGTCCCTGGAGCGTACGCGCGCGGCCGTGGCGCGCCCGGCGCCGATGAGCTGCGCGAAGCGTCACTTTCCAAATCGCAATTCAAGACTGCGTTTGGACTCGTCTCAGCAGCGTACCTCGCGCGGTTTGGCACGCGCATCGTGATCGTTGGGAGTGATCACGCCGAGCATGTGTCATTGTACGGGAAAGGGGGCGCGCTCGATTTGCGGAGCCAAACCATGACACCATCGCAAGTGGACTTTGTCATCTCGCAATGCCGGTCGCATCGCATTCGCGTCAAGGATTTCTCGCAGGATTCGATCTTGCAGTTGCAGATCAAGGCGGCGATACGCGCCGGGTTTCGGGATCGCGCGGGCACCGGTCTGCATTTGCACATCGATCGCTTTGCCGACCGGCGCGACCGATGGACGGTTGGTGCAGTTGTTAAACCAGAAGAAACTTCAATCTCGCCATCCCCGACACCGTAAACTCATCGCCGTCTTCGAGCAGGCGGGGCTCACCACGCTCGAGTTGATCGTCGTCGATGTACGTGCCATTCAGGCTGGAATCGATGAGATAGTAGTGACCGTCTTTTCGAATGATCGCGCAATGGTATCGCGAAACCAGCGATTGTTCGTCGCTCAGAATCAGGTCGTTCTTTTCTTCGGGTCGATCTGACAGCGCAGCACCAATTCGAAACACTGGTCCGTTGATCGCATACAATTTGCCGCGCCCCAATCCATCAATGATCTCGACGATCGCCTGGCGTTGCGATGACTTCGCTTGTGCGCGCTCGATTTCCTTCCGATGACCGCGCGCTGAAACCTGCGCCCAGACGCCCAACACCATCGCAAGCGCGAGTACGCCGCCACCCGCGTAGAACACGGTTGTGCGAAGGCGGTCGGCACGTTCGAGCGCGACAATTCTGTCCTTGAATGCGTGCGCGCGAATGTTCTGCGGCTGTGCTGTGAGCACGGCGTCAACCGCTGCATTCGCTGCTGAGTAGTTCTTCGCGGCGAGAGCACGCTGCGCTTCGCCCATTCTCTGCTCCACCACCGACTCCGCGCTTTCCTGCGCTCGCCTGCTTGGTTCGGATCGCGATGCGGCATCGTAGTCATCAACCGCTGCCTGATACCGGGCATTCACGGTCGAGTCGCCCATTCCTTCCAGCTGCATTCGCTTCCAACAATCGGTGCGATCGCGAATGCCTTCTATTGTCGCCGCTGCGTGCTTGTCCATGTCCTGACAGAACTGCAGCAGAATCTGTTTTTCCCGATTCTGTCGCGTTGCCTTCGCCGGCTGTTGGGCAGCGGCCGTCGTCGCGCGTTTCTGTTGTGATGCGCGAGGTGCGGCGTGTGCGTTCGCGGCCGTCGCCGTAAAGCCAAATGCAACGACGACCAAAGCGCGCGCCCCCGTGCTCGCCGCGCGATGAGACGCGCAGGCACAGTTCAATCGCAGCGCACGCGCCACCAGTCTCATCGCCCGGGCCTCTTCAGCAACTCAGTCTGCACTGTCGGATCACTCGGCTTACGTGGCGCACCTTCTCGCGGCGCGGGCCCGCGCAACAACAACAATTCCTGCGTCGACGCCTTTCCCCGATAATATGCAGTGCGACGCGCAATGTCCTGCGCGGTTTCGGATTGACCGCTCCACATGAGACGAGGAACGAATATCCAGAGTGCGAGCCCCACGAGGAAAAGCACAAACCCTATCAGCCAGCGCGTGCTCGCCAATTCCGTTCCCGCGCTGAGGGCTTCGCGCAATTCAGCAGGCACCGCTGCCGAGTCGGCTGCACCGGCATATGGTGGTAACGTAAACAGCGGTGGGCGCCATTGAAGTGGAATCGAAAGCGACTGGCGGTCGTTGACCGATAGCGAGACGATTCCACGCCACGCCGTACGTGCAAGCGAAGTCGCGGACAATACTGGCGCTCCAAACACGAGCGTGCGGTCGGAGTTACGTTCTCGGACGAGCGAATGCAGCACGCGAGTGATCGCGTTGGGGTCGCGTTTGGCAATCACATAGCGACCGCGCGCGCCTGCAATGCCAGCGAGTTGCGCGCTGTCAACGGTTCGGGCTGATGGTGATTCGAGTTGCACAATCCAAACTGGAAATGCGGCCGCTGCAACTTGTGACGTGACTGATTGCACACCATCAGCACCGCTTAGCAAACCAGCATCGTCGCCCCGTCGCGCAACATCGTTCGAACCTGTCGTGATAACGAGCACCGCCCCTGATTGGCCAACCGACAGTGCTCGCATTCGATCAACGCCAGCGTAGATCGCCGTTAGTAACGCACCACGATCACCCTTCGCGAATGGGGTGAGTTGATCTAACTGCGCCATCGCGCTCGACGGAGTACCAAATGCCACGTCGGCAATCTGGTCCCGCACGCGATGGGTGTTGTAGGTAGTGACGCCAACCCGCGCAGTTGTTGAATCAAGCGATTGGAATAGCGATGTGATCGCAATGCGCGCGAACGTTGCCGCTTCCGTGCCCATTGCCTCGCTCTGCTCAATCAGCACGAACAGCGTAAACGGCTGCTGTGCTTTGCGCTGTATCGACACTCCAGGGCCAACCAGGCGCGTGCCCGCGACAATCGCTGACCACGCGCCGGACTCTTGAGTCGAGTCGAACTCGGAAACTGATCGACTGAGCGCCGCGGGAATCGTGAGATGGAGCGACATACACGGAGCTTCGACCGTCGCAACGCACCGTGTCAGCACCATCGGCGACTGCGTCACGGCTTGCTGTGCGTACGAATGCGCCGTTGGGAACAACACGGACGCGACGCCGATGAGCACACAAAGCCAACGCATTTTCACGCGCGCCACGCCGACAAGATCGCACGATATCGTGCGCGGCCAACCGTTAGTAACGCATCGTGTGTGAGTTCGACGGGCCGATAGTACGAGTGACCGTCAATGCCAACGCCTCCCGGTGGCGGATAGACGTAGACCCGACCATCGACGCAGCCGATTCGCGCTTCCGAGAGCTGCATCGACCAGCCGTTGTCGACTGATCGTTCGTTGAGCGACAGCATTCCGCGTCGTGTGTCTCGCGCAGGAAGCGTCTGCATGATCAGCGGTGCGCGCCACAATCCCGGACCAACCGCTGCAAATCCAACTGTTGCGCCGAAAATTGTTGTTGCGATTGGCAGCCACAGTTCAGAGGGGCCTGGCATTGAGAACACCGCTCCCGCGGTTATTCCGCCAATAGCGCCAAGCACTGCGGTTTCGCCAATTCGCTTAAAGCTCAAGCTGCGCGACCACAACGAAAGCGTCACCGATGTCAGCGCCGCAGCAACGGCCCATCCCGCAAATCGCGTAAAGAGAAAACTGCGCGGACTGCTTCCGATCGGCAGCGACCACGCAAGCGTCGCACCAATCAGCGCACCCGATGCGCCGAGTAGTGCGCCTGCGAGCGTAGCGGCAATTGCAGATTCTCGTCGATGCAATGCGCGCCCGACGAGCACCAGCGCACCAACGCACGCGCCGGTCAGCAACATCTGGAGTTGGTCGAGGCGCGCAAACGTGGAAACGATCGGAGAAATATCGGTCCACCGACTGCCAATCGCCGCGGCAATGCCTGCGCCAATCCAACCGAAAACAGCAGCAGCAGTCGCGCCGTGTGGCAATGATCGACGAGACTGTGCGAGCACGCTCACGCGAAACACCGACGCGGAGTCATTTGGACAGATTGCGCACTTTGTCTGCAGCGTCGCGGAAATTCTGCGCCGCAGCCATTTGAAACCAGCGCAACGCCTGCGCTTTGTCTTTCTTGACACCGAGTTTGCCGCGATCGTACGCGTCGCCCACCGCGTACTGCGCGGCCGCATTGCCAGCGTCACCAGCTTGTGTATACCAGCGCAATGCGGCCGGTTGATCTTTCTTGATGCCACGTCCGCGTTCGAGTGCCGACGCGTACTGAAACATCGCTTCAACGTCGCCACCGTTTGCGCCTGCCCCAAACCATTGCGCAGCGAGATCATCGTTGCGTCCGACTCCCTTGCCCTGCTGGTAGAGGAGCGCGAGCTGACGCTTTGCCGATGGTGATCCGTTGCCCGCGTCCTTTGTGCACGCCTGGAATGCATCAGACCAAGATTGTTGCTTCACTTGTTCGTCGCATTCAGAAACGCGTGCGGTTTTGGACGACGCGTTGCCGCTCTTTGCTGGTGTCGCTCTTTTCGAATCGGCAGTCGGTTCGCTTCGTGCGGCCGTTGCCGGAAGTCGTGGTGTCCAATTCCTGGTTTCGTCGCGCGTCAGCGTAAGCGTGTCAGTGCGCGCGACGCGCCCGGCAAATGCGACGGTCAGAATGTGTCGGCCGGGGGTCACCTTGAGCCGCTTGCCCGATCGCACGTTGCCATCGATTCGCAACTCGGCGTCAGCAGGCATTCCGCTTACGGCAATCGTGGCGACACTTGGAGCGGCCGGGCTGCCCGATGGCGTGGCGACAGGAGCGACCGGCGGAGTGGAAGTTTTTGTGCTCGGCGATTGCGGTTGTGTCTTCGCCTGGGCGGCGACCGACGGCGCGAGGCCGGCGTTTGTCTTTGCGGTGTCGCGTTGATTGCCGGCAGTGGGCGCAACGTTTGCAGTGGCGCTCGCGGTAGAGTTGCCGGACGCAGATTGGTTCGCTGAATCACCGGCTGCGAGCAACGACGAAGCCGCCTCCGATACCACCGGCATTGCGTCGGGCGGCGGCAGACGAAGCGTGGCAACACTTACCGCCACAAGGCACGCGCCCGTCAACGCCCCAATTGCCAGCTCCCTCCCGCCAATTTTTCGCGAACTCGGCGGCGGCGGCGGAACCGGGGTCGGCGCATTGCTATCCGCGGCTGTTACCGACGCTGGTTCGTTGGGCGCATGCGAATCTGACAACTCTGATGACATCGTGTGCAAATCATCCGTGGCGAGTGCCGCATATTGGCGCCGCGCCTCACACTGGTGCAAGCGTCGATATGCCAATCGAGAGGCAAATCGGCACCTCGCAAGCATTGAGTTTCTGGTACCCTCGTGCCAACATCCAAATCCTACCACGAGGGGTTTTTGCATGCCGGCAGTTGCACCATGGAGTGCTGGACTGGCGCAAGAAGTCATCTCCGACGAGTTGACCAAAGCACAGACATTTCTTGGCGACGAAGCCATGGGCGCGACGGCAATGCTCCCAATTCTCCACGCATTGCAGCACACCTTCGGGTTCGTGTCGCCCGACGCCGTGCCGATAATCGCCGACCGACTGAACGTCTCGAAAGCCGAAGTACGAGGCGTGCTGAGTTTCTATCACGATTTTCATCACTCGCCCCCGGGACGCCACACATTCAAGGTTTGTCGCGCCGAAGCGTGTCAGGCAAACGGTTGCGAGCAGATCGTTGAGCACCTCGCCACCGCTCACGCGCTCTATCCAGGCAGGACAACCGGCAATATCACGATGCAAAATGTGTATTGCCTTGGAAATTGCGCGCTCGGCCCCGCCGTATTGATCGATGATGAACTCGTTGCGGGCTTTGACAAGAACACCGCCGATGCGCGCGTTTTGCAACTGCAGGGGCAATCGGCATGAGAGTTTTTGTTTCGTGCGACGCTTCCGCGCTTTCCGTTGGCGCAGACAATACTGCGCAAGCAATTGCAGACAAGGCGCGCGAACTCAATCGCGATGTAACGATTGTGCGAACGGGTACGCGTGGCATGTTGTGGCTTGAACCACTTGTTGAAGTGGAGACCCCCGCCGGTCGCGTGGCGTATGGACCCGTGCAGCCGGGTGACGTCGCATCGCTATTTGACGCCGGCTTTCTCGACGGCAACGCGCACAAGCTTGCGCTCGGAATCACCGACGAAATCGACTGGATGAAGCGGCAACAGCGCGTCACGTTTGCGCGCGTCGGCGTAATCGATCCATTGTCGCTCGACGACTACAAGGCGCACGGCGGATTTGCAGGCCTCGAGCGCGCACGACAAATGCCTGCGACCGACATTGTTCGCGAAGTAACCACATCCGGATTGCGCGGACGTGGTGGCGCAGGGTTTCCAACGGGCATCAAATGGAAAACCGTGCTCGAAACACAATCGCCGCGCAAATACATCGTTTGCAACGCAGACGAAGGGGACAGCGGCACGTTTGCAGATCGCATGCTTATCGAAGGCGATCCGTTTCTGCTGATTGAAGGCATGATCATCAGCGGTCTTGCCGTTGGTGCAACGCGCGGATTCATCTATTTGCGATCCGAGTATCCACACGCGATCAAGACAATGCGTCGCGCAATTGTCATCGCGCGCGCGAATGACATGCTCAACAACTCGTTCGACCTCGACGTTCGCGTTGGTGGCGGTGCATACATTTGCGGCGAAGAAACATCGCTGCTTGAAAGCATTGAAGGTCGCCGAGCGCAGGTGAGGGCGAAGCCGCCGCTTCCGGCGCATCGCGGACTGTTTGGCAAACCCACCGTCGTCAACAACGTGCTGTCGTTCGCGGCTGTCCCGTGGATTCTGCAGCACGGCGGCAAAGCGTACGCGGATTACGGCATGGGACGCTCGCGCGGGACAATGCCAATCCAGCTTGCCGGCAACGTAAAGCGTGGCGGCCTGTTCGAAACGGCGTTTGGTATCACACTCCGGGAACTCGTGTACGACATTGGCGGTGGTACCTACAGCGGCCGCCCCGTTCGCGCCGTACAAGTTGGGGGGCCCTTGGGTTCGTATCTGCCCGATTCCCTCCTCGACACGCCAATGGACTACGAAGCGTTGGCGCAGGCCGGCGGATTGCTCGGGCACGGCGGGATCGTCCTCTTTGATGACACCGTCGACATGGCCAGGCAAGCGAAGTTCGCATTCGAGTTCTGTGCAATCGAGAGCTGCGGCAAATGCACACCGTGTCGCATTGGTTCAACGCGCGGAGCAGAGACGCTTGAAAAAGTCGCGAAAGGCATCGAACCGGAACGCCATCTTGAACTCGTTGCAGACCTCTGCACGGTGCTAACCGATGCATCGCTATGCGCGCTCGGCGGTCTCACGCCGCTTCCGGTCATGAGCGCGATCAAACACTTTCGTGAGGACTTCGGGCCTCGCGCCACGGTGTAGTCACATGACTCTCGTCAAAGAACTCGACCTCGGCACACCACTTCGAAAAAGTTCGACGATGGTGTCGCTCACAATTGACGGCACCAAAGTCACTGTGCCCAAAGGCACATCGATCATGGCTGCCGCGCGTCAACACGGCTCGCAAATTCCGAAACTCTGCGCAACTGATTCGGTCGAAGCGTTCGGCTCGTGCCGCTTGTGCCTGATCGAGATTGAAGGACGCCGCGGTACGCCCGCTTCGTGTACAACACTCGCCGAAGAAGGGTTGGTCGTACACACGCAGTCACCGCGACTGGCGTCGCTGCGAAAAGGCGTGATGGAGTTGTACATCTCCGATCATCCGCTCGATTGCCTCACCTGCTCTGCCAACGGCGATTGCGAACTGCAGGACATGGCGGGCGCAGTGGGCTTGCGCGATGTGCGCTACGGATACGACGGTGAAAAGCATCGCACGGAAGCCAAGGACGAGAGCAATCCGTACTTCACGTTCGATTCGTCCAAGTGCATTGTGTGCTCGCGTTGCGTACGCGCATGCGAAGAGGTGCAAGGGACGTTTGCGCTGACGATTCTTGGTCGCGGACTCGCGTCAAAAGTTGCAACTGGCACCGCCGACTTTCTTTCGTCAGAATGCGTTTCGTGCGGTGCGTGCGTGCAAGCTTGCCCCACCGCGACACTCAATGAGAAGACGGTTATTGAGCAAGGCACTCCAACAGGAGTAACGAACACCACGTGCGCGTACTGCGGTGTCGGTTGCGGATTCCGTGCAGAAACTCAGGGTGACAAAGTCGTTCGCATGGTGCCGTGGAAGGATGGCAAAGCCAACGAAGGACACTCGTGCGTGAAGGGCAGATTTGCCTGGGGTTATGCAACCCACAAGGATCGCATCACCAAGCCGATGATCCGCGCGAAGATCACCGATCCTTGGCGCGAAGTTTCGTGGGAAGAAGCCATCGCGTACGCCGCGAGTGAATTCAAGCGTTTGCAGGCAACATATGGACGCGACGCTGTTGGCGGCATCACGTCATCGCGCTGCACCAACGAAGAAACGTTCCTCGTGCAGAAGCTTGTTCGCGCGGGCTTTGGCAACAACAACGTCGACACATGCGCGCGCGTCTGCCACTCGCCAACTGGTTACGGCCTGGGCAAAACTTTCGGCACGTCTGCTGGCACACAGGATTTCAAATCAGTCGCGCAAGCTGATGTGATCCTGTTGATCGGCGCAAACCCCACCGATGCGCATCCGGTGTTTGCGTCGCGCATGAAGAAGCGGCTGCGCGAAGGTGCGAAGCTCATCGTCGCCGATCCGCGCAAGATCGAACTCGTTCGCTCTGCGCACGTCCAGGCGTCGCATCATCTCGCGTTGCGCCCCGGGGCCAACGTTGCGCTGATCAATGCGCTGGCGCACGTCGTTGTCACCGAGGGTTTGGTAAAGGAAGACTACGTGCGCGAACGTTGCGACCTCGACGCGTTCGAAGCGTGGGCACGGTTTATCGCTGACGAGCGCAACTCGCCCGAATCGATGGAGTTGAGCACTGGCGTTCCGGCGGCGGATGTTCGCGCCGCAGCGCGTTTGTATGCGTCAGCCAACAACGCTGCGATCTACTACGGGCTGGGCGTCACTGAACACAGCCAGGGTTCGACGATGGTGATGGGCATGGCGAATCTCGCAATGGCCACTGGCAACATTGGACGCGATGGCGTTGGCGTGAATCCACTGCGCGGACAGAACAACGTGCAGGGTTCGTGCGACATGGGTTCGTTCCCGCACGAATACTCCGGATATCGTCACGTCAGCGACGACGCCACGCGCGAAATGTTCGAGCACATGTGGGGCGTTGCGCTTTCGAAAGAGCCCGGACTTCGCATTCCCAACATGCTCGACGAAGCAGTCGGTGGCGGATTCAAGGGTCTGTACGTACAAGGCGAAGACATCGCGCAATCAGATCCTGACACGCAGCATGTTGTGCATGGCCTCGAAGCAATGGAGTGTGTCGTTGTCCACGACCTCTTCCTCAACGAGACCGCGAAGTACGCGCACGTGTTCTTCCCCGGTTCGTCGTTCCTTGAAAAGGATGGCACGTTTACCAACGCAGAACGTCGCATCAGTCGCGTTCGCAAAGTGATGCCGCCGTTGGCCGGCTACGCCGATTGGGAGGCGACAATCAAGTTTGCCGAAGCACTCGGCTACCCAATGCCGTATTCGCATCCATCGGAAATCATGGATGAAATTGCGCGCCTCACACCAACGTTCTCGGGCGTCTCGTACGAAAAACTCGATCAGGTTGGCTCGCTGCAGTGGCCGTGCAATGCGAATGCGCCCGAGGGCACGCCGGTGATGCACGTCGATCGCTTTGTGCGCGGCAAAGGAAAGTTCATGCTCACGGAGTTCATTCCAACCGAAGAGCGCACAGGCCCGCGTTTCCCGCTGTTGCTCACCACCGGTCGCATACTTTCGCAGTACAACGTTGGCGCACAAACCGCGCGCACGCCCAACAACGCGTGGCACAACGAAGATGTGCTCGAAGTCCATCCATTCGACGCAGAAAATCGCGGCATCAAGACCGGCGATCGCGTGCTGCTGCAAAGTCGTTCGGGAGAGACATCGTTGCGCGCAGTTGTTTCAGAGCGCATGCAACCGGGCGTCGTATACACCACGTTCCATCATGCGCGCACAGGTGCAAACGTTGTGACCACCGACTATTCGGACTGGGCCACCAACTGTCCCGAGTACAAGGTCACCGCCGTGCAGGTGTCCCGCACCGTCGGCATTACCGAGTGGCAGCAGGAAGAACTCAAGCGCGACGAATTCCTGCGTCGCATCGAACGAGAACCGGCCCATGTTGGTCACTGACCACCGACCGACGGCATCTCTCACCGCACGCACGCTGTGGTTTGACGGACGAACCACAACGGAATGGGAAGCATCAAATCTGCGCGACGTTCCGGTCGAGACGGCCGTCAACGTTGTGTACGACGGCAAGCCGTTCGCCGTCATGATGACAACACCGCAGGACCTCGAAGACTTTGCGTACGGCTTCAGTCTCACTGAAGGCATCGTACAGCGCGCGGCCGATATCGAACGTGTTTCCTTTCGCGCGCAGGACAACGGAATCGAGTTACTTGTTGCGCTGACACCGGATGCTGCACCGCGCGTAATCGATCGCACTCGCAGCACGTCTGGACGCACGGGTTGTGGTATTTGTGGCATCGATCAACTCGATGCGTTGCCAATGGCGACCGTTACCACGCGCACGGCATCGTCGGTCGACCTTTCGTCAATCAAGCGCGGCCTCGACTCGCTCGATCGCGCGCAGCTCCTCAATCGGCGAACGCACGCTGTACACGCCGCCGCGTGGTGCGCGCCAAATGGCGACATTGTCGCAGTGCGCGAGGACGTTGGTCGACACAACGCGCTCGACAAGCTGATCGGCGCACTGTTGCGCGCTGGCCGTGACGCCAACGACGGATTTCTCATCATCACGAGCCGGTGTTCGTTTGAGATGGTCGAGAAAGCCGCTGTGTTCGGTGCGCGGACTATCGTTGCGATCTCCGCGCCGACATCACTCGCAGTCGAGCGCGCGGTATTGCATGGCATGACACTGCTTGCCATCGCGCGCCATGACAGCGCGCTTGCATTTCACGGCGCAGAACAGGTGATTACCAACCCATGACATCTGAAAAACTCGTGCGCATGGCCAATGAAATCGCGCGCAATCTCAAATCGCAGGGCGACGAAACCGCCATCGCCGCCACCGCCGAACATCTGACTCGTTTCTGGACTCCCGGCATGCGCAAGACAATTGCTGCGCATCTCGAGCAAGGCGGGAGCGGAATGGACCTCGTGGCTTACAAGGCAGTCGAGCTGCTTACAAACCGCCCTTCTTCACCGGTGGCGTAGTCGCTGGTGGAGTTTTCGCAGGCGGAGTTTTTGTTGCCGGTGTTTTCGTGGCGGGCGTTTTTGTTGCAGGCGCCTTTGCGCCCTTGTCTGTCGCTGCCGGCGGCGGCTCACCAGCCGGTTTCTTGGCTTCACGCACCGGAATCGCAGGAGCGTCTGCCGCAGGAGCTGGCGGCGGTGGCGGTGGCAACATCATCATCTTGATCAAATCCTGCGGGACTTTGCTCGCATTCAAATTCACGAGTCCAGTCGCACTCACGTCGTAGGCCGATCGCGACATTTCCATCTTCATCGTGATCACACCCTTGGGCACTTTGGACGTCACCATGCGAACGATCTTGTCGTTGTTCAGCACTTCGTCCATGCCAACCAGTGCTTCGGGCGCCGTTTTGCGACGCATCCCTTCGTTCGCAACGTTGATCATCGCCTTGATGGTCGTCTGATCAACCTTCGCGGCATTGAGCGCGACAATCCCTTCGACCGACAAATCATAGCCGGGCTGCGCAGCCGCAACTTTGCTTTCAATCAGGTTCTTGGGAAGTTTGCCCACCACCATCTGAATCACTTTGGCGTTGGACATCACCTCGGTGTCACCTTGCGCAGACAGCGGCGCAAACGGTGCAAAAAGCAGCGCGCACACTCCGGCGACGCGAAGCGCGCGAGCAACAATTCCGATCTCGTTGTAACGCATAACGTTCCTCACTGCATACCGTGAACAGGCGACGAACATGCGACGTGCGGGCGACGCAAGCCGACCTCTGCAAAATGCAGCCAACGGGATACCGTCGCAACCACACCACTGCCCGAGCATCGACGAGCCCGATCAGTTGCTGATCTCATCGGGCGTGTTCGCATTCGTTGATTCTCTCTCATCGATCGCCACCAGGGCACGCCATTTCGAATCAACAAGATCGTGCAGGCTCCCCCGTCCGTGCACGACACGCTCGGCCAGCACTGATCGGACGGTTTGTCGATAAAGACCGATGCAGGGCTGAACGCCGTTGGCTTCACCAAGTATCACGCGAGGCCTGATGTGCTCACGTTCCCTTGCGTCGTGTGCAACTGATACCGGTTCGGAATCCAGCACCGCGAGCCGGTCAACAATGCGACGTACAGTCGCAGACGTAATGCGCGGCAGGTCTCCCGCCAAAACGAACACGTCGAGCGGCTCGTCCTGCGATGCGCATGCATTCAGCGCACTGAGAATTCCCCCGGCCGGGCCTGCGCCAGGATACTCATCGTCGATGACAAAATCTCCTCGTGCGGCAACGTCCGGATGACAGTTGCCAACCATCGCCACGCGACGTCCAAATACATCGCGAAGCGCCGCAATCGCGATGTCTACCAACCATCTCCCACCGTCGACACCCACCGGCTCGCGCAACTTGTCCCGCCCAAAGCGTCGACTTTGGCCGCCAACGAGTACGATCGGCTGAATCCGTTGCAAAATTGCGTCGTGCATGAGGAGGATGATTTATCCAATTGCGCAGCAACGGCGCCACCACCCCCCAATCGACGCTCTCCCCTTACAAGCGCCAACCGGTCACATTTCTGGCACTATGGCAACCAAGTCGTCTCCGCGCCCCAGTGTGTCAATTGCCGTCACGCCTCGTAAAGGCTTCGATTGGCGCCGCATCGCGTACAACACGCTGGCGTCGCGCATGCTCGACGAAATCGAAGAGGGCACCAATCGCAACCGTGCGTCAGTGCCCAAGGATCACGTTGTCCTGTACCAGTTCTCAGCACGTGGTCACGATGTAGCGCAAACCATTCTGGGCGAACTCCTGAACGGCGAACGCGACGGAATCGGTGCGTACTATCGGTCGCGACCGCTGCTGCTTTCCATTGGTCTGCCGCTGGACGATGCGTTTGGCAGCCCACTCGGACGAGCCGGGGGGTTCAGCGACGGTCGCGATATTGGCGTCGTGTGCAACATGCCATCACAACATGGACCAGTCGTGCTCCCAATGGCCGGCGATGTTGGTTCGCAGTTCACACCCGCAGCGGGATGGGCGCAGTCAATCGTCTACCACCGCGATTCATTGAAGGATCGTCGATTCAGCAACTGCATCAGCGTTGCGCTGGGCGGTGATGCATCCGTTGCAACGAATGGTTTCTGGTCGGCGCTCACGATGGCCACCACACTCAAGCTGCCAATGCTGTTTTATGTCGAGGACAATGACCTTGGTATTTCTGTCAAAGGCGAAATGCAAACGCCTGGCGGAAACATCGCGCGCAATCTGAACTCGTTCGAAAATCTGTTTATTCGCGACGGCGATGGAACTGACCCGCATGAGTCGGCAGCGCTGCTCCGCGAAGTTGTTGACCACGTGCGCGCCGGTAATGGCCCTGCGCTCATTCGATTGACGGTGCCGCGACTTTCCAGTCACTCCGGCCCTGATAATCAAAAGGGATATCGCACCGAGGCCGAGATTGCGGCGGACGTTGCGCGCGATCCACTGCCCCGACTTCGGCGTTATCTCGTACCTGCGCTCATGTCTGACAACGAGTGGGCCGAGCTCGAATCGGAAGTCAGCCGCGATGTGCACGCCGCACTCGATGCAGCGCGTGCGCGTTCTGTGCCCGACGCGTCGAAAGTTGGTCAACACATGTACGCCAACGACTCGACAGACATCGCCGAGCCGCTTGGTGGTTTGTCGCGCGCCGAGCGTAGCGCGTTGGGGGGTAGCGACGTTCCACAAACCGACGGCGAGCTTCTTCGATTTGCCGAAGCGGTAAAACGCACGCTCAGGCACGAACTCGCCGTCAATCCGAAAGTCGTCGTCTTTGGCGAAGACGTTGGAAAGAAAGGCGGCGTGCATCTGGTCACAGAAGGTCTGCAGAAACAATTCGGCAAGGACCGCGTGTTCGACACGAGCTTGTCGGAAGAAGGCATCGTCGGTCGGGCGGTTGGTATGGCAATCAGCGGGTTGATGCCTGTCGCTGAAATTCAGTTTCGCAAATACGCAGATCCCGCGGCCGAGCAACTCAACAACTGCGGCACGCTGCGTTGGCGCACAGCGAATCGCTTTGCTGCGCCGATTGTCGTGCGTATGCCCGGCGGTTACGGCAAGGATGTTGGCGACCCATGGCACAGCTTGAGCGACGAAGTGCGTTTCGCACACGCGTATGGCTGGCAAGTTGCGATGCCGTCGAATGCTGCCGACGCGGTTGGCTTGTTGCGCGCTGCAATGCGGAGCCCAAATCCGACGGTGTTCTTTGAACATCGCTCACTGCTCATGACGGGCGATGGTTCTGCGCGTTATCCCGGTGACGACTATGTGTTGCCGTTTGGTCGCGCGAACGTACTGCAGCACGGCACGGACATCACCATCGTTTCGTGGGGCGCCATGGTGCACCGCGTTGTCGAGGCCGCAGAACCGTTTGGCTCACGGGTCGAACTCATTGACCTTCGCACAATTTCGCCGTGGGATCGCGATTGCGTGCTTGCATCTGTCCGGAAGACCGGTCGTTGTCTCGTTATTCATGAGGACAACATCACAGCAGGATTTGGCGCTGAAATCGCGAGCGTAATTGGACAGGAAGCGTTCTGGAGTCTTGATGCTCCGGTGTGCCGCATCGCACCAAAAGACATCCCGATGCCCTATCATCCCGTGTTGCTCGACGAAGTGTTGCCCCGCATCAGTTACATCACGCAGCAGATCGAATCGTTGCTCAACGTCTGACTTGACGAACGCTCCGGGTCCGTCTATCCTGCCTTCAGCTGCTTCGCGTTCCCCACACACGTCCTGGTGCTCCATGAAGTACTCGCTTCCCAACACTAGCATCTGCTCCGCGCCGGTTTGCCGGCGTCCGATGGCCGTTACGGCTGTCTGGGCAGTAGCTGGTTCGGTCGAAGCAGGGCATGCTGGGTAGCAGCGACGCGCATTTTCATTAGCGACGCTCCTCGCGGAATCACGCCCCTCCTGCTTCGACAATGCAGGCGGGGCGTTTCAATTTCGATCCACGAGGTTTCGCTTGTCTTTATCTACAGAATCAGTGGCCGCTGACGGTTCGGAAATACACCAATCAGTGATGTCCGAATCACACGCAGCCAACGTGTCCGCCGACTTACATCCAGGCGCGACGCGTAGTGCATGGCAGGAAATTCGTGAGGCGCTTCGCGGCACGCATCACGATTACACCCAGGGCTCCATTGGTCGAGCAATTTTTCTGCTCGCCGTGCCGATGGTGCTCGAGATGGTGATGGAAAGTCTGTTCGCCGTGTCCGACGTGTTCTTCGTTTCGAAGTTGGGCGCCGACGCGGTCGCAACAGTCGGCCTCACCGAATCGATGATGATTGTCGTCTACACGCTCGCGATGGGCCTTTCCATCGGCGCGTCGGCAGTTGTCGCCCGGCGCATCGGCGAAAAGAATCCGGACGCAGCCGCGCGTTCATCCGTGCAGGCGATCATTCTGGGTTTGATGATCTCGTCGACCATAGCGGCGATCGGGGCATTCTTTGCGCCCGAACTGCTGTCGCTGATGGGTGCGTCACCTTCAGTGCTCTCAAGCGGAACCGCGTTCACACGCGTCATGCTCGGCGGCAGCGTCACCGCGTTCATGCTGTTCATCATCAATGCCTCGTTTCGTGGCGCTGGCGATGCTGCAGTCGCAATGCGCGTGCTGTGGATGGCAAACGCAATCAACATTGTCCTCGGCCCCGTGCTCATTTTCGGAGTTGGCCCATTTCCGGAAATGGGGGTGACGGGCGCCGCGACAGCAACAACGATCGGTCGTGGTGTCGGTTTGCTCATCGCGCTCAATCGACTCGTCAAAGGCAGCGGTCACCTGGCCGTCAAACGTCATCACATTGCGTTTGAGCCCAAGACGATTTTGAGTCTGGTCAGGCTTTCCATGAGCGGCACGTTTCAGGTGCTCGTCGGTTCGCTCAGCTGGATAGTGCTCATTCGATTCATGTCGAACTTCGGCAGCGTAGCCATGGCCGGATACACGATTGCGGTGCGCATGGTGATGTTCGCGCTGTTGCCAGCGTGGGGCTTGAGCAACGCGGCGGCAACGATGGTCGGTCAGGCGCTGGGAGCATCAAACCCTGATCGCGCCGAGAGCGCGGTAAAGACGGCGGCGCGCTACAACGTCGTGTTCCTGGGTTCGATGGGGTTGCTGTTCCTCATCATCGCTCCGCTCATCGTGGGCACGTTCACGTCGGATGCGGCAGTTGCCGAAGTCGCAGTGTTCGGCCTTCGCACCATGGCGGTTGGCTTTCCCTTGTTCGCGCTGGGCATGGTCTTCACTCAGTCGTTCAACGGAGCGGGCGACACGAATACGCCAACGCGCATCAACATCGGCGTGTTCTGGTTGTTCGAGATTCCGGTGGCGTGGTTCCTGGCAACACAAACGCCAATGCGCGAGCATGCAATCTTTGTTTCGGTGCTCGCGTCGTACTCGATGCTGGCGGTTGTCAGCTGGTTGATTTTTCGAAAAGGTAGCTGGCGTACTCGAACGGTTTAACGTATACGTACCGCGTTCGCGAAATCGTATTCGTTGTGCCCCGAGATCGGTTCTACCTTCCCTCCCGCCGCACATGCACGAAACGAAACATCCACAGGAAGTTGCTGCTCAACCGCCGCTGCTCCTGTGGGTGTTCGCGCCCCACGTGGACACGAACGATCCCGACCTTGCGTGCTACAGCGACTACACGCAAAGCCACGCGGAGTATGACAAGGCGTTCGCCGAACTGGATATCGATTGGCGATGGCAGTTGGTCAGATTGGACAACTACCGCGAAGTGATCGACGAGGTTGTTCGGCAGTCGGTCGCATCCACGCCGGTGATTCTCAATCTGTGCGACGGCGATGAATTGAATGGCGTCCCCGGCGTAAGCGTCATTCGCTATCTCGAGTCTGTCGGCCTGCCCTACACCGGCGCCGACGAGCATTTCTACGAAATCACGACATCGAAAATCGTGATGAAGCAGGCGTTCGAGCGGGCCTCGGTGTGTACGCCAACGTGGGAAGTCATTCCCGAAGCGATTCCATCGCAGCAGATATTCGGCTCGGGAGAACACGGCCTGGGCGACGGCATCTTCGATCGGCTTGGCACGCCGATCATCGTCAAGCCGGCGGTATCGGCAGGAAGCATGGGGATCACTGTCAAATCAGTGGTTCATTCAGAGACCGACCTCGTCAAACAGGTCGGTCTTTTGCATGATGGCTATCGCGGATGGAATCTGACAGACGGCGGCGTGTTCGCCGAACGATTCGTCGAAGGACGCGAGTTCACCACGTTCATCGTTGGCTCGGCGCACACACCAGAAGCGTGCACGGTGTATCCGCCGGTCGAGCGTGTGTTTCACGCGAAGCTTCCACCGACAGAGCAATTCCTGTCGTTCGATCGCCTGTGGGAGATCTACGAGCACGAGTCGCCGCTTGGCGAAAACGAATACCTGTGGGAGTATGCACCGGCACCTGCAGAGCTTGTCGACGACATCGTGCGCGTGAGTTGGGATGCGTACGCGGCGGTTGGTGGAACCGGCTACGGCCGCGTCGACCTGCGCTACGACGTGCGCACGAATGAACTGTTTGTGCTCGAAGTAAACGCGCAATGCGGAATCTCCGAAGACGAGAATTACACCTCCATCGGTGCGATTCTTCGTTTCGCGAATGCCACGTTCAGTTCCGCAGTAAAGAGCATCATCGATGACGCGCTGGTCTCGCATGCGAAAGCCGTCGCCGAGAAGGCCAACGAAGCGCGCACCAGGACGCGCACTCGCAAGTCTGGAAAACGCGGCGCAGCCTCAAACGCGGCGTGAGCTGTTGTACAACTAGCGCGAGCATACAAGCGTGAAAATCTGTGTGCTGCAACCCGACTACTCCACGTCGGCGGTGGACTATCAGCACTACGATCCCTCGCGCAAGCTGTCGCACTTGTTGCCGGCGCACACCGTCGACCACGTCGCGCTCAACAAGCTCACGACGTACAAGCAGCTCAAGGCGCTTTCACGAAAAGGGTACGACATTTTCGTGAACTTGTGCGAAGGCTATCTCGAGTGGGAAGTGCCATCCATCGACGTGATTCACTCACTCGAGCTGCTCAAGCTGCCGTACACCGGGCCAACGCCCCTGCTCTACGATCCGCCCAAGACGCTCATGAAGTACGTCGCGCATACGGCGAATGTGAGGACGCCGGCGTATGCCCTAATTGAGCGAACCGAGAATTCGAGTGAGAGCTCAACCGGCGACTCGACGCCAGTTCTGAATGCCGAGAATACGGAAAACCACACGGTCGCCAACCTGCACTCTACACTGAATGCAGACCTCAGCAATGTTGCAAGCCGGTTGAAATTCCCGCTGTTCGTTAAGCCAGCAAAGGCCGGCGATAGCCTTGGTGTCGATGAGCACTCGCTCATTCACGACGTCGACGAGCTGCGAAGCAAAGTTGCCGCATCCATCGACGAATTTCCCGAACTCCTCATCGAGGAATACATCGACGGACGCGAGTTCACCGTCCTCGTACTCGGCAACATCGACGGCCGTGGTCACCCGCGCGCGCTGACACCCGTTGAATTCATTTTTCCCTCGGGAAACGCGTTCAAGACGTATGCGCTCAAGACTTCGGAATTGCACCCCGAAGCGAACATTCCGGTGCGCGACGAAAAACTTTCGGCAGAACTTCGCGCGGCCGCGGAACGCGTGTTCATGGGCTTTGGCGGCGTTGGTTACGCGCGACTCGACTTCCGGCAGAACGCGCAAGGCGAACTGTTTTTTCTTGAAATAAACTTTACGTGCTCAGTGTTCTACGCCGACGGATACGAAGGATCGGCCGACTACATTCTCAAGCACGACGGCATGGGGCAGACAGCGTTCGCCGAGCACATAATTGCTGAAGGAATTGCGCGGCACCGTCGCGCACAAAAGCCGTTCGCCGTGCGCGGAAATTCACTCGCGGGATTTGGCATTCACGCTACGCGCCCAATTGCTGTGGGCGAGGTCGTATTCGCTGGCGAAGAACGCGCGCACCGCATAACCACGCGGCGTCACGTCAACCGAACGTGGAACGCCGAAGATCAGTTGATGTTTCGGCAATACGCGTATCCCATAAGCGACCAGGTCTTCGCATTGTGGGACACGGATCCATCAGAGTGGGCGCCACAAAATCATTCGTGCTCGCCCAACACGGCATACGATGGATTGAATGTCGTTGCGATCAGAGCAATTGCTGCGGGAGAGGAGTTAACTCTCGATTACGCGCAGCTTACGAATGCCGAGAGCGAACCGTTTGATTGTCACTGCGGGGCAGCGAATTGCCGCGGGCGCATTGTGGGCGCCGGCGGCAATTCGGTCACTGCGCGAGAGAACGCGAGGCTGCGCGCGAACTAACGGGCTCGGCGTGGAACACTTCGTCCACGCATCACCTCCCGGATTGTGTTACGGCGTATACGTCAATCGGATAGTCGGCACAGTCACTGAGCCATTAACGGACGCATGACGCGTCACGCTTGTCGCCCCCGATTGTGCCGAATTGAAGTCGAACGTGACGTGCATCGTCTCAAGCGTGCAGACCGTTCGCGGTTCCGGATTTCCATTCGGGCACGGGCCAGACGGTTCATCCGACGTAAAGCTTGCAGTGCCTGTTGAATAGTTCCAGGTCGTGAGACTGTTGTTGGCAGCCACCTGCAGCATTTGTCCGTTCACGACACCAGTGCCATCGCCAATTGTACCGGTCAACGTTGTGGGCGCCGTGCTCGTGGCGCTCTGCTTGAATCCACTGGTCTGAATGACGTTGGCGAAATCCGTGGGATCCTCAAATCCAACAAGCGTCCACGTCGAAAACGAGCCGCCGTTTGCCTGGTGAATGACGCGATGAATTCCGATGAAATAGAGCGGCGCGGTTGTGAGATCCGTCTGTACATCGAGCTTCTTCATCACGACGCCCGCCTGCAGCGCCAGCAGCGACGAGTCGACAAGCGATCGCATCGTGCCGTTGCCTGGATTTGAATTGGCAATCTGGTTCGCGCGTGCTGTAAGCGCCGTCACCTGCGCCTGCGACAATGTGAATTGCGCACCGGTCGGCCCCTGTGGCGTGGTGGGCTTGTTATCGTCGCAGCCGAGTGTGACAAGGATCGCGGCGGCAAACAAGAGCTTCGTTGGTGTGTGCATATGAAATATTGGCTGAGGTGATCGTCGCGGCCTGTCCTACACTTGTAGACCCGTCGATATCAGCGTGGCGTCACAGCGCGTGGTGATGTGGTGCTCCAGTGGGACTTGACGCGCTGCGAGCGTGTTGAGCGTTGCGCGGCAAGCGTGATGGACGACATGCTGGCCAAGTGTCGCACCCCACTCCGGATGAGTCGGCGTGCGTCGAACGCCCGTCGCATTTCGGCCTCGATCAGCGCAAATTCGTCGTTATGAAAAGCAAACTCATTGCCGCATTGGCGCTCGGAATGTTCGCCAATGACATCGCTGCGCAGTCAACAACTTCGGCAGCGCCCGTGCCCGAACGTTTGATGATCGGGCCAACCGACTATGTGCGTGCGCCGAATCCGTTTCCGTTCAGCGTTCCGGCGAATGCGTCATCGCTCGAGGTGACGCGAGCCAGGAACACTGCGCCGCGCATCTGGGGTATGTCGAATGCGCTTCCGTGCCGTCCAGTCGCGACGGTCGACACAGCGGGATGGACGCCAATCCAGATTGGAACCCAGATCGGGAATGCCGCGTTGCCAGCTCAATTCAAACAGGACACGACATTCCGATCCTATCACGGTGGTCTTAAGTGGAGCGCCGGCGATGTCGGGTTGCAAGTCGAGAACGGCTGGTGGGGAGTGGCGTACGATAGCGCCGGATACCTTACTGCATGCCGCGTAACGGTGCGCGATGGCGAATACCTGGTGAACGAAGTTCGCACGTCAACTGGCTATGCGTTTCATGCATTTCCACTCGATCCAACGTGGCGTCCGTCGACCATGATTACCGGCAGTGCGAATTCCGAAGAAGGCCTTCGCATTGCGTGGACCGGATTTCTCTCGATGGTGCCGCCACGGTGTCGATATATGACCGGAGCGCCGCTGCGGAATCCGAGCGCCCCGGCGTGTTGAGCGAATCGTTCAGTACCTCCAACTCACCGTATCCGCCCCCTGCGGCGCACGCGCACGCATGCGCTCGTAAATGCGCGGGATATACATCTGGTGATACCTCAATCGCGAATACCCATTCCCGCGAGTGGGATCACCATTCCAGCAATGCTCCGCGCGATCACCATACGTGATCTCACCTTTCCACGCGGGATCTTTCGTTGACTTCAGAAAGTCTTCCGCGAGATACACCGCGTTGTTGAGATAGTAATTGTCCATGTCACCGACATAGATATTGAGCTTGTCGTACACTTTCGGACCAAGCGTTTTCCAGTCGCGTTTGAGAATGTAGGTAAGGTCGTAGTTTTCTCGCCAATAATTCGCGACATCGCGATCAATCACACCAGTTTTCTTGTTCCAGATTGGTTTTGGATATCCATTTGCGCCAACTGGTGAGAACGTCGCTTGCCAGATGTCCCATTGATCGCCGCTGCGTGAGTTTGAACCAAGCGCGGCTTCGCGCTGATTGGTTTGTTCGAGCGTGGTGAGCACATGTCCCAACCAATTGCGCTGCGCAGGGCGCGGTGTCCGTTTCCATTTCGCGTCGACAAAGTACGCGTTGGTGTCTTCGTAAATGTTGACGACGGTGTACGCGCGGAAATCGATTGGATCCGGACACGCAATGTATGCGCCATTGAACTCGTCAGGATAAAACACTTGCGCGGCCATCGCTTCCCATCCGCCGGTTGACCCACCGTATGTAATGCGTGCCCACCCCTGCCCTATGCCGCGAAATCGCTTCTCTACTTCGGGAATGAGCTCCTTCATGATGGCGTCGCCATACGGCCCCTGATTGGGCGAATTCACCGCGTATGAATCGTCGTAGTACGGCGTGGGATGACGAATCTCCATCAACAACACGCGCGGAAAATTTGCGCCGGTCCAGTCCTTGTAAAATTGATAGTTCAATTCCTGCTGGATGCGATTGTATCCGGCAATGCGAAACCTCGCATTGTAGTCCGGCTTGAGCGTCGTGTCCGCAGGCGTGTCGCGAAATCCTGCGAACGTTGCGGGAAAGTGCCCGTGATTCACAATGAGTGGATAATGCGCATTCGGATGCTCATCGAATCCGGCGGGCAGCAGCACATTCGCGCCGATGTACATGTCGCGCCCCCAGAACTTCGACAGGCGTTCACTGCGAATCGTGACATGCTTGATCCATTTCGTGTCCTTGGGTGGCTCTATCGGCGCAACTTCCTGATCAAGCACAAGCGACGGCATCATTCGCAATCGCCCATCGAGCGTCATCCAACGCGGCTTGCTGTAGAGATTTCCTGGCTTGTTCGCCCATTGCTGTCCTTCACCTTTGTCGGGCGGAAGCTTCACCGTGTGCCCATCACTGCGCGTGAATGTTTCGTAGCGGTTGAGAAATCCCTGCACCCAATAGCGACCAGGTTTGACTTCACTCAGTGAGCGCAACGGATATCCATCCGCTCCATCCGCAACGAATTGTTGCGCGGCGGGGGCCCAATTGTTGACGTCCATTCCGAACACAACTTGCGTGGTCGGTCCATCAGAAATTTGAAAGCGTGGTTCGTTCGTGGAGTCGCTCGAGATCAACAGCAGCAGCCGGCCGTCGAGCGGTTTCGCACTGCGCGCCGTCGTAAACGAAACGGCTATGCGAAGTGGCGATGCTTGTTGCACACGTTGCGTTTCGTCGACAAGCGTATCGACTCGCGATGTTTCTGCATTCGGTGCTATGCGCGAGTGATCGCGGTTGGTCGAGAAGGCGTCTCTATACAGCACGACCGAACCAACCAGAGCGACGGAAACGACAGCGAGTTTTGTGCGCATGACATCCCTGGAAATCGCGGTGAATGCAGCACTCGATGAACTGCCGACAGTAACGACGAACCACTGAAGGTGAAGCGGGCGCTGTGAGTCGCCAGGTTGTGATTCTACGACCGCCAATGGCGGCGTCCATGTCACCCCCGCAGCCATCGGCCCGTACTGAGGGAACGCCAGTCAATTTCGGCCTGAATCCCTCCAGCGCTCTCCGCCTCCCCGCCCACGGTTCCTCGACCCGAAGGCGTCCCGGCAAGCGGACCGAACGCTTTCCCTGGAACGCGTGTCTACGTACTTGGCGCCCCGTGACATCTCCCGACCCAACAGTACTCACTCTCGATTCCTCACCACGGCGTAATGAGCGGTTGCTCGTTGCCCGGGTTCTGGAAGGAGACAGGATAGCAGCGCGTGAGCTCTACGACACGCACGTGCATCGTGTCTTCAGGCTGGCCTTTCGCCTCAGCGGGGACGAAGAGCAGGCGCACGAGCTGGTGCAGGAAACGTTCATTCGGGCGTTTGGGCAGCTCAAGAATTTTCGCGGCGATTCGGCGTTTGGCACCTGGATCCATCAGGTCACGGTTTCCGTGGCAGCCAACACCCGCCGTCGTAACAAGCGGCACGAGCGGGAAACCGATTTCGACTCGGTCGAGCCCATAGCGGCGAGCGAGCGAGACGAGATCGAACCCGATCTGAAGGAGCGTCTCCACGAAGCGATCGATAGTCTGCCGGAAATTTATCGAACCACTTTCGTGATGCATGACGTCGAAGGGTATACACACATCGAAATCGCAGCGGCTACCGGGGTCGCTGTGGGAACATGCAAGAGTCGGTTGTTCATCGCGCGCGGAAAGCTTCGTTCAATACTCGCGCCGTTCATGAAGGAGTAGCGGATATGCAAGACGACAAAGAAGATCCAAAATTCGAGCAGTGGCTCAAGCAACACGCCACGTCGTACAACACGCCACCGACGCCTGACGTCGAACGCATGTGGGTTGCCATCGAAGCCGATCACTTCGACAGCAACACGCTGACGCATGCTCACACGCTTCGCGCCACGCCCATCGTCAAGCCGACGCCATGGTGGTCCAACAGCTGGATGCGGGTCGCTGCCGCACTCGTTGTCGGTGTAGGTCTCGGACGCATTTCCGCTGTCACACCGTCAATCACCGGCGCCGGCACCAACTCTCCAGCTGTCGCCGCCGTCAATGCTTCAAACAGCTCATCAAACGCAGAACTCGTAGAGCCCATCGACGAACCTGCGGCTTCACGCTACCTCGGCCAAACCGTCGCGTTGCTTGCATCGCTGCAAACCGATGCGCGCGGTACCACCGGTGACACGCTGTACAAAAAGCACGCGACTGATCTGCTCCTGACCACTCGCTTGTTGCTCGATTCGCCATCCGCACGCGATCCAAAGGTGCGCGCGCTGCTCGATGATCTCGAACTCGTGCTCGCACAAATCGTTCAGATGCCCGCCAAGCGCAACGCGTCCGACCTCGATCTTATTCATCAAGCCATGGAGCAGCGCGACGTGATGCCGCGTTTGCGCACTGCTGTGGCTAACACCTCGTCCGCAGACTGAGGAACATCCGCATGAAATTCCGTTTTGTTGTCGCCGCTCTCGCAATTAGCGCGACCGTTTCGAATGCGCAGATTGCGCCGCCGGCAGCGCCAGGCAAGCCAGCGACGGTGGCACCGCCTTCAAAGCCAATTGACGCCCCCGCTCCTGCCAAGGCGCCATCGATTGGCTACCCGAGCAAGCCGATGTACTACATCGACAGCTACGAGAGCACCGTGCGCGCACAGGAACGCGCGCTCGAAGCACAGGATCGCGCTCGTGAGATTCAGGAGCGCACACAAGAGCGCGTGTTCGAATCACAGGCGCGTGCTCAGGAGCGTGCGCTTGAAGCGCAGTCTCGCGCATCGACGATGGCGATGGAGCGCACGTTCGAAGCGCAGGCGCGTGCATCAGAGATGGCGCGCGAACGCGCAGCCGAAGCGCTGGAACGCGCGCAATCCCGCATCGATTGGTCAACCACCGACCACATTCTGTCAGTGCCCGCAACTGCGTACGCGTACAACTACAATTACAACAAGGCGTACGCTGCTCCCACGCCAATGGCTGCGCCGCGCTTCGAGCCTGGCATCACCAGGATGCCATTGCCGCAGTGGTCGCAGGACGATCCTGCAGATTCACTCTACCGCGTTGCATACGACGCAATGAATCGTGGCGATTGGCGTCGCGCGGCCGATCAGTTTGCGCAAGTGTGCGTCAAGTACGCGAATTCCAATCGCTGCTTGTCTGCAAACTACTTCGAAGCGTTCATGCACTATCGCATCGGAACCACCGAAGAACTCAAGACAGCGCAACGTCTGCTCGTATCAGAGCGCTCCAAGCGCGTGTCAGACAACTCGCGTCAGGCTGAAATCGCAAGCCTCACCACTCGTGTTCGCGGTGCACTTGCCGCCCGCGGTGATCAGGAAGCTGCACGCGCACTGCAGGCCGACGCACAGTCCAAGGGCACGAGCTGCGACAACGAAGACATTCAGGTTCGCACCGAAGCATTGAGCGCGCTCGCGCAGTCGGACATCACCGCTGCAACTCCCATGTTGCGTCGGGTGCTCGATCGCAAGGATCTGTGCTCGCTGGAGCTTCGCCGCAGCGCGCTTCGCATCCTTCTCCGTCGCGCCGATACCAGTGCCACAAGTGCTGCAATCTCGGTTGCAAAGAACACCGACGAAGCGCTCGACCTTCGCACCGACGCCATCTCGTATCTCTCGCGTCTGCCTGGTGACAACGCACTCGCCACGCTCGAAGAGTTGATGCGCTCAAGCACGGACAAGGACATTCAGCGCGCTGCAGTTCGCTCCATCTCGCGCTCCGACAACGGACGTGCACGTTCGGCCATTCGTGCGCTCATCGATCGCAACGATGTGTCCGAGCAGCTTCGCGCCGAGGCAATCAGCACGTTCGATCCAGAACGGAGCAGCAATGAAGATGCAGCGTGGCTGCGCAACCAGTACGCCAAGATGCCGAGTGAACGCCTGAAGATTTCGGTCATCTCTGCGCTTGGTCGCATTGGCGGTTCCGAAAACGACGCGTTTGTGCTGGGGATCGCACGCAACACGAACGAGTCCAGCGATGTACGATCCGCTGCAATCGGCCGGATGTCGCGCAACGCGAACATCACCGTCGGCGACCTCAAGAAGCTGTACGACGCTGCAGAATCGCGCCAAATGCGCGAACAGCTCATCAACTCGCTGAGAGAGCGCAAAGAAGCGGATGCAACGGACGCGCTGCTCGACATTGCAAAGAACGGAACTGACCCATATCTCCGTCGCCAGGCCATCAACGCCCTCGGCCGCCGCGACGATCCACGCGCCAAGACCTTCCTTTCGGAGATCGTAAACAAATGATCTCGAACACTCAGCGCGCCCTCGCTGCAATCGGCATCGCGTCGGCACTCGCAGGCGCCAATGCACAAGCGCAAGGGCTCGCACAGCGCGTCGCCAACGCCCCTGATGGTCGTGTGTCGTTCAACTACCCCGCACGCGAAGGCGCGTGCGGCGATGGCCGCACCTACATGCAGGTAAACATCGGCTACGGTTCCAACAGCTACTACGGCAACTACAACAACGACGGCAACGGCATGGCACCATGCGTGCGTGGTCCGGTTCGCGTTGTACTCGAGCAAGCGGCGAAAACGGTGATCGGGCTTCGCGTATACGTCGGCCCGCCGGGGTCAAGCGAAGGTATCACAGACCTCGGCGCAGTCCGTTCGCGCGATGCCGCCGATTTCCTGATGTCGCTCGTGGCCAAGGCAGAAGGCAGCGTTTCGCAGAGCGCCATCATGCCAGCGATGATCGCGGACAGCGTCAACAATCAGGCTGCGCTTCTCGCGGTGGCGCGTGATGTCTCGCGCTCTCGTGAAACGCGTCGCTCGGCAATCAGTTGGCTTGCGCGTGTCGACGTGCCGGCCAATGCAGCGGCACCACTGCTTGCCATCGCAACAGATGAAAACGACAACCAGAGCGTGCGTCAGCAAGCGTTGCGCACATTGGCTCGCCTCGAAGGTGGCGCAGGCGTTCCGGAACTCACTCGCCTCGCTGGCGACCGCGAAGGTGGTTGGGTGGCGCGCGAAGCGTTGTCATCACTCGCGTCCTCAGGTGATCCGCGCGCACGTGCGTACCTCCGCACGGTGGTGCGCAACGCAGAACTGCCTGACGAGGCGCTTGCCACGGCAATCCGCAGCTTTGGTCAGCAGTACGCAACGGCACCTGACGTACAACTCATTCGCGATGCGTGGCCCAAGCTCACCGGCCAAAAAGCGCAGGAAGCTGCACTCTCCGCGATCACCGAGTTCGGTGGCGCAGAAAACGCCAAGTGGTTGCTTGCGCTGGCCCGCAACGTTGGCGTATCGCTCAGCAATCAGCAGCGTGCGTTGCACAGCGCAGTTCGTGCGGGCGCAAAGGTGGCCGATCTGGTTGCCATCTACAACAGCACCGTCGACTATCAGATGAAAGAGTCGATCATCAGCGCGCTCAGCGAAAGCGGAGAGCGCGAAGCGGTTGACAAGCTGCTCACAATTGCAAAGACTGACGAAAGCATCACTGCACGTCGCCGCGCGATTTCTGCGCTTGGCCGATCGTCGGATCCGCGCGTGAAGACAGAGTTGCAGGCACTCGCAGAGAGCGCCAGCAAGAGATAGTTCGTCTCAGTGAAACGACGGCGCCGAGTTTCGATCCTGAAACTCGGCGCCGTTTTGCGTTGCGGAGAACCGAACGCCTGCTGCCTGGGTTTGCGGAGAACCGAACGCTGTTTGCCAGGCTTTCTCAGTTGGCATCACCAGCCAGCGCGCTAATCAACGCCCTCGTGAACGCGATCTCGTCATCATTCACAAGGTGTCCCATCCCGGGATAAATGCGCAGCGTGACATCGGCGCCCATTCGCTCGAACAGTGCTGCACTTTCGCGCACGCGCGACTCAGGGATGTGCGGATCACGATCGCTGCATCCAAAGAACACCGGAGTATTTGCGAAGTCGCCCTGCTCTTCCCACTTGGTTCCTGGTGGTCCGATCAACCCGCCGGAGTACGCGATAACGCCGCCGTAGCGAGCCGGTTTGCGTTGCGCAGCCGTACACGACAAGCATGCCCCCTGCGAAAAACCAAGCAGAACAATTCGCTCGGTGGGCACTCCTTGTGCGTTCACGTGCTCAACGAGGCCATGAATAAGCGAAAGCCCTGATGTGATTCCGGGTTCATTCTGTTCCGTTGGCGCCATGAAGCTCTGCGGGTACCACGTGCCGCCCGCTGCTGCCGGTGCAACGAACGCAACATCTGGATGCTCGAGCAGTGGTTCGAGGCTCAAGATATCAATTGGCGATGCACCTCTGCCGTGCACCATGATGATTGCCACGCGCGCTTCGGCAATCGGACGACCACGCGCGATAACCGGCTGGCCAGCATGTGGCGCAACATTTGTCGACATCAGTACACCACGCGCGGCAAGCGCATTTCGATGGTTGATCGCTTTGTTTCTTCCCACGGCGGCAACTTGAGATCGCGGCCAAGGTTTGCGACGGTTTCGTCGACGGCAAAGCCTGGCGGGAGCGTTGCAATCTCAAACAGGATTCCGTTCGGTTCGCGAAAGTAGATGGACGTGAAGTACTGCCGATCGCGAACTTCAGTAACATGTGCGCCCGCCTCGGTGAGCGCGGCTCGCATCGCCAACTGTTCTTCGCCCGACGCCACCGCGAATGCGACGTGGTGCACCGTTCCGATACCGTTCACGGCGCTGGCAGCGTTTGGTGCATGCACGACTTCGACGATTCGTCCAGCACGTGCATCGCCGATTGCCAGTCGCGTTGTCGTCTCGTTTTCGGCAACGACAGAACAGTCCATCATTGCGACCAGAAACGCATTCGACACTGCGCGATCGTGCACGTGAAGTGCGACTGAATGAATCCCGCGAATTGCGTGCTCTTCGCTGATGCCGGCCCGCGTCCACGGTGTGCGAGCATCACCGTCAGCGGCAACAATGCGAATGCGAAGCCCCGACGGGTCGAGCATGGCCAGCGACTCTTCACCAAATGGCGTGGACTCATCGACCACGTTGACGTTTGCATCGCGCAATCGCGCGCGCCAGAAGTCCATCGCTGTGGCGGGAACGCTGAAGGACGTGACATTGATTTGACCTGCGCCGTGCACGCCCTGACGCACTCCCATTCCCTTGTAGGGGAACGTGGTCATGATCGTGCCTGGCGTGCCAACTTCATTGCCGTAGTAGAAATGATAGACGCCGGTGTTGTCGAAGTTGACCGTCTTCTTTACGAGGCGTTGGCCCAGCAAGCCGGTGTAAAAATCGAGATCGTCCTGCGCGTCGTTCACGGTTGCGGTGACGTGATGCAACCCGAGTATCATCGAATCCATGGCTTTGTGATGTAAGTTTGCCTGCGATATGCCCGGTCCGCTTCGGACGCGCACCTCAAAAGGGTTGACAACTCGCGCCGGTGATCAAATGCTAGTTGAATGCTGCATGCTTCGATTTCGCCATCTTCCCGTCGCCTTGGCCGCGGGTTGCATGTGCATCGCAACTCTACACTCTAATCACGCTTCGCATGTATAGCTCAGGAATGATGATCACGCTGCGCTTTCTGCACGTCATGCTTGGTGCATACTGGCTCGGCGCCGTACTCGTGTTTGCGTTTTTCCTGCTGCCGTCGGCACGTGCCGTGGGCCCTGCCGCCGCCCCGATGATGGATCAAATGGGGCGCGTGCGCAAATTGCCCATCGTGATGATGCTGGCAGCAATCCTTACGATCCTCACCGGATTGGGAATGATGTACATCAACTCCAGCGGCTTCACGGGCCCGTGGATGCAGAGCAGCACCGGTCGAGTGTTCTCGCTCGGCGGCGGGTTCGGGATTCTCGCCGCGATTGTGGGTATGTCGGTGACGTCTCCCGCAGGCAAGGCGGTGGCAAAAATTTCGGGCCAGATCGCCGCGCAAGGTGGCCCGCCAACCGCGGAGCAGACCGCAGCACTAAAGAAGCTGCAGGAAAAGTTTGGTCTCGGTAACACGATCACGACGGTGCTGGTTTTTCTCGCGGCGAGCTGTATGGCGGTGGCGCGTTACGTGTGATTCGTCGCGTTATCCTGACACCGCTCTTTTGCCACGGAGGTCACGGAGGACACGGAGGAGCGACGGTTATTTGCGTATCTGGTCGCGCGGCGCGAGCACGGTTGCAGTTCATTTTGAACGCGCGTGTTCAAGCGTTCGCCAGGTAGAAGGCGCCAATTCGCGCAGCCACATTCAAAACTTGGGAATCCTGTAAAGCGGCCAGCATCTCTAACCGTAACGATCGTACCTCCGTGTCCTCCGTGTCCTCCGTGTCCTCCGTGTGAAAAGCAGTTGCAGTTAAATCGACGCACAAAACCAAACAGCGCCCTCTGCAATCGCAGAAGGCGCTGTTTTCACATTCACACAACCAACTCAGTTGCCTTTCACTCGCTTGCCCCACGTTGGTGCAGGAGGCTCCTTGGTTGCACGAACAACCGGCTTGAGCTCCAACTGACGAAGCGCCTCGGCAACGGCACGCTCGAGCTGTGGGTCATGACCTGCAGCGACATCCTTTGGCCAATTCTCAACGTCGATATCAGGCGCGATACCTTCGTTTTCAACTGCCCACGTGTTGTTGCGCGTAAAGAAACCACCACGCGGCGCAATCATCGAACCACCATCGATGAACCCCGGCGTGTCGGCCGTGTGCACCAATCCGCCCCACGTGCGCTTGCCAACGAGCGTGCCGATTTTGCGATTGCGGAACATCCATGGCATCAGGTCACCGCCTGATCCGGCCATCTCGTTGATGATCATCACCTTCGGACCCCAGATGCCTGCAGCAGGGCTCGTGAACGGCATGCGATCACCCGCGACGTTGTTGAAATAGCCATCGAAGTCACGCTGCAGCACATCGATGATGTAGTCTGCCGCTTGTCCGCCGCCGTTGTAACGCTCGTCGATCACTGCGCCCAGTTTGTCCTGCTGTGCGAAGTAGTAGCGATTGAAACTCGTGTATCCCGGTTGGCCAGTGTTCGGCAGGTGCACGTATGCGAGCTTTCCTTTCGACAGTGAATCGACAATGCGACGATTGCGCTCCACCCACGCACGACTGCGCAGCGGTTGCTCATTCGCAACGGGAATGACGGTCGCGCGGCGTGCGGCTTCTGCAACCGGGCGCTGATTCACCATCAACACCGTCTGTCTTCCCGCAGTACCATCGAGCAAACGGTACAAATTGTCCGGGGTACGCAGTTCTTCGCCGTTCACCGAAATGATGTAGTCACCAACACGTACATCCACGCCTGGTGCTGCCAACGGCGCGCGGAGGTCCGTGTTCCAGCTTTCGTTGTCGTAGATCTTGGTGATCTTGTAGCGACCCTGATCGATCACGAAGTCGGCGCCTAACTGCCCGCCAGTGGAATTGGCAACAACCGGCATGTCTCCGCCGCGCACGTACGAGTGACCGATGGCGATTTCTGCACCCATCATGTCAATCAGATAATTGAGATCGGCGCGATGCATCACGTGCGGAAGCAATGCTTCGTACATGGTGCGCATCTTCGGCCAGTCGGACCCGTGCGAGTTTTGCACGTACAGGTAGTCGCGCTGGTTTCGCCAACCTTCGGCGAAGATCTGCTTGAACTCGGCTTTTGGATCCACGTACTGGCGAATTGCCGCGTTGATTCGACCTGCACCAGGCTGCGGAACCGCGCGATCAGCATCAACAATCGCCAGCGTTGGACCTGCGGCGCCACCGCCGCTGCGATACAACAACTTTCGTCCATCAGCGCTCACTTCGTAGTCGGCGATGCCCGTAACAAATGGCACAGCGCGACGATCGCGAAGTTGAAAGCGATGCAGCGTCTGACCACCGCCTGCACCACCACGCCCACCTCCACCGCCACCAGTTCCTGTTGCCGGCATTACTTCTGCAAAGAACACAGTGCCCGCAACGCCTGCCTTGAGCCGTGTGTATTGACGCTCTGCAATCCCGGGAACTGCGATGATGCGATTCTGCAGGCCGTCAAAGTCAATCGTTACTGAGACCGGGCCGCGCGGTTGTGGCGCTGCTGCGGGCGCCTGTGCATCGCCCTCTGCGCCACTGGCTGCACCACCAGCTCGTCCGCCACGTCCCCCTGCAACGATGCCGGTTTCTTCGTCGCTCTCGGGCAGCAAAGGAGACGGTTCGTTCTTGTTCAACACGGCGAAGTACAAACCGAAGTTTTCGTCGTGATCGTAGTTGGACATATCCAACCACTGCGTCTTGAGACCGAAATCAGTTGACGCAAAGAACCACAGATATTTTCCGCTCGCATCCCACGCGGGCCATGCTGCGTCGGCTAGACCGTCCGTGATTTGCTTTGCCACGCCGGTTTCAACGTTCACTACTGATACTGCCTTGTAGAGCGAATTCAGATGCTTCACATACGCGATCCATTTTGAATCGGGACTCCACACCGGATTCATCGTGCGCGTTGGTACCATCCACGGATCATTGCCGACAACCTTGCCTTGTCCTGTTGCAACGTCGAGCACCCACAGCTTGAGATCGGTGTCGTGGTACATGATCCACTTGCCGTCGGGGCTCCACGCCGGTGTGTAGTAATGCTTGGTGTTTGGGAGCGCGATCTCGCGCGGCGGAGTCAGACCGTCCTGCGCTTCAATGACAAGTTTGTATTCGCCGCTCTTGTCACTGAAGTACGAAACAAATTTTCCATCCGGGCTCCACGCCGGATCACGTTCCGCCGAACCACTCGAGTTGGTGAGGTTGCGAACGTCGCCTTTGTCGGCCGGAATGGTAAAGATGTCACCGCGTGCCTCGACTACGGCACGCTTGCCTGTGGGTGACAACGCCATGTTCGTGATGCGCGCCGATGCGTCCTTCCACTGCGGCATCATCCACGGGAAGTCGCCGACTGCAGAAATCTTGACGATGTGCTCCTTGCTCGATTTCGGATCGAGCTCGTGAATGTATCCCGCCTGTTCGAACACCACTGCGCCTGCACCGGCGTCGAGCGTCTTCACATCGTAGTCAGAGAAATTTGTAACCTGCGCCAGTTTCTTTGACTTCGTGTCGTACGACCACACATTCGCCACGCCATCGCGATCAGAAATGAAAAACACCGCATCGCCCACCCACGCCGGATCCATGTCTTTCGAATCCTTCCACGGTGGTGATTCAACGTCGAGCGTCTTGAGATCGGCAATCCAGATTGGGCGATTCTGTCCGCCGCGATAGTTGCGGCGTTCTTCATCCCACGAATTGTTCATTCGATATGCAACGCGTTTGCCGTCGGGTGAGATTTTTCCCTGATAGGCACGATTCATTGGCAACTGCTCTTCGACGCCTCCAGCCACAGCAATCGAATAGAATCGCGGTGCTGCATTCGGACCGTTCGTTTCACGATTGGATGCGAACATGACGCGCAATCCATCGGGGGTCCAACCCTGCACCATGTCTGCAGCGTTGTGCCATGTCAGACGTTTGGGTTCGCCGCCTTCGACGGGCATTACGTACACATCTGTGTTGCCGCCGTATTCGGCGCTGAACGCGACCCATTTTCCGTCGGGCGACAACTTTGGATTGTCTGTATTGCCCTGAAAGCTTGTCAGTCGGCGAGCGGCGCCACCGGCGCGTTCAACCACCCAGATGTTCTGAGCATATGTAAACGCAATGTGCGTACTGCTCACTGACGGCTGCCGCAGCATTCGCGTTTGCGCGTGCAGTTGCGATTGCGTAATCGCAGACAGTGCACCGGTTGCAACCAGTGCGCTCGTGAAAAATCGACGAGGCGAGCGCAAAAGCGTGAACTGACCAATCATGTCGTGGAGTCTCCTGGGGTGTACAGCACGGCGTTTTCAACGGGGAAAACCACACAAAAACCGTGTGTTGCGACGCCCACCAATGTTCACGCCGGGATCCGCGTTCGGCCAGTCCCAACTCGCAGTTTCCAAGTTATCGCACGCTGACAATCAATCTCGGCGGGACGACAGGTCGCTCAATCACGTCCGTCCGTTTCGCATCGAGTACACGACGCAATGCATTCAATGCAGCAATTCGTTGCGCAGTTGCAAGTATACCGCTGCGCTTGTGCGACGAGCCACGCTCACTCAATCTACACCATTCATGGTCGCGCACGAATACGCGCCCGCGTACGCAATCAGCGACGCACGAACGACTCGTTTCCCATTTGGAGAACGCAACAATGTCCCTTCCCGTTGGCGCACGCGCGTTCGCGCATACAAGAGCTGCACGCGCATTCCGTATCCTCGTGTTCAGCGCAGTCGCCATCGGTGGTGCGGCAATCGCTCGCCCGGTTGCGGCGCAGGATCTGATGAACAAGGAATCGGCAACCGAAGTGCGCAAGCAATTCATCAACGATCTCGATTCGCTCCAGGCCAAGTTCCTCGCACTCGCGAACGCGATTCCAGCCGAGAAGTATTCGTGGCGCCCGGCTCCCGGTGTGCGTTCGATCGGTGAAGCATTCATGCACGTGGCCAGCGAATACTACGTATTCACACCAATGGCATATGGACTTCCGCGCTCGCCAGTGATTCCGCCGGGGCAGGCCGCGTTTGCCACGTTCGAAAAATCATCAACGCAAGCTGATGCGAAGAGGCATCTCACCGAAGGGTTTGCATTCATGCGCAAATCGCTCGCCGATGCTGACATCGCAACGCTTACAGGCACGCGGAAGCTTTTCGGTGGCGACCGCACCATCGCTGAAACAACAATCGTTATGTCAGCCGACCTTCACGAACATCTTGGCCAGTTGATTGCGTATGCGCGCATGAACGGCATCAAGCCCCCTTGGAGCAAGTAACACGACTTCGCGGAGTCGTTGCTGGTGATGAAATCGCATGCACTGTACGTTGAGTGCATGCGATTTTTCTTTTCGGCTGTCGCCGCATGCTCCGCCGCACTCATTGCCGGCGCATGCGCGAGTGCCAACAAGATTCCCGTCGTCGCCGCAGAGCCGATGCCTGAAGTGGCAGGAGTGCCCGCGTCATTCAAAGGCATCCGCATCATTGATGTTGAGCCGGGTGCAGGCGATCCGGTAATGCCCCATCGATGCGTGTACGCGCATTTCACCGGATGGCTCGCAAACGGCAGGCGATTCGATTCCAGCCACGACTTATTACCGGACGGATCCCCCGGTGAGCCAATCGGATTCCAACTCGGGAACGGTCAGGTGATTCGCGGTTGGGACATCGGCTTTGAAGGTCTCCGGGTTGGAGCCAGGCGTCGCCTGTACGTTCCGTTCAATCTTGGCTATGGGTCTGCGGGAAGGCGCCCGGGGGTACCTCCGCGGTCGGATCTCGTGTTTGATATCGAGATCAAGGGGGTTGCCGATACCCTCCCGCACCGACCGTACGCGAGTGCCCGCCCGGGTGACTCGCCTGTGATTCCTTGCCGACCGTGGCGAGCGCTCAACTCGCGCTGACTTTGAGTGGGAATTTGTGTCTGCAATCGGACATGGCCTGTCGCCAATTGTGGACGAACCGACAGCGGTTACCTGCGTCACCAACATGCGCCCAACGATAGTTTCCCTCTGAGCGTCGTGTTTATGAGGCCCACGGAACAACGGAACCATTCTTGCCTCATAACGGATGCGGATAGCCCTTCCCTCCCATCCGTTTCTCAGCGCCTCTTATGTGGCGAGGAACCAGCATAATGTTCGAACGTCGCATTGCCCTCCCAGTCATTCATTTTCTTAAACGGCGTGCGGTTGAGACGACGCTGGCGGCCGCGCTGGTGCTGCCATCCGCGCTCGTCGCGCAAGCGCCGGCTGCCGGTCGAGGCTTCATGTTCGGAGCCCCCTCGGGCAGCTTTTCGCTGCGATTGGGTCTCGCGCAGCCGGTTGCAAACGACGGAATCTTCAACCTTGCCGATTCGCTGCTGACTGTGAATCGCGGTGACTACATCGGGTTCAACTTCACGGCGAATCTGGTGCAGCGCATTACCGAGCGTGCCGCGGTTGAGATGAGTGTCGGATACAGTGGCCGATCCATCGACAGCCACTTTCGCGATTTCGTCGACAACAATGACGCCGAGATTGAGCAGACTACCGAGCTGAGGCGCGTTCCGCTCACAATTGGCGGCCGGTATTACCTGGTGTCGCCCGGTCGCCAGCTTGGTCGATTGGCCTGGGTGCCAACGCGGTTCGTGCCGTACGTGAGCGCTGGCGCCGGCGCCATGTGGTATCAGTTTACGCAGCAGGGCGACTTTGTCGACTTCCAGACGCTGGACGTGTTCAATACCGAGCTCCGTTCGAGCAACTGGGCTCCCTCGGCCTACGGCGCAATCGGAGCCGAAATTTCGACGTCGGCATTGGTATCCATTAACGCGGAAGCGCGTTACGATGCAGCGAAGGCCAAGATGAGCAACGATTTTTCAGGGTTTCACAGGATCGATATTTCCGGAGTTTCCGCCACCGTTGGTTTGTCCTTCAGGTTTTAGGGGGATATGAAAATGATTCGCACACTTCGCGCAGTTAACGTGTTGGCGCGCACGATGGTGGCGGTTGCAGCTATTGCAACGGTTTCAATCTCTCATCAGGCGAACGCGCAAACGCCTGATGCGCGCTTCAACGCATGGCTTGGTTGTTGGGTACCAGACAACGCACCAACGCCGAACATTCTTTCCGGATCGAGCGCAAACGGTATCGTCTGCATTGTGCCGGCATCAACGGGCACAGGCGTCGAGATCGCGAGCATTGCAAACGGTCGAGTCGCGCGTCGCGAGTTGATCGACGCAACCGGCACCAAGGTTCCGAAGACGCTCGACGGCTGCGCTGGATGGGAAACAGGAAACTGGTCGGCAGATAATCGTCGTCTATACCTGCAATCCGAATTCACCTGCGGCACAAACACCGTGATCAAGGGCAGCTCGATACTCGCAATGTCATCAACGGGCGAGTGGCTGCAGATCGAAGGCACGAACGTCGGCAAGACGTCAAGCGCGAATGCACTGCGTTTTCACATTTCCGGCGTCGAACTCGCTCTGGCACCGGGACAAGCGCTGACCGATTCAATGGCGGTGCAGACGCGCACTGTCTCCACGGGATTTGCGACGCGCTCGTTGCGACTGGCGGCAGGCGAAGCCGTGCTTCCCGAAGATGTGCTTGATGCTTCGCGTCATGTCGATCGCGCAGTAGCCGAAGCGTGGGTAAACGAATTGCATCAACCGTTTGTTGTAGACGCCAAGACGCTCGTTGCAATGGCGGATCAGGGCATGCCGGGAACGATGATCGACCTGCTCGTGGCCTTGTCGTATTCGAGCAAGTTTGCAGTGCGCGCAAATCGCCGCGTGGAAACGGTTGAACTGCCACGCGGCAATCGCGCATACATGCCGGTGTATGGATACGGTTATGGCTACGGTGTTCTCGATTCGTACGGATCGTGCGGCTACGGTTATGGCAGCTACTACAACAGCTACTACGATCGCGCGCTGTACGGATACGGCGGTGGATGCTCACGGCGTTACTATCCGTCCAACTACTACTTTGGCAGCACGCCGGTTGTGATCTACACGCGTCCGGGCGGCGACGGTGGCGGTGGAGCAGTACAAGGCAAAGCGGTGAGCGGTCGCGGATATACTCGCGGAAATTCCTACAATCCGCCGTCGGATCAGGGTCGCACAAGCGGCAGCAGCTCATCGGGCTCAAGCAGCTCTGGTAGCTCGAGCAGCGGTAGCGGAAGCAGTGGGAGCGGCAGTGGCGGCGGTGGTGGTGGTGGTGGCGGCAGCACAGGACGCACTGCAAAGGCCCGCGGATCCAACTGAGTTCGAATTGCGACAGAAACGCCTCGACATCACGGAGATGTCGAGGCGTTTTTCGTTATCGGCAGTCGTCGATCGAAACGTCGTGTCAGCGAAATGGGTTGGAGAATTTCGGGTCCGTCAACAACACTGGATCGCTAAGTGTTTCAAGAAACGCCTTGAGCGCCGCCTTTTGATAATCTGTGAGATTGAGCTTGCGTGGCGTGCCGTCGAGTTCCTGCAACCGCCGATCAAGACCAGGTGTGTTGGCGACTTTGTGGTCGTAGAAGTCGATCACTTCCTCGATTGTGCGAAAGCGTCCGTCGTGCATGAATCGCGTTCGCGCGGTCACGTTACGTAGCGATGGAGCCTTGAACTTCCCCGCTCCTGCGCCCTGGTCCAGGATATCGAGGTCGAGACCGTTGTTGCGCACCGAGTCGCTCACAAAGGCGTATGACTCGTGACAGTTTCGACATTGCGGAATGAAAATGCGTTCACCGTCAGACTCCATCACAGTGAATTGGTCACCTTCCGCATTGTTTACGCGATCGAATTTTGTGTTCTTCGATGCGATTGAACGGACAAACTGCGCCAACGCAAGCGCAACTCGTTGATTGGTAATTTCCGGCGTTCCGAACGCTGCTGCGAATAACGGACGGTAGAATGAATTGAGGCGGAGCTTCGGCGCGATGAAATCCTCTCGCAGCCCCATTTCCACTTCATCCGAAATTGGCAGCAACACCAGTTGTTCGAGCGATGCGGCGCGTTCATCACGAAAGAACCGCGCTGGCCGATAAAAGCGAACGTTGGTGAGCGGCATGCTGTGCCGCGCGGTCACATTGCCACCGAACCCGCGACTCAGCGCAGCGGTATCGCCGAACGCGAATCGTTGAATATGACACGAGGCGCACGACGTACGATCGTTGGCTGACAAGCGTCGATCGTAAAACAACACACGTCCGAGTGCTGCACCGGCATTGGTTACCGCGTTTGTCGGGCGCGCGTTATCGGCGTTAACGACCGTCGGTGAATGAACGAAGAATGACGGAAATGGCGCGTCGACGTCGGCGTACGAAAATGGCGTCGCCGGAAGCGTTGGAGTCAGCAGATCGTTGCTGAACACGAAGATCGGAAACGACAACTCCGCATAGCGTCCGGTTGAATCGGTTGCACGAACGCGCGCAGTAACTGCTCCGGCCTCTTCAGGGGTTCCGGCAATTCGTCCATTGATGACGGAAAGCCCGCGAAGCGATGGGTAAATCGTTATCGCGTATTTAAGGCCGGTGTTTCGCGGATCGGTGAATCGTTGGGGGCCGCTCAACACGTCCAAACTGAACGGTTCACCAACCTGAATGCCGATCTCCGGCTGCGGCAACGTGACAGTGATTGGCGTGTTGTCGACATTCGCCGGCGGTGGTTCGACCTTCGACTCAACCGTCGCGTTCGGAGCGCACGATGCAGCAAACATCGCGGCCAATGTGAACGCCAACGGGAATCTCACAGCGTAATTGCGCATCGGTGCCTGTCCGCATTTGAGTCATGCCGGGCTCGCCGGCCACTCGCGTTCAAGAAATTTCGGGACGCGAAAGCAAGTGTACGACTTTTGTTTGCGTGCCGCCATACGAGCGTAACCGGCGAACGACTGCGCCCATCGCGGTTTATCGACGTGTTTCGATGACGGCGTCGCGGGCGGACTCGGGAGGATGCATCAGCCACAACGTGGCAAGACACACGAGCAGGAGAACCGCGTATTCCATCCCATTCCTGCCGCCGCCAACCACGAACCATCCTTCGGGGCTGTGTACCATTACGAGCCCCGTGGCGTAGATGACCGAGAACATCGGCGTCAACATTCGCACTCGCCAACCGAGCGCCAGCAATGGAGTCGCAAGCACTTCAAATGCGGTGATCAGAACGGCGACTACGGGTCCAAGCGGTACGTGCTGGCTTGTGAGGTATTCGCCGAATCCTGTGTAGCCTCCAGTGAGCATCCGGTACCAACCATGCGCAGCCAGCAGGAACGCAACGGCCACACGAAGCAGCACACGTGCGCGGGCTGAGTCCGTCATGAGTTGATCACGGATGCTTTCTGGATTCTGAATGTTTTTGGGAGGCGCCGTCGACGACTACCGTGCGAACGCCGCCGCACGAGCGCGCGTGAGGTGCGGTACAATTCCGAGCATGCGCTGAATGAGCATCAACTGACCGCGATGATGCATTTCATGCTCCTTGGTGCCGAGCATCATTTCGAAACGGGTTTTTGATCCCGTGTTGCCGGGGGCGCCGAACGTCACCACTTCCGAGAATCGAGCTTCATCCCAACCTTCGATCCAGTTGGCGAATGCTTCACCTTCGGTTTCGAGTTCCTTGATGATGTCGGCCTTGGTGGTCAGCGTTTTTTCCTTTGCAGCGATCTCCTGAAGAATTGCGCCGAACTGTTCGCGTGACATCTGCGGCTGGCGATCATCACCGTGCAAACGCTGCGCCATGATGGTAATTGCTGCGATGTGCGCGAGAAGTTCGCCTACCGTTCGTGTATCCGGCGCCGGACGATATGCATACTGCTCTTCCGAAAATTCGTTGGCGATCTGAATCGTGTTTTTTCGCACGGTGCGATGACTTGCAGCCATGTCCTTTCCTGAATACAACATGCGTGTAACTCCGTGGAGATGAGGTGCGCGAAGCAATGACGTGGTTTGATGCGATGAATTGCGACAAGTCGCGGTGCTAGATGGCCTTGAATTCGTCAAAGGGTTGGTGACATGACCGACACACATGTATGGCCTTGCATGCCGTCGATCCGAATTCGCTTTGCAATTGTGTATTCGTCGATCCGCAGAACGGGCAAGCCACGTTCATTCGGTTGCGAGTGAGCGTAATAAGGCCGGGCGACTCGGCGCGTCCTGGTGGCGCGATACCGTAGGCGCGCAACTTTTCACGAGCGGCAGGGCCGATCCAGTCGGTGGTCCATGCGGGCGCAAACTGCGTCTCGACTTCTACACGTACTGCGCCAGCCTGCGCCAATGCCGAACGAATGTCATCCTCGATTTCACGCATCGCAGGACAACCCGAGTACGTCGGAGTAATTCGCACGGTAACCGTGCTTCCGGTTACGCTCACATCGCGCACAACACCCAACTCCACCACGCTGATCACGGGCACTTCAGGGTCCATCACCGTATCGAGCACGGCAAATACCTGCTCGCGTGAGAGCACGGGCGTTACCAACTGGCGCCCGGGTGCGAGCGCGCCACGATTTGCATGACGGACAACATGTGGCCCAGGTGCTCTGTGTGGCGACCACGACGTCCACCACTTCGCATGGCTGTATCAGCGGGAAGTGTCAACGTCGCACGCCGCATGACGTCGCCCACCATCTCGCGCCAACGCGATTGAATGGCGTCAAAGTCAACTGAGACGCCTTGCGCATTCATCGCCGCCGTCACGTCGTCAGCGACAAACATTTCGCCGGTGTAGCGCCAAAGTTCGTCAAGCGCACGTTGCGCGCGTGCATGACTTTCTTCGGTGCCATCGCCCAGTCGCACTACCCACTCGCTCGAGTGGCGCAGGTGATACTTGTCTTCCTTGAGACACTTCGCGGCGATAGCGGCAAGGCGGTCGTGCTTGGCGTGCGAAAGTGCATCCCACAACAGCACGCTGAATGCGTCGAAGAAAAACTGACGAACAATGGTGAAGCCAAAGTCTCCCTTTGGAAGCTCCACCATCAACACGTTCCGGTAATCAACTGCATCGCGAAAATATGCGAGCGCATCTTCATCGCGTGACTTCCCTTCTGTTTCGCCCGCAAGCTGCAGCAGCGCTGATGCATGACCAATCAGGTCGAGCGAAATGTTAGCGAGTGCAATGTCTTCTTCGAGGATCGGACCGTGCCCGCACCACTCCGACAGTCTGTGTCCAAGAACCAGGCGATCATCGCCAAGGCGCAACAGGAATTCAAAGAGCGCGTTTTCTATTGGTGCCTGGCGGACACCAGCAACATTTGGTGCGCTCAAAATACGCGTACTCCGCGCGGTGCCTTGTAAAACTGCGGATGCCGATACGGCTTGTCGTTTCCGGGATCGAAGAACGGGCCTGCGTCACCTGGTGCACTTGCGACAATCGCGGCCGAAGGCACGACCCACAGATTCACAGCCTCGCCGCGCCGTGCGTACACATCACGCGCATTTTGCAACGCCATCTCCGCATCAGGCGCGTGCAGACTGCCTGCGTGTTCATGTGGTGCTCCGTGCTCGCCTTGTGTAAACACTTCCCACAGCGGCCACGAACGTTCGGTGCTTGCCTCTGCCATCACGCTGCCTCGGTTGCACGCGCATCGTGCTTGGCAGCGTGTGCAAGCGCGGCCTCGCGCACCCACGCACCTTCGTCGTGCGCCGCGCGGCGCGCGGCAATACGTTCGCGATTGCACGGACCGTTGCCCTTGAGCACTTCAAAGAACTCGTTCCAATCGATCTCGCCGAATTCCCAGTTTCCGGTTTCTTCGTTGTGCTTGAGATCGGGATCGGGCAGCGTGAGTCCAATTGCAATGGCCTGTGGCACCGTAAGATTCACAAATCGCTGACGCAGCTCGTCGTTCGTTTTGCGCTTCACACGCCATTTGAGCAACTCACCACTGTTGGGTGAATCGGTATCGCTTGGTCCGAACATCATGAGCGATGGCCACCAGAAACGATTTACCGCATCCTGCACCATTGCCTTTTGCGCAGGCGTTCCGTTTGCAAGTGTGGTGCAGATTTCAAATCCCTGGCGCTTATGGAAATTTTCTTCCTTGCAGATGCGAATCATCGCGCGCGCATAGGGGCCATACGAAGCCTTGGCCAGCACGGTCTGATTTACGATTGCAGCGCCGTCCACCAGCCAGCCAATCACACCCATGTCGGCCCACGACAGCGTCGGGTAATTGAAGATGCTGGAATACTTCGCAGTGCCATCGAGCAACTGGCGCGTCAGATCCTGTCGATCCACGCCGAGTGTTTCGGTGCCGCAATAGATGTACAAGCCGTGGCCCGCTTCGTCCTGGACCTTGGCGATGAGTGACATCTTGCGACGCAGGCTTGGTGCGCGCGTGATCCAGTTGCCCTCGGGCAACATACCGACGATTTCGGAATGCGCGTGCTGCGACATCATGCGAGTGAGCTGCTTGCGGTAGCGCTCAGGCATCCAGTCTTTTGGCTCGATGCTTTCACCGGCCGCGATGCGCGCTTCGAATGCTGCGACCAGTGCCGGGTCGTCAGACTGCACAGGTGGGGTGGGTTCCATGCACGTAATCTACCGGGTATTCACGAGGTTCGACAATTAACGAGTGGAGTGGCCATTAGTGACCCGACCCCACCCACGCTCCTCCCGAGCCTGCACTATCTTCCGCGCATGACGACGCCCACTGCCTCCCCGCCAAACGCCGCCCTCGGCCTTGTTCGTGCACACGTCACTGATGGCATAGGCCATCTGGAATTTCATCACCCCAAGGGCAATGCGCTGCCCGCGTCGCTGCTCAAGCAGCTTGCGGAAGCTGTGACGGAGCTTGGCCACGATGACAATGCTCGCGTGGTCGTCATGCGAAGCCAGGGCGCAGGGCCGTTTTGCGCCGGTGCGTCGTTCGACGAACTGACGGCCATTTCAAACGTGGAAGAGGGGCAGGAATTCTTCAGCGGTTTTGCGCGCGTCATTCTCGCAATGATCAGGGCGCCCAAGTTCATAGTGACGCGCGTGCATGGAAAAGCGGCAGGCGGTGCACTCGGGCTCATCGCTGCGTCCGACTATTCGATGGCAGTCAACGCCGCGTCAGCCAAGCTGAGCGAACTTGCCGTTGGCATTGGACCGTTTGTGGTTGGCCCGGTCATCGAACACAAGATTGGCCTGGCGGCATTCAGTGCGATGGCCGTCGATGCCGACTGGCGCGATGCGCAATGGTGCGAACGACACGGATTGTATTCGCGTGTTTACAACGATGCGGCAGAGATGGACGCCAGCATAAACGCGCTTGTGACGACGTTGGCAGCGTCAAATCCCGATGCGATGGCGCACTTGAAGAAAGTATTCTGGAGCGGCACCGAACATTGGGACGCGTTGCTGGAAAACCGCGCGGCCATGAGTGGCACGATGGTGCTGTCTGATTTCACGCGGAATGCAATCGCGAAATTCAAGGCGAAGTAGCGCTGCGAAACTGTAATCGCCGGTTAAGGGTAGGCGTGCGATAGTGTGTTAGTAGTCTGTTCACGACACACACGAACAGCACCACACGCAGCTTCACGCCTCCGAATGCACAATCAACGCAGCAGTTTCATTTCGCGCACGCACTCGCGCGGGAATACGCACGTCTGCACGCGCGCACTCGCTACTATTGCCGCTCAGTTGCAAAGGCGCACATGGTCGATATGCCTGATTGCTGCACTATGCGCATCAGTTAGCAACGCAACCGTTGCGAGCGCGCAAGGCGGAATGCGCGGCGGCGGCGGTGGTCGAGGAGGAATGGGAGGTCGTGGCGGCGGTGGAGGCGGCGGTCGCGGAGAAATGAAATCCCCTGCAGAAACTGCAAAGAAGAATCTCGAGCACAACGATCCGATAAAATTTCTGCTCGATCAGAAGAAGCCACTCGCGCTCACCAACACGCAGCGCGACACGCTCAAGTTCCTGCAGAAGGAAATGAAGCACATGCAGGAGCCGCTGTTCAAAGACATGGAGAAGCTGACCTCTGACATGGCCGGACGCGGTGGCATGCGTGGCGGAATGGGGCGTGGTGGTCGAGGCGGTCCATCAGGTGGCGCATCAGGCGGCGACAGTGAACCACCTGAAGGTGGGCGTGGTCGCGGCGGCGTTCCCGATACGGTGCGGGCCCTTGTTGCGCGGCTATCTGATATTCAAGACGCGTATCGTGATCGTGCGCGCACCAAACTCACCGACGCTCAGCGCACCACAGCCGACTCGTTGTTCGACGACATGCTTGCAAAGGATCGCAAGAAGGCAGAAGACGAACGCGAAAAACGCGGGTATCAACCGCCGCCGCTAATGCGCCGAGCGCCGTGATACTTCTTGTTCCAATAGTATTGGTCCAGACGAGAGATCGTCACGCCCTTGCTGCCTGACGATTGCGCAAATTCGCCGGCACCGAGATAAACACCAACGTGCCGGCTCTTGAAGAATGGGCCCATGCCCTGCGTGCGAAAGAATACAAGATCGCCCGACTTAAGCTCAGATCGATTCACACTCACGCCAAGCAGCTCTTGCTCGGCCGAGGTGCGCGGCAAGTCGACTGAGAGGCCTTCCTTGTATGCAGCGCGAACAAACGCAGAACAATCAACGCCTTTCTTGCTTGTGCCGCCAATCTTGTACGGCGTTCCGCGCCACGACTCGGTGACTGCGCGCAACTTGCGCTCGACATCATTCATGTCGTGAGGGGGAGTAACAGCAACGGGAATGGGAACGACTTTGTCTGAAACCGTTGATGTGTCTGCGCCTTTGTTTGTCCCCGCTGCGCCGCCGCTCTTTTTGCCGCCAGTTGTTGGTTTCGTCGATTTCGTGTTCGTTCGTGCGACCACAAGTCGGTTCTGCACGTCGGGATCAATACGACGAGCCGTGCGATACGCCTGTGCCCATTTTGGATCGTCCAGCTTTGAAATCGTGACGGCCGCACCTTTCATGCAATGCGTGAACTCTCCGTCGCCAATGTAAATGCCAGCGTGACTGCGATTGAATGCGCCGCCGATGCCAATTGCCTTGTAGAGAATGATGTCGCCGGGCTTGAGTGAGTCACGCGAAACTGCCTCGCCCATGTTGAGCCAATTCTGCGGCGTTCCTTCCAGTTCGGCGTCGTACACTCCTTCGTAGACAGCGCGTACGTATTCGTAATTGCCAATGCCGTCAAACGTGGTGCCGTTGTCGAGATACAGCGTGCCGGTCCACGCAATGGCAATATCGCGCAGCAATGCAGCCGTGTTTGATCCATACTTTGCGACGTCGAACGTCGGCGTGCCTGCGGTGGTATCGAGATTGATGCGACGCGCTGTTTTGAACGTTGTGTTCCACGGCGCGTCCTTGAGCTTCACGAGCGACACACCGGTTTCACGCTTCGCCATCGCGACTTTTCCACGGCCCATATAGATGGCAACAGCGCGTGTGCGAAACGGCCCGAAGCCCGCGCCTTCGAAGAAGACAATGTCACCCGCTTGCAGATCCTTGCGCTCAACCAATTTGCCCGCGCGAAACTGTTCGTCGCGGGTGATCGGCACATCAACGCCGAATGAATTGTGAAACATCTCGCGCACGAACGCGGCATTTGAAATTCCTGCGCGCGTTGTTCCCGTTTCGAGATACGGAACGCCCTTCCACGTATCGAATTCGGCGTCGAGTTTGCGCTCGGACAAGCTTGAGCACGCAGACAACAGCAACGCGAATGCAGCGCACAGCGAACGATGGGAAACGCGCAGATTCATGGCGCGAATGTAGGGCGCCTGTAGAGCGTTGGCGAGCTGCGCAAAATTGTGCGAGCGATGCGCGCGGCGGTTGACAGGCCGGTTTGGCGGCTGTATTTAACCTATGTGTTAATTAACGGATAATTTTAATACATGCCGTACGACCATCTCAGCGCTACCTTCGCCGCGCTCGCGGACCCAACCAGGCGGGCCATCCTTGCGCGGTTGGCCACAGGTGAGACCACCGTCTCCGAGCTTGCCAAGCCGTTTCGGATGACCCTGCCAGCGGTGTCGCGCCACCTCAAGGTGCTCGAACACGCTGGGCTCATTTCGCGGGGCCGCGACGCCCAGTGGCGGCCATGCAAGCTCGAAACCGCCCCGCTCCGCCAGGTCTCCGATTTTGTCGAGCAGTATAGAAAGCTTTGGGACCAGCGATTCGACCGTCTGGACGCCTACCTAAAGGAAATTCAGGAATCGCCTAAAGCTGAACAGAACGCGAACAAGAAATCTGATGACGGGTGAAGGTCGGCTGTCGAATTTGAACACTGCCATTCGTTGTAACTGTAGATCGCCCCACATGCTTCGACACACGCGGCAAACGGGCTCATATTCCCCGCCCAGCTTCACCTACCACTCGGTATAGCGAGAACTGACCATGCTCGACCTGCGTTATGCACTGCGAAGCCTCAACCGCGCGCGCGGATTCACCGCTGCGGTTGTGCTCACCCTTGGCCTGGGCATTGGTGCAAATACTGCCATCTTCAGTGTCGTGCGCGGCGTCATGCTGCGACCGCTGCCGCATCGTGACGGCGAGCGCCTCATGTATTTGCGCCAGTCGGCCAACGGGCCGGGCCTCGACAACGTGGCGTTCTCGGTGCCCGAGATCAACGATTTTCGGGGCGCGTCGAAAACGCTGGGGGGAATCGCCGAGTATTCACCGCTGACGCTGACGCTTCTTGGCGAACGCGATGCGGTGCGCATCGATGTCGGCCTTGTCACGGGCAACTATTTCTCCGTGATGGGACTGTCGCCGATTCTTGGGCGCGCGATGGGTGCAGGAGACGACGGCGCGGGCGCATCGCCAGTGATGATGCTGACGTACGAGTATTGGATGAAACGCTTCAATGGCGACAGTGCAATCGTTGGCAAGACGCTTCGCATTGGCGGCAAAGGCGTACTCGTGGTTGGTGTGTTGCAGCAGGCACCGTATTTCCCGGCACGCATCGATGCGCTGATGAACATGGTGAACAGCGAGCATCACGTCAGCGCGACGATGGTGACGGGCCGGACGCACCGCATGACAGAAATGATCGCGCGACTCGCACCGGGTGCCACGGTTCAACAGGCGCGCGCCGAAATCGAACAGATTACAAACAAGGTACACAAGGATTTTCCTGCGGCATACGATGCAGCGGCCGGATATCACGTGACGCTGACGCCGTTTCAGGAAGTGCTTGGACAAAAAGCCAAACTCACTCTTTGGCTGCTGATGGGCGCGGCGGCATTTGTGCTGATCATCGCGTGCGCGAATGTTGCGAACCTCACGCTCATGCGCGCGATTCGCCGCGATCACGAGCTGGTGGTGCGCGCGGCGCTTGGTGCGGGCGCGGGGCGTTTGCGTCAGTTGCTGCTGAGTGAAAATCTGCTGCTCGCGCTGCTTGGCAGCGCACTTGGACTGGTGATCGCATTTGGCGGCGTGCAAATGCTTGTCGCGTTCGCGGAGCGTTATAGCCCGCGTGCGAACGAGATTCGCATCGATGCGTCAGTACTCGGATTCACGCTCACGCTCGCATTTGTGGTTGCGCTCATCCTGTCATATGCGCCAAAGCTTGCGAGCGAAAGCAAGTTGAGCGGTGCGCTTGCAGCGGGAGGAAAGCGCACGACGGGAACGCAGCGTCGTCAGCGTTTGCAGCAAGCATTGGTCGTGGCGCAAATCGCAGTGTCGGTCGTGTTGCTCACTGGCGCGGGGTTGCTGGTACGCACCATGCAACGTCTGTCTGAAGTTGACACTGGATTGCGCGGCAGCAACGTGCTCACGATGGAAGTGCCGCACGACTTCAACGGAGCTGACAACGCAAAGGTGACGGCCGAATACGAGCGGATGAGAACCGAGCTCGCAGCGTTGCCTGGTGTGAGTGAAGTCGCCGTCGGGTCGACGATGCCGTTGCGTACGGCGGGCATCTTGCTTGAAGTCAAAGGCGAGGGTCATGTCGTCGCTCCCGGACAACCGACTCCCAATGCTGAATATCGCACTGCGAGCCCCGAGTACTTCAGGACAGCGGGAATTCCGCTCCTCAAGGGTCGCGAATTCACGTCGACGGATCGCCGCGACGCCGCAAAGGTTGTGATCATCAACAAGACGCTCGCGGACATGCTGTTCCCCAATCAGGACGCGATTGGACGTCGCATCGCATGGACTGGAGAAGTACTCAAGTTCATCGGGATGGCAGAAAACGACTGGCGCACGGTAGTTGGCGTGGCCGGAAATACGAAAGATGGCGGACTCGATGCGGCACCAATGCCGGCCGCGTTCCTTCCGTTCGAGCAGGGTGACTTCCCATCGGGTGGACTTATCATCAAGTCGCGCGGCGGTGATGCGGCGGCACTCGCTCCTGCAGCAACGCGCGTGCTGCGCGGTATTGCGCCGCAGCAGCCCGTCGAAAAAATCATGACGGTCGATCAAATTCGCGACGAAAGCGTTGCACCGCGCCGACTCAACGCGATGCTCGTGGGATCATTCGGCGTGCTCGCGCTGATCGTCGCATCAATTGGCATTGGCGCCGTGCTCGCATTTTCGGTCAGTGCGCGCACCAACGAAATCGGCATTCGCATGAGCCTCGGCGCCGATTCAGGTCGCGTTCAGCGAATGGTGCTGTCGGAAGGTGGAATGCTGGTGATTATCGGTCTCGCCATTGGCGTCGTTGGTTCGTTGCTGCTCGCGCAACTCATGCAGGGGCTGCTGTTCAACGTCGCGCCGCATGATCCGACTACTCTTGGCATCGTCGCCGCGATCATGGCCGCCGTCGGTATTACTGCATGCTGGGTTCCCGCCATTCGCGCAGCGCGCATTGATCCCGGCATCGCGCTGCGTTCGCAATGAACAAGACGTGATCTACCAGTCTGTGCGTTTGTAGTCTTTCAGGAACGCACCCCATTCGTGCGTTCCTGAATTGATTCCGCTGATAATCGGATCGACAATTCGCGCCGCTCCGTCCACGATATCCAACGGTGGATGAAAGCGGTGTGCTTTTGTTTTGCGCTGCGCGAGTTCGACCGTGTCCTCATCCGTTACCCATCCGGTGTCGACGCTGTTCATGTGAATGCCGTCCTGCTGGTAATCTGCAGCAGACGTGCGCGTCATCATGTTGAGCGCCGCCTTTGCCATGTTGGTGTGTGGATGACGCGTCGTCTTGTTATTGCGATAGAACTGTCCTTCCATTGCCGACACGTTCACGATGTGTTTGTCGCGATTGTCCGTTCGATTCATCAACGGCTTGAGGCGAGCATTGATGATGAAAGGCGCGATGGCGTTCACCAACTGAACTTCGAGCAGCTCGACACTCGGGACCTCGGCCATCAGCATGCGCCACGAATTCTTGTCGCGCAGATCCACCTGCTGCATGTCCTGATCAAGCTTGCCAGCAGGAAACAAATGATTCTGCGCAATCATTTCCTCGGGGAGCAGCTTCACCTGGGAAAGCGCGGCGGCCTGGGTGAGTCCCATTGTTTCGAGCGCACGATCGGCAGTCGCTGGCGCTGACAACGCGTGCGATTCATCGCCCGGCGACGTCTCCGGCAGCATGCGATAGCTGCGCAACCCTTCGTATGCGCCAAGCAACTTGCGTGCATCGGGGGCAAGCGTGTGGAGCGGCACCGTCTCGCCTTCCATCATATGTGCGTAGAACTCTGGCGGACGCCGAACCGTCTGGCACGCGTTGTTGATGATGAAATCGAGTCGGTCGTGTGTGGCAATTAATTCATGACAGAACGCCTCGACGCTCGGCGTGTGTCGCAAATCGAGACCGAATAGCTCGAGGCGATCCTTCCAGTCAACAAAATCCGGTTCGGCCGCGTAGCGTGCTGCCGAGTCGCGCGGGAATCGCGTAGTGACAATGAGGTTTGCGCCGCAACGAAGCAGCTTGAGTCCAGCCTGGTAGCCGATCTTTACGCGACCGCCTGTCAACAACGCAGTCTTGCCGCTCAGGTCTGCAAGTTCGGTGCGCTTTGCGAAGTTGAACTCCGCGCACTCGGGACACATCTGATCGTAGAAGTGGTGCAGCACGGTGAACTTCTGCTTGCAGATGTAGCAGTGCTGCGGGACGATTGCGCGCGGTGCATCCTCGTCGTTGGTCGCGCCCTCGCCTGCTTCTGATTGCTCAGTCAGGTAGACGTTTGGCGTTGTGAACGTCGTCTGACGTCGCAACGCGCGAATGCCGGTGTTGTGCAGCGTCTGATCATCCGCCTTGACGACAGCCTCCTTGCGAAGGCGCGTGGTCATTTTCACCATCGCGCGGCGCGACCGCACGTCGGGGTTGAACACTGACGCAATCGCAGTCAGAAATCGTTGACGTTCTTCGGCAGGAAGGCGCACCAGCAGCGCGCGATCCGCGACAATACGCTCGAGAAAATTCGTTGCGGATATCAGCTCGGCCCGCAGTGCATCGGCGTCAGCCGCAGCACCGTTTGCAGAGGAATGCGGTGTTTCGATTTCAGGTGTTGTATTGCTGCTGGACGACATGCGTGCGTGTGCGGAGAGAGGTGTTGCGACAGTGTGCACGCAATCTACTCAGACTTTGACAAATCGTGTTGTGTGCATGCATGTTCGGTCGTCTCGCAACCGATCCCGCCCCACCCGGAGTGGCAATTATGGCAAAGAAAATCGGCCTCGTAGTGCTTCTGCTGTTGATCGCGCTTGCAATTGGTGTTGCCACGCGGCCACCCACATTTCGCGTCGAACGCACGACCACCATTTCAGCGCCACCAGAAGTCGTATTTGGTTTCGTGAACGATTTCCACAAGTGGAAGGTGTGGTCACCGTTTGAAAAGCTTGATACCGCCGCGACAAAGACATTTTCCGGCGCCGATGCAGGTGTTGGTGCCGCGTATGCGTGGTCCGGCAATTCCGATGCTGGTCAGGGCACGATGACGATCAAGGAAAGCACCGTTCCGCAGCGTATCGCAATCGATCTGCACTTCATCAAGCCATTTGAGTCAACCAGCCTGACTGAATTCACATTTGTCCCGTCGGGTCAAGGGACAACGGTGACGTGGACGATGTCCGGCGACAATACGCTCATGGGAAAAGTGGTCGCGCTGTTTGCGAGCATGGACAAACTTGTCGGCGGGCAGTTTGCCGAAGGACTCGCGTCGCTCAAGAGCGTATCAGAAGCCGAAGCACAGAAGCAGATGCAAGCACCGCCGGTGGCACCCGATACCGCAAAACCGTCGCCACCTCCTCCACCGGCCAAGCGGTAGCGTTTACCGCAACCGGCTAATTGGGCTGTGCAACAAACTTTCTGCACTCGGCGGCGCGTCCCAACAACAACTCTCGCTCACGTGAATTCTGCGTGAGCGAGGCAGCACGTTCGAGTTCAGCGCGAGCCTCGTCGTAGCGTTCGAGCTTGAACAGAAAATCTGCGCGCACACTTGGCAGCAAGTGATAATTCTTGAGCGTTGGTTCGTCGGTCAGACGGTCGATATGCGCGAGTCCAGCGGCCGGACCGTATGCCATCGCAATTGCAACGCTGCGATTCAGTTCAACAATTGGTGACGGCGTACGCTGGGCCAGTTGCGCGTAAAGCGCCGCAATCATTTCCCAATCGGTGACTTCGGCGACACCCGCGCGCGCGTGGCACGCCGCGATCGCGGCCTGCAGGTAGTATGGCCCTTGCTCCCGTGCACGACGTGCGGCGCGATCGAGTGCTGCAAGGCCGCGTTGAATCTGCAGATGATTCCACTTGGCGCGATCCTGCCACAACAATAGAATCGGCTCGCCCTTCGCGTTCACGCGTGCGGCCGTGCGTGAAGCCTGGATTTCCATCAACGCAACGAGCGCGTGCGCTTCTGATATCTCCGGTACGAGTTCAGCAAGAATGCGACCCAGGCGCAGTGCGTCGTTGCACAATTCGGGGCGCATCCAATCGTCGCCGCTGGTGGCGGAGTAGCCTTCATTGAAAATCAGGTAGATCACTTCAAGCACAGAGGAAACGCGCGCCTCAAGCTCGGCGCCGCGAGGCACGTCGAACGGAATTTCCGACTCTGCGAGAGTGCGCTTCGCGCGAACGATGCGTTGAGCGATGGTCGCAGTTGGCGTCAGGAACGCGCGCGCAATTTCTTCGGTGGTGAGTCCACCAAGCAGGCGGAGTGTCAACGCAAGCTTTGCTTCTGTTGACAGCGACGGATGACATGTCGTGAAGACAAGTCGCAGCATGTCGTCGCCGATGTGGTCGTCGATTGCGTCGTCGAGCGCGGCGGCGGGATCTGACTGATCGTCGTCGATCATGCGTCCAAGCTCCTGATGCTTGCGATCGTGCAGCGTGCGACTGCGCATGATATCGATTGCGCGATGCTTGGCTGTCCCCATGAGCCACGCGCCGGGATTCTCAGGGACGCCCGCTGAAGGCCATCGTTCCAATGCTGCTGCAAGCGCGTCTTGAGCCAGGTCTTCGGCCAGGCCAACATCGCGCACGATGCGTGTCAGGGCGGCGATCAGTTTTGCCGACTCTATTCGCCAGACGGCGTCGATTGCTCGGTGTACGCTTTCATCAGTCACGGCCGCAATCAGGTGCCGCGGCCGCGGCGTTGCAAGTCCCGGCCCGGCGCCAGTCGATCATGACTGGCGCCGGTTCCCGATCAGGACTGCGCCTTGCGACGGAACTCGTCTTCGAACTCCAGAACCGCGCGTCCGGCATCGGTCTTGATAGACGGTTCAAAGTCCGCCGAGTCGAACACCTGTCGCAGTTCGAGCTCGCCGACGCTGGGCGGGCAGCGCTTGAACCATTCAATGGCCTCTTCCTTCGACTTGGCTTGAATTATCCAGAAGCCGGCAATGAGCTCCTTGGTTTCCGCGAACGGTCCATCGACGACCACCGGTTTGCCCGATGCAAAATCGATTCGAGCGCCCTTCGAGCTGGCGTGGAGGCCTTCGCCGGCCAGCATGATTCCGGCCTTGATAAGCGTCTCGTTGAACTTGTGCATTTCGACCAGTTCCGATTCGGTTGGCAGTACGCCGGCTTCGGAATCCTTGTTGGCTTTGACGATGACCATGAAGCGCATTGTTCTATCTCCCAGGTAGTGGATAGCCGCCGGGCTATCGATGGATTTGAGGTGCCGTTGTTGGTGCCTCTACAGTCACGTCGAACGGGTTGACCCGAAATCGACACGGTTTCCGAAAATATTTCAAAATCTTTTTCGCCGAGGTTCGGTTGGAATCTCGTGCGGGTAACGCGTGTCGCCAGAGAGGCTGTCGTCCATTTGTCCTACGACAATGTGCATGTTCGACCGAAATGGGTAGTCGCACTATCTCCAATTGGCAATTGATAACATTGGACGCGGTGGATTACGTGTGCGTGTCGACCAACGATCACAAGCATTCTTGCAACTCGAGTATGAGTCGTGATGCGCATCGCATTTGTTGCACGAAATAATTGCAGCAGCGATGCGCAATTGCACCATGAGAACAAAATGATCGTTGGGTTGTATGAGCTTCACGCAACACGTTACGCAACACGTTCGCAGCAACTTCGAATCAAAACACTGGAAAACCTTTCCAGCAGTCAGATTCGCATCGTACGTCCGGCGCCCGGTACAGCACGTACCTGAGGGATGAAGGAGCAAACGATCGCGAGAGAATCACACTCACGCGAGGCAACTCCACAATGTTCAGGCGCACTTTGTCGACGTGGTATTCGTGTTCACTCACGAACAAGGCAATTCGCTTTGCCGCCGTCGCATGTATCGCATACATCAGCTTCAACGTCGAACCCGTCGCTGCGCAAGTTGCGCAATCCGCGACCGGTGTATTTCGCACGGCAGAAATGTCGCCGTATCCGCAACCTGGTGATCTCGTTCGCCTCAAGATATGGCGTGAGCCCGATATGTCGGGTGAATACCAGGTTGACATGAATGGATCGGCAACGTTTCCGCGACTCGGCGCACTGCAAGTGACGACGATGCGCCCCGATTCGCTGCAGCGCTACCTCATCGCAGAGTATGCGCGCTATCTCAAGAATCCGTCGGTCGAAGTCACATTGCTGCGTCGCGTGCGCGTTGTCGGCGCAGTGCGCACGCCAGGGCTCTACTCGGCCGATCCAACCATGCGTGTTCGCGACGTCGTTGCACTTGCTGGCGGCGCGACACCCAACGGACGCACGGATTACGTCCGTCTTGATCGCGATGGTCGCTCTACTGATATCAAGCTCGCCGACTCGCCGCGTGCAGGCGACATCGATCTGCGCTCGGGCGATCAGTTGTACGTGCCACAAACCAGTTGGTTCTCGCGCAACACACCGCTTGTCGCCGCAATCGCCAGCGTTACTGGTGGGTTGCTCATTGCATTCTCCACTCGCTAAAGGAGCACCGCAATGCTGCGTCCCCCACGAGGACCCGTGTTACCAATCGCGAGCCCGCACATCGCCGTTACCCCTTCAAGCAATGTGAGCTATCGCGGTGCAACCCCTGATGTCATAGATGTCGGTTGGCTGTTTATCGCGATTCGTCGCCATTGGCAGCGCATCGCAATCGGTGTGATTGCCGGTGTTGCACTCGCCTTCATTTATACGCGTCTCGCAACACCGCAGTACGAAGCAACAGCGACCGTTCGCATTGATGCGCGGCAGAATACGTTGCCAACCATCTATACCGAGCAAACCGCGCGCGACGAAGTCTTCACGGAAATCGAAGTGCTGCGCAGCCGCACCATAGCAGCCGATGTTGTCGATTCGCTTGGACTGCAACTCGATGTGGTTTCGCCGCGCAAAGTGGCGCGAAGTGCACTGTTCTCGCAGCTCAAACTGGTCAATAGCAGTGATACAGGCACGTTCCGACTAATTCGTCGCAGCGACAACCGATATGCAGTTGAAGGTGCGCCCCCAACGATCATCGTCGGTCGTCCGGCAACGGTGCACGGGGTGCAGTTCACGCTGGACAAAAACGCAACGCAGTACGGCACAATCGAGATGCGCGTTGCGCCTCGCGAAGAGGCCATCGCGTTGTTGCGCAAGGAAGTTGACGTTGGCCGCGCGGGGCTGCAGGCGAGTATCATCGCGCTGACATACGCATCGGAAGATCCAAAAATTGCGCGCGATGTCCTGAATACGTGGACGTCAAGCTTTATTCGTCGACGTCAGACTATTCAGCGCACCGAAGCGACAAGCACCGCTGCGTTCATCCAGTCGCAACTGGACACGCTGAGCTCTGAACTCGCGCGTTCGGAGGATCGCCTGCTTCGATTCCGGAACGACAATCATGTTGTGTCACCGGAGTACGAAGCGAACACCCAGGTGACTCATTACGCTCAGTTGCAGGCCGATCGCAGCGCGATGGCAGCGGAGCGCGACGCGCTTAGCCAGATCATGAATCGAACGCGTACCGCTGCGGCTTCGTCTACGGCAGACGCGCCGTCGTCCTACCGTCAACTCATTGGCTTCCCGACCCTGCTCCGAAACCAGGCGGCGTCGGAGTTGTTGCGTTCATTGTCGTCGCTGGATGATCAACGTACTGCTCTGCTATCACGCCGCACCGCGCAGGATCCGGATGTTGTCGTTATTTCGGATCGCATCCGCACAGTTGAAGGACAGTTGCAGGCGCTTGCCGCGACGTATCTGCGCGGACTGACTGCGCAAGTCGAAGCGGCTGATGCTTCGCTGGCCACGTATGCAAGCAAACTGAACGCAATTCCCACGCAACAGGTGGAGTACGCGCGTCTGCAGCGCGCGCCGCGTGTGCTGGATGAGATGGTGAGTCTGCTGCAAACGCGTCTCAAAGAAGCGCAGATCACTGAAGCAGTGAAGGATCCCAGCGTGCGCATTGTTGATGCGGCAGTAGCACCCATCAAACCGACGTCGCCCAACCCGCCACTCGCACTCGCATTCGGTCTCATTGGCGGCCTTGCAGTTGGCGTCGGCATGGCATTCTGGAAGGAGCATCGCGCGCATGCTGTGCATACGCGACTGGACCTGCAGCAGATTGGCGACACGCCAGTGCTGGGGCTCATTCCGCGATTCAACGTGCAATCGGAATCGCGCTTGTTCCGCAACGCGAGCGCTGGTGCCGCGTCTGCGATTCGCGGCGCAATGCCGCTTGCGCTGACCCCCGTCAAGGAATCGTCGCCAGCAAACCTTGCTGCCAACGAAGCCTACTCGCGCCTCTATTTGAATTTGCAGTGGGCAGCGAATCGTCGTCTTCGGACTCTCATTGTTACCAGCCCACTGCCGGGTGATGGCAAGACAACGAGCGTCACGCAGCTTGCCGCTGCCGCAACGCGCTACCAACAGCGCGTGCTGATCATCGATGCTGATCTGCGCTGCGGCGGACTTACAAAATCATTGACACTCGCAGGAAGCGCCGGGTTGGCAAACTTGCTGGCCGGAACATCGGTGTTGCGCGAGGTGGTGCGACAAGTTGAAGTGGCACCGTCAATCACAGTCGACGTGGTCAGCGCGGGCACGCATGCGATTGACACCGCAGTACCACTTGGCGTGCAACGCCTTGAAGAACTGCTGCGCGACACAACCGGCTACGATCTGGTGCTCATTGATACGCCACCGGTCAACGTGGTTGCTGACGCCGCGGCGATTGCCGGCCTGGCGGATGGCATTCTGCTGATCGCACGCGCTGGCGCGACTGTACCGGCCGCGTTGCAAGTTGCGCTCGAACAATTGCAGCGTGCAGGTGGTCGAGTGCTTGGTACCATGCTTAACGACGCGGACATTGCTCGCGATGAAGGCTACGGAAATCTCGAGTACTATCGTCCGTACACGTTGGCGCACGCATGACAGTACCGCTGGAGCGTATTGAGCGCGGGATACCGCGCGCGCCGTGGCGAAGCGAACCTGCGACGGTCGCGCCGCCACGTCGCGTGCTGCAAAACGATGCACGTTCCAATCGGCGTCGCCATGCAATGCGTCGAACTGCGCAGTTGGCGTCGTTGTCTGCGCTCGACGCCGCCGGAATCGCGATCGCTCTTTTCTGTTTTTCGCTTGCTCGGATGATCGTCGGCGTGAACGAGCCTCTTCCCTGGATGGAGCCAGGGGCGTCGCTGATTTCGGTTGTCGTGCAAAGTGTGGTCGCGGTATTTGTGGGGCTCGTACTCATGGGCGCGTACGAAGAAGGCGACGCACAACACGACACTGGGCGAGTGGCGGCAGCCGTGGCACTCGGCCTGTTGTTCGTCAACTGGTCGCTGATCTGGCGTCAGCATTCGGCGATATTCACGTCGTATGTGCCCAGCGTTCTCGTGTACGCCACGTCGATAGTACTGGTGCGTAGACGCGGTATCGCGTGGATTCAGCGCCATTGGCCGCGTGCGACGCAACATGGTCGCACGTTGTTTGTAGGGCGCCCCACAGAAGTTCAAGCGGCGATGGAAAGAACGCCGCTCAAAGGGCCGAACGCGCTGCAGCCTGTCGCGCAACTGGACATCGGGTCCACGCACGCGATGAATGGTACGACGGCGCAATCGCCGACTGATCTTTTGCAGAAAGCGATCCACGAATTTTCCATCGACACCACTGTGCTGTGCAGTCGATTTGACGACGATGAACTCGCGCAGATTGTCGGTACCGCAGAAGCAGCAGGCTGCCGGGTTATCGCGTTGTCGCGGACGTTTTCGGTGGCGAAACTCAGCCCGACACTCAAGACGTACGATCACACCCCGGTAGTTGAACTCACGCAACCGGGCATACACGGTCGCGATCTGGTGTTGAAGCGTGCGTTTGACGTTATCGCGGCCTCGACGCTGATCACCGTACTGTCACCGGTGATGCTGATTGTCGCACTCGTTGTAAAGCGCACGTCGCCAGGTCCGGTGCTATTCCGGCAGGAACGTGTTGGCTATGCGGGACGCCGATTCAAGATTCTCAAGTTTCGCAGCATGCGCGAAGACGCCGAAACGCATGTTGAAGAGCTGCGTGCCGACAGCCTCTACGACGACGCACGGCTGTTCAAGGTCGTCGATGACCCGCGCGTGACCTCAGTTGGGCATTTTCTGCGTCGATCGAGCCTCGACGAGTTGCCGCAACTGTTCAACGTGCTCGCAGGCGACATGTCGCTGGTTGGTCCGCGTCCGCCAATGCCAAGCGAAGTTGAACTGTACGGCGACCACTCGTATCTGCGGTTCGACGTCAAGCCAGGTATCACTGGCCCGTGGCAGGTGAGCGGTCGGAATCTCATCACGTCGTTCGAAGAAGTGATTGCGATCGAAGCGGACTACGTGACGGGATGGACGATCTGGCGCGACTTCGTGATTCTTGCGCGCACAGTGCCAGTTGTGCTCAAGATGAAGGGGGCGCACTGATGCCGTCTCTCTCGCTGCCGATGAACAATGGCGCACCACAGACGACGTTCGGCGCAACTCCGTTTCTGCGCCTCAATGCATCGTCTCTGGTGTCTGGTACAAGCGTCGCAACGATCATCGTAGCGGCGTTTGCGTTTAGCATCGCGTTTCTCCTGCGAAGCGGTCACTCCGGAATCTTGTCGCTGCTGTATCCGGCAGCAGCGCTCGCTACAGGCGCGATTTTGTTCTTTGTGGCGCCGGCCCGCTACATCTCGTTTGTGTGGTGGCTGTGGATTGTCACGCCATTTGTGCGCAGAGTGGTCGATGCGCAAAACGGATTCAACGCGCAAAATCCGATTCTGCTCGCACCGCTACTGGTCTGCGCACTCGGCGCCTTCGATGTGGTGCGGCTAGCACCAAAGCTGCGTTTCACCAATGTCGCGCCGTTCACAGTCGCGCTCCTTTGCCTCGTCGGCGGAGTTGCGGTTGGACTCACTGTGTCATCGCCGCCACTCGTGTTCTACGCAGCACTTACGTGGTGTGCACCGCTGTTGTTAGGCGCTCACGTGGTGCTGCACCCTGAGCGCCACGACGCGTACCACAAGGCGATCACGACGACACTCGTCGTCGGCATCACCGTATTGGCGGTGTACGGTTGCGCGCAGTTCTACGCACCCGCCACGTGGGACCGCATGTGGATGGTCAATAGCCGCATGGATTCCATCGGCCAACCTGCACCGTTTCAGGTGCGCGTGTTCAGCCTCATGAACGCGCCCGGTCCGCTTGGACAGTTTCTTTGTGCGGGCCTGCTGATCCTGTTAGCAAACCGCGCGCGTCTCAAGACGCCCGCCTTGTACGCTGGCATCGTGTTGCTCCTGCTATCGCTTAGTCGGTCGGCATGGCTCGGCTTTGCGGTGGGATTTGTGTACCTGTTGTTCTTCGTCGGCGGACGTTCGCGCAGAACAGCATTGGCCATCATCGGCACAACGATCGCCATCATCGTCGCATTCCAACGCGCGCCGGCACCGCGTGAACTCAATCCACTTCGGCGCACCATCGAGAATCGCGTAACAACGATGACCGATCTCTCGATGGACGTCAGCTATCGCGCGCGTAGCTACCTCATACCGGTTCTCAAGGCGGAGATTCTTTCGCATCCGCTTGGGAACGGCCTCGGTGCAACCCTGGTTGGTGGCGCGCGCGGTGCCACGTCGAATCGTTTGTCCGATCTAGGATTGTATCTCGACAACGGAATTCTCGAGACCTTCCTCGTGCTCGGTTGGCTTGGTGGTCTGATGTTTCTGGCCAGCAGCGCATGTGTTGTCGCGATGGCATTGCTCACGGTAAGGCGCGGTGAAGGTGCCAACGGATACGTTGCTGGCGCCATCGCGTTGTTCACGCAACTCATCAGCGGAACAATCTTTTTCGGAGTTGGAGGTGCTGCGTTCTGGACCTGCGCCGCAATGGCAATCACTTCAACGCATTCAACCAGTAGTGCGAGCGAGTCGAGTGCGAAAGGAGATTCAATTCGATGACCCCTTCGCTTACTTCCAACGAGACTGCAACACGCACGCCGATTTCTGCCGTGTTGCTCACAAAGAACGAAGAGCTCATCGTCGAACGCTGTATTCGCAGTCTTTACGGCGTTGTCGACGACATCATTGTGCTTGATTCCGGAAGCACCGACCGAACACGCGAGATTGCCGCGCAACTTGGTGCGCGCGTCTTCGAGCAATCGTGGCTGGGGTGGATTGATCAGCGCGCAAAGGCGATTTCACTTGCCGCGCATGACTGGGTGCTGATCATCGAGGCGGACGAAATCGTTACGCCTGCACTGGCCAGCAGCATTCGAAATATCGCGCGTCATCCCATGCAGGAGCAGGACGGCTATTCGATGGACCGGCGCGACGATTTCGCCGGCAAGCTGTTGCCGCGGATGCGCAGGCGAAGCAGGCGCCTCTCGTTTGTGCGCCTGTTCAATCGCAAATACAACCGCTACGACCCGTCGATAATCATTCACGACGAAGTGCGCGTTGTCGGAAAAACCATTCCGCTCGCCGGGCCGCTCATACACTGGCGCGGCTTCACCATTCTCGAGCAAGTGCGTCGTTACGTCGAGTACGCGCCACTCGAAGCCGAGGTGATGCAGTTGCGCGGTGCACGTGTGCGCGCGTGGCATTTGATCGTGCGTCCCTTCCTGCGTTTTGGCTGGTGCTACTTCGCATGCGGAGGGTTTCGCCTTGGAGGACGCGGATTTGCGCACGCCCTCATGGTTGCGGCGTCGGAGTTTCTCCGTCACGCAGCTCTCTGGGAGCGACAGCTTGGCGGCGCTGCGCTTCATCCGCCGGCAGAAGTTCTCGACGCCTTCCCAGGCGATCACGTCATGCAGCCCAGCAGCGTTCCGTTGTTGTCACCGTTGATTACGCAAAGCAGCACCACTCCACGTACCGAAAAGACCATTTCACTCACCGGGACTGCCGCATGAATCCGCGAGTTCTTTTTCTCAATCATTCTGCATCGATGGGCGGCGCCGAATTCATTCTGGTCGACATCGCATCGAGCATGAAGGATTCCGCGCTCGTCGTGCTCTTCGAAGACGGACCGCTGCGCCAACGGTTGGCAGATGCCGGTGTTCCTGTGATGGTCATTGATGCCGGCGCGATGCATTCTGTCCGTCGCGGGAGCGCGATTCCAAGCATGGCCGCCATTACGTCTGTATGGAAGACAGCAGCGAAAGTCGCGAAGTTGGCAAAGTCGTTTGACGTGTTACATGCCAACAGCCAAAAGGCTCTCGTCGTGGGAAGCATCGCGGCCAAGCGAGCCAACAAGCCGCTGCTCTGGCATTTGCACGACATTGTCGAGCCACCCTGGTTCAGCAGGATGAACGTCGCTGTCGATGTGTTTCTGGCAAACCATTTCGTGAAGAATGTCATCACCGTTTCTCAGGCAACGGCAGATTCGTTCATTCAGAACGGTGGCCGCCCCGACATAGTTCACGTCGTCTACAACGGCATTGACGTTTCAAAGTTCGACATCACTGACGCCGAAGCACTCGCCGCACGAACCGCGCTTGGTCTCGCTAATGTGCCCGTCATTGGGTGCTTCAGTCGTCTCGCCGAATGGAAAGGTCAACATGTGCTGGTCGAAGCATTGGCCCGCATTCCCGACGCGCACGCGTTGATTGTCGGTGGTGCATTGTTCGGCGAGCACCCGTACGAACGCCATCTCCACGAACTCGTGCACGTTCGCGGACTCGAAGGTCGCGTGCACTTCCTGGGCAATCGGGATGACGTTCCGTTGTTGATGCGCTCGGTCGACCTGGTGGTGCATCCATCGACAGGCCCCGAGCCATTTGCGCGCACATTGATCGAATCGATGCTCGCGCACAAAGCACCCATCGCCTCGGCGTGCGGTGGCGTGCCAGAACTGATCCAACACGCGCAAACTGGATTCCTCTTCAATCCGGGCGACGCCGAAGGACTTGCTCGACTGCTTACGCGATTGCTGGCAGACCAGAAGCTGCTGCACCGCATCGAAGATGCAGCTCACGATCACGCGGTCAGAGATTTTGCGTTACCAAAGTTCCTGCGTTCTATCACTGAGCATGTGCGTGGTGTCGCTGGCTACGCCGCGGTGCCCACGGGATTTGCAATCCCGCAGGAGGCATCAGTATGAAGGTCGCTTTGGTGCACGACTATTTCTTTCAGGCTGGTGGTGCCGAGCGCGTGATGGAGGTGCTGCATGAGATGTTTCCGAGCGCGCCAATCTTCACAACCGTCGTCGATCGCAAAACGTTGTGGCCACGGCTGCGCGACGCCGACTTTCGCACAAGCTGGCTGCAGCCGCTTGCAAACTCCGGAATCCCGCCGCGAGCACTGTTGCCATTCTATCCAAGCGCGATCGAACAGATGGATCTGTCGGCGTACGATCTTGTCGTAAGCAACAGCTCGGCGTTTGCGAAGAGCGCAATGGTGAGCGATCACACATGTCACGTTTGCTATTGTCACACTCCGATGCGCTTCGCGTGGACGGAACGTGCCTATGCCGAACGCGAACGGTTTGGATCGTTCACGCGCCTGGCACTACGTCCGATCTTGTCACTGATGCGCAAGTGGGATCACAACACTCGCTTGCGCCCATACGCGTATCTCGCGAATTCGTCGGCCGTGGCAAAACGAATTCACAACACCTACGGCGTGGCGTCCAAGGTTGTACATCCGCCGGTCGACGTTGCACGATGCCGCAGCAACGACAAGCGTGAGGACTATTACCTGATAGTCTCGCGCCTGGCCCCGTACAAGCGTATCGACATCGCGGTTCGCGCGTTCAACCTGCTACGCAAGCGGTTGGTCGTGATCGGCAACGGGCCCGACATGGAATCACTCAAGAGCATCGCAGGGCCAACAGTTTCGTTGCTGGGCCGACTGCCCGACTCGGAAGTGTCCGAGTACTACGCGTCTGCGAGGGGATTCATACTTCCCGGTGAGGAAGATTTCGGCATCACGCCGCTCGAAGCCAATGCGTCAGGGTGCCCCGTCATTGCGTTCAAAGCCGGCGGCGCGTTGGACACAGTAGTCGACGGCGTAACAGGTTTGCACTTCGACACGCCTACGCCGCTGTCGCTGGCCGAAGCAGTGCTTCGCAGCGAATACATCAAGTGGGATGCGTCCGCGTTGCGCGCGCACGCCGAGAAGTTTGGGGAAGGTCCGTTCAAGGTGACCATGCAGAACGCGATCAACGATGCCCTCGAACGATTCGCACAAGTTCGCGCGCGTGCGCAAACGCCATTGCGCTCGAGGACTGAAGCGCTGGTTTCTGATGGCTACGTGTCTGCCTGAGGGCGACGCAACCAGGTTCTGAGAACGTTAAGCACGCCGCGGACATGCATCACGGTTGCCGCGGCGACCAACGTCGGCAAGACGGCGCACACGATTGGTGATTGACCCAACGCGCGAAGTGCTGAGTACAACGCCAGGCTTGCAATAAACGCCGCCGCGATCTTGGCAGCGTCCGGGTTGTATTCAGCGCGCGTGTCCTTGCGGGACATTTGCCACAACACGACAAGTGGCGCGACGTACATCGCGACAACAGCGAGCGGCATGTATTTGACGTCGGTTGCCCGCACAATCAGAAACGAGCCCCAACCGGCGATGAGTGCACTCGATTCCTGCGCCAGCGAAACTCGAGCGCCACGGGTTGCCACTGCGACTGGCTCAAGTGTGGCGCATGCAACGCCGTAAATGGCATACGCGATCAGATACCACTGCGTCAGTACGACTGCGTTGCTCCACTTCGGCACGAATTCCGCGAGTACTGGCAGCCCACACGCCGCGATCACGGCAAGCGGCAGCGTCAGCAACGCACTTCCAACCAATGTGCGCGTCGCGAGGGACCGCAAACTTGGCGCGTCATGTGCCAATCGTACTGCTGCAGGAATGCATGCGTTCTTGAATCCATCGAACGTGACGTTGAGCAATTGCGCCAGGCGTTCGGCAAACGAGTAAAGCCCGGCAATTTGCAACCCGAACAGTCCACCAATCAGCACGGGTGTTCCCTGCTCTCGGATGACGGCGCACGTAGACGACGCGAGGAACCCGCTGGATTCGCGCGCGATGTCGCGCAGTGGGCGAAGATTGGCGGACGGTTTTGGTCCCGGGGCCCAATACCACATCAGCGAGTTCGCAATGACGGTTGCTACGCCGAGAACGACAAAGACTCCCGCAGAGAACTGATGAAGCAACGCTGCGATAACGAGGCCCACGTTGAGCGTGAGCACGTTCAGCACGTCGACCACGGCGAGTCGTTCATACGCGAGTGCGCGCTGCAGTCGAACACGTGCGCCGGTACCCATTGCGAGCGACATCATCGTGGCAACGGTACCAAGCATCCAGACGTGCCACTGCTTTTCAATCGCGCCGAATCCGAGAATTGGTGCGGACCACACGGCGCCAATTGCGACGACCAGCAGGGTGACAAGAATCTGCATGCCGGACAACGCCGCATACTCCGCGGCAGTGGGCGCTTCCGAACGGCGCAGCAGCGCCTTGCCTACTCCCATTTCCCCAATGTACTGCAGCAGTGTGAATGTGCCGCGTGCAACAGCCAACAGGCCAAGTTGCGACGGCGAGACCAGCACAATCAGCAGAAGATTTGCCGCGACGCTGATGGTGCGCATTGCCGCACCACGTATGGTCATGAGTCGCGTGCCCGTGCGGGCGCGCGCGAGAATCGCGGCGTTATCCGGGACTGCTACTGCATCATCGATTACGTGGCGCGTCACAAATGGCGTTCATTGTTTATGAGAGTCTCGCTTGCCAGTGAAACTCGTCATACCGCTCGCGTCGCTGATTGTTCACGCCATGAAGTTGGTGCAGCGCGCGAGTGGTCGCGTTGCTATTGCTGTATACCTGATGGATACCAGCGCGTACTGCTCCGGAGCAATGCGATCGCTATTGTTTGAGTTCGATGATCGTTGGATGATCTGCAACCGCAACCTGCACGCTACGTACTCCCTGAAAGCTCGCGATGGCCTCGGCTCTGGTGAACGGGACAAAGATGTTTGCCTGCGCGATGAGATCAGCAAACGAAAGCGTCACCGACTGGGCCGTCGCATTGACATCTCGGCGACCGACTTTGTCGTAGCTCAACGTGTTGAGCCACAGTACGAGATAGCGCCGACCGTTCGATTTCTCGAGCACCATCTTGCGAACGCCGGCTGTATCGCCGCTCATGCGCACGCGAATCGGATGCAACGAAAACGCTTGAGCGTCACGATCACCCAACACCGCTATCAGGTTGCGCAGCGATTCGAATGCCGGCTTGCGCGATCCATCGTTTCGCAGCAAGCCAAAGTTCTGCTCCATGTCAGACAGGTCGGTCCCTTCGTCGATCAACTCGTACGCGAATGAGCGGCGCACGCCCGCGTTGTACAGCTCGAGGAATTCACGCAGCGTGTATTTTGCCTGCGCATTCTCGTTGAGTGCCCAGTGCCACGGATTCGTTGAATTGGAAGCCGTGTGATATCCAACTTCAGTTGCCTGTATTGGTTTGCTGCCGCTCACGCCTTTGATGGCGTCAGTATTCGCACGCAAATTCGTTGTCGGAATCTGCCCGCCATCGTATGGGTGTATTACGCCCTGATCCATGTAGCCACTCAGGTCGCCCACTTGTCCAACTGTCGCAACGTTTGCGAATGAAGGTCCCAGCACCGCAAATCGACTCGACAGGCTCACGTCGCCTTTCACGACGTTGTACAACGCGCGCTGCGATGCTCGGACATCGGAAGCAAAGTCCGGTCGACCTGATTGATCGTGCTCATTGAGCCCCTCAAACGCCTCGATGCGTTCTGCGCCGATGCGATCGCGCAGTTCGTATACATGCGACATGTCGCTGTAGTTCGTTCCGGGACCGCTTGCCGTGCGACGCGCGCTCATGATGATTGTGAATCGCGCTCCCGTTTCGTCAGTGAGTATGCGCCACCGGCTGTAGACGTCGTTCATCCACGCGTTGTCGGGCAATACCGTTCCGCCGTCGCGCACGTGTCGTACGCCAAGCTCGCGCAAACGCGGAACAATGATGGACTGAAAGCCGCTGCCGTAGACGCGATCAAAATAGCTGAGATGGATATTCACACCGATTGACGATGCGAAGTCTTCAGCGCGCCTGGGCGCAAGCGATGCAAACTGTTCGTCCGTGACGAGCATGTTCGCCGTGTCCGCCTTCGTACCAACTCGCGCGACGATTCGTGCGCTTCCAATCTGCTTGGGCGTGACCCACGCCCCGGTTTCGACTGCAGCGATTTGCGGATCGAGGCTTATCCATTGAGCCGCATCGTGCACGGGCACAGCAATCCCGTTGCTGTAGTGCACGGTCGCCTGCATGCGAAGCGCGGCGTCCGTCGACGCAATGGGCGCGTCGTTGTCGATCGTAACCGCGGTGAACGTTGGTCCGACCGATACCGTGGTGAGCAAAACACAAAGCGCGCGTCCTGCCACGTTTGCCGTCAGTCGTGTTTGCCCGCCGCTCAATGGCAGCACAAGGCCCGAATCAACGCGTGCGATGTTCGTGTCTTCGATCTTCCAGTCGGGCACAACGGGAATGACGACTCCGTCGACGTCGGCGCCCACGCTCGCGAGACGCGCTGTGTCACCAATGTTGAGCCTCATCTCGAGCGGACGTGTCACACTGATCGAACCGAGCGTCCGTCCGCGTGTCACACGCGAATCGCATTGAGCGAATGACGCGGTCGCGGTGTTTCGCGCTGCGCTGTCAGTCGCGCCGGTTGGATCACCGCAGCCGAATGCGGCGGCTGTCGATATGACCGTGGCGACAGCGCGAAAGGTCCAAACTCGTTTGTTCGTGCGCTCGCGTGTCCGCGAGGTTTGATGCGTGGGTGAAGGAGTGCCCGGAGCCACGTTGCCTCTTCTGATTGCGTTCGGCAGCTCGACTGGCGTAGCACCATGCGTGTGGCAGGTGCGTTAGCCTCGTAGCTTTGCGTCGCCGGTTTTCGCCGGTTTTGCCCTTGTCGCGCTCACCCGTCAGGCGATCTCTCGCATCACGTGGCAGCACCTGGGAAACGAGCGAAAGTATTCGTTCGCAACCCATGCGCATCATCCGCCTCGCTCGAAACGAAGAATAAAACGCAAATGTAATCTTTCGAGATAGATGCGCTGTATCACTACGAGATAGGCACATGCGTGCAATTCGAGCAGCATCGGACGGAACTACCGAACACGTCGCGCGCTCGCGGAAGAATTTTCGATAATCGAAACGCAATCAAGTCATTGTGACTTCAAACAGATTCAGACACCACTGATTCAACCAATCGAAACGCGTCACGCGGTCATCTTTACCGTACTTTCTTCCACGGGTTCGCGAGCGCAGGATTTCGGAGAAAAGTCGTATCGGTGAGCGTCTCGAGGAACGCGATGAGGTCGGCCTTATCGCCGTCGGTGAGCGAAAAACCGCGAACATTGGGTGCCTTGTTCGGATTATCGCGCCCGACTCCCGCGTTCGCACCGGCGCTGATCGTGCGCCCGCCCGCGGCGTAGTGATCCAGGACTTCCCCAAGCGTTGGTATGCTGCCGTCGTGCATGTATGGCGCGGTCACCGCGATGTTGCGCAGCGTTGGCGCGCGAAATTTCCCTATATCCGTCGCGCGCTTTGTTTGCCGATGGATTCCGGTGTTGAGGCCCGGGTACGACGTGGCGCCGACGACATTGTACAGTCCCGTGTTGAAATACGTCGAGCGCGCATCGATGTGACCTTCGTAGCGAACGTGGCCGCTGAAATTCCACCCGCCATGACATTGAAAACAGCTTCCGCGTTGTCCCGAAAAAAATATCTGCTCACCGCGTTTGGCTGATGCCGAGATGGCGGTGGAATCGTTGCCGTAGCGGTAGCGATCGTATGGCGACTGCATGGAAATCATTGTGCGCTCGAACGCCGCAATCGCACGCGTGACGTTTGCCAGCGTGAACGTTGTCGCAACGTCAGGAAACGCCTTGGCAAACATTCGTCGATAGAGGGTGTCGCGCGAGAGATCGCGCATGACTCGCTGTTCGCTCCCTCCCAATCCCATTTCAACCGGATCGGTGCCAAGCATCGGAACCATCGCCTGTTTTTCGAGCGACGCACCTGCCGTGTCGGCCCACGTGAGCGATGGATTGTACGCCACGTTGGCGAGACTCATGCTCCCGCGCGGATGATGCACACCCGTTGACCCTTCGGCAATCGGGAGTCCGTCCGTGAATGCGAGCTCCTGACGATGACAACTCGCGCATGATTGCGTTCCGTTGCCCGACAATCGCGGGTCGTAGAACAACAATCGTCCGAGTTCAACCTTGGCAACACTCATCGCATTATCAGCGGGCACAGGCGGCCGTGGGAACGGCGCCGGAATATTCCACTGAAAGGGCGCGTCCTGTGCGACCGTCGCGCCTACGATTGCGACTGCCGCGAACGCTGCGAACGTCGCGGCACGTGCGACGAGACGATGTGTCACGCGCATCGCGCTACTTCTTGAGCTGCACCACGTTCAACGACACCAGCATGCGCACCGATCGCGCGCCGCGCTTGTCCTTGGGTACGACCAGGCGAAACGCACCATTCTCGCCAAACATCGCTTTGCCATTTGCTTTGTCTGCAAGAATGAACTGACCGTCAGTCATGTCGGGATCAAGCTCGCCCAGTGAAAACACAACCTGATATCCGTCGGATGCAGATGCGACGACGTAGCTCGAAAGCGCGCCACCGCGCATGCCGCCACCAAACACAACGCCCGCCTTCTTGAGCACATCGCTCACCAGAACGCCTTCGTACACCGTTTCGATGCCGTTGCTGTTTGTGGTTGCAGTCACGCGCGGCAATTGCGCGAGATCTGCCGATGTCATCGTGAGCGGAGCTGCCACTGCACCAGTCACTGCGATCGATGACGCAGTCTGTTGTGCGGGCAGCGAATTGGCAGCAACTAACGCAAACGACATCAGCCAACGAGCCTTCATGCACATCTCCCATACCCGAAAGTGTTCGCTACACGCTATTCTCGAAAACATCACTCGGCAAGCACGCCACCTGTCGATGGAATACGTGCGAAAACCGGCGTTCGCCTCGTACCGCGGTTGCGAATGCCGGTCATGACAGAAGCCGTGTTCGTCCCGCATGGAACTATGGTGTCGATGCCGCGTTCGCGCGGTCGACAGTTGTATTACTCACTCGCCATCGCGCGCGTTGCCGCGGCCGACGCACGCGAACCAATGGACATAAACGCAAAATCGGCGCCGCGAATGGTGCTCGCGACGCCGATCCAGGCGATCAACTACTGCACAGCAAACTGCCAGGCAAACTGCTATTCGACAACCGCAATGGTGAACGGCTGATCACGCGGCGCACCCGTCGCGGGAGCAACGCATTGCACACGGGCCACGAGATCTGCGCCGGTGCGACTGATCGTTGTAACCGAACAGTGACTGTTCACAAGGCCGCTCGCATACGACGATGCAAACACCGCGACTGGAACCGTCGCGCTTCCAGCAAGGCCCGGGAACGTGACGTCATGAACACCAACGCTCACTTTCGCGATTGTCACTGCACCACCCGTGCTCTGACTGTACTGCAGAATCGGAGCCGTCGGCGTCGCTGGATCTGACACCCATGCCAGTGCAAAGCGCTTGGCCGTGCGTCCACCGTCGAACACAAACGCGCCAAAGCGCGCGTTGGTTGCTACTCCAGCAGCGTCGTAGCAATACACGGTCGCACTGAACACGCTGAGACTCCATCCACCTGATGCGCACCACGAACCTGGTGCGACATCCCACGACTGCTGAAAAATATTCTCAGGTTTGTCGGCACCGACGCGCGCCAAGGCTGTGAACGATGTCGTGTATACACCCGCGGATGTTCCCAGCGCCGTCACAGTTGCATCCAAACCGCGTGATGTAAACGTGAATGGCGAAGTCGGAACAACCACTGTCGGAATCGCGGCCGTTGGTGTCGCCATGAATCCGAGGCGACCAGCGAACACGTCACGACCGAACGCAACGAACGAGAACGATGCATCGGTAACCAGACCTGTTGTCACTGACGCGCACACGACGTGCAACAGCAGTTGACCGTTGGCGCCGTTACCCGGCGTACCGTTCGGATGACACTGTGCGGCAGCAGCGCGAGATGTGACATACACGGATCGCTGCGTCGTATTACCAGCCGCCATCCCTGGCACGATCACTTCGTAGATACCAGTGGACGTTCGCGAAACCGTTGGCACATCACCGGCGCCGGAGAACGCTTCAGTTGCATTGTACGACGCGGTCGCTGCAGGAGTGCTGGCAACGCCGTACGCAAGCAACGTTGGTGCGACAACGGTGATTGCAGCAGTGGCAGCGACGCCGCCAATCGTAGCCGTGATCGTTACCGGTCCACCTGCCGACACCGCGGTCACGCGTCCGTTGACAACAGTGGCAATTGCCGCGTTCGACGTTGTCCACGTGACTGTACGACCCGTGAGCACGTTGTTTGCCGCATCACGCGCAGTCGCGACGAGATCCGTTCCCTGCTGTGGTACGAGCGTCGCGGTTGTCGGCGCCATCGTAACGGAAGCTACCGGAACGAGCGTAACCGTAACTGCCAACGTTCCAGTTATTCCACCTGCGGCCGCACGAATTGAAACGGGCCCACCTGCGGTAACTCCCGTCACAACGCCCGTCGAGGAAACGGACGCAACAGCGTCATTCTCGGACGTCCAAACGACTGCCGCTGGAGTTGCACAATTCTGCGATGTTACGTTGGCAGTCGCCTGCGTGGTTTGCCCTACAACGATTGATGCGGCGGTCGACGTCACTGCGACCGCGGTGACAGTACATGGTTTTACTGTATCGTCAGCGCTGCATGCAGTGATTGCCACCGCGAATGCAAACGAAGCGAGCAGGCGAGCATGACCGAAATGTTGCCGTGTATGTGCGGATCTTGCGAATGTCATGAGCATTGGATTGACGTGAGCGAGCTGATTGTCACTCAACGCACCGCACCACTCAGTGTTCCACTCGACATTTGCATGTGTGACGTACGTGTTGTAATCGCGCTTACCCACTGAGAGGTAGTGCGCTCCGCGGACCGGATTTGCTCACAATCATCGTCTCGATATCTGCGAGTGCCGCGGCAGGATTGCGGTGCGCGATGGTGAGATCGGCTGCTTCATATTTGTTCGTTCCCAGTAACGTCAGCAACGCGCGCGCACACGCATACCTATCGAGGTATTCCGCGTTTGACTTCACGAAATCGAACAACAACCACGCCACCGACGGGCTTTCATGATGCTTTGACGCAATTGCACTCCAGATCACTTTCGACATACCGAATTCCTTGTCTCGAACACGTCGACGAAGCTCGCTCAGCGGCAATGCAGACAGTTGTGCGAGTTCACGATCGGCGTCGTCCTCGTACATCTCCTTCCAGTGTTTTTCTGGCATCGGGCCGGTTTCAGTTGTGTTGTCGAGTGAACTGGTACGTGAGCGTGCATTGCGCCGCCAAAACGTTCACGGGGCGACATCGCGAACAAACGATGCGCCCCGTGAGCAACTTCGACAACTGCGCGCCAACGTTGCGCGTCTAGCTCGCCATCTTCGTTCCGTTCTCGAGCATCGTCTTGAGATCGCTCAAGATCCACGTCCAGCCAGCCGCCGCACCCGGGCCCTGCTTGTCGCCCGCGATCATTGCACCATGCCCCGGACGTCCGGAGACATCGTGAATCACGCTCAACCGACACACCCCTTCTCTGCCTTCTTCAATTTCGTACGTAAGCACGGTGAACCCCTCGGCCTTCATCGACGGATCAATCGCCATGCGCCACGTGATCACAAGTTTGTGCGGTGCATCAACCTCGAGCACCTCACCGTCGACAATCACGCCTGACATTCCCATCGCAATCATCCCTTCATTCGCGTAGCCGTTGTACACACCACCTGGTCGCAAATCGTACTCGTCGCGCAAACCATACCCCCACTTCTGCGTCCATTCCGGTTTCGTAATCGCATCCCAAATAGCCTGCGGTGTCGAACGAATGAAAATGCGATACACCTGCGTGGTTGTACCAATGTCGGGCGCGGCGCTGGTCGTCATGCGGAGTCTTCCTCGAGTTGACGCTTGAGATCTGTAAGCGCCGACACGCGACGCTCAGTGAACTTGTCGATCCATCGATCGTGAATGAGCCGAATCGGAACCACATTCAGAAAATGCAGTTTCTCCCGACCACTCCGTCGCGTGACCACGAGCCCCGCGTCTTCGAGCACACGCAGATGTTTCATCACACCAAACCGCGTCATCTCGAGTTCCGACTCGAGTTCGGTCAGCGTGCGCCCATCTCGCTTGAACAACCGGTCGAGCAATAGTCGACGCGTTGGATCAGAAAGTGCTTTGAAGACGCGATCGTCGTCTGTCATGGCGTAGTATATGTGACTTTTTGGTCACGTGTCAAGGGTCTCCTCTCTGGCCGGTACTTGAACGCCAAATACGACATCACTCAAACCACCACGATGACTTGTCGTCCGACAAACTCACTGCACCTGCAGTCGCGATTTCTCCAACACAAACCCAGCGCCGCGAGTGCCGACTGCCGTGTACACAACGCCGCCTTTTCCAAACCCAACCAGCATTCGCCCAACCGGTAATCGCACTCGCTTGAACAATCCGCGTTTCGGATTCAACACGTCGTACACGAGTTCTCCGTTGCGCGATTGCGCTGACGTTGTCGGCAACACCCACAGATTTCCGTCGAGATCAGCAATCGCAGCACCATCACGAATGGGCGGGTAGTAATCCGCCATCTCACCGAGTGGTACCAAATCGAATACTGCGCCAGGCCCTCGCGGTGCGCCCTGTCCACCGCCGTCTCCACCGCCGCCGCCCGCCCCCCCTCTGCCGCCACCTCGGCCACCAGCGGCCATACCATCCACCGTTCCGTTGGGCGCAGCCGCCTGCGCTTTGGCTCTTGCCGCCGCTTTCTCATTCTCCGCTGCGCGCGCCGAGTCGACAATTTTCTGCTTGTCGTCATCGGTGAGTCGCTTCCAATCGAACGGCAACTTCTCGGTTGATCGTTTCGTGCCGTCCGGAAGAATCCAATCGACGTGATAATCATGACCGCGCACAAATGCGATTGTACCATCACTGAGCACGGCCCACTCATCGACAACGCGCAACGGATTGATTGTCATCTTGAGTCCCATTCGACCGTCGGGCATCTGCGCTGCACTTATTTTTTGTTGCAGTTGCATCACTACACCGACGGTATCAAGGCGACGACTGTCGAGATCCACGCGCACGATTTCAGCAGAGTCGCCTGGCTGCGTGATCCTGGATTGCGAGGCGCCATTTGCATCGGGACGACGGAGCATGATGCCTGTTGCCGGCACATTTCGATATAGCAACCTGCCGCTTGCATCAACGCCGCTGCCACTCCGCATGAACGACGAGAGTGCATCAACATTCGGAAGCGCTACACTGTGACTCACCTTGCCCCGCCCATCGAGCATCAACAATGACCGTGATTGATAGTCGAGCAACAACGATGAGTCACCGAGATACGAAATGAGCGGGACTGCGTACGCCCCGTAGCTTTGCGACGTCCCCGAAGCGGAATCGACAACGATTGTCGAATGTGCAAGCGTTGAGTCGTATAATCTGACGATCCTTCGCGGTGCATCATTCACGAGTACCATGCCGCCGGTTACATGCTTGATGCCAAGTATCGCGGATAGCGTGTCCGATGCGCGGTAGGTCGCAGCAGGCAGGTCGACAATCGGAACGCGACTTTGCGCAGCGAGCGACGACGGCACTGAGATCTGACCAACTGCAACAAGGGTGAGAATACCCGCTTTCGCGCGTGTCATGGTCATGCTCCGTCGAGTGAGATCACAAAACACACTGCTACGTGCAACGCGTTGCCTTCGCGTTTGGTGCTCACCTTCACCGCACCTGGATCACTCAGCGCGTCAAATCCTTTCGCAATCACACCCTCGGCACCACGAGACGCAGCGCGCTCAGCCTTCGCATCGTGGTCATGAATTTTCTGCGACGCGAGCGCAATGATTGCGGGAATCATCAACGCACCACCGCAATGCGCGCGCGCACCTTGATACGATCGGACTCGTTGTTCAGGAGGTCGAGCAATGCGACATCAGTTGGCGTACGCATCAGGACGTATGCTGAGGTCGAATCCAAACGCACGAGTGCGGGCAATCGCCGACGGGGTTCCAACCACGTAATTGGTACTGCCGACATCGCGGCAAGATCGTTCTGTGCACTGACAATGATCTGACGCGCACTCTGTTCCTGTTGCGTCGTGAGCGTGATGTCTTGAAAGAATCGATTGTAGATGCCGTCTGCCGCAGCGGCGATTGCCTCGGGCGTAGAACCGCGTCCCCCACGTGCACCACCAGTCATCGGTACAAATGCGTCGACACCGGTGTTGCCTGCTCCACCGCCACGACCACCGCGCCCTCCACCTCCCCCTCCGCTTCTGCCGCCAGCGCCTGCCATTGGAGGCCCGGCTCCAACCGAATCATTGCCACCACTGCGACCACGCCCTCCTGGTCGTGACATAACTGCGTGCTGATCAAAGAGAGCGCGGTCTGCATCGTTCGTTAACAGCGCACGCAGCGATGAGTCGCGCGCAGCTTGCCTGGATAGACGCGCGCGAAATGCTTCGGTGGCTCGTCCAACTGTGAGCGTAAGAGATTCCCGAGCGTCGATCTGTTTCAGCAAATCACGCGCGCGCGCTTCCTGTTCAGATGAAAACTGCACACCGGCGAACAGGAACTTGAAGATCGAATCGGTTTGATCGGTGAGTACGTTCGAACCGGCAGTTTGCAACACGGCAGTCTGCACGGTATCACCGAATTTACTCGCGATTCGCAGGTATCCGGATGACGTGTCGGGCGCGGACAGCGGGAGCACAGGCGTGCGTGCGCCTTGCGTTGCGCTGTCGGATGCACCGTTCGACGCTGCGGTTTGCGGCTGCGTAATCGCGGCGCGCTTCCTTGCGCGGTCGAGCGCAGACACATCACCCGGTTGCGAGTCGCGCACACCGAGTTGCGTCGGCGGCGTGGGAGCGTCCGCGTTTGCGTTGCGTTGCAATTCGACTGACGACGCGGCGCTTGGCTTGGCGCCTACCTGACTGATATGCAGCGGTGGCAGTGCTGGATGTGGAATCGCCCACGCCGCAGACACCGCTATCAACGCGACAATTGCAGCCATCGCGGTAACCAATCGCGTGGTCCGGTGACGATGACGCGGAAGATGGCGAATGCGCCGCTCGAGCTGCGTCGCCCGCTCGGCAAATGCCGTCGCTCCTATCAGCGCAGAGCCCATTGGTCGGTGCGCGACGTTGAGCAGCAAGTCACCATACGTCCTGGCGTCGGCATCTCGCAGAACACGCGCATCGCAATCCAGCTCAATCGCAACACGCAGCCGCTGCATTTGATACCACAATGCGAGGTTCCACGGCATTACGATGAGCGCGATGCGGGCGAGCGTAACAACCTGCCCGTCACCCGCGCTCCGATGCTCATGCTCGTGCTTGAGCATCAGCGCAAGCTGCAGCTCGTCCAGCGTAAGCACCCACTTTGGAATGACAATCGACGGCGTCAGCACGCCAACAACCGCAGGTCCCGAATCTTCTGAAATCAGCACCGGCAGCCCGAGCACGGTTTGCGCGTGCCATCTGCGTCGCATCAGTGAAAGTGTTGCTATTCCGCCAACGAAGTTGCATGCAAGCGCGAACGACAGGATGGCCCACGCATAGCCGAGTGATGTGTTGATCTTCGCGAGCGCACTGGTCCAGTTGAGACGTTGAGATTGCGGCGCCGCAACTTGCGACGGTGCGATATCCGGCACTTTCGCAACTGGTGGAGCGATAGCCTCAACGCTTGATTGGTCGCTCTCGATTGTCACCGGTTCGTAAACGACCGTGCGCGGCGCGAATCGATAAATGCCAATCGGAGCAAGCGTCGACAGCGCAACCGCCGCTATCCACACGAATCGCACGGGGGCTCGCCCGCGGAGCAGCAGGCGCTCAACGACCATCGCGGCAACCGACACCACCAACGTTGCCAGCGAACAATAGATCATCCACTCGGCGATCATTCGTCTGCCTCCTTCAGTTTTTCATCGAGCAGTTTGCGCAGGCGGCGCAACTCGGCGGCCGTGACGCTGCGCTCGGTGACAAGATGCGTAAGTAGTCGCTCGGTCGACCCGCCAAACATCTTCTCGACAATTCGCGATGCCGCCGTCGCACCGGCGTCTTCTCGCTTGACTCGCGCACGAAAACGATGCGCTTTCCCTTCTTCGGTGTGAGCCACGTAACCCTTGCCTTCGAGCACCGTGAGCACGGTGAGCACCGTGTTATGCGCGAGTTCGTCGCTCAGGCGCATTCGAACTTCGGCGACGGTCGATGGGCCTCGCTCCCAGAGCACGGCCATGATATCGAGTTCGCGATCAGTGAACGTTGGCGGCATCAAAAACTCCTAGGACAACCGGGGATGACTCGAACGCGCGTCTAAGGCATACCGTGCGGAAACCGAAGCTTATCTCCTATCTTTCTAGGAGATAATTGGCTGGCATTCGACAAATGTCAAGGCGCATCGCGCGGTGGGATGGTTGGGTGAGTGCCGGGCTTATCCCGACAACCAATCAGGAAGACGCTGACGGTGCCGAACGTGATCGCGCGCTATCGTGCACTTACCAGCATCCAGAGGAGCCCAACGTGGTTCGCATTTTCGTGTACGGATTACTTGCCATTCTTGTATGCGGTGCGGCAGCGCTGGTTATCGCTGAACGGACCTGGAGTGCGTCAACAGCGCGCATCGTTGCGCACATTGCTCCGATCAACGGTGCTCCCGCGTCCGACAGCGACCGCGTGACGTACGATCAGATCTCGGACCTGCCCGCGCCCGTTCAGAGATTTGTGCGGTTTGCGATACCCGACGGAACTGCGCGCGCGCAGCATGCGCGTATTGAACACGCAGGCCAGTTCGCGATGAAGCGCGACACATGGTCGACGTTTACGTCAATCGAATTCTTTCGCGTGCAGCGTCCGGCATTCGTCTGGGACGCACGCATTCAAATGTTTCCTGGCATGAGTGTTCGCGTTCGCGACAACTATGTCGATCAACAAGGCAGCATGCGCGCCGCTGTCGGCGCACTTGTAAATGTCGCGCATGTTCACGGCACCGCTCAAATCGCGGAAGGCGCACTTGCCAGATTCCTCGCCGAGTTGGCGTGGGTACCGACTTCGCTCGTTCCAACCACAGAGGGCGGTAGCATTTCGTGGAACGCCATCGACGATAGCACGGCATGTGCAACGATCAAAGACGGCACAAATACAGTCTCCGTCAATTTTCATTTCGCGTCCGACGGACGCATCGAACGAATATCCGGCCTTCGATATCGCGACGTCGACGGCGTTGGCGTTCTCACACCGTGGCAAGGAAATTTCAGCGAATATCAACGCGTGAGCGGTGTCATGATTCCAATGTCTGGTGACGTCGCGTGGATTCTGCCGGATGGCGCGGCTCCGTACTGGCGCGGACGTATTGTATCGGTCCGCTACAATTGACCGAGCAAAATAGATATTCCCGCATTTACCCTGCGAGCTATCTCTTTTCGGAAATTGTGCGAGGGGGTCAACTCAAATAGTGTCACGTAGCACGTATTGCGATTTGCATGTGACACGCCTCACTCCCCCAGCCATGCTCGACTTCGCCAGCCTTCTGATACTCGCCTCGAGTGCAATCGCGTTGTGCCTGTTGTGCATGCGCGGACCCACCACGCGACCATGAGCGAGCTTGCACCATGACTACTCCAGCCATCTCTGCCAACGGAAACACGTTCGAACTTGACCATGTCGACGAACTTACTGCTCTCGAACAGTTGCTTCAGGCGCAACACTTCGTCACCAGGCGTCTTTCCTACCCGACCATGCTGCCGGGGCTCAGCGTAGCATTACGCACCGACCGTACCGTTGAAGTGTACGTGCGCCCCCGTGGATGCGCGTTGCCGTACGTCGTCATCGATGATGTCGGCTATTGGAGCTACCAGAAGCGTGGCGATGTAATCGGCGCCCTGCATGAATTGCTCTCGAACTCGGTTGGCGCCTTCAAACACTAGTCGAACCGACGTGCGGCAAATGGCGAAGACGGAGAACGGCGCACGCTGGTTGTGGCCAAGTCAGACTGCTGCACTTCAATAATGCGAGAGTGTCTTCCCGTTGAGCGCAGCGTCGACAAGCGTTGCAGCATATGCGTTCGCGACACTCGCGGGCGTAGTGAAATTCAGTCCGCGCTGCCAACGCTCCGGTGCTTCGGGGTGTGTGCCTGCGAGAATCACCCATCCTTTGCCGGATCGGCCTTGCACCACGGCCGGATTTCCATCGGGATACTTCCCGACGATGTCTCCCCAGCCAGTAAGGTCCGGGCCATCTTCCCAATACTGCTCAATCGGCGCTGCATTCACTCCGGTTATCACAACTGATGCTTTTCGGATTCCGCGTGCTTCGGCTGAGTAGAAGTTGAATCGCACGCCCGACGTGAGATTGAAACTGTTGTACGTGCCGTGCCCTGCGAGAAACGCCCCGGCGCAAATTCCCAGATAGTTTGTTCCCCGTTGCACGGCTCCGCGCACGTGTGCAAGCGTCGATGGCGTCAAACTATTTCCAATGTCGATAAAGTTGCCGCCAGGTACAATTATCAGTCGATACGCCGCGAGCCGCGATTCACTCATGCGGTTCAACTGCCGCGCGTTGGCAGTAGTGTAGACAAAATGGTTGTTCTTCAAGATTGCTTCGACTGCTGCCACGTCATTGACTGAGGTTCCGCCGCCCGTAAAGAGCAGTATTGGCACATCACCTCGGGGCGCTCGCGGACTGCACGCGATGTAGCCAATCAATGCAATGAGCAGAGCAGCAACGCGCAACGTAGTACTACGCTCCGCCCATTTGGCGCAATATGCGCGACATTGTCAGCATCGCGTTTCCCACGCGCAGCCGGTGTTGGGCATCGTTTCGCCGCTCATTCAGCGTATTGGGATCAGCAAGCGCCCGCGTCGATGACAGGACAAGTTCGTCGCCAACACTCTTTACAAGCGACGCGTCAGAGTCGGTCACTGCACCGGCCCCAGTCGACACGATCGTTGCAATCCGCGATGCCAGGTCTCGCACACGAGTGGTGTGCTGTTTGGTGATGTTGTCGCCCCAGTCTCGCGTGGCTGCGCCGTCGAGCGCATCAGCGTAGTCCGTGAGCACAGCAACGTCGTCGTTGGAGAGCACTGCTTTTTCAACTGATCTGTCCGTACCTGACTCGATGCTCAACGTTATGGCCCGATGTGTTCGTGTGATTTCCATTCGGCGGTAGTCCAAGTTGACGCGCCATCCGCGGTGGTCGCAAGAGGGTCTGGAGCCGGTGGTGCACGGATTGGTGCAGCGACACGATCTGCCACCAATTCAATAGGCGGACGCGCCACCGCGTGCTATCAATGACAGAACTCATCTCACCCGGGAATCCGATGTCGCCATTTCAAGTGGACTGGCACGCAGTCTTTGTGCCGAGTATGGCTTTGCTCGAGCTCTTCGTTCGCGGTACTGCGATGTACCTGGGCATCCTCGTGTTCATGCGCCTCCTCAACCGCCAGAAGGGCGCGTTGAGCACCGCCGACCTGCTGGTATTGATTGTGGTCGCCGACGCTGCGCAGAACGCCATGTCAGCTCAGTACACCTCGCTCACCGAAGGCATTTTCCTGGTCGGCACCATCTTCTTGTGGGACTATGTGCTCGATCGCCTGTCATATCACTCACCGGCGTTTCGAAAGTTGCTGAGTGAACCGCCGGTACTGTTGATCGCAGACGGACAACTGCAATACCGCAATTTGAAAAAGGAAATGCTCACGCGAGACGACGTACTCGAACAACTTCGCGAACAAGGCGTTGATGACATCAAACACGTTCGAAAATGTTGTCTCGAATCGGACGGACACTTCAGCGTCATTCGAATGGACGACAGCGCCGTTAGACCAGCGAGCAAGGGTGCTGGCGTTGCATGAACAAATCGTCAATTGTTCGTGACAATCGCGCATATGCAGGAACTCTCGATAGATGGGCAGGGTTAGCTCCACACTCCCCTTCTCTGTGAGTTTGCTATGTCCGAGTCAGAAACGCTTCACGATCTTTTCGTCGATGAACTGAAGGATGCCTACGATCACGAAAAGCAGTTGATCAAGGCACTTCGCAAAATGTCAAAGGCTGCAACGCATCCGGATCTGGCAGATGCGTTCGCTTCTCATCTTGAAGAAACAACCGGTCAGGTTGCCGTGCTCGAAGAAGTCTTTGAAATGCTCGACCTCAAGCCGCGCGGCAAGCATTGCGCTGGCATCGCGGGCATTATCGAAGAAGGAAACGAAGCGATCGAAGAAAAGGATCAGTCCCCCCTGCTCGATGCGGCGTTGGTTGGCGGTGGGCGTCGCGCCGAACACTACGAGATCGCCGCGTACAACACGCTGATCGCGATGGCCAATGAGCTTGGCCTGAGCGATGCAGCAGTTCGCTTTCAATCAATCCTGGAGCAGGAAACCGCGTGCGACACCAAACTGGCCGAGTTGGGAAGCATGCTGTTGCCGCTCGCGAACGAGAGCGGTGAGGACGAGTCCGACGACGAGGACGACGACGCGGAAGAAGATTCATCAGTCGCCACCAAGCGCGCAGTAAGCAAGCGTGCACCTGCCGCGAAAAAGCGCTCGCGATAACAGCGACGTTACGTATTGGTCATCAGTCGGCCCAATACGCGCGGTACACGGGCGAAGTGATGGCGCGAAAACCGTCAGCGGAGATAATTCGCTGGCGGTTGTTCGCGGCGATTCCCGACGATGCCGAAATCTTTGGGAGCGCTTTCTGTAATGATCACTGGCGCACTCGCGCAGGCCCCGTCGACGAACGCAACGCGTTGAGTATGACCGCCACGTCGATCAATTCCTGCGTTACTGCACCGGCCACTGGTGACAGCACTCCCAACGATGCGAGAACCATTCCGGTTGCGCTGAGCGTCAGTCCCCACCAGATGCTCTCGAGTGCAATTCGTCGGGTGCGAACGCCAATCCTCAGCAGGTCGGGCAAGTACTGCAGGGTGTCTCCCAGCAGCACGACGTCGGCGGCTTCCGAGGAAATGCTTTGTCCAACTCTTCCTACGGCGACGCCGATGTCCGCCGCCGCGAGTGCGGGCGCGTCGTTCACGCCATCACCAACCATCATCACAACTGCGCCGCTTTGTCTCCGTTGCTCAATCGCTTCGGCCTTTTGCTGCGGCGAATACTCACCCGTTGCATCGGCAATATTAACCTGTTGCGCCACAACCTTCACATGCGACTCCGCGTCGCCAGACAACATTGCAACCCGCATGCCGAGCACGTTGAGGTTTTCGAGTACATCGGCCATCTCTGTCCGGACGGGATCTCGAATTACAAAGATTCCAGCGAGTTCTCCATTGATTGAAATGAAGCTTTGCATCTGATCGGCGGCGCCATTGCCGGATTCAATGTCGGCGGCATCACAAGATGCGGATCCGCCAGTCGCGACTGCGACGTAGCGTGCACTACCGACGCGAACAACATTGCCGTCAACAACGCCTTCAATCCCCGCACCCGGAGTCTCGACATGCTGATCGCTCTCTGCTCGCGCATCGGGTTGCTCCGATCGCGCCGCGGCGACAATGATGGGCGCAAATGGGTGACTTGAATGCAATTCGGTTGCCGCCGCGTACTGAAGCACGATGTCTCGTTTGAAACTCCCAACTGTTCGGATGTCGCTCAGCTCCGGCTTTCCTCTGGTCACCGTCCCCGTTTTGTCGAAGATCACCATTGACGCACTGCCGAGTTTCTCAATTGCCGCGCCAGTTTTGATAAGCATGCTCATTCGCGCCGCTCGATTGATTCCGCCAATGATCGCAACTGGGGCAGCGAGAATGAGCGGGCACGGCGTGGCCACGGCCAGGACTGCCAGCACGCGACTCCAGTTGCCGGTCAATGCCAACGTTGCTACGCAGACTGCGATCGTAAAAGGTGTGAACCAGACTGCATACTTGTCAGCAAGACGCTGCAATGGTGCCTTTTCTGCTTGCGCTTTGCGCACGAGTTCCACCAGTGATGCGTAGCGACTTTCTGCTGCAATCCTGCTTGCTCGCATTTCAAACGAACCCGTGCCGTTTCTTGCACCGCTCGACACCTCAAGCCCGGCAACAACGGCAACCGGCATTGATTCGCCGGTGAGTGATGACGTATCGAGCTGTGAAGTACCTGCAACAACGACCCCGTCGACAGGGATGATGTCACCTGGTTTGACGCGCAGGCGATCGCCAACAACGATATCCGCAACGGGTATGTTGACGGCGTCGTGATCGACGATGCGATTGGCAGTTCGTGGCGCAGCAGATTCCAGTGCGTTGAGCGCTGACGATGCTCGGCCGCGCGCATAGAGATCCAGCATTTCGCCGCCGTTCTGCATGACTACAATGACAAGCCCTACAACCGGTTGAGCGAGCACCATCGATGCAACGATGCACAGGAGCGCGACGACATCCGTGGCGAATCGCAGATGCAATGCGTCAACACCTGTGCGCCACGCCAGAGGAGTCGCCAGTACGACAAGAGCGAGCGTCATCACCATGTTCGCCGATGTCGGATTCAACAGTTTCAGCAGCCCGCCAAACACCAGTGCCGCGAGCGCGGAAACAATCGAGACTTTGCGAATCACCCCCTCACTGCTCAAGCTCGATTGGAAGATCACTCAGCCCGCTCGGCGCGTTGGCCGTCAATTTCATCGATGTGCAATCGCAATACCTGATCGCGATGCGGCACCGTGTCGCTGGCTCCAAGCGCATTCGGATCAATCATCCGCAACGCGTCCAGCGCGTCCGAGTACGCTTTACGCTCCGGCATCGACCCGTCGTCGGAAATGTGCTGGATACGTCCGTGAACCAATACACTTTCCCAATCAGTGTGCGCACGAATTTCGTCAACCTGGAATGCGACCCAAGGGTGATGCAGCAGCTTTTGCGTCTTGCTCCCGCTGGACGTGCGCATGTAGATCCATTCACCGACGCACGCGTAGGAGATTGGCTCGATGTCGACGCGGTCGTGCAGCGAATATGCGATGCGCCCGACGTGGTTGCGCGCGACGAGCGCCCGCGCAGCGTTGTCGGTCATCTCGCCAAACGTGACGTTCGATCGCGAGTCCATCTCCGCTACTCGAACACAAGTATGAGTTCGCCGTCGCCGTGTGTGACTACGAGCGCAAGGTCGCATTGCGCCGCGTCAGAAATTACGACAACACGCGTTGTTCCGGCATGCGAATGCGTTAGGTGCCACGCGCCACTCTCACCAAACATGAACTGCATGCGTTGGGTGACCGGCTCAAACACAGCGCCGTTGAATACTGTGTGACGTTGCTGCGTCTGCGGAGTTCCGAGCAAGCGTTGCGCATCAACACGAACGCTTCGGCCGCGATTTCGCTGCGTGAACTGATTCAACACCTGAGCCCATTCGTCGGCGTTGCTCGTTTCCAGCACACGCGCGCGATCTTGCGAAAGCTCCGCAAGCACAGCCACGCGCGGCGCCGGCGCCGCCAGCACGTGGCATTCCGCGTCACGAAGCACGCGCCGCGCGACACTCCCGATCATCATCCGATTCACAAGTGTTCGCTGCTCGGTGCCAACCACAATCAGGTCGGCATCCAGGCGGTCTGCAAACTCCAACAATGTCGCAGCAGGATAACCGTGCACCGTGACAAATTCGAGCTGAATGGATGTGAATTGGCTCAGCAATTCGCGCAGGCGCCGTTCGTCATCGGCGAGGCCGGCGTCATATGCCGTCTCCCAGGTGAGCCATCCATTCCAGTTCAGATTCTCGAGCGTGCGCACGTGTACAAATGTCATTTTCCCACCGGGGACCACCAATTCCGCAGCGAGCCGTGCCGAGCGTATGCTCGCAGGACTGTAGTCCATTCCGACAACGGCAGTGCGGATGCGTGGAAAGCCGCCAGCATCCATCACCGACTCATCGCGATGCACCGCCAACAACGGGACGCGCGTTGTGCTGGCTACACGCACCGTGCGTTCAATGCCAAAAGCGCGATCAACCAGATTGTGTCTCCCCTGGCCCAACACAATCAGTGATGCGTCGATGTTTTCGGCGTAGTCTGTAACAACATTCGCGACCGACCCGATCTCTGTGCGCAACGGCCAATCTGCATCGACATTCCACTCTCGTATTGCGACTTTCGCGCTCGCACGCTGCAGCTCGGCGCGCTCGCTGGTCAAGTCAATGGAAACAGGGACCTCAGCAAAGCCGGTGACTTCGAGCGGCACTGGCTCCGTCGCACACACCACTCGTACGTCCGATGCCAGTCGTGCGCCAGCGTATTCTGCTGCATTGAACAAATACTCGTGCGGTTGCCCGTCAAACGCGAGGACGACCGGTCCGTGTTGCGTACGCGGCAGCGGCTTGAAAGTTGACGCACTCGCGAAAGCAGATCCGGTGGGCGATGGATTCTGAGCGGCTGATGTCAACATGGGAGTCAATGGGGAGTAGTTGCGTGATTGATGATTCGGACGAATGCAAGATTGAGTCATTTGGGACTGCGCACTATCGGACATTCCCCTGCTATCTGTCAGCGCAAGCCTGACAAGGGTGGGCTGTCACTACGGGGCCGGTACGAGGCCGCACATTGCAGGAGTTAGAACTGGAACGGCGGCTACGGTGGCCGTTGACCGCTCTCGCGTTTTGCATCAACGATTCTTGTGCAGCGCGATACCACGCTGGCGACTACCTCGTTAACGCTCGCGCTGAGTCTTTGCGCGCAATGAATCGAGTTGCAATTGCTGCTGTGGCGTGAGTTCGCGGCGAATGACCATATCAACCGAGTCCACAAACGTTCGCAGCGCCGGCAACACAGCCTTCATGAGCGAGTCCGTGTGCGGCTGCGCTGACGCAAGAATGTCGTCGATGCGCTTGCGCTGCGACTCATTGAGGCCGAGCTGATCAAACTGCTCCACGCCGGGGCGCAACACGACCGCACGTATTCGGCGTACGGGTGTCCGTGGATACATGTACCCGGCAAACGCGCCGCACGCGAAAACCACCAGCAGTGCGATAACCGCTTGCGTGCGCCGGGACATGGCCGGGCTGGTCATCTTTGGCGGTTTGCAGAAGAAAGGTCGGCCGCAACTTCAAGCAATTGTGGTGCGCGATCGCGCTGATCCGACCATCGTGCCAGTGCATTGTTGAGACCAAGTGCGCGCGCCGTTGACGGGGCAGACGTTATCGGACTGACTTGATCATTCACGGTCAATCGCGCTACGGCAAAGACAATTGCAGCGGCGGCAATTCCCAGCGCGAGTGCAGGTCTTGCTGTTGCGCCAATTTCATTCAGCAACGTCTCCGACTCTGCCAACTCGGCTGGCACGCGAATGCGCTGCATGACCGCGTCAATCACGCGGTCGCGACCCTCCTCCTGCCCTGCTGGACGGAGTAACAGCAGCTCCGAAAATTCGTCGGTGATGCTGATCTGTTTTCTTGCGCGTTCGCGTTCGTCGTCGGTCATCTCAATTCCGTCTCGTTTATCCAGTCAGGCCGATTCTCGTGGTTGACGCTCGGATGCCAGCAGTGTGCGCAGTTGGCGCCGCGCATCGGACATGTGACGTCGTGACATGAACTCGGAAATTCCCAGCGCCCGCGCGATCGCAGAATGCGACAGGTCGTCAAGTACATGAAGCAACACAACCTCCCGCTCGGCGCCACGCAATTGCCTGAGTGCATTCCATACGCGCTCGCGGTGTTCTGCGTTCACCAAACCTTCGTCCGGCAACGTGGTGGTCGCAGCATGTTCGTCTGGCGATAACTCGGTAAGCCGACGGTCTGGCGAGCGTCCAGCGATGTTGTGCGCTTCGTTCCGCACAATTTGTGCAAGCCACGCGCGAAATCGATCCGGATTTCGACAGGTGGCCAATTGGCGGTGTGCTTTCACAAACGCGTTCTGGCAGGCGTCCTCTGCGTCTGCCCGATTTTCGAGGTATGCAATCGCTACGGCAAATACCGCGCGATAGTGTCGATGCAGCAATACGGCGAAACAATCGTGGTCGCCAAGCTGCGCGCGTCGAACTAGCGCTTGATCAGTGCGTGGATCGGAGGGAGGCGACATTCACAAAATCGAGGACGATAGTGTCTGGCTTGTAGAGGCGTGCCGAACGGCACCGCGAAACGGCTTTACCGGGACGCGCAACCGAACCACGCTGCATCCCTGACACTCATCGGAGCATTTGTATGACCCGTCTTTCCCTCGGAGTGGTTGCCTGTGGCCAGCGTCGTCCGCGTCCGTCGCGCAACGCGGTTTTCACTCGATTGTCGGTGATTGCCATCGCGTTGGTCGCTTTCCAGCACAGTGGGATCCGAAGCTTGGAATTCACGTGACTTGAAGTCG
>JADMIO011006350.1_pt1 | contig 91550 bp, 86 predicted proteins | sample 8958161 | NCBI WGS metagenome assembly JADMIO01 (sample SAMN16585339, study PRJNA669376) | soil metagenome | isolation source: Crop rotation soil | place: USA: Cullars Rotation, Alabama | collected 2011
AGGTGAGCCAGTGTGATTACATTTGCGGCCTAACTGTGGCCAGTCCAGTTACGCTGGAGTCACTAGTATTTAGGTGACACTATAGAAGCGGCCGCGACAACTTGTCCACGTGGAATTCTAAGCTTAGGATCCCAATGTGCTGGAAAGAAACAGGCCACGATTGTTCTTTTGCAACTTCATTGAGCAAGATTAAGTCTTTTATTTTTCCGCCAACTACACCTTTGCTTGGACTGTTGTAAAGCGCTAATTCCAGATCTGGAAATTTTGGAAGCTCATCGATCAAATCTTGAAGATCTTCCGTTTGTGCTGCCATCAATCCATATTCATCATTGAGTTCCGCACAAACATCAGCAAAAGCTTGCGCACGTGCCAATATAAAATGGCCTGAATCTTCAATGGACATAGCTCCCGCTGCAACCAGTGCCGCCACAACTCCCATTGAATGTCCGATGGCAGCACCAATCCGGATTTCAGGGTGATAATGTTGAAATGCTAACCATTGCCCAAGGTGATGAGCATGAATTGCGCGTTGTGCATTGTACGTTTTGCGAAGTTCGTCATCTTCCAAATGTGTGGTGATAAACTCAAGATCGGACCCCAAAATTGGCGTTAAAGTCTCTAAGGCTTCCCGGGCTGCAGGAATTTTCCAAAGTTCAGTACACATTCCCTGCTTTTGGGCCGCTTGTCCTGAAAACAAAATGCAATAAATCTTCATAACGTTTGTAACTGCCAGCTGAGTGCAGCAAATCTTCCTGAATGCGAAAATGAAACCGGTGTAATTGATCTGCCTATCTGAATTGCGAACGGAATGCCTCCCTTATGTGCAAATGCCGCTTGTTGAATTCCATTCGCTTTTAAACTAATCAACAGCCTTTCGTGTAAATATTGTGAAGCGTCGGAATCAGAATTCAGTCGATGCACTTCCGAAACTATTTTCGAGTCATGTGCTGAAGTGACAACTGCATGGATCCAATGTTCATTTACTTCCAAATTCTGTACGTAAAAAATTTCGCCTGAGAAATGAACAACCTGATTACGATCAAGATCCGTTTCAAAATGAGTGAAACTTCCGTAAGGCACCTGGTGACTCAGCTGAGAGATTGCTTTGGATGAAGCTTCTTTTAATGCAAACATTTTCCAGAACGCCAGCTTCCTGTCTTGTTCTGGAAGGGATCGCCATTCATTTGGCGTTAAGTGTCTTTGCATCCAATGGTCATCACGCGGTTCAATGATTGACGCGTGATGAAGATCGATGATGTCGTTACCAATTGCTTGCATTGCTTAATTCCACTTCTGCATTTCTGCGAGTGTTGATTCCAATTTCGTTTTTATTTTTTGAACTTCCGATTCTTCCAGCGATGAACGGTCACTGCAATCTCTAGCAACCGATTCGATAACTCGCAGTACCATGCGATTCTTATTCGCGCGAAGCCTCAATGCTGCCAATTTACTTTTGTATGCGACCTGGTCGGCTTCATTGCTCGAAACGGTTTGATCGCTTGCACTTTCAATTTCTTTGCACAATGCAGCGTAGCGGGCACGCTCTTGTTCATAGGATTGCATTCGCGACTCAGAAAGCTGTGCAGTATCACCAACCGTATTCACATAATCATTGGCAACTTTAATTTGCTCGTGAAGTGATTGAAGCCATTCAGATTTTGTAGTTTCATCCGGAGCTTTGTCGATTCTTTGCGACAACTTTTGAAGGGAATCATTCAAACGATAACCTTCACCAATAATCACCACGTAAGCAAAAGACATTATGTCATCAAGATAAGCAGGATCTTTTTCCATGTGACCTAAATCCATCAACATCTTCACAGCAAGTCCGGGTGTGGCTGCAAAAGTATCCTGTCCTTCCAGGATCATGAGTTTTCCCATTTCTCCATCTTCCAAAAGGAACTCACTGCCATCATTGTTCATCGGAACTTTTCGGGTCTTGCGAGTTAAGAATTGCCTTTCAATGGACATCGTGATGTCTACGAGATTTGCTGACTCGATTCCCATGCCTGTGATCTGACCCAAGAAAGCGGTGTTCTTTGTAGCCTTAGCCCAGTTGTCTTGTTTAGTTGCGTATCTTTTCACGCCATCAATTATTTTTCGTTCAACTTCTGATGCTGACAATTGTTCCAGCGGAATTGCCTCAATTGTTGCTTCCTTTCTCGCGAATCCCATAGTTAACTCCTTTGATGAATTTCGGTCTCCGTTCCATTCCATTTTTTGAATAGCAGGCAACCATTAACATCCCCAAATCCGAAGGAAGATTTAATAACGTACTCTAAGTCACGTTTTTGAAAAGAATGCGGAATACTTTTTGAAATTAATTCTATTTTTGGATGAATATCTTCACAGTTTGTTGAAGGATGAACATATCCGCGTGAGATTTGATCAACAACTGCAACCGATTCAATTGCGCCCGCGCTTCCGAGCCCGTGACCGATCATCGATTTTGTAGATTGAATCAGTGGAAATTCAGATGGATCCAACTTCAATGCACGCAGCCAGTTGTTTACTTCCAGTGGATCCGCAGTTGTAGACGTTAAGTGTCCGTTGATCAACGAGAGTTGTTGCGGCTTCACTTCGGCATCTTCCAAAACATATCGGATACATCGCTGCACACCTTCAGGATTTGGAAAGGTCATCGAACCACCATCTCTTTGACCACCAGAGTTGCAATATGCAGAAACCAATTCACACAAAATTGGTGCGCCTCTTTTCAAAGCAGACTCCAGAGCTTCAAGTCTTAAAATTCCACAACCGCCCGCTGGTACAAATCCGCAAGCACCCGCGCCCATCGGTTGTGATGCTTTTTCCGGAAGGTCGTTGTAATCGGAACACAGCACTTCGCGCATTGCATCAAATCCTGCATAAATGCCAAGGTGCGTACCTTCAGTTCCACCGACATACATCGAATCGGCATAACCTAACTGAATATTTTTGTAACCTTCAAAAATTGCTTCAGTTCCTGTTGTACAGGCAGAACTGTTTGACATCACTTGCGCGCCCAACCCCAAAATTTTTCCAACAATTGCACTGACACCACTCGCCATTACTTTCGCAACCGCATCACTTCCAAGCGGAAGCGCACCGCGACCTTGTTCAGCGTGAATTGATTCCCTTAATACCGGAGCAAATTCTTCCAAAACAATTTCCATCCCGCCGCCAAGACCGCAGCCGATAATCGCACCGGCGCTCCAATTCACGGGAGTTTCCATGTCTGAAAACAAATCGACTTTTTCACCAGAGTGACGCGCGCATTCAACAGAACACAATGCGGCATACACCATCGCTTCTGTTAATTTGTGCAAAAAGTTTGGAGGCAGAACTTCCAGAATTTCGTCTTCTGTTAATTCCGGTATTCCCGCAATTTGACTTGAAAGGTTATGACGCTTATGTGCTTCTTGCCAACGGATTCCTGATTTGCCGGTTTGAAGTGCTTCGCGGAAAGCGTTTAAACCAATTCCATTGGATGCAATCACGCCAAGCCCGGTTACAACGACCCTTCGTTTCGTAATCTTGCTCATGATTAAGACTTTCTTATCCACATGCCGGACAATTGTCCATGAAAAATTTCTTCGCCGGCCATTTTTCCATTTTGAAAAACAGCATGAACTTCTACTGAAATTTTTGGATTTCGAAAATAACCTTCTTCTCCAAATTGAGCATACATTGCAACCGTGTCCCCCGGTCGCACCATTTCTTTAAAAACTCCACTTTGAATCGAAGTAAAAACTCCTAGTTGATCGGAATCAATAAACCCGTCATTGTTTTTTAAAAGATGATAAAGACCGAACGCTACACATCCGGCTTGAGCTGCTGATTCAATTATTTTTACGCCAGGCACAACCGGAAAATCGGGAAAATGTCCGGCACAATCTTCTAATGTCCATGTATAAACACTAACCAGATGCTGATCATCTAATTCCAAAATATCTGAAATGAATCGCATTGGAGGACGGTGCGGAATCAATTCCAAAAGTTTTTCTTTGGAAATCAAAGCGTTAAACCTCCATCGATGCGCAACACTGCGCCATTGATGTAATCGTTTTCAATTAAATATCCGACCGCTTCTGCTACTGCAGCAGGTTGTCCGAACTTCCCGCTGCTGATTTTAGAAAGAAGCGTTTCCTTTCTATCCATAGGAATTGCAGCAGTCATCGGTGTTTCAATAAAACCAGGAGCTACTGCATTCACACGAACTCCGCGATTGCCAAGCTCCATCGCAAATTGTTTTGTGGTTGCCTCCAGTGCCGCTTTGGTTGCTCTGTAAACAGCACTTCCAATCAGCCCATGATGAGCAAGAATAGAACTGATGTTCACAATAATTCCGGAACCGGCACGGATCATTTCTTTCGCAAAATTTTTCATCAAGAACAATGAAGTTCTGAAATTGACGTTCATCATCATTTCAAAACTTGACATTTGAATTTCAAGAGCCGGTTCATGTGGCGCACTAATTCCAGCATTGTTGATCAAGATGTAAGGAGTTCCATGCTTCTTAGTTTCGTTCAGCAAAATTTCAGATGCATTTGGATTGTTGAGATCAGCTTGAATTACAAACGAATTTGAAATTTCGCTTTGAAGTTTTTGGACTGCTTTCAAATTACTGTTGTAATGCAATCCGATTTTGAGCCGGCCATCGCTTCTTTTATGAAGCATCTGCGCAATTGCTTGTCCAATTCCCCCGGATGCTCCGGTAATTAATGCTACGTCCTGGCCAGGCATAATTTAAGTCAGCGTAGAGATCGCTTCTCCTCCATCCACTCTTAGTACGGTGCCATTCACCCAATCAAACAATGGCAAACACAAACCATAAATTGCATTGGCAACATCCTCAGGTATTGTTAATCGATGAAATGGATTGCGCATTCGCGCTTGTGCTTTCATCAAATCAAATTGCGGAATGCTGTTTCCCGCAGGCGTATCCGTAATTCCAGGTTGAACAATGCAAGTGCGTACATCATAAGTTGCAAATTCAAGGGCCATGGATCTGCAAAGAGCTTCCAATGTTGTTTTAGCTGCGGACACAGCAGCATAGCCACGCCATGCTTTTTCATTTCCTTCGGAAGTTAATGCAATCAATCTCGCCTTTTTCGCAAACAATCCGGCCTTTAAAAGTTCCCGGCCCCAACTGGCAAAGTCATAACCCATGATCATTAGAGTGCGAGCAAGATCTGCTTCCGATAATTCTTCACCTTGAAACGGGCGCCTGCTTTCAGCTAGTGTTGCGAATGAATCACATCCACGTTCATGAAATGCAGTATTAATCGCCTCACGTAAAATATTTTCAGAAATTTGCACGCCGTGATTCGAAAGAATCTTAGTAAGTTCTCTGATCGCCTGGTTCTTGGTATTAGAGTCTGAAAATTCAATGAGTGGTCTGCAACATCCATCTGCGATGGAATGCAGAAAAAGATAAAGGTGTTCTTTTGGAACTGCCTTTTCTACGATTGAGAAAAGTTCACCACGCTCTTCATCTTGCGTTAAATTTCCATTGTAAGTAAGGAGCTGAACACCATGATTTCGAATTTCGGAAAATTGCGATTGTAATTCCGATTCAACGCGTCCTTGAGTATCTTTATGCCCCAGGATGATATTGAATCCGCAGCTTGCTAACTTTTTTGCTGTGGCTAAACCAAAACCGGAAGATCCGCCTAAAATAAGACTCCAATAGTTTTTATTTTGAAACGGACTTTGCTGATACTCACTCATCATTGGTTCGCAGGGGACTCCACTCGTATTTATTCCTGCATCTAGACTCCTTCCCCCACCCTAATTCGAGCAAGACATATGCCAGACTCGACGGCTTGTCATAATGCTCGACATCTCGAACCCTCTGAACGCTGTGGTTTCGTATTAAAACGCAACATCACCGGAATATGTTTGTTGATTTCAGCAACTTGCAGGAAGTTGAACAAAAAACGCACGGTTGGTAGTGCTGAAATCTCGATTGCGACGCTTTCCTATAGCACAAATGATCGGGCGAGATGTTCGACAAAATCCTGGATTTAACAAAAAAGTGTCAGCTTCGGCATGACACTATTTGTTTCGAAATCGAATAAATAACGCCATGCCTCAGCAACCACTAATAGATTAGAACATCATCGCTTTACATAATCCGCTGTGTAAGTTGTGTTCTTCGAAGGCGCAATAATATTGTGCGATTGTGCACCACCATCAGACCAGGAACTGAAGAAATAATTGTTAGCACCTTTGGTTTGAGGTGAAGGCGCGCTGATTGAGTTGTTCGAACCAACAATAACCGTGCGTGAGAATGGCGTCACGGAGGATGACGATCCAACAACAAGATGCAGCGACCCGGGTTTCGTTTTGAACGTTAACACCACGGTACGTGGATTCAACTGGACGCTTTTCACATCTTTTGCGCCTTTACTATCTGTTACTGTTAATTGCAGTACCAGATACGAAGGATAATCATGATCCGGGGCTGTAAATGAACCACTCTTCACGCCAACAAAATCCTGGATCGGATGCGTATGGCAGGTAGATGGACAATGATAAAGCACCAATGACCATGAAAATGCAGAAGCTGGCAAATTACCATCTTCTGGATCAGTGCCAGTTCCATTGAAGGAGATTACCTGACCTACTTGCCATGTAGTGCTAGATGCAGGTGTAACTATTGTTGCTGTTGGAGCGTTGTTGCCGACTGTTATGGTGAGTGAATCAGTATCTGATGCTCCATGATTATCTGTAACTTTTAATGTTGCTGTGTAATTTCCAGCTGATGTGTAAGTGAAGCTGGTTTGCGCTGAAGAGCCATCAACGAATTGTCCGTCACCATCCAGGTCCCATGCGTAGGAAATTGTATCTCCTTGATTGGGATCACTGGAACCGGAGCCATTGAAGTTAACAGTTAACGGTGGATTTCCGCTGGTGGGATTTGCTGTGGCTACCGCGGCTGGCGGCTGATTCGATCCCACAAATTGGATGCGCCGAATATTACCACCATCAAAATCTGCATAAAACAAATCGCCGTTTGGACCTATTTGTATATCCACAGGACTTGATGCACCGGCATCGAAAGTTGCTATGTTATTGGGATCAGGCAAACCATTCGTTCCTTTGTACATGATCCAGATACAATCGCGGGAATAATCGGAAAAGAATAATCCATTCGCAAAATTGTTAGGATACGAACCAGAACTATAGAAAGCGAGACCTGAAATTGAAGAGCTGCCAGATGGACAGCTTTCACCTGGAACAACCAGGGCGCCGTGGTTATAAGTAAAGTATGGTGAAGTTACTGCGCCTGCCAGCGGGTAAAGATTTTCACAGATGTTTAGATTTGCAGCATCATAACCGGCTTGTTTACCAATACCTTCGTAACAAGGCCACCCGAAATTTTCTACCGTAGAATCAGTAGGATTGTTAATCAAATTAATTTCTTCCCAATCATTCCAACCAACGTCTCCTATCCAAACTTCATTAGTTCCGGGGCGCACAGTGAATCGGAATGGATTTCGTAAACCATATGCAATTACTTTTCTGGCGTTGGGATCCGTACTGGAATAGAGCGGATTATTCGGTAATGCTGCGCCTGTCATCGGATCAACGCGCAATATCGCCCCATTCAGTGCTTGCGGGTCAGAAGGTGAACGCAAATCTTGACTACGTAATGCGCCACCTTCAGCGGTAGGTGGACTTTGTGTGCCGCCGACACCTGCCGGTGGGTCACCACAAGGATTTAAAGGAGCACCATCTTGACCGTAATCGACAAAAGTAAAGCTCGCACCATCACCACCGCTTACATACAGCGCACCATCAGCACCAAATCCTAAAGTTCCAATAGAATGACTTGGATATTGTTGACACCAATCATTCGCAAAAACAGTTTCAGAACCAGGTACCATGAAATTTCCGCTGGCTGTTAAACGCGATAATCGCGCTGAAACAACACAACCATCATCCGTAGCTCCAGGTGGCGTTGGACAAGGATCGGAATAAACACCTTCCGTCCCATACTTCGGTGCAGTTCCGCCAATGTTCGCATCATAGGAATACAACACATACACGTAAGGCGTGGCGGGAAAATTGGGATGCAGTGCAAGGCCAAGCAAACCTCGATCCCAAAAGTTGTAAACGTTCTTGTTGAGATCCGCAAAAATATCGGGCGTTGTATCCGTTAAACTATCGAATACTTTAATGACTCCTCTTTTTTCTGCGATAAATATGCGGCCATCAGAAGCAAAACGAACTGCAGTAGGGTTTGTTAATCCACTAAAAATAACAGTTTCTTGAAATCCGGCCGGCAGTGTACCAGCCGTAGCATTTTGAATCGAAAACTGAAGAGCAAATACGAAGAAAATCAAAGCAAAGTAGTTGCGTCGAATCCTTCGAGATGCTCGGAACCATAGACGTAGCATCTCTCCTCCTTCAACTCAACCCGGTCCAAGGGTGTAGTAATTGAATAGATGATATACCGACTTTGCTCTAGCTGGTAGATCAAAAGGAGAGAAAAAGATCAGGCAGTTTCATAGGCGGCAAGTAGCTGCCATAGAATTTCTAAGTTCGGACTTTGATCAGTCGCTTTTTCAATGTATTTTATGGCCGTCTGATGAATGTATTGCTTTCGTTGATATCTTAATTTTGGATTACGATGCAGATGGCTGAAATCCGTTTCTTGCCACTCTACAATCTGATTCTTTTTAAATGATTTCTTCATCTCTGTCGAACACTCCAAGATTTAATGCATTCATATTAAGCCCGACCCTCATCTTGAAAAACGAACTTGAGTATTAGTTGCAAGCTAGAAAAAGGTTGAGTATTTGAATCTAACTTAAGTTATAGATCCGAGGCCTGGGTGTGCGTTACAGGAGGATGCAAAACCCAGGCCTCAGGATGCTTCAATGACGAAGACCTACCACTTCGAGGTACTCTGATGGAACCACAAGCGTGTCATCATTGGAACGATTAAATGATTCCAGAAGCAACAGCAGATCTTTATTGAGATTTGATTGCTGCTCAACATTAAGAGCCGAAAAAGCCTTCAACATAGGACCATAGTAGGAACGAAAAATATCAATCCAATGTTGAGCAGACTGATAACGGAACACGAAATAACGGCGTGTCGGAAAAAGCGAAACTGAGTTTCCGAAAAGTTCTTGAAGCCGTGATTCGGTACCCCAACCCATCGGCGATTTCACACCAGGCATTGGCGGATTGTATTTCGCAAGCAACTTGAAGAGTTGTCCAACGAAGCCTTCAGATGTCCAATTTGCAAGTCCAATTTTGCCGCCAGGTTTGCATACTCGCAGTAATTCGCTTGCGGCCTTTTCTTGATTTGGAGTAAACATCACTCCAAAAGTTGACAGCACAATATCAAATGAATGCGTTTCGAAAGGCAGCGCTTCAGCATCAGCATGACGAAAATCGATCAATAAACCTTCTGCTTTTGCACGTTCCTGCGCTGATTCTAACAATGCCGGAACATAATCGATCGCTGTAACGTGAGTCCAGTGACGCGCAGCAGCTAATGAAGCATTCCCGTTGCCAGTTGCAACATCCAGAACTCTCTGACCTGCGTGAAGATCTACAGCACTCACCAGAGACTCTCCTACAATCTGTAGAGTTGTACCGATCATTGCATAATTTCCGGAAGACCAGGCTGAATGTTGTCGAGTTTTCAGGGTTTCCAAAGTCGTAGTAGTCGCGATTGAAATTTCTTGTACAGATTCCATGTTCATTCTCCTGTTTGTAAACGCATACTGTGCGTCGTAAAAAACAAAGACGTGCAGAAATGTGAGTGAACGTTATGAAGTTGTAAAGTTTACTGAGTATTGAGGACTAGCTGACGTAGATCTTTACGAAGGACTTTTTGCAGAAAGCTTCTAGGGAGTTCATCGAGCAAAATAATTTTATCGGGCAATTGCCAATCTTGAACTTTGTCGCATAAGAAATTGGAAATTTCTTGCGTCAAATTCCAACGCCGCTGAGGTGTTCGCCATTGCTCGCGGAGCGACACAAACAAAATTATTTCTGATGAATCATCCGGCTGCACCAAACATGCTTCTTTAACCGCAGGATGATCATGAACTGCTTCTTCAACAAGACGCGGATATATGGTCCGATCTTCACGGTGAATTAAATCCGATTTTCGATCCAGGATGTACAACAAACCATATTCATCAAAAAAACCGTAATCGCTGCTGTGATACCAACCGTTATTCAAAACTTCGTTAGTCAAATCTTTTTGCGGCCAATATCCTGAAAATGCAGTCGGACTCTGAATTAAAATTTCACCAATGTCACCAGCCTTCACCGGCTGAGACTGATCATCCACAATTTGCACTTTTACACCATTCACAACTCTTCCGGCCGAACTCAAAATATTTCTTGGTGCTGGTTCATCGTTGTGAACATGTTGTTCCATGTGAAGCAATGAAACAGGCGGCAATATTTCAGCCATTCCATATCCTTGTTGAAGAATCGGACCGAGTCTTACAATCGCTTCTTCCAATTTTGCAGCAGGCATCGGCGCTGTTCCATAAATTAAATTTTTCAACGAACCGATGTCATAGCGCGCGAGTTCAGACCAATCCAGAAGATCGATCAGCTGACTGGGAGTAATGAACGCGCGCGTCACTTTATATTTTTCAATCCAGGGAACGAATGAACTAACTTCGTACCTTGGTGGAATCAATAATGTTGAACCTGCGATTAATGCAGGCAAAAGTGTGCCGCTTCCTGCGCCAGTTAGTGGAATGCAGACCAAAAAAATATCTTGATTTGAAGCGCCAACGTTTAAGTTTGCAACGGTTAGTTGCAAGCTGATCAGTGCCACGTTTTGATTTACCGATACTGCTTTTGGCTGACCCGTTGTTCCGGAAGTGAACGTTAATGCGCCAACATCTCGCGGCTTAACATAATTTGTTGAAGGCTTTGCCGGACTTCCAGCGATCAGAGTTTCGTAGCTGCCATGATCGCCAGTTTTGAGTAACAACATCGAAGGGTTTTGATCGGAAAGCGATTCTCCAGTTTTTGCAAATTGGGGATCGAATACAAATACCCGCGGAGTTGCGATCTGCGAAGCGTTCAAAATCAGATCTGAAGGATGAGCTTCATGAAATGCGGTGAGAATCGCCCCAATTTCATAGGCAGCAAGACGTACCTCGATCTGCTCCCAATCATCTGCCAATTGTGCATACACATGATCACCCTTCCGTACACCGGCTGCATGCCAGCCCGACGCAAGGCGATAAACACGATCCGCCAACAGGCCGTAACTTAATGAACCACGTTGAGTAATCAGTGCAATGCGCTCAGGATATTTCGCAAATGCAAAGCGAACCGCATCACGCGGAACGCGAAAGCGGTGAAGGATTAGCTGAATCAAAAGCCGGCGAAACCAAAATAGATTCATGCTTGGTGCATCATAACTGATTTGTAATATTTCTTGACAGCCCCTGTGCAGCTATGGAAAATCATGACAATGTTTCGGATCTCTGCAACTACTATTTTCGCGATCTTAATTTTATTTTCAATCACCTACGCGGAAAATGAAGACCTTGCGAAAAATATTTTAGTCCGCGCTGATGAAATCCGATTTCCGAAAGATCCATTTCAAGTGAATGTACGAATAACAACAACAAGTGCGGACAAACAATCTCCGCCTGAAGAATACCAAATTCTATGCAAAGGAAATGAAAGAACTACAGTCATTACAACTGCACCTGCGTCAGAACGCGGACAAGTTCTTTTGATGCGTGATCAAGATTTGTGGTTCTTTACTCCAAAAGTTTCACAAGCAATCCGACTTCCACTTTCCCAACGTTTAAGCGGACAGGTCTCTTACGGCGATCTTGCACGCAGCAATTTTTCCGGCGACTATGATCCAAAATTGTTGCGAACAGAAGCAATCGATAATCAGCAATACTATGTCCTGGAATTGACTGCGAATGATAAAAGCGTTACTTATCACCGCGTTCTCTACTGGATTGATTCAACAAACAGCCGGCCATATAAAGCTGAGTTCTATACAATCTCCGGAAGGCATCTTAAAACTTGCTGGTATCAAAACTTCATTCAAGTGGTTGGAAGCTTTCGTCCAACAATCTTGATTATGGAAGATGCGCTGAAAGGGGAAAAATCTACGCTGGAATATAGTGGCTTTTTGTTGCGTGACTTGCCCGAGAAGTATTTTACGAAGGATTATCTGAAGAAGCTTTATTAGTCACAAAGATACGGAATTTAGTTTTGTTTCAGTAGAAGGTTTACGATTTTCATTACTTTTGCAGCAGAGTCATGGAAAAACTGCTCTTTAGGATTTCAAGTAGTCTCCTAACAATATTTCACAGCTCAGTAGCTATAACACGGGGCTGCCCAAAATCATGAGCCTATTGTAAAGTTTTCAAGTTCTCCACTGCTGTTGATGATCCAGACTGTTGGTGCTTCCACCTTTCCGTAGCCTACATCATCATAGTCGATGGTACCTTTGACGCGCGTTTCCTTAAGAAGCCAAATTGAGCCGTTAAATCTAATCCTTCTAGCCCCTGACGTTGCAGGATCTATGTCCCGAAGGGTAATAGCCCAAACTACTTCGCCAGATTTTTTTCTCAACACAACGATCGGCCAAGGCTCAGTATCAAAGCATTCCATTCGGAACTTATTAGAGATAAATAGTTCTTGGCTTGGTTTGCCAGTGGGAGGAATAGTTATGGTGCCATACATTGGCTTTGAAGGGTAAGCGACGAAACTTCCAAGCCAGACTGTAATTAAAAACACAACCAATAAAAGAGTTGCACATGTTATTAACCCTTTACGACTCTGAACAGTTAAACTATTCGACATCAGCTTAGATTGAAGTCACCACCATCAAGATTAAAATGGCCGGGGGGCGTCCTTGCATGCTCCACAGCAATTTGTGTAATCGTTCCAAGATTTCGCACAATGATACCCTTCTTGATTATGTCTGATATCGTCATAACTATCCACCGGATGCCTTTAAAAATCCCATGGTGGCCAGGCTTCGTTTCCATTGGAAAGCACCAGATAGCACCAAAACCCACACTTTTTAACAATTTTACACGAAGTCCAGCAGTGTCGCATGTGATTACCTTGACTCCGCGGAAATCTCGAACTCAGGTTTCCTATGGTGATCTTGCGCGCAGTAATTTTTCCGGCGACTATGATCCAAAATTGTTGCGAACAGAAGCAATCGATAATCAGCAATACTATGTCCTGGAATTGACTGCGAATGATAAAAGCGTTACTTATCACCGCGTTCTCTACTGGATTGATTCAACAAACAGCCGGCCATATAAAGCTGAGTTCTATACAATCTCCGGAAGGCATCTTAAAACTTGCTGGTATCAAAACTTCATTCAAGTGGTTGGAAGCTTTCGTCCAACAATCTTGATTATGGAAGATGCGCTGAAAGGGGAAAAATCCACGCTGGAATATAGCGGCTTTTTGTTGCGTGACTTGCCCGAGAAGTATTTCACGAAGGATTACTTGAAGAAGCTTTATTAGTCACGGAGGCTCGGAAATCACGGAAGCTAATTTTGTTGCAGCGCAGCGGCAATCGGCATGCGTGAGATTTGCCAGGAAGGAAAGATTGCAGCCAAACAACTGGCAAAAAAGCCAACAAAAAAAGCCCAGATGACAGTGGATGGAAGCAAACGGATTGTTGCAGTCCAACCTGTTGTTGAATTTGGGGGAGGTGGCATTGGAATTCCAATCGATGAAACTAAAGATGCAAGCAACACACCGAAGATCACACCTAAAACGCTTCCAATAAAACCAATAATAATTGTTTCGCGAAGTGCCAGGTTAAAAATATGATTCCTTCGATTTCCTAATGCCATTAAGGTTCCAAATTCTCCGGCGCGCTCATACAAAGTCATGTTCACACTATTCGCCACACTAAGAAGTACCATTCCCAAAATGATTAACTGCAACACTCCAAATTGTCTTTTGTACATTGCCACAACTTTTGTGTAAAAATCCGCAAGCTCAATCCAGGTCCTGGTTTCAAATCCTTGCGGCACCACATTTTTCTTTAGATTTGCGGCAACTTCATCTGTATATTTTGTGTCATCTAAAACAAAAACCAGCGCGTGCATGTTTGATGTTGCTAATAGTTCTTGAGCGGCTGAAACATTAATGCGGACAGCACGATCATCGTAATCTTTTGCCAGAACAGTTTGAAAAGTACCGATCACAGTAAGATCCAAGCTGTTTAAAGCACCTTCCGGAGTGTTCACAAGAAGAATGACCGGATCACCTGGTTTTAGATTCAGTGCAGTGCTTACTCCTTCACCTAACATGATTCCGTAAGTATCTTTGTTTGTTAGTTGACGTCCGGAAGTGATGTTTACATATTTCGCTGCAAGTTTTGACTCTTTATCTGCATCGATGCCTTCACCGATTACCGAAAAATTTGTGCGGTTGTTGCTAAGCAATCCTGAAAAATACACACGCGGCAAGATGTCTTTAACATGTTTGATCTTGCGCAAGTCTTCGATTTTCTGTTGCGGATTTTCAATCATGTACTTGAATGGCGATCGGCGTCCTAAAGTGTAATAGCCGCTTTTGTAGAGTTGAATGTGACCGATTCGAGAACGGATAGTCGCATCTTTAATTTGGAAGAAAATGTCTTCAATAAATCCACCGGCAAAAATATTGGCAATGACTCCAGCAATGATCGCAAGAAGCGTCAAACCGGTTCGCGTCTTTTGACGAAAAATATTTCTAAACGCAAGTTTCCACATTGTTATCTGTTATGTCGTATGGCATCGATAATATTGATTCGCGAAGCTTTCCATGCTGGAAACATGCTAGCGAGAGTTGAAGTACCGATTGCCAGCAAATATGACGTTGCAGCAAGGCTCCAACTTAACCTGATTTCACCGGTAAAGCCACGCGCTGCACCTGGTGGCGGAGGCATTGGGATTCCAACCTTGGAAATAATATGTGCTAGCACAGTTCCGAGAATCAGACCGATGAATCCACCAATTATGCCAAGCAACATTCCTTCGGATACAAATAATTTCAGAACTTTTTGCCGCCGCATTCCCATTGCCATTAATGTTCCGATTTCATTGGTGCGCTCCAAAACGTTTTTTGTGAGCGTATTTGAAATGCTCAAAATGATAATCAGCGCAATAATGATTTGAACAACATGCATCTGTCGTGAAAAAAGCTCAACCGTTTTGCGATAAAAATCAGCAAGATCGATCCATGGAATAAATTCAATTTTTGATTCGGGTATCGTTGCTTTTAATTCATATAAAGCGGCATCAGTATTTTCTGTTCGATCTAAAAGGATGACCCAGCTATGTGAACCATGAACACCTAAAAGTTCGCGAGCAAGCGTAATAGGCATCCGGATTGCTGCATCATCAAACGCTTTGGTCATTGTTGAAAAAATTCCGCGCACGTGGCCTTCAACTGCATTCACTCCACCTGATTCATTTGTAGATAAAAAGATTACTTTGTCGCCAGGTTCTGCTTGCATATTTTCGGCTAAGCCTTGTCCAACGATCACTCCCTTCGGATCATTAGACGTAAGATTGTTCCCCTTTAAAATCGCGAACGCGGCGCTGACTGTTGTTTCTTTTTCAGGAATTACTCCCTGGCCTAAAAATGAAATCGTATTGTCACCATGACTGATTAATCCGCCAAAAATTAATCTAGAAGTAACCGTTTTTACATGACGATTTGATTCAATCGACTTCAACTCTTTGGAGTCTTCTGGCAGAAGATAAGCGAACGGATCTGCTGCACCCTTTTTGTAGTATCCAGGACGAACGGCTTGAATGTGGCCGATCAGATTTGTAATTGTGGATTCACGCATTGCCCAATAAATCCAGTCAATGAATCCACCGCTGAGCAACAACGATACTACGCCAAAGATCAACGCAGAGAATGCGATCGCTGAACGCACTCGATGCCGGAATAAATTGCGAGCTGCCAGTGCTAAATCAAGCATGATTCATAACCGGTTTTCGAAATTTTTTCCAGATAAAATTAACAATTTGTTCAACGCCGATACCTGCACAAACTGCAAGTGGCGGTAAAACGAACAAAATGTATTGAGGCCATTTTGTAGGCCAGAGGGTCAGAAAGACAAGACCGAAAGCAGCCCACGCTATCCAGATTGGCCGTTCATGAATTGCGCGACGAATTCCGAAGAAACTTAAAGGCAATATCAGAATGTCGGCTAGACCTGTAATAAAAACATCGCGGTGCCATTTAGTGGGCTCTGCATGCAGCAAATAATAAAAAGGCGCATACCAGGGAAGCGCGGCGGAAACTACATGTTCACTGTGGGCGAATCTCCAATGAAATGTCAGTGAATCCCAAAGTCTTCCAGCAGGATTTGGCCACAGAAATGGATCAGCTAGAAAAAATATTGAAATGGCTATGACGCAATACAAAAGTGCAGAACTCAGTGAACGAGTTCTGCGAATTAGAAACGCAAGCAGAACAAATCCGACGAAACCATAAAGATACTTGCCTGCTGCGGCAAGACCGAGAGCAACAGCCGATGGAATTAGCAAGCGCCAGCGTGTTTCTGCCAATTCAAACAAAAAAACGGCGAGCACTGCCATTAAACCTGGAATGCCTTCCAAATAAACTTGTGCAGTGTACTTTGTATGATACGTGTTCAATGCCATTAATATTCCAGCGATTGGATGAACGAGTGCAGTGATCAAGACTTGAAATGTCCCACCAATTGCTGAAATTCTGCGCGGTCCAAAAAATGCCGGACGATCCTCTGGCGGAATTGATTTACCTACATTCAAATTATCCCAATTCGGCTCTTTTGGATTATTAATATCAAGATCCATCGCAAATAAAAGTTTATTCAACGGAGGATGCTCCATATTTTCTTGATAATTTATCATTTCCTTCCATTTACTATTCGCAATCATTTCTTGGTAACGGAATGCAGCCGGCAAATACACTAACTCATCAAAATCAGGAGGCAGAAGAGTGACGGCTCGCATCCGCAAAAAACCTGCAAATGCAGCGATAAATATTGCAAATATGAGGTACTTATAATTGTGTGCCTTCATATTTTTTTAGAAACTATAACGAACTTCGCTGTAAACCCGATCGGTTTGATCAAATCTTCCAAACAATCCAATTGCCGTTCCATTCAAAATATCGGTACCAAAAATTAATGACAAATTTTGAGTCGGGTACCAATTCAACATCAGCCGGAGCATGTAATCCTTGTGCGTTGTGCTGTAGATGAACAATGCAGTGGGCTCCAATTTCTCATTAGCTATTTTTGTAGACGCATAAACTGATAAACCCGTCTCAAATTGTTTTTGGAAAATGTTTGGATCGTGATCTGAAAACCAGCGTTGAAAGAATTGCAGATTCAATCGTGAATCATGCGGCAGCGGACGTTCTAATCCGATGATGTAATCCAGGAAATCTTGCTGCACGACGCCGTCTGCATCTTGCAAATCGGAGACGCTGAAAAATCGATCCATAGTGTAAACAGCTTCACCGTTAATGATGAATGATGCAAAATCTTTTGAAGCCGTAAAGCCGATCTGGTGAAGGCGATCATGATCAGGCTGAAAAATCACTAAAGGTATTGGTTCTGATTGTACCGTTCGAAAAAATGCTGGTGATGGATCCATGGTGCTGTAATAAAAAGATGAGATGTCCCATCCGCCTTTCAGAATTGAAAGACGCGCACCATATGCGGAATGATCAAAAGAGTCTGAAGGCTGATGTTCACCGTTAATTTGAACTTGAAATGGCGCAGGTGGCAATGGAGGAATCGGATAATAATCGCTGCCAGGAACTCCGATTTCATCGTATGTCATAACTGGAATCCAAATGAATTCTGCATGAAAGTCATCTTTAAAATATTCGGCGCGTGTTGCCCATTGTGGAATGCGGATCAAATCAAAATCTTGCATTACAAATTCGCGCAAGTCTTTTGCGGAAACAACATCTGCGAAAAACAATCCGATTACTTCACCCCAAATAATGTGCTGCCGCCCCAAACGGAAATCCCAATCGCCGGCGGAAATGTCGAGATAAGTTTCATGAAACATTGCTTCCCAGCGTTGATCAACGCTCACTCGATCAGGGTAAAAATCATTCAGATCAAAAATTGCATCATAAAAAAAGCGTCCGGAGATTTTGTACTTAACGTGTTCACTCAATGAACCTTCAGCGGTAAGTTGAAGTCTTGTTTTAAATTTTGACCCATGTTCCGGATCAGCATATGTGTACGCAGTTTCGTTCTGAATGAATCCACTGAACGGTGATTTTTTACCGCTAGCTTTCAATGCATCCAGATCGATGGGCGCCGGTTCTTCTGCTGGCTTTTCGATCTCAGGTGCAGGTTGAGTTTCGGTCATTGTTGGAGGCGGAGCAGCTGGCGTAGGTTCAGGCTTTGCAACTGGTGGTTCAGGAGTTGATGGTGGTGGTGATGTTTTTTCTGATGGTATTGGAACGGACCTCATGCCTGCTGGGGGTTGATACGTTCGCACAAATCCAGTCCAGCCAGAAATTTTTAATTTTGCTAAAACATTTTGCGCTTCTTTTCGCGTTGCATAAGGGCCGGCCATCACGCATTGATATTTTGTGCCACTCTGGTTGGTGAATACATCAGTGACTGCGGTGTACCCTTCCGATTGCAAACGTTCAATTGTTCTATTTACGTTTGAAGGATCGGTAAAGGCACCCACCTGAACTGCGTATTCCGCAGCACAGATTTGTACCATGCCCATTACAAAAACGAGTCCCCAAAATACTAACTTCATGAATTACGTTTTACGTATTATTTAAACAATTTCGCCGTCATTAATCTGAACCAATCGATCGGCAATTTCCATCACACGCGGATCGTGCGTAGAAAAAATAAAAGTCGTTTTTTCCAAACGATTGATTTCTTTCATCAATTGCAAAATACTCTCCCCTGTTTTGTGATCTAAATTCGCAGTAGGTTCATCTGCCAAAACAATTTTGGGATGAGCCGCTAGCGCTCTGGCAATCGCTACACGCTGCCGCTGACCACCACTGAGTTCATTTGGACGATGATTGGCAACGCTTGAAAGATGAACCATCGACAGATAGTGATTCACCCGCTCTTTCCTTTCCGGTTTAGTGATTTCGCGAATTTGAAGCAGCGGATATTCCACATTTTCCGCAGCAGACAATACCGGGAGCAAATTAAAATTTTGGAAAATAAAACCGATTGATCGTGCGCGCAGATCTGCCAGTTCATCAGAGCTTAAAGTATTTACCATGCATTCTTCGATCGTTATACTTCCGCTGCTAGGCGTATCAATACAGCCGATCAGATTCAGTAGCGTTGTTTTACCGCTTCCCGAAGGTCCGGCAATTGCCAGGAATTCACTATCGTTCACATCCATGGTGACATTTCGTAATGCATGGACCTGATAATTTCCCAAAGTGTAACGTTTCGAAACTCTGTCAATCGAAACTAACTTCTTAGCAACTTTGCTTGGCAGTTCTGTAACACTTGATAATCGCGTATGAAAGAAAAGCAGAAAGTGATGAATTAGAAATAAATCGGACAATGCAGCTTGTTGTTGAGTTGCCAGGCTCTCTGTAGCCTTCCGATAAAGCAGATACTGACTGGATGGAATTCCGATTTCCTGAAACCATAATGATCCATCTCTGAATTGATCCCTGGTAATTCCTTTCTGGCTGCAGAATTTATCAATGAGATCAGAATAAATCTTGTCTGACAAACTTTTTATTCCGCTGAAATCTTTTTTACTGATAGCATCTTCAAGCATCGCAAACGCGGTGTGAAGTAATCGATCAGTTCCAAACAATGAATCAGCAATGGCTGCAGGTTGGGACGCAGGAGGATTTTCAACCTGGATCGTTATTTGAGATCGAATCGTTGCGTCAAGATCCTTAGCTGGTTTAGGTTCAGGCAAAGAATCTTGTTCAATGGAAAACACAGCTTGAGGTTCAATAATGATTTCGTCCGCTGAGCTTAAAGATTCAACTTCTTCCAATGGCTCCGGTTCTGGCTCAGTCGCTACTTCTTCGATTGTAAGCGGAGACAATTCAAATGGCTCTTCTTCCAATTGAATCGGTGTTGTTGTCTCAACAATTTTTTGTTCGGATGGCGTGGCTATTTGTGAACTTGTTCCCTGATCAAGCTTCTGAGTTGAGCTAGTGTCAGGAGTGTCCGGATCTTTTTTCGGTGAAATATGATCTGCAAGTTGAATTAATTCTTCGAAAACGAACGCTTCTTCAAAAGGAAAATTCGTTAAATCTGCTCCGTCCAATTCAGTTTGGGTTGAATCTTCCACTTCATCCAATTTTGTTTGGGTTGTGTCATAACTTCTTCCAACAAAATTGTGTTTCTCCAGATCCTTCCAAACAAGTTTGGTGATGGCATCCAAAACTTCCATGATTCCAGATCCATTTACGGCAGAGGTTTCAAAGAACTGAACACTGTGTGAATTCAGAAACAGGTTCATTTTGCCTACAGGTAAAACATTCGCAAGATCCATTTTGTTGTACTGAATGACCAGTGGAAAATCTTTGAGGCTTCTATCAGAAGCAGCAACATCTTGTTCCAAGTTCTGATAGCATTTGAAATTTGCAAACTGACTTGATGGTTGCATATCCGCAACAAAGACGCAGCCGTCCGCGCCATTCAATAAGGATTGTCTGAGCGTTTCATCTTTCGACTGCCCTGAAACTGAATTCAACTGCACAAAAAATGTGTATCCATTTTTGTCGAATTCCGGCGCGTGATATTCAAAATTGACTTTATTCCCTCGCTCAGTTGCCAGCGAAATGAGAGGTCCTTTGTCGATTTCGGGAAGTTGATTGTAAATGTACTGGAGTGAAGTATTTTTACCGGCTTGATCGGTTCCGTAAAAAATGATTCTGGCGACAACCTTTTTGTTTGTATGATTTATGAAAGCCATAGGATCATACGGACAGGACTCGGCTTTCGTGGGGGAATGAGTCAAATCTCTTATTTAGCCAATCCGAAAGCTGAACCATTCTCACGCCTCACAAAAATACCTAGCTTCAGCTTCTTCTTTAGTACCGAGTGCCGAGTACTGAGTGCCGAGTACCCAGTCAGTACTTTTTTTGAGGGATTCAGTTTATCACAATTGGAAAGTTGGATTCGGAGGCTTTGGGCTGGAGTCAGGCTGGGGAGATTGATTTCGTTTTGACGACGATGCGAAGCGGCTTTTGGCTCCTTTTCTGTGCATGAATTTGATTCACGACTTCGACCTGATGGATCGCTCTCTCGATTGCGTTCTGGAGGACTCCCTGGCGGAAATTGAGTTTTAATTCGTGAAGTTTTTTCAATTCTTCTTTGGAAACATAGCCATCATCCATGGCTTTGTCGACGATGATATCGATCTTAGATTCAAGTTGATGTTGCAATCCCGGGAAGGATTCCACCTCTAAGTCTGCCGGCCACGTATTCTCCCGTTCGATAAACTCACAGTCCGGTTCAGGGTCAAAAGCAGCAAGCGTCATGCTCGTAACCGTTGATTCAACATACGGCGTAAGTTCCTGTACAGCAACGGGTTGTTGCTCTTTCGGATCTTCATTTGCAGCCAGGACTAAATGGAAAAACTGCATTCCATAGTGGATGCTATTTTTCATATCTTGCGGCAAGTATTTCTCGGCAACGCAAACCGGAAGGCTTACGATTACGCACATTGGAATGATTACTGGTATTACGGTCGATATTAAAAATGCGATCATCTTTTTCATTGTTCTCACCTTCTGGTTATAAGACGAGGGGGTGTTGAAAAAGGTTTATCTGAAAGTTACGAATTTACAAGGAGTTAATGTAAAGCGGATTTAAAAGGTGATGGGCGGGTTTAAGACCCGCCCACTACAATTACGTTTTCAATAACGGCCGGCCCTGAGCATCCACGAATTTATTGGTGAGGATATTGATCAGATCGATAATCGCCCAAACAACACATCCACCGCAGGTCAGTAACTGGATGACGCCTTCTTTCGTGTAGCCTGTGTAAAACCTGTGAACTCCTAAGGTCCCCAGAAAAATGGTAAGCAATAACGTTGTTAACCACTCTCTTTGTGGTTGGTCTTCTGCCATATTCCCTCCAGCTAAATTTATTTCTGCAAAGTACCTTGATAGAAACTTGTCAGATCTGATTTCAACTGCACAAGTGACGGCTTATTGATGTACATCATGTGTCCAGCTTCATAATAATGCATTGAAATATTATTTCGCAGTGATGGATCCAATCCCAGGTGATTAAAAGTGTATTCCGTCGCGAAAAATGGCGTTGCAAGATCGTAGTAACCGTTGGCCACAAAAATTTTTAACGCCGGATTTTCGGTGATCGCTTTACGTAAAGATTCTGAGCTGTTGATGTAGCGTCCTTCAAATTGAGGTTTCCACTCATCATAGATTGAAGTTAGGATTTCGTAAGTAATGTCATTTTCATATTTTAATTCTTTCCGAACATAATCGTTAAAATTTGCAGTAAAACTTCCTTGAATTGCGGCATAGCTTGGATCATATTCGGCTTCTTCACCTGCAGCATCACGATCGCGACCAATAAATCGACTATCCAGTCTTCCTACGGTTAACCGTTCTGATCTTCGTAACTCTTTGAAGAAACGTGAATCGCTGATTCTGAGATTGCAGGATTCAACAAATTGCTGAGACAATCCTGTATAACGCGCCAATTTTTCAGCGATATTTTTTCGTTCTGAATCACTCAACTGGTCGCCTTTTAGCAATGCAACTGAATATTCATTTAATGCAAACTGCTTGGATTCAGAAATCGCTTTTTGAAGATCGGATTGCAGATCAGCTGGAAGTTTCTTGTGATACCAGGCTGTCGCCGTGTAGGTCGGCAAGAACAACATGTAAGGAGATTCGTTACCAAGTTGAAATTCCAATGTTTGAAAATCGATGGCAACAGAAAACAGAACCACTCCATTGAAGTACATTCCATGACGATCTTGCAGCCAGCCTACAAGTCCTGCAGCGCGGGTGGTGCCGTAACTTTCCCCCGCTAAGAATTTTGGAGATTCCCAACGTTTGGCCCGAGTTGTATAAAGGCGGATAAATTCACCCACAGATTGAATGTCTTCTTTAAAACCATGAAATTGCGCGCCCTCTTCCCCTGGAACCGGACGGCTATATCCAGTTGAAACAGGATCGATGAAAACTAAATCCGTTAAATCCAAAATCGAATAAGCATTATCATCCAATGCAAATGAACCTTGATAGGCGCTTCCATCATCATTCATGCGAACGCGTTTTGGACCAAACACTCCCATGTGAAGCCAGACTGATGATGAGCCGGGTCCGCCGTTAAATGAATATGTCAGCGGACGTGTTGATGGATCTTTTACGCCATCCTTTGTATATGAAACATAAAAGAAGCTGGCTTTTGGTTTTCCATTCTCTTCTTTCAAGACAATTGTTCCAGCGGTGGCTGTATATTGTATTGTGTTGCCGTTGATCGTAATGGAATGTTTTGTTTCGGAAGTTACTTCTTTTGGGAATTCCGGTTTGAATTCAGGTTTTTTGGAATCCTTCTCTTCATCAGCAAACAATCCTGCTCCAAGAAGTATGCACAGAAAGATCCCCAGGATTTGTTTTTTCACTTAGAATCCTCCCTTCTTCAAACGCGCCAGGCTTCTATTTCGTGTTGTGCTGATGGTTCAACTTCCACTATACCTGATGTTGTTTCAGTCTCATATTTTACACGCACGGATGAATCTCCCTCAGAATCGCTGTATCGGGCAGTAATTGCGGCGGCAGTGCGAATTTCATCAGGACCAAGCGATCCTTCCGCAATTGTAACCGGTCCCATGACATCGATGCTGCATAACATCGCGCGACCATGAGTTGCATAACGCTCCAAGAACTTGTTTTCGACTTCATCACGGCCAACTACCACTTTTAAATTTTGAAATGGACGAAAATGGCGGCCAACTTTCAATAAAATTACATCATCAAGTTCCGGAATTTTTCCATCTTCCATGTGATCCAGCAGATCGCGCATCTTGGTTGCATATTGCTTATCGGCAAGAGAGCAACATCCACCGGCAGGTTGCGAATATTCATCCACTCCCAATTCTTGCGCCAATTTATATTGATCTTTACGTGAGCGACCGGAAATTGCGCCTAATTTTTCGCGATCAAGCCATCCATTGTCTTCCGGGATTGTTGGCGGCAAAAGTTTTGCCGAAAGCGGACGCACGAGAAGTCCACCCAATCCACTTTCTTTTGCAACGATGTTTAATCCTCTTTTATGTTGTGACATCGGTCGTTGGCCAAGAACTTCGCCAGTAAACACGAATTGGGCATTTTCCTGTTCCATAATTTGCTTCGCGCGCGCAAGCATATAACTGCGGCAATCCAGACATGGATTGATTGCTTTACCAAATCCATATTTCGGTTCTATCAAAACATCTTTGATATAGGTGGCAGAAATATCGATGTATTCGATTTCAACGCCAAGGGATGCTGCGGATTTCAGCGATTCGTTGTAATACACTTTGCCTTTTGCTTTTTTACGATTCACCTGTCGGCGAAAATCAGTTGTACAAAAGCCTGTATAAAAGTTGATGGCTTTGATTTCGATGTTTTGATTTTGTATCAGACGACACGCCAGCGAACTATCGAGACCGCCCGATAACAATCCGATTGCTTTAATTGCCATAACTAGCTCTTATTTAACCACGAAGTTCAGGGAGAAAATACTTCAAGTGCACGAGGAATAATCTCAAACTTCATTGGCAGATAGCCGATCAGCTCGCCATCAGCCTGCACCGGAATTTCGCCGGCTCCAATCGCTTCAATCGTTCTCACTCTGAGACTTTCGACCGATTTCAATGTCAAATGCCGGGATTGCCAGGCATATAAACCGTAACGGATTAAACTTCCTAACCCTGCTTCCTTGAACAGCACAATATAAAGGTATTCATCGGAAATGTCAGCATCAGGTGCTAATCGGAAAAATGCCGCATATTCACGAGCGTTACAAATTACCGCAAACACACATTCTTTTTCGGATCCATTCACTTTTAAAGTAATTTTCGGATATTTGTAATCAATTGCCGTTCGAATTGCAGCCAATCCAAACGCGAGATAACCCATGCGTCTTTTTAAGTGCCAATCAACATTTCGAATCACTTCCGAATCGAAACCGATTCCAACCATTAATAAAAAATATTTTTTGTTTGCACGGCCCAAAGAAATTCGAGTTGTTTTCCCTTCACCAATAATCCGAACCGCTTCTTTCATCGTATGTGAAATATTTAATTCCCTGGCAAGCAGGTTCGCAGTTCCACCTGGAATTAATCCAACAGGAAGATCGGTACCAAACATTCCATTTACAACTTCATGAATTGTTCCATCGCCGCCCCAACCTACAAAAAGATCAGGCGACTCCTTCATTAAACCTTTCACCATGTCAGGAATGCTTACATCTGGAAATGTGGGACTGGGAGTGATCTTGATATCGTACTTCTCAAATTCCTGAACAACTCCAGAAACTTCAGCTTCTGATTTGATGGCTTGTCCTGCGCCAGGATTGTAGATAAGAAATCCGCGTTTCATTTTGTTTTAGATTTTTTGGTGGTGATTCGCCCAAGCGAATCTCCGATTATGCTGCTGAATTTCCGGCAGGTGCAGCGCTACCAGGAGAATGCGTAACAGCACCGCTATATGGATGCGGAACCTGCATGCTGTTAACAGCCCAAATTGTAAAGAAACAAAGGAGGGCTAGAATCCATGCAAATGCGTAACCCACTATACCGTCGAAATAATAATCCACTGCAACGATGAATATATTAGCAAGAGCAAGTGGTAGCAAGAATTTCCAGGAGAAAGCCATGACTTGATCAATTCGGAATCTGGGAAAAGTTCCACGGAACCAGATCAATACGATGAAAAGACTGAGGGATTTAATCATGAACCACATCCATGATGGTAAAACCGGCCCTTGCCACCCGCCTAAAAACAATGTTGCTGACATTGCAGCAATTGCAAAACCGCTGAGAAATTCTGCCATTTGAAAAAGAGCGAATTTCATTCCGCTATATTCAGTGTGATAACCGGCAACCAATTCTGATTCACCTTCCGGCGTATCGAATGGAGTCCGATTGATTTCAGCAACTCCAGTAATAAAGAAAATAATGAAACCTAATAAACCCCATGGATGAAAAACATTCCAATTCAATCCGAAATATCCACTTTGCTTTGCAACAATATCTCCGGTCGACATGGAGCCTGTCCACATTACAACCGCAATCACCGATAAGCCTAATGGCACTTCATATGAAATTGACTGCGCAATAGCTCTCATTCCACCTAACAATGAATACTTACTACGGCTGCCCCATCCACCCATTACAACTGCAACTGTTTCCAATGCTGAAATCGAAATAAAAAATAGAACGCCGATATTTAAATCAGCAGCAACCATTCCTGCACCAAAAGGCAAAACAGCAAACATCATTAATGAAGGAACAACAACCATGATTGGTGCCATTCGGTGCAACACTTTATCGGCAACTGAAGGTGTGACATCTTCTTTCATAAACATCTTGATGCCATCAGCGATCGGCTGAAGCAACCCGAACGGACCAACGCGATTCGGTCCCCAGCGATCTTGCAAACGTGCAATCACTTTCCGTTCAAGAAGCGTTAAGTACATCATCAGCAATGGCGCAAATAATAGAATCGCGGCCATGTTGATAATCATAGAAAGAAGATCGATGAAGGAACCGTGAAGAACTTTGCCCGCCAGGTTCAGGATTAATTGTTTTAATGCCAGGAAAATCTGATCCATTTAGGTCCACTCCAGATCACGTTTTTTCCAAACATAAACAAGTCCAAGGAACAAGATCAAAAGGAAGATAGCCATTTCCAGGAAAGCAACAGGCCCAAGTTTTTGAAACACTCTGGCCCAGGGGAAAATCAAAATTACTTCAACATCAAAAACGATGAATACAAGTGCGTAAAGATAATATTGAATTTTGAATTGAATCCAGGCATCACCAATTTTTTGCAAACCACATTCGTACGGATCTAATTTGCCAGGTGAAGGTTTTTTAGGTCTTACGACTCGGGCAACGATAATCGGTAATGATGCAAAAACTGCAACCATCAAGAAGAAGAGTCCTAAGAATGTGTAATGCCACTGATAGGTGCCCATTTTATTTTCCTAAAATTTTCTTCACTTCTTCCAAATACGGACCCGCAGCTTCAAGATTTTCCTGCGCCGTTCCAACTAGTTTTTGTGCGCGGATTAAATTGTCAACTTGAACTCGCGGCAATTTTCCATTTTGCACAAAATATTCTTCCAACACTGTAACGATACAACGAAAACCGGAAGCCTTGTATTTGATCGAATGCAACAATGCCATGGTTGCACAATACATCGATTGATATGACTTGTTTAACATATCAATCGCGTCTTTTCCTTCTTGTGCTGCCTTCAAGAATTTTTCGGCATTCTCAAGATCTTTCGGCACTAATTTGTCAGAAGTTTCGTCGAACCATAGATACGGACTCTGCAGACAATATTCGAGTTCCGGGCTCCGCATCATGATTTTGGCGGCTCCTCTTTCTTTTCTGCAGGCTCTGCTGGTTTCGGTGCCTCAGCGGTTGGAGCAGGCGCTGCAGCTGCTGCAGCCGCCGCTTTTGCTGCATCCTCAGCTTTCTTTTTCGCTGCTGCTGCGGCCGCGGCTTCTTTAGCTTTCTTCTTCTTCTCTTCTTCTTCCTTTACTTGTAACTCTTTTGCCCACGCCCGCGGATGTGTTTTCGCATAATACTCAGTTGAAACTAATAAGTCCTGGAGATCGTAAACGTGCGATTGCCGGCGTTCATAATTTGATAATTCAAATTGATGATCCATTTTAATTGCATCGAAGGGACAAAATTCAGAACAAAAACCGCAGTTCATACAAACATCCATATCAATGAAGAACTCGGTCACCTTGGGTTTCGGTTTCCCATCCGGTCCCTTTGTTTGAACCATCCATATACATTGCGGCGGACAAACCTTTGCACAAATTCCGCAAGATGTGCAGCGCACATCACCATCGGCTTCTTCATAAATTAAAACCGGAAGAACGCGAAATCGTTCAGGAATTTTTAATTTTTCTTCCGGATATTGAACCGTGAATGAACCGATGTCTTCCGGCTTATTGCGAAACACTGTTTGGCGTTGCTTTGCACCAAACCAGTATTTGAAATCTTCCTTATATGTTGCGAATAAATGGCGCATGGTAAGAGCCATTCCAGAAAAAAAGTTTGTTCCGTAAAGTCTCATCACCGGTCTACTTCACCCAGCACAATATCAATGCTTCCTAGAATTCCCATTACATCTGCAACAAGATGTCCGCGACACATATGTTCCAGCGGAGTCAAATTAATAAAACTTGTTGCCCGAACGTGATAACGATAAGGATGGGCTTCACCATCGCTGACAACGTAATATCCAAGTTCACCTTTTGGATTTTCAACATACCCATATGCTTCGCCAGCAGGCACCCGGATTTGCCATCCTTTTTTCCCCTGGAAGATATCGCCTTCCGGAAGTTGTTCCAAAGCTTGTTTCAGAATTTTCACCGATTCGCGCATCTCATCAACACGCACCATATATCGATCATAAATATCACCATTTGGATAAGTCACAATGTTGAAATCAAAGCGATCGTAAATGGAATATGGATTCGCTTTTCGAACATCATATGGAACTCCGCCGCCGCGAAGAACTGGACCTGATGCACTGAATGCGATTGCATCTTCGCCTTTCAACACCCCAACGCCTCTGCAGCGATTGATTAGAATTTCATTTTTGGTGAGATACTTATCCATATCATCAATGGCGCGGGGTAAACGTTCATATACAAGCTTCTTTGCAAGCGGTAAAAATTCTTCCGGCAAATCTTCGGCTACTCCACCGAATCGGAAATAATTGCACATCATTCGCGATCCTGAAGCCATTTCAAACAGATCCAGGATCAATTCGCGTTCTTCAATCGCATAGAGCGCGGGTGTAAAAAATGCTCCAAGATCGTTCAACAAAAATCCGGTAGCCCATAGATGATTTAAGACGCGTGTTAATTCCGCCATAATTACACGGATATATTCCGCGCGTTCCGGCGGTTTAATACCCATCAGTTTTTCTACTGCAAGCGAATATCCGAAATTATTTCCCATCGAACAAATGTAATCGAGCCGATCCGTAAACGGCATATTCATCAGGTATGTATTCCGTTCACCGATTTTTTCATGATTGCGATGCATGTATCCCATCACCGGATCCAATGCTTTAATCCGTTCACCCTCTAGCAGAAGTTTCATTCGGAACACGCCATGAGTGCTTGGATGCTGAGGTCCGACATTTACAAGAAGTTGATCCGGCTCCAGTTGTTCATGTGTGACAGCGCTCGTTGGCACTCCGAGATCATCTTCCGAAGGTTTCCATGTATCGGGATTCCATCCTTTCGGATACATGACATTGCGATGATATGGAACGCGTTCTTCGGCCCGTTTGTGATAGCCTTCGCGCCAGCGTGTAGAAAAAATTTTGCCCGGCTCTTCGTAATAAGGTTCCAGCCAATCTTTCCGCAGCGGATAACCTTCAAAACCTTCCCACAACAAAATGCGCTTCATATTAGGATGACCTTCAAACTGAATGCCCATCATGTCGTACACTTCGCGTTCTTGAAAATTCGCACCAGGCCAAATTGAACAGAGTGATGGAACTTTCGGATTATCTTTTTCCGCTCTAATTTTTACGCCAAGTACTGGTCCACCTTTTTTGGTTGAGGCCAGATGATAAACAATTTCGTAACAATCGGAGTAATCAACTGATGTTAAATTCGTTAAATAATCGTATGAGTGCGTATCCTTCAGATGTTTGAATACTTCCAACGAATTTCTGAAATCGACAACCAGATTATCTTTTTGAGCCAGGACCGCATCTTCCAGTTTTAGAGTTTCAGTAATTTTACGAGCAAGATCCTGTGCTGTTGTTGGGGTTTCCTTGATTTCAGTATCAATCGCGAACGCCGGCATCAGCTTAGGCATTTCCTTAATCTGACGCTCATATTTATCAGGATTCTGACAGGCAAATCGGAGTTCATCCATTTGTCTGGGATCTACAAGATCAGGACCAAGCATCGGAACTGGAACTGCTGCTGGCGCATCTTTGTCATACCAACGAACAGTCTTCAGCGATTCACCATCGATTTTTTTCTGGAGCGTGATTAAGCCATCTAATAATGCTTGCGGAGTCGGTGGACAACCTGGAATGTAAACATCAACAGGCAAAAATTCATCGATTCCACTGACAACGTTATATCCTTCTTTGAACGGACCGCCGCCAGTAGAACATGCACCCATTGAAATAACGTACTTTGGTTCCGGCATTTGATTGTATAAACGCACAATCATTGGAACCATGCGTTTCACTACAGTGCCGGAAACGATCATCAAATCTGCTTGTCGCGGTGAGGCGCGAAATAATTCAGCGCCAAATCGTGCGATATCAAATCGGGATGCAGCAGTAGCAATCATTTCGATCGCACAACAAGCAAGTCCAAATTGAAGCGGCCAGATTGAGGAACGACGTCCCCAATTGGTTACTGCATCGAGCATCCCAAGCAGTTTTCCCCAGGAAGTGACTGCAATGTGACGCCTGACTTCTTGTTCTAAAACCTGATCTTCTGATAATTGTTCAGGCATATTTGTGAAGAGAGGTGATTATAACAAGGAAATTTCATACGGCCAATACACTGAATTTTAACCACGAAGGTCACGAAGTTAATCTTTATTTATCAATAAAAAACCTTCGTGTTAATCGTGTCCTTCGTGGTTAAAAAAAGCAAATCAAAAATAAAAAGGCGCGGATTTTTCCCGCGCCTCTTTTTAAAGGTCTTTGAAAAGTGGAAATTTGATGGTTGTATAAGTTTTTTTATTACTTAGAACCGCCTCCAATCACTTGGCCTTTGAACGCTACGCCAGAAGTATCGATTAGCGAATCAAATTTATCTGCCATGCCAGCGGATATTTTCTTTGGAGGCAAAACCCCGCGTGCTATAAATTCGTCTTTTTCCCATTCCAACCACACGGAGTTGCAAAAATCTAAAAAACACTGACGATCCCCAAATATCATCCCATTTTTTCTTAGCATGGTCCCATGCTTTTTCCCACAGATGTCGCAGACCTCAATGACAATTTGCATTGGACCTCCTACGTAAATCCAACGAATGTTCTTAAGTGAACCACTCGTACCATTTAATTTAGGTACAACTTACATACAAGCAAATTCTTCTCCAATACGACAAGAATTTGGGTAATTTATTGACTCACCAGTCTATATTTTTCCGTCAGGGTCATTTTCCTTTCACTACCTTCCGCCCTCTAGGGGGGACATTTTGGCTCTAACCCTGTAACTATATTCTACACCTTTTTCGGAAATTTTTCCCTTACATTTAAGATTTTCGGCTCAGAATTTTAAAAAGTTGCTATCAGAATTACTTGACAATAAGGGACTCAGGTTTTATATTAACAATGAAATTTTATCGACGCTAATTCATAAGGAGGCGTGCAATGAGCAAAATTATAGGAATTGATTTGGGCACGACGAACTCCGTCGTGGCCGTTATGGAAGGCGATCAGCCGACGGTAATCCCAAATCCTGAAGGCGGAAGGACAACTCCTTCGGTAGTCGCATTTACAAAGAGTGGGGACAGGCTTGTAGGTCAGGTTGCAAAACGCCAGGCAATCACGAATCCAGAAAATACTGTTTATTCGATTAAACGTTTTATGGGTCGGCGTTATCGCGAAGTTCCTGACGAAATTAAGATGGTTCCATATAAAGTAGTGGAATCTTCGAATGGGGATGCACGGGTGGACATTAATGGAAAAGAAATCGCGCCTCCGGACATTTCCGCGCAAATTCTGCGCTATCTAAAAGAAGCAGCTGAATCCTACTTAGGACAAAAAGTCACTAAAGCTGTCATTACTGTGCCGGCGTATTTCAATGATGCACAACGTCAGGCCACAAAAGATGCCGGAACAATCGCTGGTCTGGAAGTAATGCGCATTGTGAATGAACCAACCGCTGCAGCACTTGCATATGGAATGGATAAAAAGAAGGATCAAACAATTGCCGTTTACGATTTCGGTGGCGGTACATTTGATATTTCGATCCTGGAAGTAGGCGAAGGTGTGGTTGAAGTAAAGTCCACCAATGGTGATACCCATCTTGGCGGTGACAACATTGATCAACGCATAATCGATTGGATCATTGATGAATATCGAAAGGATCAAGGAATCGATCTGAGTAAAGACCGAATGGCGTTACAGCGTCTGAAAGAAGCGGCAGAAAAAGCGAAGATGGAGCTTTCAACAGTTTTGGAAACCGACATCAATCTTCCTTTTATTACTGCTGACGCATCCGGACCAAAACATTTATTAATGAAATTAAGTCGCGCGAAATTAGAAAGCTTAATGGAAGACATTCTGCAGCGCTCAGTAGGTCCGTGCAAGCAAGCGTTGTCTGATGCAGGGATGACTTCAGCTGACATTGATGAAGTTGTATTGGTTGGTGGGTCAACTCGAATTCCACGTGTGCAAGCAATCGTAAAAGAATTGTTTGGACGGGAACCCCATCGTGGTGTTAATCCTGATGAAGTTGTTGCGATTGGCGCTGCTGTTCAAGCTGGTGTGCTAAGCGGCGAAGTAAAAGACATTTTGTTGTTGGATGTTACACCGTTGTCTCTTGGTATTGAGACTCTGGGTCATGTCACAACAAAATTGATCCCACGCAACACCACAATTCCGACTCGCAAGAGCGAAATTTTTACAACTGCCGCGGATAGTCAGACTGAAGTTGAAATTCACGTACTGCAAGGTGAACGTGAAATGGCTTATGACAATCGGACCCTTGGCAGATTCAACCTGGTTGGAATTCCGGCTGCACCGCGTGGCGTTCCACAAGTTGAAGTGACATTCGATATCGATGCGAATGGAATCGTGAATGTTTCAGCAAAAGATCTTGGAACCGGTAAAGAACAAAAGATCACGATTACATCTTCAAGCGGTTTAAGCAAAGATGACGTAGATAAGATGGTAAGAGATGCTGATTCGCATTCTGAAGAAGACAAAAAGAAAAAAGAAGAAATTGAAATTCGTAACCGCGCCGATTCCATGATTTACAATACGGAAAAATTGTTGAAAGAAAATCGCGAGAAGTTGCCTGAAGGGGATGTGAAAAATGTAGAAGCTGCGATTGAAGCCTGCAAGAAAGCAGTTGAATCCGGAAATCGTAGTGACATTGAAGCGAGATTGGAAGAATTAACTCAGGCTTCGCATAAAATGGCAGAGGCAATGTATAAAGGCGCTGGAGCATCGAGTGGGACTCAGCCTGGACCGGAACAACCACCTCCACCGCCAAGCGGAGATTCCTCGGAAAGCGTGATTGACGCTGAATACGAGGATGTGAACAAGGGTAAGTAATTTTTGTGGGGCGGTTCGCTGCGGCGAATCGCCCTTTGTTCCGCAACACACTGTCATACTGGAGATTCTAAATGGTCAAGGAAGATCTTTATCAAATTCTTGGCGTAAATAAAAAGGCAAGCCAGGAAGAAATTAAAAAAGCGTACAAGAAACTTGCGCGCAAATATCATCCTGATCTGAATCCTGGTGATAAAAAAGCGGAAGATCAATTCAAAAAAGTCTCTAACGCATATTCAATCCTTTCCGATACAAAGAAAAGAGCGCAATACGATCAGTACGGAACACTCTTTGGAGAAGGACAGCCTCCGCCAGGTCCGGGTGGTTCTGTAAATTTTGATTTCAATGGATTCGATTTTTCTAATCTTGGCGGAAGTTCCTTTGGAGACATCTTTTCAGATTTATTTGGTGGCATTCGCGGTGGCAAAAAAGAACGAGCCACGCGCGAAGATCGAAGAGCACCGGAGAAAGGTCAGGACATAAATTATCCGATCAACATCAGTTTCATGGATGCGATTCGCGGCATTTCACCGGAGATCAGGATTACACGAAATTTAACATGCACCGTATGCAACGGTGTTGGTTATGCGCCGAATTCAGGAACGACTGAATGTCCGGAATGCAAAGGGACTGGACAAGTAAATCGATCACGCGGGTACATGAAATTCTCATCGCTTTGTAATGTGTGTAATGGTGAAGGTGTGTTGCATTCACCATGCAGTGGATGTGGCGGACGGGGTGTGATTCCGAAAGAAGAAACGATACGGGTGAATATTCCTGCAGGTGTAGATAGTGGTTCGAAAGTGCGAGTGGCAGGCAAAGGTCATGGCGGCGCAAATGGTGGTCCTCCAGGCGATATTTATTTGACAGTAAATGTTGCGGCGCATCCAATCTTTACCCGAGAAGGTGACAACATCAAATTGAATGTGCCGATTACTGTAACTGAAGCGGCATTGGGATCGAAGATTGAAGTTCCAACAGTGGAAGGAAGTTCAAACATGAAGATTCCGCCGGGAACTCAAAGTGGACAAATCTTCAGACTGCGCGAAAAAGGCGCACCATCATTGCGCGGCGGCTCGCGTGGCGATCAGTTGGTGGAAGTCAAAGTCGTTGTTCCACCAGTAAGAGATGAACGGAGCAAAGAGATTTTGAGGGAATTGGACAAGCTAAATCCATCCAATCCAAGAGAACAATTATTGAGGCATCGATCATGAAGAAAAAAGACGAACGATTTTATGCGATTGGTGTGGTAGCTAGAATGTATAACATCCATCAGCAAACTTTGCGATTATATGAGCGTGAAGGACTGTTAAAACCGGCGCGTTCCGATGGCAACACCAGGTTGTATTCGGAAAAAGATTTAGAGCGATTGGAATTAATATTGAATTTAAGCCGCGATATGGGTGTGAATCTGGCCGGTGTAGATATCATTCTGAATTTGCGCGAGAAGATGAAAGAAATGCAGGTTCAGATTAATGAGATGGTCAAGTTTTTGAAGGAACAACTTGAAAAGAAAGCCGAACCGGAACAAACCACAGCAGAGCGTGGATTAGTGAAATCACCAGCGGCAAATTTAATCCGGTTCTCGCAGTATGTTGCAGATCAAAGACGTACTCGAACACGTATCAAAACGCCAAAAACGCATCGAGGTTAGTCCTCTAGCGGCGCTAACTCGATTTTAAGTTTAATTTTTTTATTGCTTACCGTAGAAAAGAAATTGTCAAACACGAAGTAATACGTCTGGCCGCTTTCTGCTTTAAAATCGAATTTTCCTTCCATTTTCCTTTCGAATTTTACAGCTGGCGTGTAGTTATAATGGCTGTACCACTTTACATAATTTTCCTGATTCATCGCCAGGAAAGTAATATCATCATTCATACCGCCGGATGTTTTAAATTCCCCTTTAAATCGCCATTTTCCCTCAGGTATCAGGAAATGAAATTCCTTGCTTTCCCCGAATGGGACTTCAATTTCTTTATCCATCAAAACACGTTTGTGGGGCCCATCTGCATACAATGAAAATGAAATTATCAGTAGAGAAAATATGCAAAGTAGTAGCGTTCTCATTATTGTTTTCCCAATCTGGCGGGCATGGAAGAGCCCGCCCCCCTTGGTTAATGGCTAAGCGTTTCCTTCTCTTTTAGTTCGTAGAAAATCTCCCCCGGCTTTTCTAACATCTTTACGATAATCAGGACCATCCAGTTCCACAGTGGTACACATTTCATAGAGCCTGGATACAACACGATAACCAAGTCGATCTTGCAATGTCTCCTGACTTGAAGTCTTGGAGCCTTCCAATGAAAGATTCGACGTGACAATCAGCGGCTTCCGGTGATTGTACCGGAGATTAATAATATGAAACACAGTATCTTGCATCCAGTCTGTCATGCGGATTGATCCTAAATCGTCGAGTAGTAAGATTTCGACATTTAAGATCGAACGTAAAATTTCATACTCAGATGTTTGCGAAATTTCGTCGTAGCTGCTGCGGATTTCGGATAGAAGTTCATGGAAATCCACAAATTGGCAGGGTACGCTTTTCCTTAACAGCGCTTTTAGAATCGCTACACCGAGATGGGTTTTTCCACGGCCGGCGCCACCGGTGAATAATAAACTGCGCTCACGAAATGTTTCTTCATCTAGCAATGGATAATCTTCCGCATAACTCATCACCAGATTTTTCGTCTTTCCCTGGTTAAAGGATTGCGGGATATACGTTTCGAAATCGCATCCTGCATAACGTGGCGGGATTCTAGCAGAAGCATAAAGCTTGTCCGTATCAGCGCTAATTGAGCATTGGCAGCGGCGGGCTCCTGAAGTATTTCCTTCCGTTACTAATTCCCAGCCGGTACCGGCACATTTTGGACACAACTCCTGTTCCATGTTTATAGGATAGCTTAAAAGAACGGTAGAGTCACAGAGTGCGTTCGAGAAAATTCTTGTCCGGAATCAAACAAATGTAGCATGTCATTCGGCTGTCCGCCAGCAACGCAGACTCCATCACACAGACCTGATTCTGTTTGAGCTTCCACTCCTGTACAACCTTTCGGATCGCATTTCCTGCGGTATCCTGGAATAACACCGGTATAGAGGGCAGTAATACTATATTTGTAATATTACACACAGCGTTCAAATAAGCGCCAGCCAGGATGTTCCCTGCTTCCTTGATTGCAGAGATATCCAGGGTTTCTACAAATGGGAATTGCGTCACGGTGTGACCATTGAGCTGCATCACCAGATTTTTGGCATCATTTTGTGGAAATAAAATCAAGATGTTGCCTCGTGCTTCCCCGAAAATTTGGAATGAAAGTGCAGCTACACCTTCATCCGGATCTTCAATCAGGTTATTCAGCCCGCCAACCGTTAACCATTGGATGCGGGTATTTTGGAGTTGAACCGATCGATTCAGTAGTTGCGAAAGCGCAATCGCCGCATGATTCGATCCGGCATCGGTAATATCTTTCAGCAAGGGCAGTTGCCCTTCAGTCAATGTATCCACTTCCCTTCCCCCTCTAACAAATAAAGAATTAGTAAGATCGCTCTCGGTATAATTCCTCGATATCCAATATCGGAACGATCTCTCCCTTCCCCAAAACAGTAACGCCACTATAGCATGAAACCAGGTTCAATGGCTCGCCAAGCGGTTTAAGCAAGATCTGTTTTTGCTCGAGCAATTCGTCGACGCACCATGCGATTTTACGCGATTGATGTTCGGTAATAAATGCCGGCATTTCCTCAGGAAAATCTGTTGCATTTGTACCGTCCAGGACATGATTTAATTGTTCGATATACAAAGTTCCTGTTTCAGGAAAAGTTACAAAGCGTCCTTGCGTGGAATGCAGATCCTGTTTAAAAATCCGGACGAAGCGATCGATTCGCGAAAGTGGAACCGCGAATTGTCTTCCCGAAGTTGAAACCAGAACTGCTGGAACGATTGCCAGCGTAAATGGGACCATTAATTCGAAGCGAGTGAATTGTCCAAGCTCCGATGCAATTCGAAGTGAGCCGCCTAGCGATTCAATTCTGGCACGAACTGCATCCAGTCCAATCCCGCGGCCGGAAACCTCTGTAACATTCGATCGTGTGCTGAATCCTGATCGCGTGATCAACATTAAAATTTCGTGTACATTCATTGCCGCCGATTGCCGTTCTGTAATCAGGCCTTTTTTGATTGCAACTTTACGGATGAATTCGGAATCTAAACCCCTTCCATCATCTTGAATTTGAATGATGACACGATCACCTTGCCTTATTACATCAACACGAATGGTGCCGGTCTCAGCTTTTTCCCGCCGCACTCTATCCGCGGGTGATTCAATTCCATGATCGACGCCATTGCGAAGAAGATGAATCATTGGATCGGCCAATTCATCTAAAATCGATTTATCCATCTGAATATCAGCACCATGAATTACGATTTGCGCTTTCTTCTGCAATTGTTGACCGAGATCGTAAACAATCCTCGCAAAATTTCCAGACAATGCTTCGAATGGAAGCATTCTCAAATGCAAAGCACGATCGTATATTTGCTGAATCAGAGTCCCGATCCGTGAAGTTTCCGGATGATCAGGCAGCGTTTCTTGAAGCTGCGCATTTAAGATCATCAATTCACTAATGCCTTCAACCACAACATCTACCGCACGGGTTTCAACTCTGACTGTTGTACGGCGCATCGGGTTTTTGAATGTTGGAGGAGCTCCCGCCGGCGCCTGGCGTGTATAAGGATCGATCGGTGTAACGACAACTCGCACTATATCGGTTAATGCCATTAATTCTTCATTTAATTCTGCAGCACCATGATTGGTAACCAGATAACAAGATAATTGGCTTTGAAATTTTCCGGCTGCGATCTCTTCGATCGTTGGTGATAGCCGGCTGATACGTCCGAGATCTTCAATAGACTTCACCGCCACCAATGCCCGCGCACCAGGTAGAGGCGCGGATTGAGAGACTTCTAAATCAACACGGAATAAAAAGCTTGGTTCTTGTAAAGTTGCATTCGTTCGCTGCAGACGTTCTGGAATGATCAATTCAAGGTTCGGCCGTTTCTCTTCAGCTTTTTGTTGATCGCGCAATCGTGCATCAGGCGCAATTGCTCGAACCGATTCAACGAATTCTGAATACGGGCTAATCGATTTTCCGGTATGCTCGAATTCACCGATCAATGTCTCCATCAGATCCAATCCACCTAACAGTGTTTTCACAGTTTGATGGTTAACAACGAGTGCACCGGAGCGGATTTCTTCGAACAAATCTTCCATCACATGTCCAATTTCTTTGAGTGGTTGAAATGACATGGAAGCAGCCATGCCTTTTATGGAATGTGCGGCGCGAAAAAGATTATCGTATAAAGAAGAGGATGGTTCACGAATTAATCGGAGGACAGCCTCCGACATTGTTTGTATATGTTCGCGCGTTTCTTGCACGAACAGCGTGCGATACCGTGCAGGATCCACGGACTTAATTATAGCAGAGGGGGGTTAACCTTGCCGTTTGATCGGTCCTCTTGCGACATGATCCATCACTTGAATCACTTTCTCGGGAGTAAACGGCTTAACAATGAAATCTTTTGCGCCCGCAGCAATCGACTCAATCACTAATGGTTCCTGACCCAAAGCGCTGCACATTACGACTCGCGCTTTTGGATCATGCTGCAAAATTTCGCGCGTAGCTTCAATACCATCTTTAATCGGCATCACGATATCCATTGTGATGATATCCGGAAGTAATTCCTTGAATCGATCAACAGCTTCTTGTCCGTTCGTCGCTTCACCGACAATATCGTACTTTCCGGAATTCTTCAGAATATCTTTGATCATGGAACGCATGAAGAGTGCGTCATCAACAACCAGAACTTTATAATTCAAAAGTCTATCCCTTTTCGAAATCGCCGGGCATTTTCTGCCTCAGTTATCAATTTACCGGCATGTAAAAATAATTTCATTGCAGAAATTAAATGGTATCTCTGTTCTCCCCTGTTCACAATTCCATCCAGAATTGCAGCCGAAAACTTTTCAGGAGCAACAACTGAAATTTCATCTCGTTCCACTGAAATCGTTTCCAATGGGATGGGAACTCTGATTGCGAATTGATGGTAAGGTTCAGCAAAAATAATAATTTGTGAATCAGGAATTTCCGTCGAAATAATTCCATGAAATTTAGCCATGCATAGACCAAAACTCATTAGTGAAAAAACATTTCCACGATGCTGAAATACACCTTCAAACGGATCAGGAATTCTTGGCAACACAACCGGAGCAACAGAATTGATCACTTCATGAACATCCGTCACTTTAATGCAAAAAAAATCCCCTTGGTAACTGAAGCTTAATATTTCCACGATGCTTAATATTGGAACGATGAAATCCGCGATTTCAATCGATCCGAAGTGCGCGACAGCTCTTGAGCGGAAGATGCCAATTCCTGCATTGCTTCGGTTTGTTGCTTTGTCGCTGCAGTAGCTTCTTCCGTGCCAGCCGCATTTTCTTGCGCAATTCTTGCAATCTCTTCAATGGTTTGCACAACCTTGGCTGCAATCAAAGTTTGATCGCGTGTAAGTGCTGTGATTTCTTGAATCTGATTCAAACTGGACTGAACTGTTTTTACAATGTCTTCCAAAGTACGGCTTGCAAGCTGAACGACTGTTTTTCCGCGCGAAGCACTTTCATTCGAATCAGACATTGAGGTCAATACTTCCTGGCTTTCCATGTTGATCGTATCCGCCAGGCGCGAAATTTGTTCCGCAAGCTTTTTAGTTTCGTGCGATAATTTCCGAACTTCCTCAGCAACAACTCCAAATCCGCGTCCATGTTCACCAGCTCGCGCTGCTTCGATCGTTGCATTCAAGGCAAGCAAATGTGTTTGTTGCGCAATCGATGTAATATGCCGAACCGCATTATTGATTTCCAATGAACGTTCGCGAAATCCTTGTACCAGCTTCGATCCATTATCAATTTTGGCAGCAGCTTCTGTAATGCGTTGCAAAGCCTGTTGGGTGTGTTGATTTCCTTCGGTGGCTCGATCATACATTTCTAGCGCCATATCGCTGGCAACTTTTGCTTTTTGTGCAACATTTGCGATCGAGGCCGCAAGCTCTCTTGTTACTTGATTCGTTCGCGATCCCATTTGAGCTTGAGCTTCGGCACCTTTAGCAATGTTCAAAACAGTATGCGAAATTTCTTGAGTAGATGCGTTTACTTGATCGGAAGTTGCCGAAAGATTCATCGCAGAATCGTAGATCGTATCCGAAACATGTTTTACTTCGCGGATTGTTTCAACCAGACTATCCACCATCTGATTAAAAGTGCGTCCTAACATTCCAAGTTCATCTTCACTGGTAACCGCAACTTTTTGGCGCAGATCTCCCTGGCTGATTACTGATGTCGCTTTTTCAAGATTTCGAATGTTGCGGATTAAATAAAGGCGATAAACATAACCGAACAAAAATCCGGATACGAGCGCGACCGCGATCGATAAAACAGTTTTGTAATTAGGCTGTTTTATTTGTTGATACCACTGAAAATAATCGAGAGAAGAAGAAAGAACCGCAGATAAAATGCTAACCAGCACAAAACCAATGAGCAGCTTAGTGCTGAATGTTGTTTTCAACAAAGCTCTCCAAACGGTTTCAAATTATAGCATGCCCATCTGTAACTCTCGAAAAGGATGAAGATCGCAAAGAATTTTGCGGTCAGAAAGGCACACCTTCGGCAAAAAGTCCGAACAAGAACAGATCTGCAGGTTCGGGGCTAAAATCATCAGGCAAAAATCTTGATGTTGGAGAGTCCTTTTTTCCGGTAATTGCGTTGAAGTGATAAGCAGTGATGTCTGTGGAGTTGTTAGCAGAATGAATCACGAAGACATGTGCGCCGTTGGGTGTAGTGTCAGAGGGAACGGCAGCAATTCCATTAAAAAATGGTAGTTGTCCCAGATTTTGATTCACAGGCGGAAGGTGAATTGAATTTTTTATTGGCTGACAACTACTTCCGTTAATCTGAAAATTTTCTACCGAAATTTTTTCCGGATTATTTGTGCGTTTCATCAAAGTGAAATTGAAATTATTCGTACCAGGAATTGGAACCATAGTTGAGGAAATAACGTCGCCTACAAATGGTCCAATCAGAGTGGGCGCAGAGTTGTTAGCGTTTCCGCATACAAAGTTGTATCTTCCATCGTAACGGAGACCAGCATATACATCTCCTATAAAGTCGGTATCAAATTGATTTGCGTTTGCTGGTATTGTGAATACTTTATCTTTCACTCCAAACGGAGAGCCGGTGGTTGGATTTCTATTCATCGATGTAACACAATGTGCAGCTTCAAAAGCGAATTTTGGGCCATTGGCTGAATCTTCATAAAGTTCAAAGTTGGAGTAACCAGAAAGAGTGGGTGGTAACGTTTTTACAGTTCCCACCTGATTCAGATTCACATCAGTAATTATGCTTTTCATCTTGATGGGTGAATTGGCGGAGTTAGCCATTGTTACTTGAGAGGTTGCTCCGGAAGTCCAGACGATCTGAAAACGCTGGTTTGATAAGGATGCAATAGCGGTAGTACCGCCTTGCGCCGGCAAATCGAAAATTGCATTATCAACAATTTTGTACTTTTTGTTTGCGTACTCAATATGCAGCACAATCAACTTCTTGCTGGTTGATAGTGCGGAAAGAAGAATGTGTTCTTGTGCCCCGACTATAGAAGCCGCACAAAGAACGAATACGATTACTAACCAATTTAAGGCCTTCATATTACCCTCCCATTCAAGGTGATTCACGGATTTTTTTGGATCCGCTACTTTGACATGCGCAAATGGGAGTAAAATCACGCCAGCCATTCTGTTATAATCCGCGAGATGACTCAGATTTCTGCCGAGCAAGTCCAGAAGGAAATTCAGGAAAAAGGCGCGCTTCTCGCCTCCCTGCAAAATGAATTTCGAAGTGTGATCGTTGGACAGCGCCACTTAATGCAACGTTTGTTAATTAGCCTGCTTTCAAACGGCCATATGCTGGTGGAAGGACTTCCCGGTTTAGCAAAAACACTGGCCGTTAAATCGCTGGCTCAATCGATACAAGCAGACTTCAAGCGAATTCAATTTACGCCTGATCTATTACCGTCCGATTTGACCGGCACACTGATATTCAATCCTAAAGAAGGAAACTTCATCGTGAAGAAGGGTCCAATCTTCTGCAACATTTTGTTGGCTGATGAAATCAATCGTGCTCCGGCAAAAGTTCAGAGCGCATTGCTGGAAGCGATGCAGGAACGACAAATTACGATCGGTGAAGAAAGTTACATATTGGAAGAACCGTTTTTGGTTTTCGCCACACAAAATCCGATTGAACACGAAGGCACATATCCATTACCTGAAGCCCAAATCGACCGGTTCATGATGAAAGTCAAAATTAGTTATCCAAGTAAAGATGAAGAAAAAATTATTTTGGATCGCATGACCGGAACATCTCAATATGAAATTAAACCTGTATTAAACAAAACGGATGTTCTGGATCTGCGGAATGCAGCACAAAGTGTTTTTATGGATGATTCGTTGAAGACTTACATCATTCATCTAGTGAACGCCACCCGGAATCCTGATGAATATCATTTGCAGCTTGGACGCTATTTACAATTTGGAGTTTCACCGCGTGCTTCGATTTTTTGGGCACAAGCCGCAAAGGCGCACGCTTTCCTAAATGCAAGATCGTTCGTCGTCCCGGATGATATCAAAATCGTTGCACCTGATATTTTGCGTCATCGTTTAATCCGCAGCTATGAAGCAGATGCCGAAAATATTTCGAGCGAAGATTTAATCCAGCAAATTCTGGCAAAGGTGCCGATACCGTAACCTCAGAGGTGCAGAGTGAAACCGGAGGAACTGAAACAAAAGATCCGGAAGTTACGAATTACTGCGAGACGTTTAATTCAAACATTCGGTGAAGGTTCATTCCGGACCATGTTTCATGGAAGAGGGATTGAATTCGCAGCAATCCGTGAGTATGTGCCTGGTGATGACATCCGTCAGATTGAATGGAATACGACAGCACGTCGCGGAACTCCATTCGTAAAAACGTTTGTTGAAGAACGTGATCTAGCGATCATGCTGGCTATCGATTTCAGCTCATCCATGAATCGCAAACGCGAAACTACTGCGCGACTCGCTGCAATTCTTACTTATCTTGCAAGCGAAAACGACGACCGGATTGGATGCCTGGGATTTACTGATCGCGTTGAGTTTTACATTCCACCGACTCGCAGCCCCTCGCAAGCAGATCGCATCCTCCATCTATTGCTTACGCAATACAAAGAAGCAAAAAAAACTTCGTTATCAAATGCCATAAATTTTCTGCGAACGATTCTTAAGAAACATACCATCCTGTTTTTAATTTCCGACTTCCTTGATCAACGTTACGAACAAGCTCTGGGCGCGCTGTCCACAAAACATGAAGTGGTAGGAATCGATATTCATGATCCGATTGAATCTGCCCTTCCTACCATGGCTGTTTATGATGCTTACGATCCTGAAACCGGAAAACGGATTTTAATTGATGGTTACGATCCGGCGGCGCGCAGAGAATATGAAGCCTTTTATAAACAGCAGCGCCAAAATGTAACCCGCGCATTTGCCCGCGCCAAAGCAGATTTGTTATTGGTTTTAGCAAACCCCGGAGCCGATCTCCGATTAGTTCAATTTCTCAGACAACGTCAAAGTTCCCGCATACCACTGCAATTAATTAGCTAAATGAAATTTCGGATTTTTCTTGTTTTCGTTTTTTTCATCATCGCGCTGAACTCATTCAGCGAACCATTCATTAGACAAATCTTTCCGCGGCAAACTGTGTTCTTAGGCCAGGCTGTTGATTGGGTGATCGAAGTGCGGCATCCATTGTGGGAAGCATATCAAATCAGCTTGAAAGCTCCGGATGGAATGCAGATGCGAATTGTTGAAACGCAACAGCAAAGTCTCAGCAATGAAATGAGATCTGTTTATCGGATCCGCATCATTGCGCAAAGTTTGGCGATCACCGGAACGCCATCTGTTTTGATCACAGATGGAAGAGGAACAAATTCGGTATTAAATGGTAAACCGCTCACCATACGCACAATCAGCGGTGATTCCACTGAAATCAAACCAGCAGAGGCTCCGCACTTTCGAGCTGTAACAAATCCCGCTGAATTTGCATTGGCTGCAGGCGCAATTGTTGTTTTGCTGTCAATCTTAATTTTTCTGCGGATCAGAAGACGCCGGGCTGCAACTCCGCGAAATGTTTTGCTTCGACAACTTCGACGATTACATCAAGAGCTTCGCCGCGGCGATGTTCGAAATCCTTTAGTACTGTCGAAAATTTTGCGATCAGAATTGATCTGGGGATTTGCTGCTGACTCTTTTACCGCTTCGGAGTTGAAAGAAAGAGCTGATGAAAAAAGACAAACAGTTGTCGAAGCTTTAGAAGCATTAGATCTCACACGATATTCCAACGACCGCGAACAGATTGAAAGCAAGAAAATTGAAGAAGCATTGGGAACTGCAATGAAAATTGTTTCGCATAAATATCCCGAACAAAAACTCCCGCAGAGTCAACCATCATGAGATTACTTCATCCCTGGATCCTGTTAATCATTCCACTTTACGTTGCGTGGGAACTATGGATGTTTTTCAGGATGAAAAGCAGATCGATGGAAGTTCCGGCCGCCGGTTATTTAAAAGTGCGTGACACATGGCGGACAAAAGCAATTCGATTTTCACGATTCTTACCTGCAACTGCGTTGGTGTTGTTGTTGTTTTTGCTTGCAGGACCCCGCTTTGTACAAAAACAAAAAGAAACACTTCCATCTGGTATTGATATTTTGCTGGCGTTAGATATTTCCGGATCAATGGCTGCTGAAGACTTTCATCCCAATCGGTTGGAAATTGCCAAAGATGTTTTAACTGATTTCGTTAAAGGCAGACCTTCCGATAGGATCGGCTTAATCATCTTTGGCGGAAAAACTTTAACCAGAGTTCCGTTAACACTCCAACATTCACAACTTTTGGAAGCGATCAAGAAAATTGATTTTGGAATTGTGCCGGAAGGCACCGCCATCGGTTCAGCAATAATGAGTTCAGTGAATCGCCTGACTGGAGCCGGACAAAGCAGTGGAGACCGGATCCTGCTGTTGCTTACAGATGGCAGAAATAATACTGGCGAGGTTCATCCAGTAGATGCATTAGAAATCGCAGCGCAACAAAAAATCAAGATTTACACGGTTGGTGTCGGCAGTTTAGGAAAAGCTCCATTTCCATATTACGGAGAAGATGGCAAGAAAACATATCGATATGAGGAAGCTGATCTGGATGAACCTTTAATGAAAAAGATTGCAGAACGTACTGGCGGAAAATATTTTCGAGCGTCAGATCCAAAATCGTTAACGATGATGTTTGAAAACATCAACCGCCTGGAAAAATCTGAAACTCAATCTTTGGAATATCGCACAATTCGAAATCGGGTCAGGCCTTTTTTAATTCCAGCAGTAATGCTGATCTTCGGTTATCTGTTTTTGAATTTGTATGTGATCAGGATTCCATGAATTTTCAAACGCCCAGCTTTTTCTTACTATTAATTCCGCTGATCGTTTTCATAGCTCTGCAAATCCGCCGGCGATACAAACTCACATTTCGTTCTTTACTTGTTCCTGCTGCCCTTACATTACTGATTGTGGCATTAACAAATCCATATTGGAAATACGCACCGCAACCTCAAATCGTAAAAGGCGTAGATTTAATTCTGGTAGTTGATGTAAGTCAAAGTATGTTTTGTGAAGATGGTTCGCCCCGCCGGATTGACCAAGCTAAAAATTTTATCCGCGCAATGCTTCCGCGTTTTGCCGGAAGTTCTGCTGGCTTAATCTATTTTGCAAAGGATGCACAGATTGGAATTCCAATGACTCCAGATCTGACTTCAATTCAGGTTTTTCTTGATTCCATCGTTCCACGAATGACAAACAAACCGGGAACATCATCAGGCGAAATCCACAAAGTGCTCGAAGATTTACTCAAAATGGATAGTGGAACTGCACGAAAACAAAAATTGGTTTTGCTTTTTAGCGATGGAGAATTTCAAGATGATCCTTCCCCGCTGGCAAAACTCATTGCTTCACGACCGGATACCACATTGATGACATTTTTGTGCGGCAGCAAAAAAAGTCCGGTGCCTGAATACAATTTGTCAGGAAATCATTCCGGCGCATTCAGTACACCCGATCTTAAAAGTCTTCAATCTGCAGCAGCGGCGGCTAATGGCACATCCTTCGATCTGACTCGAACAACATCAATCGCGCTGGAGAAGGATTTACTTGCGCGTGCTCACGATATTGAAGTTCAAGGTAAACCGACACCTTTTTATCAACCTTATCCATTCATTGCTGCGGCTTTATTTTTCTTGCTTTTGTACCAAATTACACCAGCGTTCGGTCAAATCCGAAAGATTGTTAGAACACGAAACGTTTTTGCTGCCCGCGTTGTTGGCTCGATCATTATTGCTGTTTTGACGATCGGAATGTCATCGCAAGATCCAAATGCAGAATTTCGCGAAGCATTAAAAGAGATGTCGCAAAAAAAATATGAACCTGCGTTGAAGCGGCTTGAAACATTGAAACTTGAAGGCGCTTCAGAAGAAGTTGATATAGCGATTGGAAATATTTATTTTGCGCAAAGTCAGTTTGATAAAGCCATCAATGCTTATAGCTCGGCATTGTTGCAGAATCCGATGAATCCACGGGCACGCTGGAATTGGGAAGTTACACTGAAAAAGAAACAGAGCCCATCACCTCCGCCGGATACGCCACCCCCAAGCGGACAGGCCCCAAATAATGTCCCGGAAGAGACAAAGTCATTGCTTAAATATTTCGATCAGCAAGAATCTGACTTGATGAAACAAAACAACACCAAGAAAACCGGACCCGAGGAATTTCAATGGTAAAACATTTCCTGTTTGTGTTCCTTTGTCTAACAGGGATCGTAGCAGCGCAGTCCGGCAATCAATTATTGATGACATTGAAAGTCGAAGATTCTACTGTGCGGTGGCAGGAAGATTTTTTGTTGACGTTGGAAATTTATGGCGCGCCTTCGGAGAAACCGCCGATGGTTAACATAGAAGGCCTCGATCAATTCCGTTTAAACAGTCAAGGGAAAAATTTATTGCAAGTGCCTGGCGGTAAAACTGTGAAATGGATTCTTACTTACAATTTGACGGCGATGCAAGATGGAACGTTCAAGCTTGGTCCGGCAAAAGCCCACGTTGAAGATCACACATATTCTTCCAACACGTTGTTTATCACTGTCCAAGGTGGCGGAACCGTTAAAAAACCTCCGGCAGAACCGGAAGTGACATTGCCAACAATTACATCCGCAGAAGATATCGGCAACAAGGTGATGATTATTGCTGAAACGAACTTAGCAACGCCGTTTAAAAATCAAGGAATGATTGTGACCTACCGGTTGTTAGCACAGCTTCCGGTGGATAGTCTTCGATTTTCAGAAGAAGCGGAATTTCCCGGCTTCCTTAAATATGATTATCCCTACACTGCGCGTCCGCAGGCAGATCGAATTCGTTATCATGGCGAGTCGTATGTTGCTTATGATCTGCAAAGATTTTTAGTTTTTCCGCTACATGAAGGCTCAGCAATTTTAAAACCGGTAGATTGTGAATTGAAAGTCCGTGTTCCATCCGGAAAATTTTCAGCAGCAGATCTAATCCTGGATGCGAAACGTTCTTCCAACCCATTAATGATCAAAGTAAAACCTTTGCCTAAACCTGCATTGGTGGGCACATTTCTTTTGAAGAATGAGATTGTTTCCGATGGACCTCGATCCAAAGTTGTAAGGATTGCTCTTGAAGGCGATGGATTGTTGTCGACGTTCGAATTTCCGGAGGTGACTGCACCCGATGCCGTCATCAGTCCAGCTACAGGCTCCATTTCTGCAACCCTTCGCGGACAAAAACTCTTCAGCCGCAAAACCGCTGAGTTCAATATTGCTCCTGAAGGAGCTACTACAAACGTAGTATTACATCCGATGCAGGTGGCGCAGTTTGATCCTGATCGGCAGAACGTGACCTTACTTACGCTTCCTCCATTGTCGCTTCGATTTGAACCTCCGACTGCCCCAAAACCAACCATCGTTCCGTTTCCTGAAGATGGTCCCTCAGTTTTGGTCTTAGTAACTCTGGCGCCCATACTTAGTTGCATTCTCTTATTTCTAAGGCTGTATCAACCTAAACCAAGACCAAAACCTCCTGCTCTTCAATCTTTTTTCCGAAAGCGAAATTTGCAGCTGCAAGTTTCAAGAAATGCAGCGCATCTCTTATATCAACAAATTTCAGATCGCGTCCTTGAAAAAGCAGAACCGGGGTCATCTTTATTAGAAACGCTTCATCAACACCTTCCGCAGGAAGAATGGCTCAACGTTGAAAGGGCATTTCGTAAATTAGAGTGGAGCGCATTTTCCAGCGCGAAAAATCCAGTGATCACCTACGGTGAAATGAAATCAATATGCCGGCGTGTTGAAAAACGGTGGTTATTATGAAGCGGCGTTTAATCTGGTTTTTTCCGGTAGTAGTTTTAATCGTTTTTTCTTTGTATGGATTCTGGCATGGTTCTGAAGGAATGTGGCATGACATGTGTAAGGATTTCTGGCAAAAACAAAAATGGCATGAAATTAAGGCGCTTGCTGGAAATTTAGATCGAACAAATCGCGCCGATAGCGAAACACTTTACCTTGCAACGCGCGCCAGCTTCTTGATTCAAGATCCAGCAGCGGCTACCTATTTCGCTTCAAGATATCTGCAAGAGCATCCACTCAATTGGAGCTGGGAAATGTGGCTGGCAAAAAATTATCATCCGCTACGAATCCTTGAACGGCTGCGTCTTTATCGAACGCGCGCAATTATCTCAATCTTTGCTGCGATAACAATTTTGAATTTAGTTAGTTTATGGAAAAGCTGGAACACACTTCCCTGGAGTGCAATCTTTTCGACTATCGGAATTGGGCTGTTGGTGATTTAACTGGAACAGAACTTTGTGCAAAACATTTTTTCTGGCAATTTTACTTTTAGTCTCAACGTTGGTTTATGCCGAAGATCAACCTTCGAAAAATGGTTTTCTGGATGTTCAACTTCCGGAGTTACCCCAACCTGGACTCGATCCAGTTTTACTTCCCGCCACGTTAAATCCAAAGGCGGAAGTTTTTGAACTTTACATTCCGCCCACCTACGATCCGGCAAAAACTTACATTGTGCTGGCATGGGTGAATCCTGATGATAGTGCGAAAATTCCGCGACAATTTGAATCGATCTTTGCGCAAAATGAATTCATTGTTATCAGTGCTGCAAAGATTGGTAATGATCAACCATGGCAACGCAGGATCGGAATTCTGGAAAGCGGCATCGCACAACTTTCGAAAACGATGCATTTTGATCCCAGCAAAAGAATAATCAGCGGCTTCTCGGGCGGAGGCAGAATTTCAGCGATGGCTTGTTTTATCCATCCAGAGTTTTGGAAGGCAGCGATTTCATGGGCCGGTGGAAATTTTTACAAGACTTACGAAATTCCGATTCCGGTTGGTGCAACCAAACAAGGAATTAATGATTACATTCCGAATATTGTTTCCAGCGAACATATTAAGAAAGCGCGCAGCGATTGCAGTTTTGTGCTAATCACCGGACCGAAAGATTTTAATTTGAGTGACTCACGCGGCATTTATCGTGCAATGCGACGCGAAAGTTTTCATTCATTATTGCTGGAACATCCGGGATTAGGACATGAAGTTGGAACTGCTGAATACATGCAAAAAGCAATTGACTTCGTGCTTGCCACCAAACCGCAGAGTTAACCCTTTTTAATTATGATGTCACCTTCAACGGTTTTGATTCGCACTTTATGCTGACCGTTTCCGGATTGTCCTGTGCCGTGCAAAACCACTGAATCATTATGACCATGATTGTAGTTATTGTTCTTGTTCTCTTCTTCCCAGGTTTTTACTGGAAAATCGCTAATAATTTTTGGCGCATGCGAACGGTCCGGATCAAATACAATTTGCAAATCCAGATCCATTGCCATCCCTTCAGGAACAGTCAGCTCGATGTCGCCTGCCATTGATGTCAGCTCAACGTCCCGTTTTCCTTCCGATGGATTTCCCACAAGTCGTACCGTAACATTTCCCCCCATAGTTGATGCGTTAACCCAGCCATCTACGGCATCGAGTTCGATGTTTCCTCCCATCGTGCTAGCATCAACAAACTTGGAAGCTGAGCGAACGTGAATATCACCCCCCATCGTTTCCAGCGACGCTCCTTCGGGAGCACCATTTACATTCAGATCGCCACCCATGCTGTGAATTTTTACTTCATCTTTGGGAGTACCAGCGGAGTTGGCATTTTCATAACGCACATCCCCGCCCATGGTAGAACCTTTTACACTGCCGGAAACATTTCGAATCAGTACATCACCACCCATTGTCTTTACAGAACCATCAAGGTTTGAATCTTCCAGAGTGACTTCGCCCCCCATTGTTGTAAGCTGAATATTTCCTTTCAATGCTTGAAGATTCAACTCACCACCCATCGTTTGACCCGTTATTTCTCCTTCAACATGTTTTATCGCAACATCGCCACCCATCGTTCGAACATTCACATCAAAACGTGAAGGAACTTCGATCTCTACATCTGAGCTGGCATTGTGGTTGCGTCTTCCACCGGTATATTCGGAAGTTACACGGATGCTGCCATTCGATTCTTCGGCATTGAAATCTAAATTGTCACTATCTTCACCGCGCATTCGCGCCCTGACAACCACTTGATTGTTTGAATTGCCAGTAATATGAATTTCGCCACCACTTTTTAGATTAATATCGATTTTCTTACCGGCACTGGTTTGAAATGTTTTTTCGAAATCATATTTTTTCGTGGTTTCAGCGGCATTCACCGATGAAATTGCAAATAGAATTGCAGCAATTACTATTCCGATGGTTTTCATGTGAGATCGTCCTCCACAGTCCTTAGACCAAAGAAAATTACAGAAGTTGGGGCTAAAATTAAAATCATGCAGCCAGGGATCTATATCCACCTACCTTTTTGTGTCGTGCACTGCAGTTATTGTGATTTTCCCTTATCAACAAGGCTATCTTTGTCATCTTCATATTACGAGGCTTTAGAGCGCGAAGTTCAAATGAGACCGCCGCAACAATCCGATACTCTTTATTTTGGTGGCGGAACTCCATCCGTAACGCCGGCTACCATCATTAATAAGCTGATCAATATGGTTCCGCTTACCCAGGATTCGGAAATAACGCTTGAAGCAAATCCAGATGATGTATCAGAGGCATCACTTTCATCATGGTTGGAATGCGGGATTACTCGTTTAAGTATTGGCGTTCAGAGTCTGGAAGCAGATGTTTTACGTTTGATGTTAAGGCGTCATTCACCGCAACAGGCAATCATTGCACTTCAAAAAGCGCAGCAATCAGGCTTCAAAAATATCAATGTTGATTTGATGTTAGGATCGCCTGGCCAAACGACCGAAGGGTTTTTATTAGGTCTGGCTCAAATCCTCGATTTTCAGCCGCAGCATCTTTCTCTGTACATGTTGGAAGTTCACGAAGGCACGCTACTGGCGCGGCAAATTCAGGAAGGGAAAGCCCTGCAAATGCCGGAAGATGAGCAAGTTAGCTGTTATCTTCAGGCTATTAATTCCCTTAAAAAAGCGGGCTATTTGCACTATGAAGTTTCAAATTTCGCCTTGCCAGGATTCGAATCGCGTCATAATTTGAAATATTGGACCAGTGCCCCTTACTACGGTTATGGTGTAGGGGCTTGCTCGTATTATGAGCAGAGGAGAATTCAGAATCTGCGCGAAATTCCCGCGTACGTTCAAGCAATTACTTCAGGCGAGCTTCCAATTGAATCTGAGATTACGGAAAATCGGGAAACAGAAGCTCGAAATGCGGTGATTTTTGGACTTCGTAAAACCGATGGAATTGACGTAGAAAGCTTCAAAATTACCTATGGAATTCATCCCCTCTCATTATTTGAAAATAAGGCCGATCTGTTTTTGGCAGAAGGATACTTGGAATTGCATAATGGACGCCTCCGGTTAACTTCAGGGGGGCTGCTGTTATCAAATGAAATCCTGAGTTCGGCGATCTAGTTTGATCCAATATGATCATTATAGTATTATGGGCAGCGTTCCAATAAACGCGAAGCCCGCGATAGACAGGGGGTGTCTGTGGCTACTTCTGTTTGGACAGGAACCGTAACTTTTGGACTTGTTTCCATTCCGGTAAAACTCTATACCGCGACTACTTCACATAACATTTCATTTAACCTTTTACACGGTGCATGCAAAAATCGAATTAATCTGCAGAATTATTGTGCTCACTGCGAACGTGTCGTTGAACGTTCAGAACTGGTAAAAGGTTATCAATACGAAAAAGATCAGTACGTCATAATCGAAGATGAAGATATGGACGCAGTGAAACCGGCATCCAGCAGTGTCATGGACATCGTTCAGTTCATCGATCTCAAAGAAGTAGACCCACTTTACTATGACAACTCTTATTACATCGGTCCTGATAAAGGCAGCGAAAAAACTTTTGCTTTACTAACGCGTGCGTTGGAGAAAACACAAAAAGCTGCAATCGGAAAACTGACAATGCGGAATCATGAGTATCTAACATTAATTCGGCCGGGGATGGATGGATTGATCGCGCATTTTATGTTGTATGCGGATGAAGTTCGCGATAATGAAAATAAAGTTCCAAAAAATACTGAACTACGGCCTAAAGAACTTCAGTTGGCGGAACAATTGGTAGAAAATTTGTCCGAACCATTAAATCTTGAGGCTTTTGAAGATGATTACGTGAAGAAGCTTGAAGAGATGATCGAAGCGAAACTAAAAGGCCGTAAGCTCACTGTTGTACAACCTAAAGCAAAACCCAAAGTTGCAGATTTAATGGAAGCACTTCAGAAGAGCGTTCAAGCAACCAAAAAAGCTGCGCCTAAACGACCAGTTGCAAGGTCGGAAGCTCAACCTGCGCGCTTGAAAAAAGCACGTTAATCACGAAGAAACCACTCAATAAATCCAACTAAACTTGTTGATTCGTATATTATTTGTGCGGTTGAAATGGATTTAGTCGTGGATTATCATAAGATTCCCCAACCTACTTATTGAAAACTAAACTCTTAACCATTATGGAGGTTTTAACGATGAAACGAATTGCTGCATTGCTCACGGTCTTCGCAATGATTGCCGTAATTGGAGCATTGTATGTTCAAGCCGCCAATGAAGGAAAGTGGACAGGTGAAGTGATTGATGTTGCCTGCCATTCAGCCAAAGGCGCTAAAGGTGCTGGACATGGTGAATGTGGAGCAAAATGCGTGAAAGAAGGGCTTCCAGTTGGCCTTCTCGTAGGCGATACCACATATCTTTTGATTAGCTCCGATCATAAACCGCTGAACGCAACTTTGGCCGAACATGTTGGTCATACAGTTGATGTCACTGGCGAGAAATATGAATCTCCAGGCGCGAATGTGATCGTAGTAAAAGACTGGAAAATGGCAGCGAAATAAACATTTTCCGAACTAATCCCGGGAGCCGCTTCCATAATGGAAGCGGCTTTATTTTTGTGTAGGTCGCACGCAAAAAGCAAAAGCGTTATATTATTTGATTCTTAACTGGAGAACCTTATGGAGAAAGTCATCATTTTAGGATCCGGATGTGCCGGTTATACTGCTGCAGTGTATGCGTCACGAGCCAACTTAAATCCGCTTTTGCTTACGGGAACCGAGTTGCATGGACAGCTAGGTTTAACAACCGAAGTTGAAAATTATCCTGGCTTTCCGCAAGGAATACTCGGTCCAAAACTGATGCAACAAATGAAAGAACAAGCGGAAAGATTTGGTACCCGCATTGTTCATGAACTTGCAATAGAAGTCGAATTCAAAAAAAATCCAATTTTAGTTAAAACCCACGATCAAACATATGAAACATTAACCTTGATTATTTGTACCGGTGCTTCCCCCAAAAAGCTGAATGTACCAGGAGAACAAGAATCATGGGGTTATGGTGTATCTTCTTGCGCAACTTGCGATGGCGCATTTTTTAAGAATCAGGATCTGGTTGTAGTAGGTGGTGGTGATACTGCCATGGAAGAGGCGTTATTCCTGACTCGATACGCCAAAAAGGTTGACATTATTCACCGGCGAAATGAATTGCGTGCCAGCAAAATCATGCAAGAGCGCGCCATGAAAAATGAAAAGATCGACTTCATCTGGAATACCTTGGTGGAAGAAGTCATCTCCGATGAAAACAAAAATGTAACCGGCTTGCGATTGAAAAATACTGAAGATGGCAAAGAATGGGTAAAACCGATCGGGGGATTATTTCTTGGAATCGGTCACGATCCAAATACTCAGCTCTTTAAAGGCAAGCTGGAATTAGATGAGAACGGGTACATAGTCACAGATCGCAAACAACGAACGAATGTGAAAGGTGTGTTTGCTGCTGGAGACTGTCAGGATCATGTCTTTCGTCAAGCAATCACTGCCGCGGGTACTGGCTGCGCTGCAGCAATCGAAGCTGAACGTTACATTTCTGAACTCGATTAAAAATCGAAGTGGGCATGAAGAAGAATTGTAAAGCGCCAAGAATATATTTTCGACTTTCGGACCTGAAAGTGGAATAAATCAAGAACGGATCGTTGCATCTCGCACGCCGTAACGTATTCCGCACTCTCCATGGACTCGCTACCCATATATTCCGGCTCTGGGCGGCTGGGGGATAAGCGTTCCAAGTTATTACCTGGATAACATTTCCTTTCGGAAAACGATTCCTGTATCAAAAGAATAAAAATCCTAATTGAGAATCACATCCCATCTTTCAGCAATCAAAGCTCCCAAATCGCGAGAAATGGGAAAACAAATGATGAGCCAGCGATTCGTCAAAAAAGCAGAGATACCAGGGGCTCGCATCCGATTCGGACACTTAAGAAAATCGTTTGATACGAAATTGGAGATTTCTGATTTAGCACCATGCAAAGAGATTCGAGCAAAGAAACCAATCTCGAAACCAGCAAGATTTAGAGCAAAATTAGAGACGAAAACTCACTTCAGATTAAATGGGTTGTCGACAATAGATTCTCCTATAAATTCGAGAATCATACTTAACATCAAGACCTTAAACACTAACTTTTTCTATACCTTGATCCACATTGGATACAGGCTGAATCAAGAATTAAACAAATATGTGGCAATAAATAGTTGTTGCTGAAAGGCTCATTTTTCATGAGTTTGTAAAGTAATTAAGCCTACTTAGTTCATTTTTCTTCGAATTCCTTCGTAATATCTAATCCAAGTCTGCAGTTTTTCGACTCTGTGCTTCCTTATTCTCATCAACGTAGTTTCGGATCGTTAATCGGCAAAGAGCAACAACGTCTTAATCATCATTTTTAGACGTCGTAAGCTATCCAACGTACTTAGTCAGAAGCTCAAGAAGCCTCCATAAACTGGATCTTCCTATTTGCCTCAACTGGCATTTCGTGTACAAAAAATCAATGACATCTTAAGATTCCATGCTGCACTTTCTAATTTTCTTTAGGTAATCTGGTTGCAAGTCAAACTGCACGATGAAAAGTGGCATGATTGACATTGATAAGTACCAAAGACGGATCTACGACGTTCAATAAGCCTTTCAGCTAAAATGAATTTTTAGTTATCAATCGTGAAATCCATGTTTATTTTGGATTATTCTCAAGAGCCCTTGGGCATTCGGTGAATTTTCGGTAGACTCTGAGGTAATAAAATTACGATCTTAGAAGCTGGATTAATTCAGCAGTAATTGCTGCTGCATCACCAACAACTCCGAGGTCTGCGTGTTGGAAAACTTCAGCATTTGGATCTTGATTGATGGCAATAATCTTTCCCGCTTTTTGAATTCCAATTACATGATTTGCTCTTCCTGAAACTCCTAATCCAATGTAACAATCAGGCGCCACGAATTTTCCAGTTAATCCGATTTGGAATTGGCGCAGCATCCAACCGCCATCAACAACTCTGCGTGTTGCGCCGACCGCGCCGCGAAGTAACTCCGCCAATTGAAATGCAGATGGAACCTGATCTTGTCCGAGGCCCATCCCAATTCCAACAATAACTGAAGCGGTATCCATTTTGGCTGCGTCACTTCCTGAATCTTTTGTGTGGCCTAAAACTTTGAAGCGACGCTTTACTTGATTTGGAATCGTCCATTCAGTTACTGGAATTTGATCGCCAGTTCGTGGCCGATATGAAGGCAAAGCGCCAGGTCGAATTGTGACTAACTTTGGTTCTGTTTTTGTGATGATTGGAGCAACAATGTTTCCACCATAGGCCGGTTTAAGTTGCTCAAAACGTCCATCACGATCCCACCTCAAACCGATGCAATCACCGGTTAGTCCCAAATTTAAGCGCGCAGCGATTCTAGCTGCAATTGCCCGGCCGTACGGGGTTGAAGGCATTAAGAATGCAAACGGATTCAGATTCTGAATACGATCGCATAACAAACCGACAATATCATCAGGATGCGGAGCAGTATCGGTTACATGATAAATTCGATCCGCACCGTAAGCACCCAGTAAAACCACATCCTGAGTTCGAACTGGATCGCCGATCATAATCGCGTAGACTTTGCCGCCTTTGTAAGCAAGCTGTGCTGCGGTGCCGATCATTTCCAAAGAAACCGACCGGATCCGTTCTTCAAATTGCTCTACCAAGCACCAGAATTGCTGTTGACCCCGCGCAATATAGGAAGGAATCATTTCACTATCTTTGCGTGTAGAACTCTGCCGGATTACATCCAAAATTTTTCGTGCTGCTTGCTTTGGATCTGAACCGTCAATGATTTTTTTCTCACGATCAATTTTTTCTTCACAAATTTCAGCAACCCAGGTTGGTGAACCTTCAAGCCCGACTTCATTTTCCGGAATTCCTAATGTCTCCAAATCCCATGTTTCAATTTTTTCGAACGATGCAGTGGCTGGATCAAAACCTTTCACTTTAATCGGTTTGATTAATCGTTCTGCTGCTGAAATTACAGATGGAAAAGGAAGTTCAAGTTCCATCATTCCATCATCCGTTTCGCAAATGGCAACTAAACTCTGATCGCGGTATTCCAATTTAGTCACTGCAGCTGCACATGGGATCTGCAGAATTTCAGCTAATGATGGAGGAACCTGTCCAGTTTCAGAATCAGTGCTATGTTGTCCCGCAAAAATTAAGTCGAAACCAATTTTGCGGGCAGCTGCTGCTAAAACTTTTGATGTCACTAAAGTATCGCTTCCTGCTAATCTGCGATCTTGTATGTGAATTGCACGATCAACTCCCATCACCAGCGCTTCTGCTAGAGCTTCGCGCGCTTGAGGCGGACCCATTGTTGCAACAATCACCTCCCCGCCTGAAGTTTCTCGCTGCCGGATCGCTTCGCTTATGGCGCGACGATCATATGGATTGATGATGTTTTTTAGTCCTTCGCGAATCAAGGTTTTGTTTTCAGAAAAATGTAATTCACCAACATCTGGAACTTGTTTAATAAAGACCAGAATTCGCAATGGCCGCATTTATGATTCCTTTTTTACCCGTTCCCAAATCGAATCGAGTTCAGCAGCGCTGAGTTCTTTTACTTCCTTATTTTGTTCCCGGGCATGATCTTCTAAACGATCGAAACGATTTCGGAACTTGCGATTCGCTGCACGCAAAGCATCTTCAGGATTGATTTGATTCTTTCTTGCTACGTTTACCAAAGTGAATAACAAGTCGCCGAATTCCTCTTCCTTCGATTCTTGTGTTTGAGCCTCACCAAATTCTTTCAGCTCTTCTTCAAATTTTTTCCACACATCTTTTTCGGTTTCCCAATCAAATCCATTCCGTGCAACTTTGGTTGAAATCAAAAACGACTGAAGCAGAGCAGGAAGATCGATTGGCACTCCTTCCAGTAGCTTTCGCTTCTGACCTGTTCGCGCATTTAGTTCGCTAATCTTCATGGATTCCCAACTGGCAAGTGCTTTTTCAGGCGTATCGGCGTGAACATCTCCAAACACGTGTGGATGACGACCGATCATTTTGTTTAATACATGATCGAGAACTTCGTTTAACGTGAATTTGTTTTGCTCTTGCATCATCTGCGAAAGAAATACAACTTCAAATAGCAAATCTCCAAGCTCTTCACGCATGGAGTGATCATCTTCAAGATCTATGGCTTGAAGCAGCTCATAACATTCTTCAAGTAAGTAGTGCTTCAGATCTTTCAAAGTTTGAGATCGATCCCAGGAACAACCTTTTTCGGATCGAAGCGTGTACATCACATCAACAAGCTTTGCAAAACGGTTTCCGATTTCTTCACGATGCGGATTCTTTATAATTTTTTCATCAGTCATAAAATTCACCACAAGAGTCTAACATAAGCGTTAGTCCCTTTTGTGACTCCAAATTCTCTTTTGGGGCACAGAATTTACTAAATCAGTATTCATTTCTTTTCCACTCAATATCAGTGTGATACGGTTATTTCGGTCGCGGGGGTGATCATGAGTCTGACAAAATCGTTTTTGATATTCGTTTGCTCACTGTTAATCATTCAAACTACATCGGCACAAGATTCCGACAAGTTAGAAAATCTTCAAGTATTTCCGAAAGATATTACTAAAAAGGAACTTGTGACTATTATGAAAACGTTCACATCTGGCTTAGGTAAAAGATGTGATTTTTGTCATGTTGGAAAGGGTACTGATGAAGTACCATTTATTTTCTCGTCCGATGCAAAACCCGAAAAAAAGACGGCTCGAGCGATGATCTTAATGACGAGAGCGATTAATGATCAATATCTCAAAAATATGCCGGCGGGCGATGAACCTCGAATAACCGTAACTTGCGCCACGTGTCATCATGGTCAACCCCGGCCGGAAGCAATTGAAGATATTCTCCGGGCAGAACTGAATTCAAAAGGGATCGAATCCGCGATTCAAAAGTATCGTGATCTAAGAACAAAATTCTATGGTGGTTCCTCCTTTGATTTCACCGATAGGCCTTTAAATCGAGTTGCGGACGAGCTCATGGAAAAAAATAAGTTACCTGAATCCCTTGCTTTGCTGAAGTTGAATGAGGAATTTCATCAGCAAACTGCGTGGTCAGAGTTATTGCTGGGCGATGCATATGCAAAGAGTGGAATGAAAGAAGAGGCTTTGCAGCATTATCGTAAGTCGTCCCAACTTGATCCGGAAGACGTTTTCGCGAAAAAGAAAATTGAGGAACTGACTACCAGCGACAAGCCTCACTAAATCAATTGATCTGAATAAAATTAAAACTGCCTGTTGTTGATTTGACCGTGTAACCGATTGATCCTACCGGTACGGCTCCCACAGGTTTATAAGAGATTAGCTCAACGCCATCAATTTTGAGTTTGACATTTGAACCATCGTAAGAAAGCTCAACATTGTAATCAACGTTTGCATCGATCGTAGAAACAGCTTTCGCTTTTCCAACCACAACTCCGCCGGTGCGTTGTTTTAACAGCCAGCGATCGTTGCTTTCCTTCATAATGAGTTCGAACATGTTTTTCTTATCGACGTACCAGGCGTACATTGAAATTTTGTTGAACGAGCCACCGGCAGTACGCATCGTAGTTTCAATTGTACAAACCGAACAGCCTGGAAATGCAGGTTGAGCAATGGCTATTGCTTTTTTTCCGGTTGGATTTCCTTGTAATGTTCCACCTGATTCAATCCAGTTTGGTTTAAGGTACGTCCAATTGCCTGCAAGTATTCCATCTTCAAAATCATCACAGAACGTGCAGGCGCTACCATTCATTACGGTCAATACAGCAATGCCTCTGCTAACGCAACTCATCCAAAGTTCATATCCACCCGGAATGATGCGGACTTCAATGTCTTCGATTTGTGCGTGAGGGAGGCCACCCCATTGCGGTTCGCCATTTGGCGGAGCCGGAAAATTTCCAACTTCAGTACCGTCATACCAGAGCAATCCACGTTCATCATATGGATATAAAATGTCATCATATTGCATCCAGACTCTTCCATCCGGTGTAACAGCAAATGGAGTTACGGTGCGGCCGGGGAATGGCCATCCTAATGCCGATCGGAAAATTTCATAGTTGCCGGTATTGGAGTCGATGTGAATCAATGCGCCGGCCTGGCCATCTGAACCATCATAAAGTGCAGTAGCACCCACCCAGGCGGTACCATTCGCATCAGGGGCAAGACCAAGAAATACATCTGTGTTTTCAGTAAGACCTGGAAAGTCATGGATGTAACGGATGAAATTGTTGGTGCCGTCAGTACGCCGAAATTCACTACCCATTGACGCCCAGATGTTACCCGCATTGCTGGGATCTGCGCGAAGAGATATCGCCGTACCTTCGGCTACACCCGGTGCAACGGTTGTCCAACTGGAACCATCATAATAACTGAGAGCCTGTTCACCCAGTGCCCACAACCGACTGGTAGAATCTTCGCACATCCGTTTTGTGCCACCAGATTGAAGCAAGGTATCGAATCCAGAACCATTCCACTCATGAATGCCGTAGAGCCAGCTTGGCGAAACTGCAACGAATGTATTAGATGGACGGTATGCTAAAGCATCGCAGTAGTCATTCGGAAATGGCCAATCGTAACCAAGCCCGTAAGTTAGTTGATTCCAGCCTGTCCACCGAACTCCATCGAAACGCACCATACCCCCAACTCCAGGAGCTGCATTCGCGCCGGTGTATACATAACCATTCACTGGATCGATGGTTAGATCGCGGTTGGATGAATCAAAGTTGCCGGTGTTTGTAATACGGTAACGCTGCCATGTGCCGGAACTCACATCGCGTTTCGCAGCACCACCTACGCCGCTGGCCCAAACATTCCCCAGTCCATCAATATCAACAGCATATGTGAATGAACCTGCGCGCCATACGCCCAGACTTGACCATGCAGATCCATTAAATTGCCAAACTTCACCATTGCCATCAACTAACAATGCATGAGCGTTTCCGTATGCTTTAAAAGCCCAAATGTCGAAAGTTACTCCGTTGTACGGCTCAGTAGGAGTAACCCAATTCCCATTAATGTCCCGATAATCCAAACTGTCATAGTCGCCAGGGGTTGTACTGCGCAATGCCCAAAAATTTCCATTATCATCAACACAATCTTTGCCGGGCATACCGACAACTTCATTTGGCGCCCCACTCGGAGTAAGGATCGTCCACTGTTGCGTATCGCTGTCAAATATGAATGTGTAATCTTGAAATGGAGGTCTGGTTGAAGACCAAACCAGGTAGCCATTTCCTGGTTTCGGTTGCACAGATAGGAAAACATTTCCTGTATCCCACTGAGTCCAGGTATCGGTCGCCGGGTTGTATCGCACAGCCCCATTGTTTGCGAACCATATAGTTCCATCTGGTGCAATATCCTCATCCCAGACCCTGTCATCAGCAAGCTTTGAATTTCCAGGACCGAAACGGATTAGGGAGTCAGGACCAACTGCTGGATCGAAACGCAGAACACCACGCCATGTTCCCATCCACAACTTGCCTGTTGTGTCTTTTACTATGTCTCTAATGCGGGTAATCCCGGTTTGATTTGGATGACCAATAACGGGGTAATCAACGTTTGAGTAATTAATCCAACGATTTTCTGATTGAATAAACTTTGAGAAGCCGCCTTCTTCAAAAATTGGATCATATCCACCGATGTACGGATCATTGTCAGAATCAATCCAAATAGCTTCATTGTAATCGCCCTGAATGCCGGTATTCCCTGGGCGATAATATCGCCAGGAATAGGTTGCCGTGTCAGCCCAGGTGAAATTTACGATAAGAATAAATCCCAGTAAATTTAGATATCTGATAAACCTACGCATTCTGACTCCTGTTACTTTAGAGCGGCTTTCGGTACTAATTAATACGTCGATTGATAGGCAAGACCTATACCAAAACTTTTTGCCAGAGAAGAGAGCGGAATATTATTTTGAGCGTTCTGACAATTCGTCACTTTTGAACAAAATGTCAGACTTTATTCAATGCGCTTCAACAGGATCAGAGTTACATCATCGAATTGATTTTCATCACCGCGATGCACGGTTAGATTTTTAACAAGCTCATCGCGGATTTGTGAAACCGATTCATTGTGGTTTTGTTTTAAGACTTGCACGATCCGATCTATTCCATATTCCTCGCCTTCCGAATCTACAAGTTCCGATACACCATCAGTATAAAGAATCATCAAATCATCAGGCTCTAAGGAATATCGACCTTGTTTATAAGGAACGTCATCAAAAAATCCCATGACCATTCCTCCGGTTTCAAGGCGATCGATCTTTCCATTCTTTTTAACGATCAGTGGATAACAATGCCCTGCATTCACGTAAACCAGCTCATGCGTTTGATGATTCAGAATGCCGTAAAAAAAAGTGACGTATTTGTTGGACTTCCCATGACTGCGAACTAACAATTTATTGATGCGCTGAATTGTCAACACCGGATCGCTGATTTGCATTGAAGCAAGCGCCCGCAGGGAAGCTTGCAATGAAGCCATGATCATCGCGGCAGGAGTGCTTTTGCCGGAGACATCACCGATCGCAATAGCAAGTTCAGTATCTGATACTGGAATGAAATCAAAATAATCTCCACCAACTTGATACGCTGGCTGAAAAGCGGTAGCGATGCCGTAAGTTGGAATATTAGGAATTGACTGCGGCAGTAAACTAAATTGAATTTCACGCGCAATCGAAAGTTCCTTTTCCATACGCTGTTTTTCAATCATTTGCTGTTGCATCCGCGCATTCTCATCAGAGACAAGAGAGAGGCTGCTTAGTGTGGCGATGAAGTCATAGTCTTCCTGGATGTAACCTTTGCGAGTTCTTCGATCACCCAGAAAGATCCAGCCGCGAACTTCATCGTTCATGATCATCGGGAAAATTAGGTGTGCTTTATGTGCAGTCATGAATTCATGCAATGCTCCGGATGAGAGTTCGGAAATTAAGAGCGGAGTTTTATGCGGAAAATTTTTGTTCAGACTTTTCGATCTGATCTTTTCCAGGTCTTCTTCGGCGAAACGGAATCCGCGGCAAAATTGCAGAACTAAACCATTATCTGATCTGGTAAATACCGCACAACGCGACAATAATAGTTGGCCAGTTAACGAATTACCTAGCATGCGAAAAATGGTTTGTGAATCCCAAACTGCGTTGAAGTCTTTGCTGAGTTCAAACAACGTATTGAGCTGATAAACCCGCAGAATTAATTGCCGGTTCAAAGATTCAAGCATTTTGTGAATTTCTGCATTCTTCACCGAGTTCGTGCACATCTGGACAAGAGAGGCCACCATTTGTACTTCATGATTTGATTCCCGCTTATTACCACTCTTTCCACCCAGACCAATCAGTCCGAGCAATTTATCATCTTGATGCAGCGGCACGATGATTTGAACTCCCAAAACCTCGAAAAGTTCTTTGAGCTCCATTGCCGAAGAACTATCAGCTTGATAAGCATCGCGAAATGGCGGATGTAAATCGCAAGGAAATTTTAAAGTTGTAGGAGTGCTGCGAAATCCTTTCCAGGCGACAAGCTCTAACCCTTCTTTCGTGCACAATAAGAAAACTGAACGCCGCGCGGCAGTATATCCCATCAATGTAAGCAACAAAAGATTTGCGGTTTCTTGCAAACTACCGGATCGATTCAAGCTGGAAGAAAAATCGAACAACAGCATGAGATCGGAAAGACGTTGTTCGATTTCGCGGTCTGTTAACTGTTTTGCTTTAAATGATTCGATTATGTTGCGGTAATCAAGCGACGACCCTGCTTGCATAATTTCTCTTCGTCTTTGCGGTAAAATTTACTTGCGCCTGGCTTTGGCGGGTTGTTCAGGAAGGTATTTAATCATGCAACATTCATTCATCGGCGGATTAAATTTGTATGACACTTCATCCATACACCGTTTCATGATTAAAATGCCCAGCCCTCCCTTTTTCTTTTGGAGATGAAAATCGGACAATCCTTCTGCGTTAGTAAGCTTGTTAGGATCCACCTGATCGCCATTATGGAGAATACGCACCGTAAATTTCTTCCGTTCCAATTCGTAAATCACTTGCATCTTATGTGATTCTTCACCGTGATACGCATGTTCCATTACATTGGTTAAAGCTTCTTCCACTGCCAATGCAGTCTTCTGCGAATCATCCCTATCAAAACCCATTGATTCTGCAAGCGTACAGGTCAACACGCGCATTGCATGAAGATGCCTTGTACTACTTGGAATCGTTACCTCAACCCTCTCGTTGTTGTTCATGTCAGACATTTTCGATCATGCAGTCTCAGAAAAACTGCGAATTGCCTTCTCTTCATTTTCAAATATTGAATACAATTCTGTGAATCCAAGAACTTCAAAAATACTTTTAACAGTATTATTCATTGCACATAGCCGGATATCTCCGCTACTCTCGCGGACGGTATCAATAAATCCCATGATCACACCCAGTCCTGCGCTGGCAATGTAGTCAAGCCGCTGACAATTGATGACAATCAATATGCGATTTTCATCCACCAATTTTTGCAAAACATCTTCAAAATGTTTGGCGGTATGCGCGTTTAAGTAGCCGACAGGTTCCACAATCGAAACCGTATCGTTGGATCGAACACTAATGTTTAGATCTGGCATATTCGCGCCCCTTGTGATCAGTCTAGGACTACAATTATAGCAGTCATGGCTAAATCTAAGTTTTTGTTGCAATTGCGCCAACTCACGATATAATCCAAAGTAGGGGTCACGGATGTCATTGTGCTATAAGTGTCATCGCGAAATCGCTTCTAACGTTTCCTTCCACCGTCATGACCTTTGCCCTTATTGTTCCTCCGCACTTCATTGTTGTCAGAACTGTCTATATTATGACGAGTTTTCCCCTAACAAATGTTCCGAAACCGCCGCAGATTGGGTGCCGGATAAGGAAAAAGCGAACTTTTGCGGGTTTTTTATGTACCGGCAACCGCATCTTCTGAAAAAAGACATGGAAACCGATAAGGCGCGTGCTTATTGGGATTCTTTGTGGAAGAAAGCGCAGTAACCTAACTGCTATGACCCTGAGTTTTTCTTGACCCTGAACGGGTAAGCAGAAACGTTTTCGAACTTCGCACCAGATCGGCCTTGAAGCAGCAGCACATAATCGCGTTGCTCAAGACGCCCCGCAGGTAGGTCGAATTTTACAGTTTTGCCGGAAGTGGTCATTATCGGTTTTAACAATCCCAGATTCCAGAGTTCTTCGCCATCAGCGGTTTGTAGAGACACACGATATCCCGGGAACGGATCGCGATCTAATTTTAATTCAAACCGAACAAAGTTTAATCCTTTGTCCAATGGAATTGTTTGCATTCCGGAGGAACCGCGCGCAATACCTGGCAGCATTAGTACTGCCAGAAATGTGGGCTGCGGTTTGGCACTGTGAATCGGTTCGGGAGGTTGAATATCTTCACCCATCCGTGCGGAATCCAATTCTTTTGTGAGTCGCTCAATTTTTGCGGAAGATTGTTTCTGCAGCTCATCTGATTTTTTTTGAATTTGTTGAATCTTTTCTTGGGCTGATCGATTTTCAGAACGCAAATGAAGTAATTCCCACATCATCCATGCACCGGCGATCGCAAAAATTGCCAGCACAGCAGCTAAAACCTGAACTGCATTCCACCTGGATACACCAAATGAAGCTGCCGGTTTTGGCAGTTCCGACGCTTTTACGCGCAGTGCTTCTGCAAATTGAATGCGGGCTTTTCCTTCCGGCATTGACAAATATAATTGCTCAACTTTTTTCTTTTGATCGCTGTCCAATTCTCCAGCAACATACGAATCGATCAATTCCGCTTCTACACGGCGCAATTCATCAAACGAATCTTCATTCGTGAAGTATCGTTGTTCAAGCTCTTCAGCTTGATCTTCGGGCAGCTCTCGTAACAGATATTTGATCAGCTCTGAGCTGCTATATTCCTCGGGCATCTAATTCTCCTTATTATTATGCGTGGGTTTTCCCGAAATCCATTTCACCCGACCTTGTTTATCGACGCAATTTCGTACACAAGTTTCCAAACGTTCGCGAATGCGAAATACTCGAATTCTTAAGGCATTCATTGGAATTCCAAGATGATCGGCGAGTTGTCTTCGATTCTGAATTTTTGCACCTCGCTCTTGTTGATAATAACCAAGAATCAATTCGCGACTTTCCGCAGGAAGTGATTCCAGGCAATGATCCAGACATTTTGTCAGACGTTCCCCTTCATCTTCAGTTGCAATTTGTTCCGCGTCGTTCCCATGTTGATCGGCTACAGTACTTAAATCTAATGGATCATGTGATGCGCGTTCTCTTTGTAATTTTTCCCAGGATTCTCGTAACACAAAACGCGCAACACCATAAACATAGCCTGGAATATCGTAAATGATTTCGCCTTGAATGATTTTCCTGGAAACACGATCCAAAGTTTCATCTGCCAGTAAATCAGGATGAACTGAACCGCGCCATTCAAAGAATCGCAAAAGCTTTAATCGTAAATTTTCATATTTTTCTCCGGCGCGATCTCGATCCATATCGAGCGAATTTAAAAACCGCTCAAATGCTTCCGGAGTTAATCCTGCTTTTTTCTGACTTGTTGTCATGAAAAAATTCTCTTACATGGATTCTAAATATAAACGCGCGGCATTAATGTCAGCAAGAATCTGATTTCGAAGAGCATCGATTCCAGCAAATTGCTTTTCTTCGCGGATTCGATGAAAAAATTGAAGCTCCATTTCTTTTCCGTACAACTCTCCCGAAAATCCGATCAGGTGAGCTTCCACAGTCAGATTTTTACCACCAACAGTTGGACGATATCCTACATTTACAGCTGACGGAAATGAATGGTTTTCAAAGATTGCTCTACAGGCGTAGACTCCGCGCGCAGGAAGTAATTCATTTTTCACCTGGAGATTTGCAGTTGGAATTCCGATTTTGCCGCCTAATTGTTCACCCTTGACTATTGATCCTCGCAAAGCAAAAGGATGTCCCAAATGAATTAGAGCTTTTTCGATCTGGCCATCCTGAATCTCTCCACGAATTAATGTTGATGAAATTCGTGAACCGCCATCTTGAATCGCATCCATGCATTCCACATTAAATCCATATTGCGTTCCCATTTGCTTTAACAAATTAATATTGCCTTGTTTTTTGTAGCCGAATGCGAAATTTCCACTAACTACGAAAGTATGAACGCGAAGCAGATCGATTAAATATTCTTTCACGAAATCCTGCGGAGATTTGCGGGCAAAGTCCAAATCAAATACTACAACTATAGTACTATCGATTCCCAATAGTTCGAAGGCTTCAAGACGTTGTTCCAGGGTTTGAATCAATGGCGGTGCAGTCTCCGGAGAGAGGACCTTTTTTGGCACTGGATCGAAGGTCATAACAACGTTGGGTAAATTCAGATTTCGCGAATCTTCGACCAGTTTTGTCAAAATAGATTGATGACCGCGATGAACTCCATCAAAGTTTCCGAGCGTAGCAACGGTATGCGTTTTGGGGTCAATCTTCCATGTAGAAACGCCGCGATAAACTTTCATGGTTCGCTCAACTCCAAACTCAATCCGTCATGCGATAGAAAAACATTTCGTGGCAGTTCCGATCCAGTCCGTTGGTGATCAAAATCGTGGCTGATGTGTGTGAAATATGCGGCGTCAGGACTCACTCTTTCCACGATTCGCAGCGCTTTATCAACATTTAAATGTGTCGGATGAGGAGCGTACCTCAGAACTCCCAGGATTAGAATCGAAGTTCCCAAAAGCATTTCATAAGTGGAATCAGGAATTTCACTTAAATCAGTCAGATAACTCATGCCGCCTATGCGATAACCATTCACCGCTAGTCTTCCGTGTAAAACAGGAAGCGATTGAATCGGTACGCCTTCAAATTCGAATGACCCTTGTATCGGGCGCGGCTCGATCCGGGGAATTGAACCACCTGGTTGTGGTTCCGAAAAAACATACTTAAACACATCACAAACGCCATCCAGAGTTTCTTTGGTTCCATAACATGGGATGTGTTGGTGTTGGAAATATGAAAACGGACGAAGATCATCCAGACCTAAAATATGATCGGCATGTGAATGCGTATACAAAACTGCATCGACTCGTTTCAAATTTTCGCGAATTGCTTGCGCCCGAAAATCGGTTGCAGTATCAATCAGAATATTTCGCCCGCGTGATTGAACTAACAGGGATGCCCTGGTGCGTTTATTGTGCGGATCATCCGATAGACAGACTCCGCATTCGCAGCCAACAGTTGGAACACCCATAGATGTCCCGCTTCCCATAAATGTGATTTTCATGTTTTCTAACTGCGGACAGACAGGCCCGCGATCTAGTCATTAATTCGATTCGTTGGATTTCACTTCCATTGCCGATGCAAAAATGCGGCTTACCTGAAGTGACGGATCTACTTTCCCATCTTCGGTTTGAGCAGCCAAAACGTATCCGGCTTCGCTGGCTTGATACAGAAACGGGCGACGAGATGCATCCACCAGATCATCCTTTGAAATGTAGTTGTTTCGGACCAGTTCGTCCAATCGGTCAGGTAATCTTTTGTTGGTGTGATAAAAAAATGTTAATGCATTGTCCAAAACATTCATCCGATTCTGACTTAAAGCTTTTTTAATATGGCTTTCATTTTCGCCCCTGAAAAATTTCGCGCCAGGAAGTTGCAGCGGATCGTGATAACTGAAAAACAGAACTCCCAGAACCGCCAGAATCAGGATTGGATATAAAAATGCAACGTTAAATGTTTTTTCCGGTTCCTCGCGCATGAAAGACAAAGTCGGTTCTTTTATCGGAATGAACGTTTCACCTTGAGGAATCGGTTCAATCAACTTTCGTTCTAATAGTTCATACAGGGCTTTACAGGTGTGAAACTCACCAAGCTTACTGCTTTCTATGATGTCGTTCACACTACTTTTACCATCAAGAAACTGGAAGACTTCGGCTTCTTCGCGGCTCAATCGGATTTTGTCATTTCCATTGGATCCATCAGGTGAAGAATCCTGAATCTTATCGAAGATCGTGTCCAATTCAGTTTCACCGGTGAGTTCACCGAGATCCAAATCAGACAGCTCCACGGTAGGACGGAATCCCATACTAAAATTCGTGATCCGTTTTTCGATGATCGGCCATTCATCAAGCATTTGAATTCCTTCCATCAAAATACTTTCAGTACTCATTGGCGGAATGCTGTCATCGGAGTTCGGATCTACGTGCGCTTTTTGATCGAAGTAATATTCGCCATTGTGCCATCGAAACAACCGGAAAACCATTTGGACGATTTGAATTTGAAGCGCTTCTTTTAACTGCTCGCGCGAAAGATAATTCTGATCTAGCAGAATAAAGCCAATTTTTTGCAAAGTTTTTTGTTGAATGTTAAGAGCTTCTTTAAGCTGGTCGGATGTGATCAGGCCGGTCTTTACCAGAACTTTGCCCAGGCGATCTTCCAATTTTTTTGGACTTGAATCCGCACCAATGACCTGTCCACCGTAAAACTTCACGATAATGGTCTCATCGGACCTACGGAGAGTTAAGACGCCCGTTTTTCTTTGAATCCCGATCAGTTGGAAGATATCGGCGAGACTAAAATCTTCCAGAGTCCCTTCTAACGCCATCGCCGCTATTATACCAACAAAGCTGGAAGGATAGAGGATTGAGGTTAGACAATGATTATTCTGCGCTGATTCGACGGAATTGCCGCAATAGACTCAAGATGAACAACACAGCCATCACAAAAACACAAATTACTATGACCGGCCAAGCATTTTCGGTAGATTCATATGTTGAAAGAGGTGCAAATCTAAGAGAAAAAATTGCGATCGTCAGGCAAAGGAACCATACAAACATCGTGATAATTCCTCTTACCACGTGTTGATCATATACATCGGAACTACCTGGCACTAGAATTCCACCGAGAAGCCGAAGCAGTTTTTGCTTTTTCGAATATTTTTCTATTTGCACCATTTTGGTACGACGCGAACCTGGGGAAACTCCATCCTTTTTTACAAAAATATGAAGACACTGAATGCAGAATCCATAACTCCGATCAATAGTTTGGCACTTGCGGCAAAATGCTTGACCGCATTGAACACAACGATGAGCGTGCAAACCATTACGAATTGTTACACAAAGAAAAACTGCCAATATCAAAAGTGCGCCGGATAGAACCGTAAATGGAGACATAAAAAATTGTCTGGGATCACCAACTTTTGTTTCAATTTTCTTTCGAATGAAATCGGCAGAAGGAACAACATCAAGCAGTGGTTGAGATGGACCGGGCTCTCCATCTGCAAAAAAAGCTGGATCAACGGCTTTGGCTTCATCAATCAACTCTTGCGCTTGAGCAAAATTAAATTTTGCACGAAGCATCGTTGATAAATTGTATTTGTATACTGCATTCCGCGGACTCATTTGTACCGCTTTTTGAGTCAAACGAACTGCGTATTCAGTTTCATCTTGCCGGAAGCAGATGACTGCAAGATTATTCGGAGCTCTGGCATCATCCGGAGCATCTAATATCATCCGCTGAAGGATCGCTGCAGCATCTTCAAACATCTCGTTGTTTTTGTATAAATATGCAAGCATGATCCGGGCATCGCGATCAGCAGGATGATCGGCAACATATCTCTCAAAATCCAAAACTACTTTAGGATTCGGTCCACCACTGATTGCATTGATATACGAAGCAAGGATTGGATCGGATGCCGCATCCGCGTATTTGGCGATGCTTCTATATAACGGAAATGCCACAACAAAAATTACGAGAAAAAAGATTGCAAACACTCTTTCTTTTGTGCGCCCATAAGGAGCAAAGATGGCAAGCCAAAATGGAACAAGCCATAAAGGTCCCAAAAATAAGAGCACCGGCAACGTCAATAAAACCCAAACCATGAAGTGAGCTGCAAGCGGCGGAATTTTAGGTCCAAGTTTTTCTTCAGCATCATGTCGCAACAGGCGGTTGTACTTTAAAAATAAAATCAATGCGAAAATTGCAGCACATGCCATGAAAGCAATTAATCCGATCAAGACCAATTTGGAGTAAAAATAAATTTTCCCGCGGAAGGAAGTACGTGGCGCCGTAAAGCCTTGAACTACAGACATGACGCCGAATCTGTATTTGTCTAAACCTTGAGCAAAATAAACTCTAGCTTGTCCGTAATAAGCATCAGCAAACGATGGATCCAATGCAGAGCCGGCAGTGTAATAGCTGAGTGCTTCAGCAAGACGCTTCCTATCCATTTTCCGATTGCCTTCCTGAACAGCAGCTTCAGCAAATTCAGGTAATCCTGGAATTGCATTCCGATTCTTGAGCTGAATCAGTTGGGCAAGAGATTGATTTGCAGATTCACCATCACCTCTTTCCAATGCGTTTTGAAAATTGGTCCAGGTGTCATAAAAAATACTAAATCCAATACGAACGGGTTCCGGCTTTTCTTCATCCGGCAAATAAATGTCAGCTTGCCCTTCAGTTTGTGGATTGGAATTTTCGTCCGATAAAATCAGGATGTCGTTTTGTGCAAGTAATGCGGCAGGAATGATTAACCCTAAAAATAGGATTATTGCAACAAGAGTTTTCGGTACTCTTTCGGGGAAAAAAATCTGGAAGTGCCAGCTGCTCATTTTATGAGATTGGCCTTCTTCATATATCGCATGCGAAGATCATACAATGCGCTTTCCAGATATTGTTCCTCCTCTTTTGTTAAATTTCCCCTGGTCTTTTGCTGCATCACTTCAAGTATATCGATCATCTGACGAGCACCCTCTAGATTTTCACTCTCTTTTCCATCGGGATCTTTTACATCACCGAGATACATTAATGCAGTGTGAACATATGTAAACAGAATTGCTACGAAATCCAAAGTTGGTGGCGGCGCTGAAGCTCGCTTTGGTTCATCAGCCCCGGGTGATTCCTGTGGTTGTGGTTCTTCCTGTGCTTCTTCGTGAGCGATAGGATTTCCTTCTTGATCGAAGTATCGGCGATCTTCGACGCGAATCTCTTCGTTTTTTTTCTCAGCCATAACGTTGATTTAGAAGAAATTGTATCATAACGCCCCGGCTAGGTTTTACCCTTTCTCCCCTGCTGAAAGGAAAGCGGCGTTTATCCTATTTTCAGTAAAACGAGGGTGACGTCATCTTGTGGAAGTTTTTTATTGAGGAAAAACTCCAGGTCGCGGAAGATGGCATCTTTGATTTCGCCTGTGGAATGATCTTTGTTTTGGAGAATGATTTGAGAAAGGCGGTCTAGGCCGTAAAGTTGATTTGATTCATTCATCGCTTCGGTCAGACCATCGGTGTAAAAAACCAGGATGTCACCTGAATCCAGATTCCGTTGAACTGCTTCCAGCGTTCTTTCGAAAATACCGTTCCGTGACACACCAAGCCCGATCCCGCGTGATTGAACAATCTCGGCTAACCCTGTTTTGGAGTGATAATGAATGATTGGATTGTGACCGGCTCGACACATCGTCATAACCTTCATTGGTTCGTTGATCATTGCATAGGTCATCGTTACAAAATTCCGTGAATCGAGTGTTGGTGAAAGAACACGATTGGCTTCTACCATTACTTCTTTTGGGTCAATAGTTCTTTGGCTCGTAGAAAGCATTACACCTTTTAACTCCGCCATGTATAATGCCGCACTCGGTCCTTTTCCAGAAACATCTGCAATGATGATTCCCAACTCCTGTTCATTTTTGCGGATGATATCGTAGTAATCACCACACATTTCTTCTGCTGGTAAATTCATGGTAGCTATATCGATCCCCCCGAAAGACGTGATTTCCTTCGGCAGAAGTTTTTCTTGCATGTGCCGCGCAATCAATAGCGCTTCAGAAAGACGCTCTTTTTCCGCACGTTCTACCAATAAGTCTTTAATGCTATCCGTCATGCTGTTAAATTGAGTCGCTAATTCGCCCAATTGGTCCTTTGCATGAATTTTTATTTTGTAATTCAGATCACCTCTTTTAATCCGCTCGGTTCCTTCAAATAAATTGTGAATCGATGCGGTAATCGATTTAGCCAGCAAAAATCCTGAAACAAATGAAATCAATTCGATGATCAGAAAACAAATCCCGATCCCCAGCATCATTACGTAAACAAATTTCTGAAGTGTGGTACTGCGTGAAAAGATGTGATCGTAAATTTTGGAAACATTCGTATTCAATGCGAATGCTCCCATTCCCATGTCGTTATCAGTAATTTCCCCCGATTTAGCTTCTTTGATTCCTTTGTGAATTTTTTGCCGAAGCTCTCCTTTGAGAGCTTGTTTTTTCTTTTCTTCATCGCCATCGATATTTATGCGGCCTGCAAGTGTAATTTTTTCGCCGTTCTGCCAGCTTTGCTGATCCGGTAAACTTATCCACGCAACCGGGACATCCCACCATGCTGGCCAGATCGGATCCTTGCGGGTTTTTTCTACGGTTTCCTCAAACTCATCTTTCATCCCTTTATTGCCGGAATAATAAGTGATGTTTGCACCGATTTTTTTTCCAATTTGATCCAGCACCACTCTTGTCACTGGAACTTGAATCAACAACGAAATTTTCTCTTCAGGTTTGTGATGAACAGACACCAGCCATAAATGCGACTCCCCTAAAACCAAGCCTGAAAATTCATGTTGCTTGACCCAATCAGGAAGTACGACATCTTCATCACCTTGAATTACTTCAGAACCCTCCGGTGTGTAAAAAATTAAACGAGCATAATGGAGCCACTGCTGGTCGGTTTGGGATAAATCTTGAAACCATGTCCTATGAACGTCATCTCTTGGTAATACTCGCGCAAGATGCAGTAGCTTCTGCCCTTCCATTTTTGTTTGCAGCAAGTAAGAATCCAACGAGGAGTTGAACATTTCCGATGTGGCCTGTCCCATGAAAATCCAGAAAGCTAAAACGAAAATGAACGCGAGCAAACAAATTGGAATGAAGCCGATGAAAATGTAGGAAAGAATTAGTTTCCTTCGTATCCGCCAGAGCAACTTGCGCATCACCTTTTTCATTAAAACGGCGAAATAGTAAGTCGTTAAGATGAAGGCGCCCCAGAACGCAAACGAACGAAGGTGATCGAAACCCAGAACGAGCGAAACGAACCATGCCAACAAGAATCCGATGTAGACCTTGCCCATTACGCTGAGTCCACGTTTTTCGGACTCCATAACCGGCGGAATTATCGGTTGAGTTATAGGTTCTTTAGACATTTTTCTCGCAAACCAAAACTAGTAGCCTTTTATTATGCATGAACTGGATGCTATTTCAGAACGCAGCACAACATCATAAGATACGCTTTTGAGAGAAAACTGTTTCCAGGAAACTTATACGTCCATCAGTCCTATAAACTTTTTCGTGATTTCCGGGACTTCTGTGCTTCCCTGACTCATCTTTGACTTTTGGGTACCTGTGGGCTATCATTCCATGTTTTTACAGCATTATTACTGGAATCACGGAGTCCCCTATGAAAAAAATTCTAGCTTGCGCGGTTATTATCTGCTTCACTCTGGTAGCGTGCAAGAAATCAGAAGAAAAGAAGTCAGAAACCCCAACCGCTCAGCCTGGCCAAAAACAGGGTGAATTTAAGCCACAGGGTCAAAAGAAGAAGCAACAACGCGAAGCATCTTCTTTAAAGATTTTTAACGAACAGACCCTTGTTTCCGAAGTTCCTCAAGCACAATATGGAACGATCGCCACATCGAAAGTAAAAATCGGAAATAAACAAGTACAAGCAGTTCTGCTTAAAGATCTTCTTACGAAATACAACATCAAAGGAAAAAATGTTGTTCTGGCCGGACAAACTGTAAAAACACCTTTGACATGGGAACAGGCAACCGGTAACGATGTTTATGTTTATGTAACACCGAAAAAATTCATGAAGGTCTATACAACTTCCAAGAATTTAAATAGCGCAAAATTCCCAAAACGGCTTGAGAAGATCACCGTTACTGAGTCTGCGGCCACAAAACCAACAACCTAATTACCTTTACATAGTTGGTACGGCCCGGCCGCTGTTTTATTTGCTTTTTCACCACAGAGTCACGGAGTCCACGGAGTGGTCAAGAAATGGTTAATAATATCTCCGTGATCTCCGTGGCTCCGTGGTGAAAGTAGATGAGAATTCTAGTAGCTACCTCCGATGTGCCTTTCGTTGAAGGAGGGCACCGGGTAATCGCATCCGCTTTAATTCAAGCTCTACATGCTGCTGGCCATGATGCGGAACTGCTAACTACACCCACCAATCGCTTCGGACGTCAATTCGCTGCATATACTGCCACCCGTTTTACCGATGTTGAATTGACAGGTGCTGGCGAACGGATTGATCGCTTAATTTCATTGCGCTTCCCTTCCTATGCATTAAAGCATCCAGATCATGTTTGCTGGTTGAATCATCGCATGCGTGAATATTATGACCTTTGGGAAAGCTGGAGCGGGAACTTGAGCTGGAAAGGAAAAATCAAGGAAAAAATTCGGCGATCATTGATTCACAAAGCGGATCATCACTATTTAACGAAGAATCTACGAAAACTTTTTGCGCAATCAAAACACATTCAGCAAGGTTTACTTCACTGGGGAAATATTCCAAGTGAAGTTCTTTATCCGCCGCCTCCACTACGCAACTATGAAGTCGCACTCTACGGTGATTTCATTCTGTCTCCTTCACGATTGACACCATTAAAACGTGTGCCGCTTTTGATTGAAGCCATGTCACGAACCAAAGCAGGACGCGCCATCATTTTAGGGGATGGTCCGGATTACGAACGGTTGAAATCTATGATCAAACAGCATTCATTAACAGAGCGTGTTGAACTTCTAGGTCATGTTACTGAAGAAGAGATGTTAATCCTGTATTCCAGATGTCGCGCAGTTTTTTACGCACCATATCAAGAAGATTACGGATTGGTTACTGTTGAAAGTTTTCAATGTAAAAAACCGGTAATCACTGCAACAGATAGCGGGGGTCCTGTTGAATTAGTGCAAAATCAAAATTCTGGCTTTGTTTGCGAACCAGAACCTCAATCCGTTACTGCGGCGATTGAAAAATTATTCGATGATGCCAGTCTTGCCGAAAAAATGGGAATTGCTGGCTTCCAATCGATCAAAGATATTACCTGGCCGAAGACGATCGAAAAGTTGCTGTCATAACTTCGGCATCTTATGCAATCCAAACTTATAGTTCTGCACATTAATACGGAACATGGTTTTCGCGGTGGCGAAATTCAAACACTTCATTTAATAAAAGGGCTGAACGACACCGGATATAAAAACATTTTTGTCGTACAAAAAAATTCACCTTTAGTGAAGCAAGCAAAACAAGCTTCAATCACTCCAATCGAAATTAATATGCGTGGTGAATGGGATTTAGTAGCGGCGTATCAATTGCGCAAACTACTAAGGCAGCATTCCCCTAATATCATTCACGCACATACCGCGCACGCAACAAGCTTGGCATTACTGGCGCGCACCGGGATGAATATTGCAACAGTTTTCACGCGCAGAGTTACTCTGCCAATCCCGCGTAATCCGTTTGCACGGAAGAAATATGAATCTGTAGATGGAATTATTGCAGTCTCGCAAGCAGTGAAGACACAGCTAATTGAAAACAAAGTTCAGCCAGAAAAAATTTGCATTGCAGAAAGCGGCACCGATTTTTCACGTCTTGACGGCGCTCCCTCCAAAAATGTTGCTCGGAAATATTTGCAAATCCCTGATGATTCATTTGTGATCGGAAATGTTTCGTACTTTGATAGCAACAAGGGCCAATATCAATTGATTCAGGCTTTCACCCAATTTGCTGCAGCGCATCCTGAGAAACAAAGTTACTTGTTGCTTGTTGGTGATGGTCCTGAATTAGAACGCTGCCGTGTTCTGGCGAAACGATCTCTTTTGGGAGATCGAGTTATTTTTGCAGGGATGCGTCTGGATGTTAAGAATCTTTATGCGGCAATGGATGTTTTCTTTTTGTCTTCAATTCGCGGAGAAGGATGGTCCGGAGGTTTAAGGGAAGCGATGATAATGAGTCTGCCCTGTATTGCCGTCGAACAAGACGCAACGCGCGATCAATTGCAAAATGGGAACTGCGGTTTGCTGGTTTCAAGTCGAATTCTGGATTGGGTTCAAGCAATTGAACATCTTTACCAGGATTCAGAATTACAAATCAAAATTGGAAAACAAGCAAATGCTGCTGCCAGGCAATTTTCAATCGAGTCGATGGTTGAAAAAACGGAAGCTTGTTATTACAAAGTATTGGAACGTATCAATTCACGTTCAAATTGATTGTAGCTTGTGAAGGTTGGAGAGAACGTGTTCCTCCAAAGAAAGCAAACAATTGATACAAACCTATTTCTGTAGGCTGAATCGAAAATTGAAATCTTCCGTCCCGGTCCGATGATGTTGCAATTAACGTTTGTTGCAATGGAGCATTCATAAATATTCGATCTCTTCGTATTTCCCCCGGCTTATTCCAGCTTACGAAAAAATATGCGCTATTTCTGGCTTCAGTAAAAATCCGCGCATCAAAATTAACAATGTAATCGCGTCCGGCTTTGACTCTGATCGGTGAAGAAGTAATTTGTGTGGATTGGCTTGCATTGGCATCAACCTCAATACTTTTTTCGGAACCGTTTGTAACAGCGCGAACCGGTGTCGATGAAACAACGAGCCACCCACCAGTACCATTGTTGAATTCGCCATCATTTACTTTATTGTCATTCGATCCTGCTTCAAATAATTGCGCTCTCTGAACCTGAAAATGAGCTGCACCTTTTATGGGATTCGGCAATTCACGATTTACACGAATTCCAACAAACGCCAGGATTGCGCCGGAGGGTGCTGTAATTTGTTTGTGAAAACTTTGAGGCGATCCTGGTGGTGGAATGTATTGCAATTCAATTCCACCAGTTTGGAATCCCGATCCTGCGGTAATTCTCCCGTTCAAACGAACTTCGGAATCGCGCGCAGCAGATGCAGGTCCGGACAACGTTATTGTTGTTTGACGTCCTTCACCGATGCGGACTAAGTATTGTCGTGCTGGTAAATACCATTCGAAATTCGTGGCAGAACAATTCTGGCCTCCGCCACGAAAGTTATAACCCCAATTTTCCGAAGTTGGATTTTCTGTGGTCGGACCAAACAGAAAGAAACGTTCCCAACCATATGCAGCTTTCATCATCCTGAACAATTCCAAAACATTTTGACCGCCAGGATACCAGTTCTGATTCAACTGCCACACAAATGTACGGCCGGTTCGCGAATAATCTTTGACTGTTGGTTTCAGATCGATGAGTTGTTCCAACATTTCTTGTGATGTTGGATGTCCACATCCTCCTTCATCAACCGGATTTCTGTATTTTGAAAGCACACTTACACCAGTCATATCCGCTTTAAATAACGGATATGCTCCGCAGTTAGGAGATTGCCCGCGTGCAAGATCGATCATCCATGTATGCCAGTTGTCATTCACAAAAAATTCAAAAGATGGGTAGCGCTTTTTTATTGAAACTGATAAATCCCGCAATTCGGAAACAACCGTACACAATGGCCGTCCTTTGTTCTTTGTCTGATAAGAAATGTATTCATCTACAATTGCGCGCCGAAAACCAAGTGGAATCGCACAATCAATAGTACGTCTCATGTCATCTGTAGTGATGAACGGCGTGAATACAAACGCGAGCTTGAATCCTTTTCTTTTTGCAGTATCCAGCCAATTCTTAGTAATCGCATTACATCCTTCTGCACCAATCGGTAAAACGGCCCAACCCATCGGTGGAGCAGGATCTCTAAAAATTGCATCCCATTGCTGACCGTCCCAAGCTACTGATGGCGGCCTGTATACAATTCCTAACTCCGAATTCATGGAAAGATATGATACAGATCGATGCGGTTCGTAAGCAGGTAGGAATGCTGCCAGAAGTAAAATTAAAACTGCAATTCCAGCTTTAGACACGTTAGTAAGTATACTACAAATCTAGTACTACGTCCTTAAAGGGCTGCTGCTGCAAGTGGGGGCTGAGCTTCTTTATTCGGAAGTGGTTCCCAATCATCGTGTGGCTTTCTATTCAAGATGATGTAACGGAAAAACAGCTCACCATAACTATACGCTTTCATCCCGCGTCTTGCGTAAAATGGCTGCAAGAGCTTATGAATTCGCGCCAGATTGTAAAAAGGCACACCGGGGAAGTAATGATGTTCAAGATGGAAGTTTGAATATAAGAATGCAATATTCCAAAACCAGGAGCTCTTTACCAGTGTACTCCATTGTGCGGGATCTTCCGGACGAATGTTGTAATGCTGACCAAGCCTGTTCAAAGAAAATGCGATTGGGAATACTACAAAAATTGGGACGACGTAAACTCGAAGCAGTACGCCTGCACCGCCCAGAAAATAACAAAGCGCCATTAAGCTGAATTGAAAAAGAATGGTGAACATCCGTTCTTTCTTAATTCGCTGCTGAAGTTCCGGCGGATATGAAGATGCTTCGATTCCTGCTGCACGGAAATAAATAAAGAAGAGTGCTGGTGTGTAATAAAGAAGTTTAACCCAGCGTTTATTTATCTTGGGTGAAAGATGATGGCGTTTCGGGTCTTCGGTCGGGGATCCGAGTCCGGCATGATGATCAAGATGCCATTTGGTAAACTGAGTCGCTGAAATGCCGCTGGGAAATGCATACATCAACCCGAGAATTCGATTCAACAACCTGCTTTTTCTACTTGGAACAAAAACGGCATTGTGAACCACTTCGTGAAGTAAAACTGTAAAGTTGAAGATCGTGAATCCGAGAACAAATGATATAGGGATCCAGATCACCGGATTTTTAATTATGACCAGGGCGAAGATCGAGCTAGCGAGGAGAAAAAACTGCCATCCGACAATAAGAAAGTGCTTCCAGACTTCAATTTTATGAAGCTTTCGGATTTCAGCTTTGTCGAGCTCGGTGGCCAGCTCGTGTTTTACATGTTGGGCTGCTTGAGAGTAGTACGCCATAGCCGGACAACTATTATAAATTCTTCAGCCCCTAAAGTCCAAGGATAAGTCTTTTTCACCACGAGGACACACGGGCACAAAGACTCACAAATTTTTTTTTCGTGAAACTTCGTGTCGTTGTGCCCTGGTGGTGAAATCAGCTACGGTGTGGTATTTACTCTCAATAAAACTAATCCCGAAGATTCATTCGGGCCAGGCGGCGAAGTTAATTGCATACCTTCGATATATATCACCGCATATTTTTGGGCTGCTTCGGGCAGCGAAATCATCACCGGGGGTCTTGTTCCATCAAATCCGGACTGAATCTGAATGGCCGATCCAGTCGAAACACCTGATGCATTTGAAATTTGCAGGAATAATCTTCCAGTTAATGTGATGGAATCATCCAATGCTACCGTTGCAATTTCAGAACCACCTTGGGATGAAATTGCAGAGTCCGGAAATTCCAGGGGGATCGTTCGCGCAGGATCATTCATAAAAAATGTTACCGTTCCGGTTGGAACACCCGCTGCATCGATCTTCCTGGTTTTTAACCCATCACCTTCCACAAATTGTGCGGATAATTGATTGGATTGTGTAAGCATGAAATCAACATGGGGTGCGGCACCGGAAGACAATCCATCCTTTAACTTCGTCAAAGTGATTTGAGGTATCGACAAAGTTGGATCTGCTTTCCCAACAAAATACTGAAAGAAAAATCCAGGCTGAGATGAAATGGTATATCCACCGATCAGAAGTTTCTTGCTGGAAGTTTGAATTGTGATATCAGTTACGTACGGGCCTAAAATCTGATCACCATTTCGTTGAAATGGGATCAACCTGGTTGCTGCTTTGCGAATGCTGAGATTGGAATTTAGAACAGCACCATAGACACCTTCTTCAGCAGAAAAAGCATTACCAACTCTGTAGTGCCACCACAGGATCACATAGCCCTTTGTTGCCGCATCATAAATTACGCCTTGAGCATAATTTGAAAAATTCTTTTGAACGTCAGTTGGCATCGAAACACGAACGGTAGGACCAACTCGATCACCGTTTGCACCTAATGTTTGTGCCAGTAGTTCGAACCGACCGTTGGGAGATGTTTCATTGGAGTAAACCAGCAAAAACTGATCGGTATCAGGATTATAGACTGCTTCCGGAAGGTATGTATTTGGACCAGACACAATTGAAAATGCCGTTCCAGCAGGGGTGCCATTGCGCGACAACAACATTCCCCAAATGGAGTGACCATCATGAGTTCCTGGATGCTGTTCCCAGGTCACCAGCGTATTCGTTGTTCTTGTGTTGAGAGCAGCATGAACATTCGCGGTAAAAAGTCCGGCTTGCCGCGGAACGAGAACTGTGCGCTCCACTGAAATTGCAAATGTTAATGTTGGAAGAAGAAGGAGAATCAAAAGAATTTTGTATCGCATCATTTTAATGTGAACAATCTTACCAAAATATTACCCTGATTCGGAAATTGATTTTCCACACTTGCTGCAAAATGCTGCGGATGATGAGATTACAGCTCCGCAGTCACGGCATTGCAATTGATTTCGCTCAGACCATTTGCGGTTTGCGAAAAACATGAGAGCGATCGCTGCAAATACCGCAGATGAAAGCAGGACGATCACTGAAGTGTTCCAATATTCTGAACGCGCGCTGAATGTTCGCGGAGTTCCATATTCAGTTAAGGTCAGAACCCACACGGCCTGGTTATCGGTAATTTCATCGGCATTCGATTCAACTATTTTTCCTGGCATCAAAACCAGCCACCGCAATTTTACCGGAATCAAATTTCCGGCTTGTTCTGCAAACGGACCTTGCCGATTTGTTACCGTATCCGCCCACGTTTCAGTGTAAGTGCAGGTTTTCTGAAGCCATCCTTTTGTTTCAAATCGAACCTGACGTCCATTGTCCTGCAATTCCTGAACTTTTTTAAATGGCAGTTTCACTCCTAGTAAATATTCACCTTTTCGGTATTCATCCCAAATTCGTACTCCGTTTTTTAAGAGCGGATAAGAGTCGACGAACTTTTTTACTTGCGTCGCTAATAATGCGCTGGATGTAAATCGCCAAACTTGAACACCGGAGCCATCAGCTTGGAATTCGGTCCGCACTTCTAAATCGACACAACCGGCTGTTAATAACAACAGCAACGGAATTATTTTGCGCAGCATGATTTGGATTTTATCAAGTTATTAAAGCTTTAAACGATTCGGGAATCGAAGAAAGAAACAACTGAGGCTTATTGGTGCGCGGATGAATGAACCCAAGAATGTGTGAATGTAAAAACAATCGGTTGCCTTTCATCTTTCCATAAATCGGATCACCAACCACAGGCGTACCAAGATGCATCATATGAATCCTGACCTGATGAGTACGTCCGGTGTGAAGCGAACAGTAAACTAACGCGCGCGAAGATGAGGCTCGCATCACTTCATAATACGTTTTCGATAACTTACCGCGATCAGTAACTCCGCGCTTTCCGCTAAATTTTCGTCCTAACATAGTTTCTAATGTTCCTTTCGCCGGCGAAGGGATGCCTTGGGTTACAGCAATGTATCCACGAATGATGGAATGCTCATTGAATTGATCGGTTAGCGATTTTCGCGCGAGTGTAGTTTTTGCAAAGATCATCAATCCGGAAGTATCCCGATCTAAACGATGCAGCAAATACAAATTTCGGTTCTGAATATTTTTCGACTTCCAATAGCGGCGAATTAATTGGATGGCACTATCATCGCGATTATCGGGAAGGGGGTAACTGAGTAGTCCTTCGCTTTTTTCAATCAGCAAAACATCGGAGTCTTCATATATAACCAGCGCACGTTCATGAAGCTTTTGCCGCAAGGTCATGACTCCGGTACACCGAAAATCAAGGTCACCAGATAACAACCGCTTTCACACAATTTTCCCCGAATGCGCTTGAATCCGATTCCAACCATCTGACTTTTTCCACGAAGATTTTCGTGAACTTCATCCGGAATTTTTGCGATCTCATTTGTTGTGAATACATCGACGCGGACAGATCCGCCCAGTTGATGCGCAAGCTGTCCCATTAATAATGGCGGAGTCAGAGAATTTAATTTTTCCTGAACCTCTACATGCGATTGTGCAACATCACACATACTTTGCGATAGACTCAGCGGAAGAAGTCCTTGTCCGTTGCGATATGCATTCAAAGAATCGAGTAGCTCACTTCTTGCACGCCGCAAATTGACCTCCGGAATTCCGCGAATGAAAAGTTCAGTGACATATAAATATTGATGCAAATGAATGATTGCTACCGCAGAATTCGTCATTTCGGGATCAAGAATATTCTCACGATGATAAAAAGATTCCATTAAAGATGTGTGTGCTGAAATCACATTTAGATCGCGTGCAATATTTTCCGCAGTTTTGGATGCATATACTCCACCTGCTTTGATCCGATCAACAGGCTGAGTTTTATCAGAACCGGTATGTGAAACCTCACCCGTCGAAGCCATATCTTCGCTGTGGAGGCGAGCTACTTTGTAGAGATTATCATCCCAGGTTAATGAAGGTAATTTCTCGCGGGTTCTTTCGGAATTTATATAACCGAATAATTCTTTCTCTTCTGCAGTCTGAGCATAAGCTGAAATCGTATTCAAAAGAAGCAGAAGTATGAGCGTGAATTTCAATCTGAAATCTGAAACTGGAAATTTGAAATCAATTTATTAGTCTTCAATTACTTCAACGTCTTGTGGTGGGGTATTTTCGTCAACATTTTCGATGACTTCTTCAAACTTAACGCCTTTTCGGTTTTTTGCGTCATCCGCTCGATCCATGGCTTTATCATGTTGTTCCTGGAATTCAGAAATTCTTTCCGGATCCTGATTGCCTAAACCGATTTGTCCAAAAATTCCTTCAATCCGTTTGTTGCCTTCATCCCAATCTTTCGGCATACGCACCTCCATTTGTTTGATCGGCAATTCCGGATTTTCCTGCGGGTGACAAACCACGAATCAAATACATGATACATCCGATACAACTTGAAATCGCCATAATCAAAAACCAGATGAACGAAAATAGTAAAGCATATTCACGTTCAATTCCGATCCGGCCTAATAAATATAGATACACACCATCACGAACTCCAATTCCGCTGAAACTTGGTGCAAGGCTGGCCAAACTCGCCAGTGTTTCGGTGATGAAATGATATGCGGCACGAATATTTAACGAAAGTGCGTGAGCAATACAAATGTGAATTAGAACTAAGATGCAATGAAAGATTACAGAATAAATTAATGCAATAAAACCTACGCGCGGTTTTTGCCATAAAACAATTAAGTCATCGTAAATTAAACTTCGAAGGCGTGCGCGTGTACCTCTTAGCAGTAATGGTAAAAGCCACAGGCCCAGAAAAATTACTACGCTTGACAGCGGAAATCCAAAACGTAACCAGTAAGGAAGCGGATCACCAACTGGGGAAAGCATAACTACTGAAGCGAGAATCATCATTGCAAGGACACCAGTGCCGCGCTCAACAATGACTGACAGAAAAGCGACACGCTTGCTTGTATTACCTGGGCTTAAATACAATCCTCGCGTTATGTCACCCCCGATACTAGTAGGCAAAAACATATTGAAAAACATGCCAATGAAATAAAGCCGGATCATCGGTTTTAAATCTTTTTGAATTCCCAACGCATTGGCCAGATACCGCCATTTCACAGCGCAAATTACCTGACCGAGCGGATACATCACCAATCCGATAATCAGGTAAATAATCCGGGTATGTCGCAGCGCATGAATCACCCGAGTTAGATCGATTTGCCACACAAAGTAGATAATCAACCCCGCACTAATCAATAGTTTCAGAATGAAAATTAAAAGCCGGGAACTGCCGAAAATCGATGGAAATTTCATATTATGAATCCGTCTTTATTATACGTTCTTCCCCTTATCACAGTAGAGCCCATTCGACGACAATTTGTTTTAAACTTAAGATTAAATGCATCAATAATTTACAGCAACGATAAGAGTCGTCGTAATTCAGTAAATCTAATTTTTTCATTGACAAAACTTGTAGTGTGCTGTACACTGAAAGTCCTTTAAACAATTACCTTCACCGCAACCTTTCTATTGTGGAGTGTCTCAAATGAATTGGAATCACAGTCAGTGTGAAGTACTAACTGAATTTATAAAAGATCAAGCTAGAAGTTTTGAGTATGCATTCTTTACGAAAAGGATCAAGCGAAATCAAATAATTTATTTGATGGGCGATCCGGCTAGCGAGATTTTTTTAATTCAGAAAGGCCGGGTTCGAGTTTCTGTGATCAGTCTGGATGGCAAAGAAAAGACAGTTGAGATGATGCGGCAGGGCGGCTTTTTTGGTGAACTGTGCCTTTGTCCGGACGGAAAACGCACGGATCAGGCTGTAGCATTTGAAGAATCGATCGTAGCTTCGATTAAAGCACGGATGTTCTTTGAATTGCTGAACAGCAAACCGGAGATTGTCGGTTGTTTTTTGAGCTTTTTCTGCAAAAGAATTTCCGATGCGCGAGAACAAATTGATGAACTTGCATCTAATCACGAGACAATGCGTTTTGCCAGATTATTATTAAAACTTGGGAAAAAGAATGGCGATAAGAACGGCAAAACCCATTTGAATTTGTCCCAGGAAGAATTGGCTCGCATGTTGTCTACGGATAGACCTTCGGTCAGCGCTTTGCTCGGTCGTTTCAAGCGTGAAGGACTCATCGATTACAAACGTCAGCAAATTACAATCGATGAATCCAAGTTGCTGCAATTTCTATTGCAGTAAACTTCCTCATCTTGTCCCTCTGAAAATATTTAAGTGGCGCGGGCATAATGCCCGCGCTCTCTAAAATATTGACCCCTGAGAGTTTAAACAACTATAATTACGTCGGTTATGAGAAGGAAAGTTTTTAGTGTTTTCATTCTAATAGCACTTACAAGCGGTCTTGTTTATGCTGCTGATCCTATCCATTCCGACGCGGCGTTTGATAATGTAATTGTCAAAGCAAATGGAATGTATCTCGATGCTCATTTTGATGAAGGCATTGAGTTAATCAAAACATTAGAAGCTTCTCACCCCAAAAGTCCGGCCGTTTCTTACTTTCTTGCCAATGGTTATTGGTGGAAGATTTTTCGCACTTACGTTTATGATAAGGAAGCGGAATCAACTCCATATGATGACGATTTTGAAAAGCAAATTGACGAAACAGTTTCCCGCTGCGAAGCTTTGCTAAAAAGAAATCCCGATGATGTTATCGGTCTTTTTTATTTAGGCAACGCGCATAGTTTAAAATCACGGGTTAAAGGATTACGCGGAAGTTATTTTTCGGCAGGGCGCGACGCCGCAAAAGGTAAAAAATATCTGGAACAACTTCTGGATATCGAACCGTCTCAATACGATGCTTATTACAACATCGGTATGTATAACTACCTTGCTGGAGCACTGCCGGGCTATGCGAAGGTATTAAAAACGTTTTTATTTTTACCCGGCGGTGACAAAGAGAAAGGTCTTTCACTTTTAAAAATTGCGGGACAGAAATCAATTTACTTTAAAGATGAAGCGCAATTAATCCTGGCACGATTTTATGGTGATCATGAAGATCTACCGAATGATGCATTGCGCATTGTTCAATCTTTCCGTAGCAGATTTCCCGAAAATGCATGGTTTCATTATTGGGAAGGAACACTCTTATCAGATGAGATGAATGATTACGATCGCGCAGAAAAAGTTTATGATGAAATTTTGGAAAAATGTAAGCAAAATGCGCGAACTTATAATAAGGAAGTGGAGAATCAAACCATTTTGAAAATGGCGCGGGTTTATAGCCGCCGCTTTGATCCAGAACGTGCTATCGCCGATGTGCGTGCCTTAATTGCCACAAAACCGAAAGATCCATCGTGGATCCTTGCTCGCTCTTACCTGGAGTTAGGGAATTTGTATGACTTGATTGGAATGCGCAAAGAAGCAATCGTGTCGTACAAGCAGGTACTTTCGCTAAAAAACTATCGAAATTTTCATGAAGATGCGCAAAAACGGTTAGATGACAAGTATAATCAGAAGAATGCAGATATTTATCGCGCTAATCTTGAGGGGCGGCGCTTTGCAAGACAAGGGATGTATGAAAATGCAGAAGCATCGTTACAAAAAGTTTTGAAGCAATATCCAGACAATGAGCAAACTAAATTTGCTCTTGCTGAACTTTATTACTTGAAGGGCTCATACCTGGAAGCATCTCAATTGCTCAATGGGATTGTGACTCAAAAACCAAAAGAACCGAAATGGCTTCTTCCAGGTGTATATGTAAAATTGGGGTTGATCTACGAAGCACGAAAACAGAGAGATGCCGCGCGTCAATCCTACGAAAAGGCCCTCAACATAGAATTCATCGCTTCGGATGATCGTAATTTAGCCAAACGAGCACTGAAGCAGATTGCCATGAATAAAGCCAGTTAGCATGGAACTGCCCAACAGAGGGTCTCTATCAGAAGTTAGTTTCATTGAAGTTTTAAAAGATCTATCTGCGTCAACTCTTACCGGAATGGTCCGCCTTGAAACCGGACCAGTAATTAAAGTTGTTTATTTGCAAAACGGCACAATCGCTTTTGCATCTTCAAACGAAAAAACAGATCGTCTCACCGAAGTATTGAAGCGTGCTGGCAAACTAACACCGGAACAGATTGAACATGCCCAAGCGCGGATTAAGCCCAATGTCTCACTGGGCAAAACACTTGTAGAACTTGGTTACATCAGCCCAAAAGATTTACTTTGGGGCGCACGTATGCAAGTGGAAGGAATTCTGTACCAATTATTATTTTGGGATAAAGGATCGTATCAAGTTTTAGAAGGACCTCTGCCAAAGGAAATTGTCAGTCTGGGACTTACTGTCCCGCAAATTATTTACAACGGCATTTTGCAGACTCGCGATCGAGATTGGATCTTGCAGCACATTGGATCGCCTGAAGCAATTTATTCAAAAGTTCCTGACTTTGAACAAAAGTATGCTGAATATCATTTAGGCGCAGAACAGATTGCTTCTTATATCGATGGGAGTCGTTCACTGGAAGAGATCGCACAAGCCGTCGGCATCGACACTTTTGAAGTTTGTAAAACGGTTGCCGCATTACAAGTTTTAGAACTTGCGCGTCCACAACCGTTTAAGCCAACACAGATGCCGCTGGCAGTTGCAGAAACCCAAGAACCGGAGCCTGTTGTTGTCGAACCATCAGAATCAAAAGAAGATGTTTCACTTGGCGAAGTAATGCAAATTCCAACTGTTGAGGAATTGAGTGGGCAGGCCGAAGAAGAGCCATACGTTGAGCAAACATATTCTGAGGAAACGTATTCTGAGCCAACGCAAGAGCAAAGCAATTTAGATGCAATTATTTCTAATGCGCAAGGAGAAGTTCCTGAAGAATCACCGTTCCGGCAGGTAGACGAATCAACATCGACCGATGAAGAGACTTATGATGAGGAGTTTGAAGAATTAGTTGAGGAACCAAGAGGTTGGAATAAAGGGATCATCATCGTTGCATTGCTAGGAATTCTTTCCGCGGCAAGTTCGTTCTACTACGTTAGCAAATCAGCAAATTCTCCAAAAGGATCGACAACAACTGCAATTCCGAAAGTACCGGTTACGAAAAAAGCTCCAAGGGCAGCTGTCGCAATCACCACTAACAATAATCCGCCGAAGCCGACCGAAACAAATTCTGGAACAAAGACGCCGACACCCGCTCAACCAAATTCCACCGCACAGAACCCAACACCGGAACCGGTTAAACCTCCAGCTCAAAGTCCGATCGATTTAGCGTTGAATGGTAAAGTTTCTGAAGCAGCCGGAATGTGGAAACGGGAATTAGGCAAAAGTCGCAATCGTCTTACGATCCAACTGGAAATTGCATGCCAGGATTCTACCGTTTTAGAGGCACTGAACTTGTTCAGCAAAAGCGATCCATTGTATGTTGTCCCTTTAAGTTTCCGCGGCCAGGCTTGTTATCGCGTGTTGTATGGAATATACGATAACGAGGCTCAAGCCCAATCGAAATTATCCGGAATGCCATCCGAATTCACACAGCAACCTTCCCCGCCTAAGGTGATTCCAATTTCCAAAGCTCTGCAATGATTTGCCGCTGGCTTGCAATCTTTGCTCTGATTTTTTTCTCTACGAGTGTTTTTTGCGATGTAATCTATCTTAAAAACGGCAGGCAGATTGAATGTGAATCTGCGTGGGAAGATGGAAAAGAAGTTCGTTATAAAACCGGATCTGGTGTGGTTGGTATTCCCCGCGCAATGGTAGCGAAAATTGAAAAATCCAGTCCAAAGCCATTGTCCCCACAAACCACGCAATCAAAGTCGGCCCAGCCATCAAATCAATCTACGGTAGATTCGCTTGATGATGCAGCCAAGAAAGTTCTGGCGCGATCATTCACGGACCTTGGAAAGAATCAAATTGAAAAAAAGGACTTCGTCAGTGCCATTGAAAATTTCAAAAAAGCATATGCCATGGTTAAAGATCGTGAAACTACGTTCAACCTGGCAATGGCTTATTTTCAGCTCAAAGATGATTGGAATGCAGAGTTACTTTTTAATGAAGTATTAAAACTTGATCCGAAAAATACAACCGCGTTAAATATGCTTGGCGAAATAGCATGGCGAAAAGAAAAATTAGATGAAGCCTTTGACTTCTGGCAGAAGTCCGTACAGATCAAGAAAGATCCGGTGTTAAGTGCAAAACTGGAGCGCCTTAAGCGAGAACGAAAAGCATCCAGTAGCTATGACAACTCGGAAAGTTTGCATTTCATCATGCGATACGATGGGGGGAAAGCAGATCCATATTTAGTCGATCAAATTTCTGATTTCCTGGAAGAGACTTATCAAAAACTAAGCTTACAATTTGAGGCTTTCCCAACGACTTCGTTTGTTATCGTTCTTTATCCGCAGGAAAAATTTCAAGCAATTACCGATGCGCCAGCATGGTCAGGCGGAATTAATGATGGAAAAATTAAGCTTCCGGTAAAAGGCATAAAGTCACTTACTGATGATATGAAGGACGTGCTGATTCATGAATTGACCCATTCTTTTGTGAATTTTAAGAGCAGCGGAAATTGTCCTGTCTGGCTGCAAGAAGGGTTAGCTCAGTATATGGAAGGCAAACTGGCAAGTGATGAAGCGAATCATCTTTTGAGTGCGCTAGCTTCATCCGGGCAACTTCCAAGAATCGAACAATTAAATGGAAGTTTTATGGGAGCATCAACCGATGTTGCTCAAGTTTTGTATGTGCAATCTCTTGCTTTCACATCATTTCTGCTTCAACGTCAGCCGTTTTATCACGTAAATGGTTTGCTAGAGGAGTTAGGAAAAGGAACGGAACTTGATGATGCATTTCTAGCAGCTTATCTTCAGCCGCTCAGCAGACTGGAATCAGAGTGGCGCCAAAGTCTTGGGGGCAATTGAGTTTTCGCGTCACGCATCTCGCCTTAAAGCTACTTCTTCTGCTTAAAGATCCCGCCAAGCATACCGCTTTTTTTGGGCTGTGAACCTTCCGGTTCAGGTGCTCCATCAATGGCGGCTAATTCTCGCTTTGCAATTTCATTTTTCGGATCCATTTGCAAACACGATGCGAAATGCTTACGAGCTCTCAATTTTAATCCGGCATTTTTAAACAAAAAGCCCATGTACAAATGATTTTCCGGATTCTTAGGATCCAATTCAGTGGCTTTATTAAAACTTTCCTCCGCTTCTTTTCGCCATTGCGGATTTCGTGAAAGCGATACCCCGAGCTGTTGCCAGTACTTTGCAACTTCAGGCGCGATTTGTGTAGCTGCCTTGAGGTATTGAACCGCTTCATAATTATTGCCTTTGTCGTAAGCTGCCTGTGCTTTCTTGGAATGTTCTTCGGCAGCCTTCAACTGAGCATCGCGTCCTAATGGTCCGGCAGATTTGCTTTCGGAACTTAGTGGACCCACTGAAATCTTTCCAGCACAGTGGGATCCGAAGCTTGGAATTCACGTGACTTGAAGTCGCGGC